>WBZS01000361.1_pt1 | contig 32932 bp, 27 predicted proteins | sample 5204201 | NCBI WGS metagenome assembly WBZS01 (sample SAMN12344357, study PRJNA552823) | activated sludge metagenome | biome: Activated sludge suspended growth; feature: Nitrification reactor; material: Wastewater; isolation source: activated sludge from nitrification reactor of wastewater... | reverse complement strand
CCTGTTCGGCCAGCTCGCCGACGTTGTGTTCGCTGGAGAGCAGGGCGGTCAGGATGCGGATGCGGCTCGCATCGCCCAGAGCACGGAAGAGTTCGGCGAGGGAAAGGGCCTCGGTTTCATCCAGGGTCGGAGCACCGATCGGCTGAATATCTGAGTACATGTTCAGATGATATGACTTTGGGCGTGCTGCGTCAAGGGGGAGGGTCCCACTCTGGCTCCGGCTTGAAAAACACGATAAATGTTGTCGTGGTTACGGGTTTGACATTTCGGCCAACCTAAAATACAATGAGGCTATGTTTAGGCTAGCCTAAATGAGGATGTGATGCTGACTTCCAACACCGAGGACTACCTTAAAGCCATATACGAGTTACTCGAGGACTCGGGCCGCGTATCGACCTCGGCCCTGGCCGAGCGATTGGATGTGGCGCCGGCCTCGGTGACCGAGATGGTGCAGAAGCTCGCGCGAATGCAGCCGGCCCTCGTGGATTACGAACGTCACCGCGGTGTCGCGCTGACCGAGCCAGGGCGCAAGATCGCGCTCGAGGTCATCCGCCATCACCGGCTGATCGAGCTGTATTTGGCCGAGGCCCTGGGCTTCGGCTGGCATGAAGTGCACGCCGAGGCGGAGCGCCTTGAACACGTCATCTCCGAGGAGTTCGAGGACAGGATCGCGGCCGCGCTCGGAAATCCCGTGCGCGATCCGCACGGCGACCCGATCCCGACCCGCGAAGGCGACGTCGCTGAACCCTGTCGGCGCGCATTGAGCGCCGTCAACGCCGGCGAGACGGTCTGTGTGGCGCGCGTGCGCGATGAGGACCCGGCGTTCCTGACCCGGTTGACCGAGATCGGGCTCGTGTTGCGAACGCCCGTCACCGTGACGCAGGCGCCGGCCGAGGGGCCGCTGGCGGTGCGGATTGCGGGCCACGAGCATGTGCTTGAACGTTCCATTACCGATCACGTCTACGTCGAGGCCGCATGAGCGACAGGAGTGGAAAAGATGATGAGCGCATCTGATCACGATCCTGAAGTTCGCCTGCAACAGGGTGTACGAAAACGCCTGACACAGGTCGTGGTCACGTTCCTGTTGATTGCCGCGCTGTTGTTTGCTCCAGCCGGTGACATCGCCTGGTCGTGGGGTTGGATGCTGCTGGGGATCTACATCGCCGGCGCGGTGGTGACGGGGGCTCGCATGTTGCGTCTGAACCCGGCCACGATTGCGGCCAGGGCAGAAGCCACGGGGCAACGTGGTTGGGACCGCGCGGTCGGCGGCGGTTGGGCGGTGGCTACGCTGGCGACCCTGATCGTCGCGGGCCTGGATTGGCGTTGGGCCTGGACACCCGAGTTAGCCTTGCCGGTCCATCTGTCCGGGATGCTCGGCTTCTCTGCCGGGCTCGGCCTGTTCATGTGGGCGATGGTTTCGAACGCCGCGTTCGCGACCGTGGCGCGGGTCGGGCCGGAGGGCCAGCACCGCGTCTGTTCGACGGGACCGTATCGCTGGGTACGACATCCCGGCTATGTCGGCGCGATCATTCAGGCCTTTGCGACGCCTTTTCTTCTGGGCTCACTTTGGGCGCTGGTCCCCGGCCTGATTGCCGCGATCGCGATGATCATTCGAACCAGGCTCGAGGACGCGATGCTGCGCGCCGAGCTTCCGGGCTATGCGGCCTACAGTGATCAGGTGCGCTATCGCCTGGCTCCCGGGTTGTGGTGAAAGGAAAGACATGGATACCGTTGTCGTTTGGGCAGTGACCGTCGCCGTGGTTCTCGGCCTGTGGGCCGTTGCGCCGCGGTTCGGTGCCCTGGCGCTTTATCGGCGCTGGCGTGAGGCGCGCGACAGGCATCTGGCCGAGGACGCGCTCAAGTTCATCCACGCGCGCGAGTGGCGCGGCGGCAGGCCGGCCACGCTTGAAGGGTTGGCCGGCGCGCTCGGCATGCGCAGCCCGCAGGCCGTTGCGCTCGCCCGGCGGCTGGAGAGCCGCGGCTTGATCCGATCGGCCGCCGGAGGCTTCCGCCTGACGCCAGAAGGCGAACAGACGGCGCTCGGCGTGATCCGCGCCCACCGGCTGTGGGAACGCTACCTCGTCGATGAGGCGCGCATGTCGCTCGCCGATGTGCATGCCGAGGCGGAGCGACGCGAACACGACGTCGACGCGGCCAAGTTGGAGGAGCTCGAGATCCGGTTGGGGCACCCGACGATCGACCCGCATGGCGACCCGATCCCGACCATGCACGGCGAGATGGCGCGCGTCGAGTCGCGGCCCCTGACCGATTGGCCGACCGGGCAACCGGGCCTGATCGTCCATCTTGAGGACGAACCACCGGCGGTCTTCGCCCAGATTGCGGCCGAGGGTCTGCGGCCGGGGCAGGTCGTGCGCGTGGTCGAAGCCACGCCCGAGCGTCTGACGCTCTCCGATGGGCGCAAGACTTTCGCGCTGGCGCCGGTGCTGGCCGCCAATATTTTCGTCGGTGACGCGCCCGCCGAAGCCGGGGGCGAGTCGCGCCGCTTGACCGCTCTCCGCCGCGGTGAGACCGCGGTTGTGGGCGCGTTGGATCGGGGCCTCCAGGGCTTCACGCGCCGGCGGTTGCTCGACCTCGGGTTGACGCCCGGCGTACACATCACGGCGGAGCTCCCGAGCATGCTGGGCGACCCTGTGGCCTATCGCGTGCGCGGCACCCTGATCGCGCTCCGTCGCGATCAGGCCGAGCATGTATTGATCTCGGATGGCGAGGCCGCGGCGCCTGCCGCGCCCGTCTCCGCGATGCAAGGAGTCGGATCATGACTGAAGATTGCACCACCTGCCCGGCGAATGCCGCACTCGCCCAGATGGGCGTCGACGTCAGCAACTTCGATTACCTCGTCGCGCTGGCCGGGAACCCGAACACGGGCAAGAGCACGGTGTTCAACGCGCTGACCGGTCTGCGTCAGCACACGGGCAACTGGCCGGGCAAGACCGTGACGCGCGCCGAGGGCGGCTATCAGTTCCAGAACAAACGCTACAAGCTCGTCGATCTGCCGGGCACGTACTCGCTGCTCTCGGCCTCGCAGGACGAGGAGATCGCGCGCAACTTCATCCTCTTCGGCCAGCCCGATTGCACCGTCGTCGTCAACGACGCGACGTGTCTCGAGCGCAACCTCAACCTGGTGTTGCAGGTGCTCGAGATCACGGATCGGGCCGTGGTGGTCGTCAACTTGATGGATGAGGCCCGCCGCAAGGACATCGCCGTCGATGTGCGGGCGCTGTCGCGCGATCTGGGCGTGCCCGTGGTCGCCGCCGCCGCCCGCAACGGCGAAGGCTTGGGCGACATCCTCGGCGCGGTGCGCGACATCGTCGGCGATCAGGTCGTCGTGCAGCCGAAGCGGGTCCAGGCTCAACCGGCGCTCGAGGCCGCCATCCGCGATCTCCTGCCGCTGATCGAGCAGGCCGCGCCCGGTATGCCCAACCCGCGGTGGGTGGCGATCCGCCTGCTCGACGGCGATCTCCGCATTCGTGAGGCCTTGTTGAGCGGCGAGTTGAACGACATCGCCGCCCGGCAACGTCAGGCCGTCCGCGGTTTCAGTCGAAAGATCGCCTTGCAGGGCGCCCAGTAGGGGCGCCCCTCGTGGGCGCCCTCTTCGCCCGAAGGCACCCACGAGCGAAAAAGGAACAGCGAACAGCGAACAGCGAACAGCGAACAGCGATCAATCACCTTAGCGCGAACACAGAAGCAGGTAATCCCCATGACCCCTTCCGCCACACCCGCCGAGCGCCTCCTGGCCCAGGCGGATCAACTCCGCCAGGGTCTCCCCAGCGACTTTCGAGACACGCTCGTCCAGTCGCTGTATCGCGAGGCCGAGACCATGGCGACGAAGGCCGTGCAACAGGGCGCCCATCGTCGTTGGACCTGGGACAGCACGGTCGACCGCCTGCTGACCTCGCCCGTGTTTGGGCTGCCGCTGATGCTCGTGATCCTGTCGCTGGTCTTCTGGCTCACGATCACGGGCGCGAACGTGCCTTCGGCCATGTTGGCTCAAGGCCTGTTCTGGATCGAGGCGCAGGGCGTGGCGCTGTTTACGGCCATCGGTGTGCCCTGGTGGATCACGGGCTTCCTGTGGGACGGCGTGTATCGCGGGCTGGCCTGGGTGATCAGCGTCATGCTGCCGCCGATGGCCATCTTCTTCCCGTGTTTCACCTTCCTGGAGGATCTCGGCTATCTGCCGCGGGTGGCCTTCAACATGGACTGGCTGTTCAAGAAGGCCGGCGCGCACGGCAAGCAATCGCTGACGATGGCCATGGGGTTCGGCTGCAACGCCGCCGGCATCATCGCCACGCGCGTGATCGATAGCCCGCGCGAACGCCTGATCGCGATCCTGACCAACAACTTCGTCCCGTGCAACGGCCGTTTCCCGACGCTGCTGATGCTCTCCACGGTCTTTGTCGCGGCGAGTTTCCCGCCGGCACTGGCCTCGATCGTCGCAGCCGGCTCGGTCGTGACCGTGGTCGTGATCGGCGTGATCTTCACGCTCGTCATCTCGGGGCTGCTGTCGCGGACACTGCTGCGCGGTGAGGCCTCGGCTTTCTCGCTCGAGCTGCCGCCGTTCCGGCGCCCCAATCTGCGCCAGATCTTCTACACTTCGCTGATCGATCGCACGATCTTCGTCCTCTGGCGCGCGATCCAGACCGCCGCCCCGGCAGGCGCCGCCATCTGGTTGCTGGCCAATATCTACATCGGTGACACGTCTCTGGCCTGGCATGTGGCCAACGCGCTCAAGCCGCTGGGCAACGCCATCGGGCTTGACGGCGTCATCCTCCTGGCCTACATCATCGCCATCCCGGCCAACGAGATTGTGGTGCCCACGATGTTGATGATGTACCTGGGAGCCGGGATGATGACCGACCTGCCGGCCTACGCCGACATGCGCAATATCCTGATCGGCCAATACGGTTGGACGACCCTGACCGCCATCAGCCTGATGTTGTTCTCGCTCCTACACAACCCGTGCGCGACGACGATCATGACGATGTGGAAGGAGACCCGCAGTCTGAAGTGGACCACGCTCGGCGCCCTGGCGCCGCTCGCGATCGCGTTCGTGGTCTGCTTCGTCGTGGCCACCACCGCGCGCGCCTTGGGTTGGGCGTGAGGGCCCGGAGCTCTGTCGATGTGGACCACGATCGTCGTTGAAAGCCTGACGGCCGGCGCGATCCTCAGTGTCCTGCTGAGCATCCTGGTCGTCGTCAGTTTGCGCTGGAACCCCGAGATCTGGGTGCACGATTACCCGCCGGAGGTGCAGGCCGTGCTGCCGCCCAAGAGCGCGCTTGCGAAGCGACAGACTCGCTGGGTCGCGGCCGTGATGTTCGCGATCCTGTTTGGTCTGATCGGTGTCCTGATCTGGCGCGTGATCGTCGGTCAGGGCGGTTTCCCGGGGTTCTGGCCGATCGCGGCCGCGATCTGGATCGCGCTGGAGTCATTCAATCTGATCGATCTGGTGATCGTCGACTGGCTCATCATCGAGACCTGGCGGCCGCGTTTCGTGCTCGTGCCCGGCGCGGAGTCTCTGTACCACCGCCGGTTCTACGGCTTCCACTTCCGCGGATTCCTCAAGGGCAGCCTCGGTATCACGCTTGCCAGCCTGCTCATCGCCGGTCTGGCGACGGGGATCGCGGCCGTGGTCTGACATCGGGGTATATCGGGACACACCGGGAGTGTCCCGATGTACCCCGAGGTGCCCCGATATCGCCGCTCAGGGCTCGATGACGGTGACGCCCGCGCCGGGGAAGTTGTCCATGGCGGCGAGCGCGGGGCCGGCCTGCTCGAGGGTGATGCGATCGCCGATCAGGCGCGCCACGGGCAGCCGCCCGCTGACGATCAGTCGCAGCATCTCGGGGTACGCGTGCGCGGCCATGCCGTGGCTGCCCAGTATCTCGAGCTCGTGCCCGATGACGGCGCCCATCGGCAGCGCGGGGTCTCGCTGATCGCCGGCCAGTAGCCCGATCTGCACATGGCGGCCGCGGCGGCGCAGGCTGAGGATGGCGTCGCGACAGGTGCGTGCGCTGCCGAGCGCGTCCACCGAAACATGGGCGCCGCCCTCGGTCAGGGCCTTCACGGCGGCCGGCACGTCGTCGACCTCGCCTGCGTTAAGTGCGTGCACGGCGCCGAGTTGGGTCGCTAGCGCGAGCCGTGCCGGGTCCAGGTCGACGGCGATGACGAGACCCCCCAGCGCCGTGGCGATCATCACGGCCGAGAGCCCGACCCCGCCGCACCCATAGACCACGACCCATTCGCCGCCGCGCACGCGGCCTTGCGCCACGATGCCGCGGAAACTGGTCGCGAAACGGCAACCCAGCACGGCGGCTTCTCCGTCGGCCAGCGTTTCGGGCAGGCGCACCAGGTTCTCTTCGGCATGCGGCAGCGCCACATACTCGGCGAACGAGCCCCAACCGTGAAAACCCGGCTGCCATTGATGCGCGCACACCTGCTGGTCGCCGCTCAGACACGACGGGCAGGTGCCGCAGGCGAGCACGAACGGAGTCGTGACCCGGTCCCCTACGCGCCAGCCGCGCGCTTGCGACCCGACGGCCGCGATCTCGCCGGCCAGTTCGTGGCCCGGCACGTGCGGCAGAGTCTGGATGTCCGAGTCGTGGCCCTGCCAGCCGTGCCAGTCGCTGCGACACAGCCCGGTCGCCCTGACACGCACGACCACGCCATCGGCCGGCGGCATCGGGTCAGGCACAACTTCGACACGCGGCATGGATCGAAACTGGGAGTAGAGAAGCGCACGCATGCGCGCATTATAGCGACCTGAGGCTGGGGTGATCGGGCGATTGGGACTACAATCCTCCGATCACGGGTTCATCCGATCGCCCAGTCGCCGCATGTCACTCGTTCTCCACCTGGACCTCGACGCCTTCTTCTGCTCGGTCGAAGAGCTGATCGACCCGACGTTGAAGGGCACGGCCTTCGCCGTCGGCGGGCGGGCCGATTCGCGCGGCGTGATCTCGACCTGCTCGTACGAGGCGCGCAAGTTCGGCGTGCGCTCGGCGCTGCCCACGGCGCAGGCGTTGCGGCTGTGCCCGCACCTCAAACTGCTGCCGGGCCGGCACGGCGTGTACGGCGACTACTCGCGCAAGGTGATGGCCATCCTGGCGGACTACTCGCCCGTGATGCAGCAGATGTCGGTCGACGAGGCCTATCTCGACCTGACCGGTGACCCGCGCCCCAGCCGCGTCATCGCCGAGACGATCAAGGCCCGCATCCGGGCCGAGGTCGGGCTGCCGTGTTCGTTGGGCGTCGCCGGCAACAAGCTGGTGGCCAAGATCGCGACGAACAGCGGCAAACCCGATGGCCTGGTGGTCGTGCCGTTCGGCGCGGAGGCCGACTTCCTGCGGCCGATGCCGCTCGACATGCTCTGGGGCGTGGGGCCCAAGACGCGCGCGCAGCTGACCGCGCTGGGCATGAAGACCATCGGCGATCTGGCCGACTGGCCCGCGGGCGATCTGGCGCGTCGCTTCGGCGAACACGGCCGGCAGATGAGCGCGGCCGCGCACGGGCGCGACGACCGACCGGTCGAATCCGAGCATGAAGCCAAATCGATCTCGGCCGAGACCACGTTCGCGCGCGATGTCACCGACGGCGCGCTCCTCCATCGGACGCTGCTCGAGTTGACCGAACAGGTCGGGCAGAGCCTGCGACGCGACGGCCTCGCCGCGCGCACCGTCAAGATCAAAGTCCGCTGGCCGCCTTTCGAGACGATCACGCGCCAGGTGACGCTGCCGGGCACCGTCGAGCTCGACAACGAGATCTTCGCGGCCGGGTGGGGGCTCTTCGAGCAGGTCTGGAAGCCCGGCAAACGCGTGCGCCTGATCGGCATCGGGGTCAGCGGCCTGACCGACCCGGCCCGGCAACTCAACCTCTTCGACGCGCCGCAGGCCGGCTTTGAGCGCAAGCGCAAGGCCGCGGCCGTCATCGACAAATTGCGCGACAAGTTCGGCGACGACGCCATCCAGCGTGCTTCGCTCGCCGGTCGGCGGCGCCGCTGGGTCCCGCCCGCCAAGGACACGGACGGCGCTTGAGGGCACCGAGGCCCGTGCTTATGTCGAGCGTCGACTGAAATACCGATTGCGCAATACCCCCGCTCAACTACAATCCTGACGCATGAGCACCACCGAGCTCATGTGCGCGAATTGCGGCCAGGCCCTGGACCCTGGCGACATGTTCTGCAGAGCCTGCGGCCTGCCGACCGTGCGCGCCTACGCGTCCCGCGCCCAGGCCGTTGAAGCTGCGCCGGACCTGCACGAACTGGAGCGATCACTCGAGATCGCGCCGGAGCCCGCCGTCCTCGAGCGGATCTCGAGCGCCGGCGCCGACGACACCGAGCCGCTCGATCGGGTCGCTTTCGCGGCCCCCGCGCGCGCGCTTCCGCGGCTGGCCTCGCCGCTGACGATCGTGCTCCTTGTGGCGTTGTTCGGCGCTGTCGCGGTCTTCCTTCTTTTGTTGACCCTGGGCTAGGCTGCACCCATCGGCCCGACCCGGGGCGGGGTGGGTGCCATGTTGCGACGTTTGCTCCTCACGCTCGGTCTCGTCCTTCCCAATTTCGTCTTTGTCGCTCAACCGGCCCGGGCCGCGATCAGCACGCCGGTGCTGAAGTGGCAGCGTGGCGGTTGTTTCTCCAGCTGGTGTCAGACGGGGTGGTACGGCTCGCCGGCCGTCGCCGACCTCGACAAGGACGGCAAGCCCGAGGTGATCTGGGGCTCGTACGACGTGGTCGCCGTCAACGGCGAGGACGGCGCGCTGCAGTGGCGCGCGACCTCGGGCAATCGCGTCTGGGGCGGGGTCTCAGTGGCGGACCTGACGGGCGACGGCGCGCTCGAGGTCGTCGCCGGCCGCAGCGGCGACAGCCTGACGGTGTACAACGCCGCCGGCGGCACGCTCTGGTCGCGCAACCCCTTCGGCGCCGGCGAGCTGCGCACTCAGGCCGTGGTCGACCTCGAGAGCGACGGCCAGCTCGAGGTCATCGTCGGCCGCGCCGGGAGCGGTGGCGACGAACAGATCAACGTCTATGACGCGGCCGGCAACGTCCGCGCCGGGTTCCGCGCCCCGCATGCCGGCGCCCCCGGCTACGGCTGGGGACTCTACAACCAGAACGTGGCCCTCGGCGACCTGAATGGCGACGGTTACAAAGAGCTGATCGTGCCGACCGACACGCACTACATCACGGGGCTTGATCGCAACGGCAATCAGTTGCCGGTCAACACCCGCTACGGCGCGGGCAAGATCTGGCGTCAGGTCGGCGTGCACGTGTCGGATGCCGTCGACCTGCGCGGCTACGCCAACTGCGGCGTCGAGCATCGCCCAAACTTCGCCAACAGTTCGCCCGCGATCGGCGACCTCGACGGCGACGGCGTGCTGGAGGTCGTCGTGGCCGGTAACATCTACAACTGTGATGCCGACCCGTACGCCAGCCTGTACTACGCGCCGTTCGTGTTCAGGGCGGATCGTTCGCGCTGGGCGGCCGGGAGTTACAACTGGACCGACATCCCGGTGCCTGATGGGGCCGCCGGGCCGCGCTCCGAAGACTACAACGTCATCGAAACCGCCGAGCCCAACGTCGTCCTGGCCGACCTCGACGGCGACGGCAAGCGCGAGATCCTGTATTCCTCATACGATGGTCGTCTCCACGCCTACTGGCTCGACAAGACCGAGCACAACAGCTGGCCCTATGAGCTCGATGTCTCCGGCCAGTTGCGCTTTGCGTCAGAGCCGGTCGTGGCCGATCTCGACAACGACAATCAATCCGAAGTGATCTTCACCACCTGGACGGCCAACGGCAGCAACACGGGCGGGCAGCTTCTGATCGTGTCGTCGCAGGGCACGTTGCTCTCGGCCGTCGACCTGCCGCGCAGCACGCAGGACAGCGACGGCGCGCTCGGTGCGCCGACCCTGGCCAACATCGACGCGGACCCTGACCTCGAGGTCGTGGTCGGCACGATCAACATGGGCGTCGTCGCCTATGACCTGCCCAACACCGCGCAGGCCCGGATCCTCTGGGGCACGGGCCGCGGCAACTACGGGCGCACCGGCCTCGCTTCCGACACCATCACCTGCACGCGCAGCTCCGGCGGCGCCGGCGCGCCGTTCCCGGGCGGGGCTTATCGATTGTTCCTGCCGATCTTGAGACGGTTCTGCTGAGGCGCAGCGCCTCCCGGGCGCTCAGCCCCTATCCGCCGTGCGGGGCCGATCGGGTTTCTGCACCACGGCCGCGCACACCATGAACACGCCGGCCAGGTCGACCAGGAAGAACGAGTGGTCCACCAGCCCGTGCCCGAGCATGTCGGCGATCGCGCCCATCAGACCGACGGTGAGGGCCAGTCCGACCACATCGCCGGAGAGCCGCTGCGCCCGCGCGCGCCGCCAGGCCGCTCGCCAGAACCCCACGACCAGGGCCACGCCCAGCGCCAACCCCGGCGCACCCAGCCGACTGAGGAAGTCCATGACGATGTTGTGCGGGTGGGAGAGGTTCGGCTCCTCCCAGGCCGCGGGCAGGATGTAATAACTCCGGTAGGCGTACAGAAAGTTATCGGGCCCGACGCCCAGCCAGGGGTGATCGACGAACATGCGCCAGGCCGAGATCCACAGGTTGATGCGGAAGAACCCGGTGCCGTTCTGCAGGTCGAACATGCCGGCGAAGCGCGGGATCTGCATCAGAACCGGCAGCGCGACAACGACGAGCACGACCAGAACGCCGATGGCGATCGCGGCGCGTTTGCGCTGCCAGGCGATCACGAGCACGGCGAGTGCCGCGGGCAGGCCGAGCACCAGGGCGCCGCGCGAGAAGCTCAGGAGCAGGGCGCTGCCGATGAGCACCAGAGCCGTTCCGAGCGCGGCCATGACGATGGCCGTGCGGCGCGTCACGCGCCGTTGGCGCCAGACGTCGGCGCCAAGGACCGCGAGCAGCGCCAGGGCGACGGGCAGCGCACGACCGAGGTACAGGCCCAGGTTGTTTGGCGAGCCGTAGACGCTGCGGATCCGGGCGATGCCCTCAGCCGTGACGATCAGGCCTTCGCCGGTCACGTACTGGATCAGGCCGTAGCCGGCGACCAGCGCCGCGCCGAGCAGCCAACCGCCGATCAGGCGGTGCAGCGCCGCGCGGTCGAGGGGCACGACCCGCACGAGCGCGTACAGCGCCGCGCTCGACAGGATAACCGTCCGGTATTCGTAAATAGCCATCGCGCGTTGCGAAGCGGCCAGGGTGCTGGCCGCGCCCACGATCACGAGCGCGATCACGCCGAAGTCGACGAAGCTCAACTTCGGTCTGACCCGGGCGCGGAGCCAGACCGGGCCGTAGCGCAGCAGCACGGCGACGACGGCGAGCCAGAGCGCGAACTCGTACAGCGAGGCGCCGCGGCTCCACAGCATGCGCGGGAACAAGAAGAAGGGCAGGGCGACGGCCAGAAGCGCCAGGGCGAGGTCGGGCCGCAGGTAGAAGAGCACGCCCAACACCAGCAGGGCCGCCACAGCCAGCGTGAACGAGGGCGAGAAGTAGAAGATCCCGGCCGTGGCGGCGGTGAGCAAGATCGGCAACGCGTCGTCGAGTCGGCGCGTGAGCGCAGCGGCCGGCGCATCCCATGCCAGCCAGCCCGCGACGTAGAACAGGCTCCCGAGGACGGCCGTCAGCGTCATGCCGGCGCGATCGCCGAGCGTGCGGGGCACCCACGACCAGAGCGCGGCTCGCGTCCACCACAGACCGACCACGCCCAGCCCGCCGAGCAGGCCGAGCCCGACCAGCGCGAGCGCGTAGCCGTCCTCGGGCGCCGGCCGCCCGACCGCGAAACCCGTGATGGCCCACTGGTCCCATCCGCGATCCGGCTGGATCACGGCGACGTGTTCGACCGACGGATCAAGACCGACGGCTACCGGAAACAGGTCGATCTGGCTGGCCAGGGTCGGTGACGTCAATACCAGGTATGCGCCCTTCGCGTCCTGGGGCAGCGCGTTGGCCGGCCGGCCGTCGACTTCGACGTAGAGATAGGCGCGCTCTTTGCCGCGTCGGACGCGCAGACCGAGATCGCTGCCGCGGAACCGGAACGTGATCGACGACTCGACGTAGTTCTCGGGGATGTCGGCGCCCAGCTCCGAGAACTCCCAGGGCCCGACGTACGCTGCAGCCGGGTGTTGGGCGGCGAAGATGCCGGGGCCGGCCACCGAGAGATCCTGTTGGCCCACGGTTCGCAGCGCCTGACCCAGCTCGGTCGGTTCGCCGCCCGGATCGGCGAGCGCGAAGCCCCAATGCGGATCGGCGCCGTCGGCGGGCACACCCGGCGCGCTGAACCGGGGCTGGTAGGCCTCGAGCGCCAACGGCCCGGCCCACAGCCATTCCGTCTCTGCGCGCTGCCACAGGCCTTCGGTGTTCGCGATCTGGGCCTCGACCGACACCGTGCGCCAGGGCGAACCCGCCGTGACGTTCCAGCCGAAGTTGCCGCCCCACAGCCGCTTGGCGCCATCGCCGTTGCGCTCCATCACGGCGCGCAGGAGCACGAAGCGCGCGACGCCGAGCGCACCCGGGTCCGCCTCGCGATCGTCGGCGCTGGTCTCGAACCCGTAGGGCTTGCCGGCCGCGGCGTCGAAGTAGCGATCCGCGTCGAGGTCGTACAGTTGCTGTAGATAGTCGAGGTCGCTGACGTTGGCGGGGCCGGTCTCGAGCGTCGGGGCGAGCGCGGCTGCAAGCACGGTGGCCGTCGGGTCGGCGGCCTTGAGCGCGGGGTAGGCGGCGCTGAGCAGCGTGGCGTACTCGCCGGCCGAGGCCGGGAAGCCCCAGCCGACGAGGATGTTGGGCTCGTCCCACACCTGATAGGCATCGACCTGTGGGCCGTAGCGCTCGGCCACGGCCGTCGCGAAATGGGCGAAGGCGCCAACGTCACCGACCGGCGAGCGCACGTCCGGGTCGGTCGGCCCGGCCCAGTCCGGCGCGTCGATCAGCACCAGGATCAGATCGAACTCGCGTGCCGCGGCGGCTGCGATGGCCGTGTCGGTCGCCTGCCAGTCGTACGCGCCGCGCCGGGGCTCGACGCGCCCCCAGTCGATGGGCACGCGCAGCCAGCCGAAGGCAGCGAGGTCGTCGAGCACGGCGGGCAGCGCCGCGGCATCGTAGCCGGTCAGGTCGACGTTGACGGCGCGCAGGTTGGCAGGGCGAGGCGTCAGTTCGGCAGGCGGCAGGCCGGACACCACGCCCAGGAGCTGGGCGCGATGCTGCAACGTGGCTGCGCTGGCGCCCGCGATTGCGGCCAGCACGGCCACGATCGAGAGCAACCCGAGGAGGCGTTTCATGGAGCGTGTGAAGTATACGGGATCGGCCGCCGCGAGCGCGCCTTAGGCCTCAAGAGGTGTGCACGGGCGAGTTGATGCGGTTGGCGAACCGGATTCGGACGGCTGGGCCTGTACACGGATCACACGGATGTTCACGGATGGCACGGAGCCATTCGGGCTGTTTCCGTTCGATCCGTGCTATCCGTGAACATCCGTGTACCGGTCCGGCCCGTTCCGGGGCTCCTGACAACGTGCGATCGGGTTCGCCAATAGGATCGCGAGTTGTCAGGCGCCTCTACATCGAGGCCGGATCCTGTACACGGATTTCACGGATCACGCGGAATCCTCACCCAATAGCTCCGCGCCATCCGTGTCGATCCGTGGGATCCGTGTACAAGGCTGGCTGGCCGGAAATGGCCCGACAACTTGTTCTTGCACACCCTAAAAGTCAGAATAACGCGTTTTTCTTTTGCGATACCGTTTCTGCCGACCCTTGTTCTTTCGAGAATCGCGTGTCGACCTGTCATGTCGAAGGTGAGAATCATGCCTCGGCGACGCCCAGCTCGCGACGCACGACCGGAGCCACACGCGTGCCGAGCAGCTCCACGGCGCGCATCATCTTCGCGTGCGGCAGCGTCCCGACGCCGAGCTGGAGCAGCAACCGCTGGTGGTTGAAGAGCTTATGCTGGAACAGGATCTTGTCAACGATCTGATCGGGATGCCCGACGAAGTCCGAGCCGCGCAGGGCCCGCGCGCCTTCGAACTGCGCGCGCGTGATCGGCGGCCAGCCGCGCTCGCGCCCGATCTTGTTCATCACCACCGAGAAGGCCGGGAAGTAGTCGTCGGCGGCCTGCTGCGAGTCGTCGCCGATGAAGCCGTGCGAGTTGATGCTGATCGGCAGCCGCGCCGGATCGTGCCCGGCCTGGCGGGCGGCGTCACGGTAGAGCTGCACGAAGGGCGCGAAGCGCTCGGGCATGCCGCCGATGATGGCCAGCGCCATCGGTAGGCCGAGCGTCGCGGCGCGCACCACCGACTCGGGCGTGCCGCCGACCGCCACCCAGATCGGCAACGGGTTCTGCACCGGCCGCGGATAGATGCCCTGACCGTCGAGCGTCGCGCGATGCCGCCCCGACCACGTGATCTGCTCCGCCTCGCGCAGCTTGAGCAACAGCGCCAGCTTCTCCGAGAACAGGCTGTCGTAATCGTTGAGGTCGTAGCCGAAGAGCGGGAACGACTCGATGAAGGAACCGCGCCCGGCCATGATCTCGGCCCGGCCGCTCGAGAGCAGGTCGAGCGTCGCGAACTGCTGGAACACGCGCACCGGGTCGTCAGAGCTCAACACGGTCACGGCGCTGGTCAGCCGGATGCGTTTCGTCAGGGCCGCCGCCATGGCCAGGATGACGGCCGGCGACGAGGCGACGAAATCTGGTCGATGATGCTCGCCGATGCCGAAGACGTCGAGGCCGACCTGGTCGGCCAGCTCGATGGTCTCGATCAAGTCGCGCAGCCGCTGCTCGGGGCTGATCAGCGTGCCGGTGGCTGGGTCGGGCGTGCGCTCGACGAACGAGTACAGGCCGATCTCAAAGGCGCGAGCCGGCAGGGCGGGCGGGGTCGGATAGGAAATGGTGAGCTCCTTGTGGGTTCAGCGCCAATCGATCTTGGCGGTCAGGCCGTCGCCCGTGACCTGTTGGGCGATGCCGGTCTTCGGATCGATCAGCCACAGGTTGCCGCCCGACAGGATCGCGATCAGGCGGCCGTCGGGCGACCAGGTCGGGAACGCCCCGGGCGCCAGCCCGCCCTGATCTTCTGACGGGAACAGCGGGCTGGCGTTACTGCCGTCGGCGTCCATGATGTGCAGGCGATAGTTACTGAACGGCGAGTTCTCGGGCTCGATCGCCTGCAGGTACGCGATCTGTTGCGGCGCGCCAAAGGCCTGCACCGGCGACGGCGAGGGGTTGGCGAACATGCCCGCGCGCGCGATCAGGTCGAGCCGTGCCGACGTGCCGACGTTCAGAGCCGTGATGTCGAAGGCCGGCGAATCCTCAGGCAGCTCGAGCCCGAGCGGCGCGCCGTGCGTCACCGTGTACAGCCAGCCGCCGGGCGCCCAGCGCAGCGACGGGAACCAGGCCCAATCGCTGCGGGCATTGTAGGCCGTAAAGCCGATCAGGGGCCGCGTTTGATAGGTCGCCAGGTCGACCACACCGATCCCGTCGGTGCGGGCGTAGGCGATCTGGGTGTAATCGGGCGAGACCGCGAAGCCGGTGCCCCACCAGCCGTACAGACCGCCGGACGAGGTGTCAAGCACAAGCAGCGGATTGAACTCCATCTCGCCGCTGACGACGTTGGCGCCCCAGCTCAGCAGCCACAAATCGTTGTTGGCCTGCCAGCCCGGCGCGCGATCGGTCTTGAGCGCCGACGTGTAGGCGATGGTCGGCGGCGAGTCGGGCAGCACGACCCAGTCGGCCCAAAGCACGTTGCCGGCCGGCAGCAGGATCGGCTCTCGCGGCCCGCCCGCGACGATGTCGACGACGTAGAGCTGGTTGAAGAGGTCGGTCTCGGTTTCCGAGATGGCGCGGGTGTAGAGCAGGAACTGGCCGTCGGGCGACAGGCTGAACACGCGACCGTCGAGGTCGCCGTTGCCGGCGACGAGCAGGCGCTGGTTGGTCAGCCCACGGGCCGCCCAGGCGCTGCCGGCGCTTAGATACGCGAGCGTGCCCGTGATCGGCACCGACGTGAACGCGCTCTGTGCGCCGACCATGACGATCTCGTCGACGGCGGGCGTCAGCACGACACGGCGGATGACGCTGCGCCCGGTCTGCAGACCGTCCTCGAACACGGTGCGATAGGTCAGCTCCTCGAGGCCGTTGACGCCGGCCTGCACCAGGCGTTGCTCGCCCGCGGGCAGCGACTCGTTGCGCACCGTGCGCGAGCTGTACGGCACGACGACCTGTTCGACCGACGTGGTCTCACGCACACGCGTGACCACGAGATGCGCGCCGTCGGTGAGTTGCGCGAAGGGCGGGATCGACAGCCGGTCCGACTCGTCGACCGCGATCCCGGCCAGCGCCAGGGCCTCGCGGGCCGTCACCGCCTGGGCCAGCTCGAAGCGCTGGGTCTGGCCGTCGGCCGTGATGCTGACCAGGATGCCCGCAGGCGGCGCCTCGGTCGGGGCCGCGCCGACGGGCACGCAAGCGACGACGCTCAGCCCCACGAGGAGCGCGATCCACACGGCGACTGAACGAACGCGCATGCCCACCCGATCCCCCGATCTCACTTGCTTCCCGTGACCGTCAGCAGGCCGTCGGCGACGACGACGTCGGACAGACGCACGCCCGTCAGCGCCGGCGCGATCGATCCGGTGGCCCACTCGTTGAGTGTGTCGGTCACCTGCGCCAACACGTCGTCGGGCACCGAGATCGGCCCAAAGGAACCGCTTTCGGCCGTGAAGCTCAGGGCGCCGTCGGCCGAGACCGCGGGCTCGATGACGAAGGTCGCGTCCACGGTCAGGCCCTGGACGACGGCCGTGCCGTACAGCTGAATCTTGCCGTCGCGCAGGAAGACCTGCGGGTTGGTGAGCTGCGGATCGGTGGCGTTGTCCTGCAGATAAAGGGCGACGGCCGATGTGAGCTGTTGTTCCGTGAAGGTCACCGTCACGGAACCGGTCGCCGCCGACGTGGCCGCGGCCTGCAGCAGGTCGGTGACCTCGTGTGCGGAGGTGGCAGAGACCGGGATCGGCGACGCCGGCGGGGTGGGGGCCGCGAAGCCCGGGATGCCGCAGGCCACCGTCGCAACCAGGCCGGCCAGGGCAGGGATCAGAAGGTTTCGGCTGTGCATCCGAAAATCATAGCACGGACACATTTGCCCGCCGGCCGACGTGGGATATACTGCACCCCCTCAAGAGGTTGTGCATGTCCGATAATGTCAACGGTTTTGTCCCCCATTCGTACTCAAACGGCCAGGAATCCGGTGGATTCGAAGATTTGGGCCCGGAAGTCCGCTACAGCCCGCTGAACGGCCTGATCGGCGCCCGGGTCGATGCCCCGGAGCCCGGCCCAAGCGAAAACGCCGCCGAGTCGGCCGAATCCACCCTGGGTGAGCTGAGCGAAACCGAGGCAGCGACTCTGCCCGTCGAGCCGGAAGGCGGATCGGCGGACGTTGTGGAAAGCGTCGTGGCGCCCGAGGCCATCCGCGACGAGGCTGCCGTGGCCAGCGCTGAGCCCGTCGACGAGGCCGCGCCTGTGAGCGAGGATGTCGCCGTCGACCCTGAGCTGACTGCCGAACCCGAGACGTCGGTCGAAGCTTCCGACCCAATGTTGGAAGACGCGGCCCCGACGAACCTTGAACCGGTTGCCGAGGCTGAAGCCGGTCCCGTAGCCGAGCTCACCGATGCGGCAGACGAGCCTGAGCTCCAGGTTGAAGCGCTGGGCGAGGCGGATGGGTCCGACGTCGCGGTCCCGGCGAATCAGGATCCGGATCCTTCGCAGCCGCTGCCGGTCGGGCGCCCGCCGTCGCCGCTCGAGCTCGACGCCCAGATCGAGAGCCTTCTGTTCGTGGCCGACGGCCCCGCGCCGGTCGGTAAACTGGCTGAGGCGCTTGAGGTCAAGGTCAGCGAGGTCGAAGCCGCATTGGCCATCCTCGACGAGCGCTATCTCGGCCGCGGCATCGCGATCCAGCGCATCAAAGACAAAGTGCAACTGACCACGGCACCGACTGCGGCGACGCTGATCCAGCGTTTTCTCGGCCTTTCTGCGACTGCGCCGCTCTCGAAAGCCGCGCTCGAAACCCTGGCGATCATCGCCTACCGTCAGCCGATCACACGGCCGCAGATCGAACAGGTGCGCGGCGTCAACTCCGACAGCGTGATCAAGAACCTGCTGACCAAGGGCCTGGTCGAAGAAGCGGGCATCGCAGAAGGCCCCGGTCGCCCGGTGCTTTATGTCACGACACCGGAGTTCCTGCAGCACTTCGGCCTGTCGACGCTCTCCGAGCTTCCCGAGCTCAACCTCGGGGACGCCCGGCGCAGCTTTGCGGCCGAGATCCTTAAGGGCTGAGCCCGGTCTCCCGCGGGAGCTGAGTTGTCGATAAGTTTGTGAACAAGTCTGAGCCGTTTGACGTCTGCGTGTGTATATATGTCTGATATGGACCTTGATGTGCTGGCTCGGGCACGCGCGGGGCAAGAATCCGCCGGAGCCGAGCTCTTCGCCGAGCACTATCCCGCCGTGATGCGGATGTGTCTGGCGTTGCTGGGCGACGTCGCTGACGCAGAGGAGGTCGCCCAGGACTCGTTTGTGTACGCGTTGCGTAACATCGGCCGCTACGACCCACAACGGGCGGCCTTCCGCACCTGGCTGTTCGTGATCGCGGTCAGCCGGTGCCGTAACAAGCGTCGTCGTCGTGTCTTCGACCTGCTGCCGCTTTCGGCGGCGGCGCTGAGCGAGGCCGCGACGACGCGCGAAGTGGAACAGGCCCTGGCTGCGCGCGGTCTGCGCACGCAACTCTGGGCGGCCCTGCGCGCTCTGCCCGCCGACCTGCGTGAAGCCGTCGTCCTCCGCTATCTGGGCGGCCTGCGTTTTCGTGAGGTGGGCGAGGTGGCCGGCTGCAACGAGAAGACCGCGCAATCGCGGGTGCGCCTGGGTGTCGAACGCCTGCGCCGCGCCTTGCACAGCGTGGGCGATGAATTGGAGTGGGCGGCCCTGGAGGTTGCAGGATGACCCCAACGATCGAACCCATGCTGCGCGCGCTCGCCCCGGCGCTCGACGACGTCGGCCGCCCGGCCGCCGATTGGCCCGAGGTCTGGGCGCGGATCAAGCCGGCCCGACGACGCCGTGCGCCGATCTGGCCCCTGCTGGCGAGCATGTCGCTGTGTCTGACGCTCTTTTTGGGCTCGACGATGATCGGCGTCGTGCTCGGCGTGACCCCGACGGCCGCTGCGGCGGCCGTGCCGGCGCCCGGCGTGGCCCAGGTGGCCATGACCCCGAACGAAACCCAAGCGGTCCGCGCCTCGGCAGGTCCGGCGGCCGTTTCAACACCCGCGCCCGTGGCTCTCCCCGTGCGCTAAGCAAAGGCGGACCCGACCATGTCTGAACGTCTCCAAAAACTGCTGGCCCAGGCCGGCTACGGCTCACGTCGCGCGTGCGAGGCATTGATCTTGCAGGGCCGTGTCACGGTCAATGGGCGACCGGCCGAGTTGGGCCAGAAGGCCGACCCGGCTGTGGATCGGATCACGATCGACGGTGAGCTTCTGCCGGTGGCCGAGCAACTGACGTACATCGCCCTGCACAAACCGGCCGGCGTGGTGTCGTCGCGCGAGCCCCAGGGGCCACGCGAAACCGTGCTCGACCTGGTGCCGACCACGGTGCGCCTGTACCCGGTCGGGCGGCTCGACCTCGACAGCGAGGGCCTGACGCTTCTGACCAACGACGGCGATCTGGCGAACCGGTTGACGCATCCGAGTTTCAACGTCGAAAAAGAGTATCGCGTGCTCGTCAAAGGGCATCCCGATGAAGATCAGCTGGATGCCTGGCGGCGCGGTGTGGTGTTGACGGATCGCGAGACCGGCGAGCGCCGCCGGACGCGCCCGGCAAAGGTCTGGCGCGACGACGCCCCCGGGCCGACGACCTGGCTGCGGGTGGTGATGCAGGAAGGGCGCAAACACGAGATCCGCGAGATCGGCACGACGCTGGGTCTGCCCGTGCTGCGCCTGATCCGCGTGCGCATCGGCTCGCTTGAACTCGGCGACCTGCGCACGGGCGAGTGGCGTTCGCTCGACGAGCGCGAAGTGCGCTCGCTGCGCGGACGTTCGACGGCTCCGGCGGCAGCGCGCAAACCGTCGTCGGCCCGACCCTCCACCGGAGGCGCCAAGTCGCGCTCGAGCCGGCCGGGCCAACGCGGCGACAAGAAGCCCGCGTTCGGTGGGCCGGCCGGGGCCGCGCCCAAGCCCGGGACAAGCGGGCCCGCAAAAACCCGGCCGGCGAAGGCCGGGCCGGCCAAGCCTGGCGCGACGAGGCCCGGCGGGCCGAAGCCCGGCGCGACGAGGCCCGGCGGGCAGAAGCCCGGGGCGCCGAAGCCCTCGGGCGACGGCCGGCGGCCCGCGCCAAGCCGACCGGCTCAGCGCACGCGCATGAAGTCGAAAAAGAAACCCTGACGGCCAGAGCGCTAGAAGAAGGAACGCATGGCGACTGCAACTCTAGAGACCGATCGCACATCCACGTCGTGGCTCGACCGCTCGATTGCGTCGGCCTTCAGCCTCGACCTCGAAAAGCTGGCCTACCTCGTCTTGATCGTGGCCGGGTTTGTGACCCGCTTCTATGACCTGGGCGCGCGCGTGATGAGCCATGACGAGAGCCTGCACACGCAGTTCTCGTGGTACTTGTACACGGGCAAGGGCTTTGCGCATACCCCGATGATGCACGGGCCGCTCAAGTTCGAGGTGACGGCCTTCCTTTATTGGATGTTTGGCGACAGTGACTTCACGGCACGCATCTCGGCCGCTTTGATGGGCGTCATCGCCATCGGCCTGATGTGGTACTTCCGCCGCTGGTTGGGCCGGGCGGGCGCGCTGGCCGCGGCGCTCTTCATGTTGATCTCGCCGTACCAGCTGTACTACGCCCGTTACATCCGCGACGAACCCTACGTGATGGTCTGGGGGTTGCTGTCGGCGCTCTTTGTGTTCCGTTATATGGAGACGCGTGCGCCGAAGTTCATCTACGCCCTGACCGCCGTGATGGCCCTGTTCTACGCGACGATGGAGTCGTCTTACATCTATGTCGCGATCACGCTGGTCTTCCTCGGCGCCTACTTCCTGGCTGAACTGACGGTCAACGCCTGGCCGCGACCGGAGCTCAAGTCGACGTTCTGGAAGGCGGGCGCGGTCATGGTCCTGGCGGCCCTGATCGGGGTCACACTCTTCCTGGTCAACGATCGCCTCGGCCTCTCGGGCACCGCCTTCGCCCCGCAGTCGACGAACCCCGACGAGCCCGCGCTCTCGCCGGCGACGTCGTTCACCATCGCCGCGGATCTGGCCTTCCTGGTGGCCCTGATCGCGGGCGTGGTCACGCTTGGCATCGTCATGCGCGCTTTCGGCCGACGCGTGCGCAACTTCGCGTCGCTGGATCTGATCATGGCGCTGGGCGTCTTCGTTCTGCCGCAGGCGGCGGCGCTGCCGGTGATGATGCTCGGTTATAAGGCCACGGATTACAACATTCCGTCGTTGACCGGGCTGGACTTCTTCGCCTACCTTCCGACCTTACTGTCGTCGAACGTGGGCGTCACGGCGCTGATCACGGTGTTCCTGATCGCGGCCTCGATCGTGTTGGGTTACATCTGGAACTGGAACCTGTTCACGACCTGCGCCCTCATCTTCTACGGCCTCTACATCCCGCTGTACACGACGTTCTTCACCAACGGCGCCGGGCTGGCGACCGGCCTGGTGGGCTCGCTCGGCTACTGGATGGAGCAGCACGGCGTGCGCCGGGGCGGCCAGCCCTGGTATTACTACCTGTTGATCAACATCCCGATGTACGAGTACCTGCCGGCCATCGGCGCCCTGATCGCGGCCGGCCTAGGCGTGTGGCAGCTGATCAAGCATGGCGTCGAGCCGCTTTGGCGCATGGTCGATTGGGGCGTCACGCCGGAACCGTCGACGAACGAACCAGCCTTCGAGCCGGTCAACCCGATTGAGGCTGTGGCCGCCAGGGCCCTGCCTGAAGGGCCGGGTCGCTTCATCGGGCCCGAGGACGGCATCCCGCTCGAGGACGCGCCTGAAGCCGACGGTGAATCGGTCGCCGCGACCTGGCAGGACCGTGACACGACGGCTCAGCCACAGCGCAGCTTCCCGGCCTTGCTCTACATCGGCTGGTGGGCGGTGATGGCCTTCATCGGCTTCAGCATCGCCGGCGAGAAGATGCCGTGGCTGACCACGCACATCTGCCTGCCCATGATCCTGCTCGCGGGGTGGGTGGTCGGCAAGTGGATCGACGGCATCGACTGGACGCGCTTCCGCTTCCAGCGCGCCTGGCTGGTGGCGGCGCTGCTGCCGGCGACCCTGCTCGCGGCGGCCTCGGCGCTGGGGATGCTCCTGGGAACGAACCGGCCCTTCGCGGGCATGGAGATGACCCAGGTGCAGACGACCACGGCCTTCCTGTCGACCGTGATCGTGGCCGTGCTGGGCGGCACGGCCCTCTACATGCTCGGACAACCGCTGGGCTGGCGCACCGTCGGCCGGCTGGCGGGTCTGACGGTCTTCGGCGTGCTGGCCGTGCTGACGGCGCGCACGGCGTTCGTGGCGGCGTACATCAACTACGACCTGGCGAACGAGTACATGGTCTACGCCCACGGCGCGCGCGGGGTCAAGACCGTCATGGCCCAGATCGAAGAGATCGCGGAACGCACGACCGACGGCTACGGCCTCAAGGTGGCCTATGACGCCGACGTCTCGTGGCCCATGACCTGGTACATGCGCGACTACACCAACCAGGTGTTTTACGGCAGCGAGCCGACGCGCGATCAGCTGCGCGACGTGCCCGTGATCGTCGCCGGCGCCAGCAACTGGAGCAAGGTCGAGCCCCTGGTGCGCAACGACTACTACCAGTTCGAGTACATCCGCATGGTCTGGCCCAATCAGGATTACTTCATCAACGACACGCCGATTACCACGCGCGTGTGGGATAACCTGACGAACACCGAAAAACGCCAGGCGCTGTGGGATATCTGGTGGAACCGCGACTACACCAAGTACGGCGAGTTGACCGGCGAGAACTTCGATCTGGCGCAGTGGAACCCGGCCGACCGGATGCGCCTGTACGTGCGCAAAGACATCGCGGCCCAGATCTGGTCGTACGGCATCGGCGCGTCGAGCCAGGCCCAGGTCAGCATCGACCCGTATGCGGCGGGCAAGCTCGACCTCGCGCCGCAGTCAACGGTCGGCAGCGAGGGCTCGGCGGCGGGCATGTTCAACGACCCGCGCGGAGTCGCCTTCGCGCCCGACGGCAGTTACTACGTCGCCGACTCGCGCAACAACCGCATCCAGCACTTCGGCCCGGCGGGCGAACTGCTCGGCGCATTCGGCACGGCCACGCCGCTTGACCCGAACACGAACCAGCCCGTGGCCGACGCCCCGACCGGCACGTTCTTCGAGCCCTGGGGGGTGGCGGTCGGACCGGACGGCAGCGTCTACGTCAGCGACACCTGGAACCATCGCGTCCAAAAGTTCGACGCCGACGGCAACTTCCTGCTGGCCTGGGGGCGTTTCGGTCAGAGCGGCCTGCTCGACGAGATGTGGGGGCCCCGCGGCATCGCGGTCAGCGCCGAAGGGCGCGTGTACGTCGCCGACACCGGCAACAAGCGCATCGTGGTCTTCGACGATCAGGGCCGGGGCGTGACCTCGATCGGCTCGTACGGCTTCGACGACGGCCAGCTCGACGAACCGGTGGCCGTGGCCGTCGGACCCGACGGGGCGGTGTACGTCACCGACACCTGGAACCAGCGCGTGCAGAAGTTCGTGCCGCAGGCGGGCACGGGCGAGGGCGTCGAGTCGTACGTCTTCGCGCAGAAGATCGACGTCAACGGCTGGTTCGGTCAGAGCCTCGACAACAAACCGTTCATCGCCGTCGACGGCCAGGGTCGGATCTACATCACCGACCCCGAGGGCTTCCGCGTGATCGTCTTCGGGTCGGACGGCGTGTATCGCAACACGCTGGGCGAGGCCGGCGACAACCTGTTGACGCTGGTGTCCGGCGTGGCGGTCGCGGCCGATGGCACGATCCTGGTGAGCGAGCCCGGCGCGGATCGCGTGGTGACTTACGCTCCGGTGCCCTGAATCTGATGCCGAATCCGAGGCTCAGCCGCTGTGGGCGTCATCCACAACGGCTGAGCCTTATTTTCCGCGGTGTATAATCCCAAAATCCAGTCGGGGCGACGCCGTGTCGCCCTGTAAACCGCATCCCGTTGGTGCGGCTCGGAGGCCGTCTTGAAACTTCACGAGTATCAATCGAAGGCGCTGTTTGCCCGGCACGGTGTGCCGATCCCCAAGGGCCAGGTGGCCAGCACGGCCACCGAGGCGCGCGCGATCGCTCAAGAATTGGGCGGTCGGGTGGTCGTCAAGAGCCAGGTGCTGGTCGGCGGGCGCGGCAAGGCGGGCGGGATCAAACTCGCCAAGAGCCCCGAAGAGGCCGAGGTCCTGGCCGGCCAGATCCTGTCGATGACGATCAAGGGCCTGCCGGTGCGCAAGGTGCTCGTCGATGAAGCCGCGGACATCCGCAAAGAGATCTATCTCGGCATCACGAACGACCGCGCCTCACGCCGGCCGGTGATCATCTGCTCGTCGGAGGGCGGCGTCGAGATCGAAGAGGTTGCGCGCACCAACCCCGAGGCCATCGTGCGCGAGTACGTCGATCCGCTGATCGGGCTGCGCGACTACAACGTCCGCAATGTCGCCCTGGCGATCAACCTCGATCGCGAGCACTGGAAGGCCTTCAGCGCGATCGCGATGGGCCTGTATCAGACCTACGTCGACACCGATGCGACGCTGGCCGAGATCAACCCGCTGGTCATCACCGGCGATGGTCGCATGGTGGCGCTCGACGGCAAGATCGATCTCGACGACAACGCGCTCTTCCGCCACGCCGATCTGGCCGAGATGCGCGACCTCGACGAGGAGAGCCCGCCCGAGACCGAGGCGCGCAAGTACGGGCTGTCGTACGTCAAGCTCGACGGCGAGATCGGTTGTCTGGTCAACGGCGCCGGTCTGGCGATGGGCACGATGGACATCGTCAAGCACTTCGGCGGCGAGCCGGCCAACTTCCTCGATATCGGCGGCGGGGCCGGGGCCGACAAGGTGACGGCGGCGCTGCGCATCATCGTGGCCGAGCCGCGGCTCAAGGCGATCCTGATCAACATCTTCGGCGGCATCACGCGCTGCGACGAGGTCGCGCGCGGCGTCATCCAGGCCATGCAGGAAGTCGGCATCACGGTGCCCATGGTCGTGCGTCTGGTCGGCACCAACGAGGCCGAAGGCCGGCGGCTGCTGGCCGACGCCAAGATGATCACGGCCACGTCGCTCGCCGACGCGGCTCAGAAAGCGGTCGCGGCAGCCGCCCAATAGCGGCGTCTGCAAGAGACGTGAGCGTTTGCCACAGGATTATCCATGAGCATCCTCGTCAACAAAGACACCCGGCTCCTCGTCCAGGGCATCACCGGACGCGAGGGCCTGTTCCACACCAAGCAGATGCTGGCCTACGGCACCAAGGTCGTCGCCGGCGTGACGCCCGGCAAGGGCGGTGAGTGGGTCGAAGAGAAAGTGCCGGTGTTCGACACGGTCAAGGCCGCGGTCGAGAGCACGGGCGCTAATTGTTCCGTGATCTACGTGCCCGCCAAGCTCGCGCCTGACGCGATGCTCGAGGCCGCCGACGCCGGCGTGCCGTTCGTGGTGTGCATCACCGAAGGCGTCGCCGTGCAGGACATGATGAAGGTGCGTTCGTATCTTGACCTGAAAGGCGTCAAGCTGCTCGGGCCGAACTGCCCCGGGCTGCTCACGCCGGGCGAGGCCAAGGTCGGCATCATCCCCGGCCACATCGCGCGGCCCGGCAACGTCGGCGTAGTCTCGCGCTCGGGCACGCTGACCTACGAAGTGCTCAACGCGCTGAATCAAAACGGCATGGGCGCCAGCACCTGCGTGGGCATCGGCGGCGATCCGGTCAAGGGCCTCAACTACATCGATGTGCTTCAGTTGTTCCAGGCCGATCCGCAGACCGAGAAGGTCGTGATGATCGGCGAGATCGGCGGCAGCGACGAAGAGCGCGCGGCCGAGTACATCGCCACGCGCATGACCAAGCCGGTCGTCAGCTTCATCGCCGGGCAGACGGCGCCGCCCGGGCGGCGCATGGGCCATGCCGGCGCGATCATCGAGAGCGGGTCCGGCACCGCCGCGGAGAAGATCAAGGCCCTCAAGGCCGCCAACGTCAAAGTCGCCAGCCATCCGGAAGAGATCCCGGATCTGCTGAAGTAACGCCAAGCGCTTCACCCTGAGTCGGAGAGACGATCCATGCCCGAACTGTCCAAACCCGCCAATCCGCTGCCGAAGCTCCAGGCCGAGGCGATCGCGCACCCCCACGATGCCGACGTCCAGTCCGGTCTGGGGTGGGCGCTCTACGGCCAGCGCCAGTTCGCCGAGGCCATCCAGGCCTTTGAAGGCGCGCTGAAGCTCGACAGCGATCATCTTGAGGCCAACTACGGCCTGGGCATGGCGCACAAGATGACGGGCTCCACGGGTCTGGCGGTCAAGTCGTTCGAGATCGCGGCGGCGCTCGCCGCCAAGATCGACGATCACGACCGGCACAAGATGTTGTCCAAGCTGATCGGCGGCCAGTTGAGCGATCTGCAGACCGGCGATTGGAACCTGTCTGGGAAGAAGTAAGCCGATTGCCGGCTGATACCCAGAGCGCGCGCGGCGGAGGGCATGGAGAAGGGGTGCTCCTTCTCCATGCCCTCCGCGCGTTTTTGGCGAGCCGGCTGCCCGAGGAGACGAGATGTCTGGAATTCGCGTGATCGCGGGCGCCGCCAAGGGGCGGCGGCTGAAGATGGTGCCCGGTGACGGCACGCGCCCGATCATGGACCGGGTCAAGCAGGCCCTGTTCAACATCCTGGGTGACGACGTCGTCGGCGCGCGCGTGCTCGATCTGTTCGCGGGCACCGGCTCGGTCGGCATCGAAGCCCTCAGCCGTGGCGCGGCCTACGTCGAGCTGGTCGAGGCCGATCGGACCGCCGCCGACGTCATCCGTGAGAACCTGACGACCACCCAACTGGGCGAGCGCGCGCGGGTGGTGCGCGGCGACGTGTACGCGCACCTCAAGCGTGCGCCAGAGATCGGCTTCGATTACATCCACGTGGCGCCGCCTCAGTACCGCGACCTGTGGGTCACGGCGCTCGAGGCCCTGGATGCGCAACCGGCTTGGGTCAACCCGGACGGCTGGGTGTGCGCCCAGATCGACCCGACCGAGTACAAACCGCTCGAACTCAAGAACCTGACGCTCGTCTCTGAACGCAAGTACGGCAGCACGCTGCTGGTGTTCTACGAACGAGTCGACTGAGCGCGGATTGGGGGCGGCATGAGCAAGGAGGCTGATGCGGACCACGAACCGATGGCGACAACTCAATAGGGTACTGCTCCTGGCGATCTGGCTGGGCGCGCCGGTCCGCACCGGAGCGAGCGCACCGGCCGCGGTCGCACCACAGGCCCAAACCCTCAGCGGCCGGGTGGACGTGACGGCGCTCGACGCGGCGACCGATCGCCCGATCGTCGGCGCCACGATCGCGGGGCCCGGCGACCTCTCCGGGCCGGTCGGAGCCGACGGCCGGCGCTCGGCGAGCCTGACCCTGCCGGGCCCCGAGTGGCCGATCACGGTCACCGTTAGCGCGCCCGGCTACGGCGCCTGGACGTTGCGCGGCGCGCGCGCCCTGGCCGATGACACCCTGATCCTGACGGCTAGGCTCGGTCCGCAGCCCGTTTCCCAGGACGCCTCTCAGCCGACCGGCGAACGCGGCTCGCTTACCCCGGAGGATCTCGAAGCCGCGCTCGATCTGCCGCCGGGCTACGTCGATCAGACCCAATGGGGCGTGCCGCAACACATCCGCGTGCGCGTCACCGGATACGCGCACTGCGATCTCGCGCGACCGTACACGGTCCAGACCATCGACTTCCGCCAATACCTGAAGAACGTGCTGCCCAACGAGTGGGGCGCGAGCTGGAACCGCGAATCGATCCGGGCCGGCGCCGTGGCGGTGAAGATGTACGCCTGGTACATGATCGCGCGCGGCGGCAAGTGGCCCGACGCCGACGTGTACGACAGCACCTGCGACCAGGTCTACAACCCCGCGATCGCCTACGCCAGCACCAACGCCGCGGTCGACGACACCTACTACTGGCGCCTGACGCGCGACGGCAAGATCTTCCCCACGTACTACCGGGCCTACGCCACTCAATGTGCGGACGCCGGGCTGACCGGCAACTGCCTGGGTCAGTGGGACAGCAAGAGCCAGGCCGACGCCGGACAGACCTTCGATCAGATCCTGCTGGCCGGGTATCTCGGCACACGGCTCAATCTGTTTCAGTCGAATTACGTGTTGTGGTTCAACGGCAGCGCCTTCGTCAGCGGGGGGCGCGTCAACGTGCCGATCGACACCGGGGCCCGCGGGGCCGACGTGGGCGCCGGCGACTTAACGCTCGAACTCTGGCTCAAGGCGCTGCCGGGCGCGAACATGGCCTTTGACGGCACGCGCACGCCGGCCAACACCTGCGGCGTCAACGACGGCTGGATCAACGGCTCCGTGGTGCTCGACCGCGACATCGTGGGGGCCGCCCAGAACGGCGACTACGGGCTGGCGCTGGCCGGGGGGCGCGTGGCGTTCGGCCTCAACAACGGTCTGGCGGGGACGACCCTGTGCGGGACGACCAACGTCACCGACGGGGCCTGGCACCACGTGGCGATCACGCGGCGCCGAAGCGACGGCTGGCTGCGTGTTTGGGTCGACGGCGCGCTCGACGCAGAGGTGGACGGGCCTGACGGCGACCTCAGCTATCTCGACGGACGCGCGGGCGGGGCGGTGGATCCTTATCTCGTGCTTGGTGGGCGTAAGATCGACTCGGACCCGGCCCTCAAGCCGTCGTTCGCCGGTTGGCTCGACGAGCTGCGGCTCTCCAACACCGTGCGCTATTCTGCGCCGTTCGATCCGGTGGCGCGGTTGGCGCTCGACAACGCCGTGGTCGCGCATTATCGCTTTGACGAGGCGAGCGGGCCGGTCGGGTGTACGGGCGCAGTCGGCGACGCCTTCCCGGCCAACCCGCCGGGCAGCGGCGCCTGCGTGTACGGCGGGAGCCCGGCGGCGCCGCTTTGGGCGCTCAACGACAACCCGATCCTGATCCGCCGCGTGGCGTTGCCCGCGATCCTCGCGGGCATCCCGACGCCGCTGCCGACGCCGACCGTCACGCCGACAGCGTCGCTCACGCCAACGGCGACGCAGACGCCGGCGAGCACCGCGACGGCGACGGCCACGGCGACCCGGACGCCGACGGCGACCGCGACCCCCGTGATCCTGCGGCTCTGGTTGCCGTGGGTGGGGCGATGAGGATCAACGCGCCGTGCTCGGCGCCAGGGATTCAGGGGCCAGCACCACGCGGTTCTTGCCGCCGTGTTTGCCGGTGTACATCGCCCGATCGGCCGCCGAGATGGTGTCGTCGATCGTGTCGTTGAGGGTGTGCTCGGCCACGCCGAAGGTCAACGTGATCGGCGTGGCCGTCTCGCGCGCCAGATAGGCCGTCTCGATGCGATGGCGGACGCGCTCGGCGACCTGACCGGCGCCGAGCGCGGGCGTGGACGGCAGGATGATCAGAAATTCTTCGCCGCCCCAGCGACCGACAAGGTCCTGATCGCGAACAGCTTCTTGGAGCAGGTCCGCGGTGAGACGCAGCACCTCGTCGCCGCGGCTATGCCCAAGCTGATCGTTGATCTGCTTGAAGCCGTCCACATCGCACAGCACGACCGAGAAAGCACGCTCTGTTGCGGCCGCGATTTCGGCCGCCCGGTCGAGCGCTTCGATCATGGCTCGCCGGTTCGCGAGCCCGGTCAGTTCGTCCAGACGCGCCAACTTGTCGAGTGCCTGATTGGCCGACTGCAGTTGAGCTTCGGCGCGCCCGGCAGCGCGATGGTACAGATAAGCAAGAAAGACGATCAAAAAGAAGAACGTCGAGACGTTGAACGCCTCGAACATGCGAAGGATCTCGTTCGAGACAATCGTCTGCGGCGGCGTGATCTGAGACAGGAAACTCAGACTGACGAAAACCAGGTACATGAGGGCCGCGGCCAGGGCCTTCCACGGTGTTCGCTCCGAGGGGTGGAGAAACACAAGGACCGCGACGATGAAAATGTAGTACTGAAATCCGCTGTGCCAGCCGAGGTCAAACACCGCCAGGGCCGAGTGGGCCAGGATCTCGAAAGCGCCGAGGGCGAACGCGATGTCGGTGTGCGCGCGGCGCCCCATGCTGATCCCGACGAGGTATAACGCGACGCTGAAGATGTTCGTCACCGCCAGCGTGGTCACGCCAAGCGACACGAAGACCGGGATCAGGAGCGCGTGAACGAATAACCCGACATAGAGCAGGTCGTGGATGACGTAATAGAATCGGTCACGGCCCTGCGACTGCGTCAGGTTGGCGAGTGAGGCGACGCGAGACATTTCGGACCGACCCGTGTTTCGGCTAAGGCGTCGAAGAGGGTTTCAGATACACCACGCCCAGCGGCGGGATGGTGATCTGCACCGAGTAGGGCTGGTTCTGCCAGGCGAGTTCCTCGGCCGGCAGCCCCCCGGAATTGCCGAGGTTTCCGCCGCCGTAGTGGACCGAGTCGCTGTTCAGGATCTCACGGTAGTAGCCGGGCGCAGGGACGCCGATGCGGTAGCCCTGATGCGGCACGGGCGTGAGGTTGGCCGCCACCACGATCGCGTCGTTCTTGTCCTTCCCGCGGCGGATGAACGAGACGATGCTGTTGTCGACGTCGCGGAAGTCGACCCACTCAAAGCCCTCCCAATTGAAATCGACCTCGTACAGCGCCGGCTCGCTCCGGTAGACGTGGTTGAGGTCGCGCATGAAGGCCATCAACTTGGCGTTGAACTCACGGTCAAGCGAATGCCAGTCGAGGCTGGTCTGCGCGTTCCACTCGTTGAATTGGCCGAACTCGCCGCCCATGAAGAGCAGCTTCTTGCCGGGGTGCGCGTACATGAAGGCGTACAGCGCGCGCAGATTCGCGAAGCGCTGCCAGTCGTCACCGGGCATCTTGTGCAGCATCGAGCGCTTGCCGTGCACGACTTCGTCGTGCGAAAACGGCAGGATGAAGTTCTCGGTGAAGGCATAGATCAGCGAAAACGTCAGACCGCTATGGTGATAGCGCCGATAGAGCGGATCCTTCTCGATGTATTCGAGGATGTCGTGCATCCAGCCCATGTTCCACTTGAGGTCGAACCCCAGGCCGCCCAGGTAGACCGGCCGCGACACCATCGGCCAGGCCGTGCTCTCCTCGGCGAAGGTGAGCACGTCGGGGTGCTCCTGGTGCACGAGTTCATTGAAGCGCTTGAGGAAGTCGACGGCCTCGAGGTTCTCGCGACCCCCGAACTTGTTGGGGATCCACTCGCCGGCCTTGCGCGAGTAATCCAGGTACAACATCGAGGCGACCGCATCGACCCGCAGGCCGTCGATGTGGTACTCATCGAGCCAGAACAGCGCATTCGAAAGCAGGAAGTTGCGCACCTCGTTGCGCCCGAAGTTGAAGATCAGAGTGCCCCAGTCGCTGTGCTCGCCTTGCCGCGGGTCGGCGTGCTCGTAGAGATGCGTGCCGTCGAAGAAACCGAGCCCGTGCTCGTCTTTCGGGAAGTGCGCGGGCACCCAGTCGACGATCACGCCGATCCCGGCCTGATGGCAATGATCCACGAATGCCCGGAACTCGTCGGGCGTGCCGAACCGCGCCGTCGGGGCGTAGTAGCCGGTCACCTGATAGCCCCACGAGCCGTCGTAGGGGTGCTCGGCGATCGGCAGGAGTTCGATGTGCGTGTAGCCCAGATCTCGCACGTAGGGGATCAGGGCATCGGCCAACTCGGAGTAGCTCATAAAACTGCCGTCGGGTCGGCGGCGCCATGAGCCGAGGTGGACTTCGTAGACGGCGATCGGGGCGGCCAGATCCTGCTTGACACGTCGCTCGGCGAGCCAGGCCTGATCACTCCAGGTATAGCGCCCCAGATCGTGCACGATCGAAGCCGTGTTCGGCCGTCGCTCCGCGGCAAAGGCGTATGGGTCGGCCTTGTTGGCCATGTAGCTGTGCACGCGGCTCTTGACCTCATACTTGTATATCGTCCCGGCCTGCACGCCCGGGAGAAAGATCTCCCACAGGCCGCTCGCGCCGCGCGGCCGCATCGGCAGACGGCGGCCATCCCACTGATTGAAATCGCCGACGACGCTGACGCGTTCGGCCGATGGTGCCCAGACCAGGAAGCAGCAGCCCGCCACACCCTGGTGCTCGACCAGGTGCGCGCCCATCTTCTGATAGGCGCGGAGCAACGTGCCCTCGTTGAACAGGTACAGATCGGTTTCGCTCAACACCGGGTTGAACCGGTACGGATCGTCGACGACCTCTTCAACGCCGTTGTGGTGTTGAAGCGCCAGCGTGTAGGGCGCGGTCTCGGTCTGGTCGGGCAAGACGACCTCGTACAAGCCCTCGGTATGGACGCGTTCGAGGGGCAGACGGTTGCCGTTCAGGATGAGATCGACGCTGGCGACATGCGGCTGATAGGTCCGCACGACCCAGCCCTTGTGAGGTTCCGACGCCGGGTGCATGCCCAGGACGTCGAACGGGGCGCCGTAATACCCGCCAGCGATTGCATTGAGGACATCGGCCTTAAGCGTCGACATGGGGTCTCGGTCTCCGTAACGATTTCCCTGGATTATACCCGTCAAGCTTCGGACGCCGGCGGCCCGACGCGGCCTCCCAACAGGGCTAACGCATCTAAGAGCCTGTCTCTAAACCTCGCACTTGCGCCAACAGATAATGGCGCAGGCGAAGTGGAGTAGCCCAAGATAGCTGGAAGCCTTCTTCTCCCAGCGAATCAGTAGGCGACG
>WBZS01000387.1_pt3 | contig 33051 bp, 21 predicted proteins | sample 5204201 | NCBI WGS metagenome assembly WBZS01 (sample SAMN12344357, study PRJNA552823) | activated sludge metagenome | biome: Activated sludge suspended growth; feature: Nitrification reactor; material: Wastewater; isolation source: activated sludge from nitrification reactor of wastewater... | reverse complement strand
GTGCTCGAAGGTTTGGGTGTAGGCCGTGACTTCGGCCTCGGTCTGGTAGCAGATCCGCGCCAGCTCGCAGTTATCCGAGGTCCACAGGGCAATGCTGTCGATCCCACTGGCCTGGAAGCCGAGCGTGCCGGGGGGCGGATTGAACTCGGACGCGACCAGGACGCCGTTGGCGTAGGCGCGGGCAGCCAGGTAAGTTCCATCGATGCACAACTCCACGGCGTGGACGGGTTCTGGAAAGACAATCCAGAGCGAGATTAGATTGCCGTCCTCGATGCGCAGAGCGCGCGCGCTGTCGCACGCGCCGTCATCGCCCGTCGTCACCACCTCGGCGGCATCCGAGAGCACCAGCGAAAAATACAACCCCTGATGCTCGAAGGTCGGGCCGAACTTCTTGCCGGGGGTCACCGTCTCCCAGTCGACGCAGTGGGTGACCACCTCGGGCGGCGGCACACACGGCCAATTCGCGTGGTTCGCCAGGAAGGCATCGCGGTAAGTCCGTGAGGTCTGGCGCGTGAAGGCGAAGGGCGACTTGGCCCAGAGCTGCAGACGGGTGAAGGCCGGCTCGCCCTGGCCGTCCTCGACGGCCATCCAGGCCCCATAGAGATCGTCGACCTTCATCCAGTCGGTCGCCCCGGCCTTGGGCCATTTTTCGAGGACGACTTCGAGCAACTCATAGTCGAACTGGTGATCGCCGATGGCCGTGCCGCCGGAATAGGCGTCGACGCTGACGAAACCTCCGCCGCTCAGATCGTGCATGCCCCGGTCGAACGCGATCGATGGCCGCGCATCGAGGGGCACAATCGGGCCCGGTACGTAGTCGGCGGCGCCGGGCAAGGCGCTCTGCAGCCCGGCCGCCAGACCCGGCCAGGTCTCATCGACCTTGGGGTGCTCGACGCTGATCGATTTGAAGGCATCTTCGCTGGGCGGGGTTGCTTCTTCGCGCCACTCGAGGACGATCTCCTCCTCGAGATCCTTGAGCGGCCAGGGCAGCTTCACGCTCACGCGCAATTCGCCGCGCACCCAGTAGAGCGTGGGTGCCTTGCCCGAGAGCAGGGCCTCGGCGCTCAGCCCGGCGCCAAAGCCTGCGACCGAGATCTCGAACTCGCCGCCGAGGTTGAGGCTGCCTTCCAACTGCGGCGGTTGCCACGCGATCGCGGCTTGCGCGCCGATCCAGGCCCGCAGCACGACCTTGACGGGGCCGAAGGTCCAATCGTAGCCCCAGCTGATCCCGGCGCCAGTCGCGATCCCGGCGCTATCGATCATCAAGTAGGCGTCGCCGTGGAGCAGGCTGAGCGCAGTGGCCCGGATGCGCCGATCCTCGGGCTGGTCCTGGCCAAGATAAAAGTGCCAGTTGCGCGGGTTGGCGAAATCGAAGTAGGCGTCGGCCGAGGCCGCGATCTCGAGCACCTGGCCCTGGCTCCAGCCAGCGTCGACGCTGAGCTGCAGGCTGCCGGCCTGGCCGTCGAGGACCGCCAGCGCATCAAGGACGCCCGAGCTGGAGGGATCGTCGTTATCCGGCGGCAGCTGGAGGAAGTTGGCTTTGCCGTGCAGCATGATCACCGGACCGGGCAGCACCAGCACGAGCAGGCCCTTGACCGACACGACCCGGCCCAGATCGAACAGCGTACCCAACGTCAGCCCGGCGCCGATGGCCAGGCCGTCCGCCAGCCCGACCCACTTGTCGGTATGCGTGATGTTCATGGGCGCCGGTGGCCCGGCGTACCAGCCGTACCAGTCGCCGTTTTGTGTCGAGGGGTTGACGTTGATGCCGTACAGACCCGAAAAACCGTAGAGCGCGGCGCCGGTGGCCCAGAGCGGCAACCCGACCGGCAGGGTCAGATCCATGAAGGTGTAGACGAACTTGTAATCGTCCACCAGGTTGCGCCCGACCTTGAGCGACGCGTCCAGCGTGATGCCCAGCGACAGCAGCGCCAGCTTGACGTTGCCCTTGAAGTAGCGCTCGGTCTCTTCATTGATGAAGGCAACGTCGCCATCGAGCGAGAGCACACCGGGCAGCGTCAACTCCAGGCCAACCCCCTGGAGCGAGATCTCGGGCAGGCGGGCGCCGGTCGGGTCCCAGGTGATCCGCAGCCCTTCGACCGAGACGCCGGTCGGCAGGAAGTCGACGAGATGCACGCCGGCCGACAGGCCGATCCAGCGTCGGCCATCGTCGGTGTTGCCAAAGCCGATCCGGCTGATCTCGAGCATGAACCCGTAAAGATCGAGCGCGACCGGGGATGGCAGATCGAGCCAGCCGTCCGCGAGCCGGATGGTTCCGTCGGCGCCGATGGACAGACCGCTCAGATCGAGCGTGGGCCAGTCGAGGTCAAGCATCAGGGGCCGAAGCGAGCCGGTCAGGCCGAGCGCGAAACCGGCGCCATCCGAGGTGAGGCTGACGCCCGTGAGCGTGATGGTGGCCAACCCGGGCTTGTCGAGCGAGAGTACGCCCTCGGGCATGTCCAGCCCAAGCGTGAAGCCGCCGTCTTGGGTGAGTCCGAGCTCAACCTGCGCGGGCTCATCGAAGAACGGCACCTGGAGATAGCCGCGGATGCTGGCCGCGACCAGAGCGTTCTGCTGGAACTCGATCTGCACGCTGGTTGTGCGAAACTGAAACCCGAGCACGTCGCTGGCCTGCGCGTCGAAGGGCGCGTCTGGGTCGGCCGGCCAGGATCCGGTGAGGGTCCCGCAAAACCCGCCGGCTCCAATGAATAACTCCTGCAGCAGCACGTCGTTCGGCAGGATCCCGTTCAGGCCGGAGGGGAGGTGGATGGCGGCTTCTTCGATGTACACACCGCGCCGATCCGAGGTGAGCGGCGGCGGCAGGGTCGCGGCCGACTCAGCCGACAGGATCAAGGCCAGGCGACTCACTTCCACCACCACGCCGGTGTCGCCGATCATGAACGGCGAGATCGTCAGGGCGGGGGCGTCTCCGGCGAAGCTGACGGTCACGTCGCCGCTGGACAGGACGCTCACATCCGCGGCCGCGAGCACGATCTCGACCGGTTGCGGTAGCCCGGTCACGGGGTCGACCGGGGCCTCTTCAAATCCATCGGCAGTCGGTTGCATGCGCTTGAACAGGCTCGACTGAACCCGCAGGGCAGCCGCGAGGTTCCGCAGGGTCAGCGAAAATCCTTCGCCCACGTATTCGAAGTCGAAATCAATCTCGGTATAATCGCCGCCGCTCAAGAGCGCGAACGACAGCCCCGGGATGGCCGGAAGGTCGGCCTCAATCTCGGCCAGGATCTGCAGGGTGCCGCTGGCTGTGAGGCTGCCTTCGCCCACGGCATAGGGCACATAATCGGCCAGGCCGATCTGGTCGATCAACGCCGGGATCGTCAGCAGGCTGGTCGGCCAGCCCGGCAGGACGAGGCGGAGGGGCACGAAGTCGTTGAGAGTGCTCATGGCCTATTCCAATCGCGCCGGCTCGGGCGCCGAATCGACGCCCGAGCCGGCGCATCAACCCGGCAGGACTAACGCCGCTTTTTCGTTGAAGAACCGGGCCTGCTCCGCGCTGATGAACAGGCCGGTCGGCTCGGCGCTTGTGGTGGACTCCATCAGGTTCTCGAAGAACGCCCAGTCGCCGCCCGCACAACCGGTGTCGCTGGCATGCACCGCCTCGTGGCCGAAGTGGACGGCCTCGTTCGAGCACTTCGGCAGACCTTGCTTGACCTCGACGAACGTCCGTGCAAACCAGTGGCCCAGTTCGTGGAGCATGATCTTGGCGAGCGTGGCGGCCGGGTACGCCACCGGAGCCGCGCTGCGCCCATTGGGATAGTAGACCGTGTCGACCAGGATCAAGGCCCAGGGGCTGTTGCTCGGGTACGTCGTCAGACCGGCCGCGCCCTTGCCCGAACCCTCTGCATCCCAGACGAACACCACTTTGATGTTCTCGGTCTGGGTCGGCGGCGCGGCGAACAGCGCATGCAAGTCATTGGTGCCCGGCCGGGTCGCATCGCCAGACTGGATCGGGTTCCCGAGGTCTCCGACATAAGCAGAGTCCTGCAGCGCCGCGCCGTCAACCTCGACCGGCACGATGTACGTGTTGGCCTGCTGCCCCAGGATCTCGTTCGCGTAACGCAGAACCTCGCCCAGTTTTGCCTCGTCGATGTCGGCCTGGTGGATGATATCGGTGGCCGGTGGCTGGCGATCGCTCAAACGGTAGAACCGGATTGGGAAGCTGCGGAAGTCGAGCAGCGCCAGTTGCAAGTCAAAGATCTTGACCCCATTGGCCCGGACCTGGGCCGTCAGCAGCGTCTCGCCTTCAGGCAAACCGGGCGCCGCCCGGAACTCAAAGATCGGCTCGGCGGCATCCGCGGCAGCCGGCGCGGTCACCGTGACCTGCGCCGGATCGAAACCATCGATCGTGATCGTCTGCCCCTGGGGATTGCTGAGCTTGAAGCGGGTCGCCCCAAAGTCAGCCGGGAGCGTTGCGGCCAGAAACGGCGGCATCTCGCCGGCCGGCGGTTTACGAACGATGAGCCGCGGCATGGGATCGAAGTCCGGGTCCAGTGCCAGTGGATGCACGTCGGGGTTGGCGACGGCCGTGGCTGTGACGAAGTCAGACCGGAGCCTGGATTTGGTGCGGATGAGCAACCGGCCACTGCTGGTTGGAAACGTGGGCTGGATGAAATCGACGGCGCAGGCGTCCACGCTGCATTGGCGCAGTTTGGCGATCAGGGGATGGCCGGCCAGGCCGTAGTGGCGTTGGAAGGCCGTGAAGAAATTCGTCACCGCCTGGATGTGGCCTGCCCACAGCTCGCCCATCCGCAGGAACAACGACAGACGTTGCACATCGGTCTCGACCGAGGTCGTGGCGCCGATGGTCTTGCCGCCCTGAACCACGATGGGCACGTCCGGGTGTTCTTGGAAGAGATCCAGATAGGCTGCCGGCCAATCCGCGTCCGCGCCGGACCAGGCGGCGCCGGTCTTCTGCTTGAAGATCTTTTTGTGATAGGCCAGCGTGCTCGATTTCGCGATCTGATCCTGCAGGGCGGCGAAGTCGATTGTCAGATTGAGGTAGGCGCACTCTGCCAGCGCCGGCGCGTTGCCGGGTAGATAGAAGCGCCAGTCGGCAGCCACCCGCGACAGAGGGCGGAGCACCAGGATCGCTTCACCGGCGTTTGGGGTCGCGCCGCCAAGCACATTGGGGGTCGACTTTCCATCGTGGAGGTAGTGCAGGTAGCCGCTGGCCAGCGCGTAAACCGGCATGGTCCCGGCGCCCTGATATGTCAGCGTGTACTCGGTCGCCGTTAGGTTCGTGTTCGTGGCCGGGATCACGCGCGTGGTCGGGCTACCGGCCTGGAACGTGAGCTTAGCTTCCTCCTGAGCGTAGCGCGCCATCCGGTCTTCATGGCGCTCGAAGTCGAAAGTGGAGATCAGCGGCAAGGCCTGGGCATCGTGCCACTCCCCGAGCGAACCCGTGTAGGTGTAGGGGTCGAAGGGCGGCGGCGCATCGACCGGCGTCTGGGTGCCGTCGCGGCTGCAACCGAGGAGTTCAAGCGCGATGGGCAACATCTCGGGCTCCTTGCGAAAACCGGCCTGGGCTTCAGGCCGCGGGTGGGATGTGGATGGACGAGTCTGTCGCAGATAGCAACCCGGCCAGTGATCGGGCCTTGCCGCTATAGGCATACGTCAAAGCCGGATCCACCTGGCGATCGAGTTGAAAGAGCCGCGTGGCGTCGAGCGGCGTGCCGGCCGCCCAGGCTCCGACTGTGACCCGCCGGCCGAGGAGCGGATCATCGCGGGCGATCAGGACCTCGCTCTGGCGTGGATCAATCGACCAGGCCAGACGGATCGCCGGCCGCGGGTTGAGCGCGCCGGCCAGATCGGCCTCCCAGTCAAAGACGACGCCGGCGTCGTCGACATACACCCAACCCGACCGACTCGCGTCCCACTGCGGCGGCTCCGGTGGCGTGAGGTCGTAGGCCTGGCCGGCGACTGCGGCAGACGGGCGAGAGGCCAGGTCGGCGCCGTTGCCGTCTGCGCCGACTGCGACCAGCGTATACCAGTACGGCTGCAGCGGCTCGACCGCGATGTCCGCGTACTCGATGCCGGAGCCCGACGGGGCCCCGTCCACCGCAACGGTGTAGGCATCGGTCTCCGCTGACCTCAACCATTCCATCCGGCGCCAACCCGAAACAGCCTCCGGGTTCGACGCCCGATACAGCCGATAGCCCTTGATCCCGGCGTTTGCGTTGTGTGCCCAGCGCAGGGTGATCTGGTTGTGCCCGCCCGTGACCGTGCTGAGTGCCGGCGTCGCCGGAGGCGTGACGTTGAAGATGTGCACCGGTGGGAACGCCAGGGCTTCCGGCCACGGACTCAGGTTCCCGGCCGCATCGATCGTTCGTACCCGATAGACGTAGAAGCCCTGCCCACGCCCGTCGAAGGTGTCGGCGTGCGATGTGCCCGTGACAGGATCGGGCGTGATCCGTCGGAAGGCAGCGTCGTTGCCCGACCGCCCGGCCAACGTTTGGATCTCGGCGTCGGTCAGACCGGCATAGAATCGCGCTGCCCAGGCGCGCCAGACGTCGAGGTACCCCGCGACATCCGCCAGCATCTGGGTCTCGGTCAGGGTCGGATCGTAGGCGGCCAGCCAGGCCACGAACCCCGGGTCGTCCGCAAACACGCTGCCGGTGGCATAGGCGCCTTTGCGCCCCTGGCGCAACAGACGGTCCTGAGCGAACAGCGCGCTTCCGGCGGTGCGATAGACGGCATATCCGGCCGCCTCCGAGACGGCTTCCCAGGTCAGGGTGTAGCGCGCCTGCCCGAAATAGTTGGCGGGTCTTGCGATGATCGGCTCGGCTGGTGCAGCCGGGATGTTCGCGACGGCGGCCGGTCCGGTGCGACGCATGGCCTCCATCCGGGCCGGCAAAGATAGGGCGCTCTCGTTGCCCGGCCGCTGGCCGAGATCGCCGCGGCCCGGCCGCGACCAGATCGGGTTGTCGCCCGTCTCGGGTTGACCGTCCGAACTCGTCAGCGCCATGTGCGCCACGGCGCTGGCCTGGCCGGCCGCGATCGACAGGTCGACGCCCGCGACGCGCAGCTCGTACTGGCGGCCGGGGTAGTACGTGCAACGTGCCGCGACGGGCGGTTCGACGAGCGTGGCGCTGGAGGCTGCGGCCGGCATCGGCGCCAGATGGAGGCGCAGCGCTGGGCCGAGCGCGTGTCCATAGACCTGATACACCACCCCGTCACACAACAGCGCACCGGGCAGCAACATCCCATCCGGGTCTTCCAGACCCTGGTCGAGCGTGATCGTGCGGGTGGCGCCGGGTCGCGTGACCACCGGGGCGTCGACTGCCTCCGGATCGAAGTCCCCAACGGCGAGGACCTGGCCATCGACCGCCGCAGGCGCAGCAGCCGGCGCGATCGCCAGCCGGCGTTGCCAGTTGGCAGCTCGCGCATAGTCCCGCCAGGCCGCGTGATCGCGCGGGATCGTCAGGCTGCAAGGCCCGGACGTAGGTGCGAGATCAGGAAGCGTCAGGTGAGCGACAGTGAAGACACAGTTCGCGCCCGAGGTGTGGGCGTTGACGACGAAGAAGTTCTGGTTGACGCGCAACGACAGACCGGCCAGCGCATCGACAGATCCCGGCCACGCGATGTCGGTCGTGAGGGTCGAGGTCGAGCCGCTCGTCGCAAGGCCGGTGACCTGGCCGTCGAGCCGATTGAGCGCGCCGGGTTCGAAATAGGCCCGGAACTCGCCGAGCGGCTCGGCCACATCCGGCGCCTGGAGCGCGAACATCCCGGGCCATTGCCAGCGCAGCTTCACGCCGGATCCGTTGGCCAACGCCCAGTCTTTGTCGACCGTGCTCAGCCAGGGATCGCCCGGATCGAGGTACTGAGCCTGAACCGCTTGAGGCGGCGGCGGCGCCAGTCGATCATGAACGGCGACCGACTGCGAAGGTCCCCAGTCGCCGAGCACGCCGAACACGTCGATGCCCCTCACCGCGTAGCGATACTGGCCGTCGGCCACGCCGCGGTCTGAATACATCACCGGGCCGGCCTCGCTGTGAGCGCGTTGCGAGATCAAGGTCGGGGCTGTGGCGTTGAGGATGCGCTTGGCGAGCACCGTTGCGCCGTCGTCGGCCAGGTCGATGCGCTCGACTAGATAAAACACCGGGGCATCCGGCAACAGGAAGTCGCCGCCGGCTTCAGCCACGGCCCAGCGCAAATCGACCCGGGTCTGACCCGACATGGCTCGCCCCTGCGGGTCAAGGCCGGTGGGCGCGGCCGTGACTCGGGGTGGCTCGAGCGCCGGCCGGCTCTGCGGCGTTCGCGAATTCGCGCGGATGTGAAAGACGTCGTAGACAAGATCGCCCAACGGCCCGGTCTCCTCACGCAGGATTAAGGACACCAGATCGACCCTGCCCAGGGGATACAGCTGAATCCGGTCGATGCCGGCGGTCTCCTCGAACACGAGCGTCACTTCACCCGCGGCCTTGACCTGGACGTCGAGTTGTTTTGTCCCGAGGTAGGCCGCGGCTGTCAGCGCGTGCTCCGTGACCAGGTGGAGAGTCACCGATCGGGTACCGGTCGCGCGGGTCGGCTCGGGGAGGGTGATCGCAACCGGCCCGACCGTGATCTCGCGGTTGATGCGCAGCGCCGTGTGCTCGGTGCCCGCCCAGGTCGTCAGCGCCGCCTCGATCGGATTGGGTGAGACGAACGTCAGACCCTTGTGTTGCACGATCGGCCCGTAACGTCGACCCAACTCAAGCTCCGTGAAGTCGAAGCGTTTCCCGGGGTAGGGCTGGTCGCCATAGTGGGCGACGACCCGGTAATCAAAAAAGGCGTTGTTTGAGGGCGGTTGGTCGCGCCAGTACTGTCCCAATATGCGCGCCAGGTTGGGGTCGAGGGCCAGCACCTGCAGCAAGTTCAGGCCGGGCCAGTCGAGGGTGGCCGCGCTGCCATCATCAGCGTTCCTCAACCGGTACAGACACTGCGGATCGGTGTCGACCAGGTCATAGAGGATGGGTTGCAGTTCGTCGCGGAAGCCGGATAGATACGCCTGGCGTTTGTCGGGCGGCAATCCGGCCGGCAAACGCGCGCGCGCTTCGGCCTGGTCGTCAGGGCTATGCGGGTGCGGCGAGCCCCAAACCGGGTGCGTAATCGGTAGGTAGATGGGCGTGCCACCGTTGAGCGGGATCTGGGGCCAGAAGAGATCGCGGCCTTCGCGCAAGAGGACGAAGCACAGCTCGCAGAGCACCAGATCAACGCCGTGGAGCACGACCTGGTCGATCCGGTCGGCGTAGAGCGTCACCACGCGCTCTGGGCCACGTCGCTGGGCGCGCTCGCGGGCGACCCGCACCAGGCCGGTCGCCGAGGCGCTGAAGGCCTCGGCCATCGGGTTGCTCGAGGTCTCGGCGCCGAAGCGGAGCCGGACGATCCGCACCGATTGTTCGAAACTCAGGCGCACGACCCGCTCACCGGGAAATATCGCGGCGTTGCTGGCGCCGGGGTCGCAACCGGGGCCAATATGCACAGCGCCATCGAAGGTCAGGCCAACGCCGGGCCGGATGTGGTCGTCGTCAGCGGGAACCCAGGCGACTCCGACCACGTCGGCTTGGCGGAAGACCCCACAGCTCCAATAATGGCCGTTGTTTTCGGGTCGGCGATAGAGGTCGAACCCGCCGGGCGGAAAACCCAGCTCGGGTGACGTCTGCCAGCGCAGGTGGACGCCGGATTCGAGGTCGCTGCCATCCGCACGCCGCTCGCCGCCCAGGGTGCCCCGGCCGACCATGCCCAGGAGGTCGCTGTTTTGATAGCGGTCCATCGCTGCCTCTTTCGCTTGAGTGCAAAATTAGAGTACAGCGGTCCGAGTTTATCGACATCGGGAATCGGCCCCCAACTTGCGAGGCGTCCCCCCCATTTTGGGGCCGGGTGGCGCCTGTGGGCAGCCGCGCGGCCGCTATCCTTTGCGTCAGCGACCGAGCGTAGCCAACCCTTCAGGCCCACATTCAAGCCGACCGTCAGCGCTGGTTCGGCCGAAAGAGATCAGGCCAATGGAGCGCCACGGCGCCCAGTCGGCGGATACTTGACGCCTTGACAGGCTTCGTCACCGAGTCGAAGTCGCGGCGCTTCAGTTCATCTAGATAAGACCGAAACACGATAGTCCCCGTCCCCACCACCGCGCGTCCGGTGCCCGAGAGCATGGCAAAACCGGGCCAGGCCTGACGATCGAGATCGCGGGTGAAGATGGACAGGCGCTGGATCACCGTGCGCACCGGCGTGTCAGCGCGACGGGCCAGAATGTCCTCTGCCGTCAGCCCATCCTGGGCCAGTTCATCGGCGGGCAGATAGACGCGCCCGGTTTCGACGTCTTCACCCACATCGGCCAGGATGTCTGTGAGTTGCAGCGCCTGCCCGAGCTTGATCGCATACGGCGCCGCTTCCTGCATCGTCACGCCGCGCGCCAGCCCGATGATCGGGATCGTCAGCAGGCCCGCGCAGGATGCCCCGCGGTCGCAGTGCTCCGGCGGCGCGCCACAGGTCAAGTCACCTCCGTGAACGGATTGGCTTCGCGCGTGAGAGGGTCTTCTCGGCTTCAGAGCCATTCTTGGCGACGGCCGGTTGTTGCCGCTCTGTATGCGGCCGGCGATCATTCTTGGCCAGGTACTCCTCAAGCACCAAAGTCGCGGTCCCCAGACTCACCGGGTTCCGCGACATGTCGCTCAGGACAACCTGGACGGCCCGAAAAGGCAATTCCAGCGTCTGCCGCTTCATGAGGCTCAGAATCTCTTCCAGAAGTCGGACCCCAAGCTCTTTGGCCACCCAGGAGCCCATAATGACCCGGTCTGGATTGATGGTGTTGATGAGATTGGTCAGTCCTGCGCTGAGGTAAACAGCCGTGCGTATTACCACGGACGCGGCGACCGGATCGCCCTGTTGCGCAGCTGAAGCGATGGCAGCGATGGTCCGTGCTTCGTCTTCTCTGAGCAACAGAGGGCTCTTGGGGGCCAGCCCAGCCAGGGTCTGCAGGATGCCCGGTGCGCCGACATAGGCTTCCAGGCAGCCCTGGTCGGATGGCTGAACGGAGGGCTTCATCAATCGGCTTAAGTGCTTCAATCGCCAGCTGCGGTTGCAGGCCGACATTTTGCGGATGGCAACGACTGGACGCAAGGGTGTTTAGCTAGAGCATTGGTCGGAGCAAGGTCCTCATCATAGAGGAAGGCAAAGAGCCGGTGGCGCTGGCGATGCAGCCGGTTGAACAGAGGCACAAGATCCTCGTTAACTAGGCGGCCGATCAGAAGTCGGTTACAGGCAGCCTCGACTCGGCCGCGGGCGATCGCGTAGCCGTGCGCGGAGTGTTCGCCCGCTTGAAAGCGGTATCTCAGGTGGATCGCCTGCGTAACTGGTGAGCCACGGCTTGGCCGAACTTCCTGGCTCGTCCGAGTTTGATGGCCTCCAACTCCAGGCCACGTCGGATCAGATGCTGCAGGCACTTCTGTTGAGGATACTCCAGTGCTTCGTAAGCCAGAAGGCTGTCGCAGATCAGCTTGCCCGGGTAGGCTGGCCCCAGGAGGTCTTCAACCACCTCATGCCCGCGGCGCCGATGGATCAGATACAGCGTCGCCTGTCGGGTCGCCGCCGTCCACAACCAGGCCAATCTCCCCGCCACTTTCCAGCCGGTTTCGTCCACATGCGTCGCCGGGCTGGTTTGCACGACCTGCTGGATCTGCGCGTAGCTTGAGTGGTGCGCTTGAGCCACACGTTGATCCGCACGCGCCAACGTCGATCGATTCACCCGCAGGCCAAACGCTTTCTGAAAGAAGTGCGCGATCTTGCCATACGGCACGCCCAGGAGGTGCTTGGCCTCGGCGGCCAGGCTCAAGGCACGGGGCCCGATCTGGACTGCCGCTCGACCCAACGCGTTCGACGTCTGCTCCGGATGTCGGCCCTGCAGCCGACACCCGCACGCGACGCACTGACCGACATGCACATTGAACTGTGTCGTCTTCGGCTTGACCCGTGGAATATCGATCTGATATTGGGCATCCACGCGTTCTTCGCTGACCGCTCCACCACACTCTGGGCAGGCCTCTGGCAAGCGGGCCTCTTTGATCGTGTCGACGTGCTCGGGCGGCTCACGAAAAGCCCCTTGGTGGCGGCGTTTGCGGCCTGGCTTCTTGGGATTGGCCTTGGGCTCGCCCTTGGAAAAGGGTGCCGCCTGACGCTTGTTGGCGCGTTGCGCTTCCAGAAGCTGCTCCTGCAAAGATCGAACGAGCTTCTCCAGATCGTCCAGTCACTTGTGCAATTGGGCGTTCTCAGCTCGCAACGCCGCATTCTCTCGGCGCAGCTGCTCGTTCTCGCGCAGGCTTTCTTCCAACGTCATGGCAGCCTCAGATTACAGGGTCTCGGCTATCATTTCCTACAGTATTTTCAGGGATTCTCGGGAAGACCCGGTAAACAGTTACCATTTGTGCTAGACTACAAGAAATATCTTTCAAATAGGAGACTATGAAATCTCCAAAGGACGTTGATTCATACATTGAGGGAGCGCCGAAAGAAATTCGTGCCACGCTTGTAGAGCTTCGGCGTGTCATCAAACATGCAGCGCCAAAGGCTGTTGAGCGTATTAGCTACGGAATGCCGTTTTACGAATACGGTGGCACTGGTATCAAAGGTCGGCTCGTGTATTTTGCTGCCTTCAAACATCACATTAGCTTATTTGTTACCCCTTGGAATGACAAGGCGATTCCACCAGCGTTTTTAGCGTTTCATGTAACCAAGGCGACCTACCAATTCTCACTAGATGAGCCTCTCCCATTTACACTGATCGAGAAGACAATCAAGGCACTTGTCAAAGAGCGTGACGATGACAAGGCGATTGTGGATTCGAAGCCTAAGCCTGCGGCTCAGAAATAAGATAGTCTTGTCTGAATCACGTTAGAGACGCGATCTAGAGGGTGTCCGAAAAGTGATATGTCGGGTAGATGGAGCGCAAAATCTACCCCAGCGATCTGACCGACAACGAGTGTGCAATCATTGAGCCGATGCTTCCGGTGCCATCGCCGCGGGGTCGCCCGCGCAAGTGGCCCCTGCGAGACATCGTCGACGCCATTCTCTATGTGGTTCGGGGAGGTGCCGCCTGGCGCATGATGCCCGGTGACTTTCCGCCCTGGCAGACAATCTACGAGTACTTTAGTGGCTGGCGCAAGTCCGGACTTTGGCAGCGGATCTATGAAGCCCTGCATCGCGCTGTCCGCCTAAGCTCGGGACGAAAGGCCCAACCGACGGCTGGGATCATCTGTCAAGATCGAAAATAGAAGTCCAGAATTCATCGGGTTAGAAAGTCCCCTAATCAGCGGGCGTTTTGTCCGCTGTTCAGCTAGGGCATAGGCACCTCCTCGCGACACACACCGGGCCAATCGCAGCACCTGTGCGGGAGCGTTTGGGCTCTGTGGGGCGAAGTCCAGGGCGGTGGCGCCGCCGAGCGGAATAAGTCCCGCCCGAAATGGATCCGCGCTGCCCCGCGCTTTTTGCGGGGCGGCGTGGCTCCATCACGGGGTTATGCCAATCGGGCTTCCCCTGGTCGTCGTCGCTCAGAGCCGGATCCTGGGCTCGGGTGCTGCGGTGGTCCAGCGTCATGCTAGAGCCAGTTCGGTCGTGGTCTCGTCGGCGGTCGCCGGCGGCGCCTGTCCGCTGCGGGTGAACCAGCCGGCACGGCGCTTGTCCTTCAGCCGGTAGCTGTCACCCTTGATATTGAGTGTCGTCGCCTGGTGGAGCAGCCGATCCAGGATCGCGGCCGCCAGAACCTGGTCGTTGAAGATCTCGCCCCAATCGGCGAAGCTCTTGTTGGACGTCACCACCAGGCTGCCCCGTTCATAGCGGCGCACCAGCAGACGGAAAAAGAGACTGGCCTCGTCTCGCGAGAGTGGCAGATAACCGATCTCATCCAGGATCAAGAGCCGCGGATAGGCCAGTTGCTGCAGGATGCGCTCAAGTCGGTTCTCATGCCGGGCGCGGGTCAGCCGCGTCATCAACGTTTCCAGCGTCAGGAAGAGCGCGCTGTAGCCGCTCTCCACGGCCTTCACCCCCAGCGCCACCGCCAGATGGGTCTTGCCCACACCCGGTGGTCCCAGCAGGATCACGTTCTGGGCGCGCTCCACAAAGGCCAACCCCGCCAGTTCGCGGACTTGCTGGCGATCCAGACTGGGCTGGAAGTCAAAGTCGAATTGCTCCAAGGTTTTGTGCCAGGGGAAGCGAGCTTGTTTGAGCCGCGCCTCCACGCCGCGTTGTTGTCGCCCCTGCCACTCAGCGCTCAGGGCCCGGGTCAGAAAGGTTCGGTAGTCCAGGTTGCGGGCAGCCGCTTCATCACAAACCCCATCCAGCTGGTGCTCGAGGTGCTCCAACTTCATGCGGCTCAGGAGGGCTTCCAGGTCCATCATGGCTCCACCTCCTGGGCATAGACCGAGAGCGGCCGCTGCTCAACGGGCATCAGCGTGCGCCACAGGTCAGCGTGGTGGGCACTCAGCGTCACCCAGCCCTCAGTCTTGGCGCACAGGCGATGCTCAGTCACAAAGCGCTCGCCGTGCCAGACTTGCACACGCTCGTCCAGCCCAATCCGCACTTCCACCCGGGAACCCACATACTCAGCCGGCACGCTATAGCGGTTGCCGCGCACCTCAATGTAGCCGTCCCAACTCACCTGCCGCCACTCCCGATAGCTGGTGTTGAAGCGCACGAGCGGCAAGGGCTGCAGTGCCGGCAGCTCCCGTGCAAACCGCTCGGCCACCACTTCGTGAGTAGTCCCATGGACCCGAGGATCCGCCTCGGTGCGCAACCACTCCTCGGCCAACTGGTTGAGATGGGCCCAACTCTCGAACGCCCGATACCGAACGAAGAAGTGGTGTTTGATGTATCCCACCATCCGTTCGTCTTTGCCCTTCGTTCTGGCCCGATACGGTTGGCAAGCCTTGGGCACAAAGCCATAGTGCCCGGCAAAGTCCAGGAAGCGCTCCTGAAAGACGGCTGGCTGGCCAGACGGATGCCGAAGAACCGCCGCTTTCAAGTTGTCCAACAGGACTTCCTTGGGGATCCCGCCCAGGTACTCGAAGGTGCGGACCAGACCCTCAAGCGTGTGCTCGGCATCCTGGCTATCGGTGCACCAGAAGTGCGTCCGCCGGGAGTAGCCCAGCGTGTTCACGATGAACTGGACGTCCACTTCTTCACCGGCCACCACCGTCCGCTGCGTGCCCCAATCGCATTGCAACTGCCGTCCGGGTTCGGTCTCAAAACGCACCGTGGCTCGCTTTGGCCGCAGAATGCGCTTGGGTCGGACATAGTCCCGAACCATCGTTTGCTGGCCGGTGTAGCCCAGGGCCTGGATCTCACGCAGGATCACCATCGCGTTCCAGACCCCTTGGCCCAGCAGTTCATCCACCTTCCATAGATAGGGTTCCAGCTTACTGCCACGCTTGCGCCGATTGCGCGCCGGCGCCGCGCCCCGTTTGAGCGCCCGGCTCACCGTCTTGGGATGCACTCCAAGAGCATCCGCGATGTCTTTCTGGTAGCAGCCCACGGCTGCCATGCCCTTGATCGTCATATAGTCCTCTTTTCGCAGCATGTCGGGCCCTCCCAGGTGTGTCCTGGAAGGGTACTTTCTTGCCGCTGATCAGGGGACTTTTTAACCCGATGATCTGAGGACTTATACTGCCGTTACTGACATCGTGACCGCTCCCTTCTCGGTGGTCGCCGTCATTGTTCTGGGCAAGGGGAAATCGGACCCATCGGCAACCCTCGAGCCGAACGCGCGCCTGCGGATGCCGGTCCTTGAATGGGCCTGGAAACTGGCGGCGATTGCCGTCGCCTACATGATCATCTATTCCACCTTTGGCTACTTCATCGCCTGGAAGAACCCGGCCGTGCAGGCCTACTACGGCGGGATCGACGAGGGCGACTTTTGGGCCCACATGAAAGTGGTCTTGACCCTGACGCCCTGGCTGGAGCCGTTTCAAGCCTTACGCGGCATCCTCTGGGCCGTGTTGGCGTTGCCGGTCATTCGGATGATGAAGGGGCCCTGGCAGGAAACGGCCATCGCTGTGGGATTGTTGTTCGCCGTGCTGATGAACAGCCAGCTGCTGCTCCCCACGCCGCTCATGCCGGAAGCCGTCCGAATGACGCACCTGGTCGAAACCGCCTCGTCCAACTTTATCTTTGGATACTTGATCGGGTGGCTCCTTCATCGCCATCATGCGTCGCTGCCGGATTTGTTCGGAGCAGGCCTGACTCCAAAGGCCGTGGCAGGCTAACACCGCCGAGGGTGGGCAAGCGGCACTGGCTGTGGGCCGCGTCTCAAACTAACGAACGTGCTCTGGGCCTGGCGTAACTCCGATTAGGCAGCCCTTCATTTGCTGAGCCGTTGTGGTGAAACAGCACATCGGGAGCTCCTGGGTTGCCTCCACTTCACGAGCATTGCCTTGTGTTATCAGGGACGGGCAGACCCGCCCTGGTGTGGGCCTATCGTCGCTCAGGCCGAAAGTGTCGGAACCAATATTAGGCTCGACTGGCCGATTTTAGCTGACGACATACACAGGAGGCACGCAAATCTCGTACGTGAGAAGTCTTGGGCCCATAACACAGACAAGCAGATTGTGCATCAAGCCTTGCGGAGTTGATCCCGGACTTAACCCCATAACCCACCAACTCCTGGATGCGAAACTCTAGCGAAAACCAGACGTGTTTGGGTTGCGATTTGCGGCTTCAACGTCGCCGTGCTTTCAGGTCTGCTGCTCGGGCTGGCACGCCGCGTGTTGCGCGCGTGGCAAGCGGCCGCGCTTGTGGCCCTCTTGCTGGGATCGTACGCCTGGCTGGTGGGCGGCAGTGCGTCGGTTGTGCGCGCCACGCTGATGGCCGTGCTGGCATTGGGCGCCGAGCGGATCGGCCGGCGCACTGACGGCGTGCGCGCGCTGGCGATCGCGAGCCTGCTCATGGCGGCGTGGGATCCGGGCGTGGTGTGGGACGTGGGCTACCAGCTTAGCGCGGGCGCGACGCTGGGCCTGATCCTGTACACCGACGGGCTGCAAAAGCGCGGCGTGGCAGCGTTGGCCCGCGTCATGCCGGAGGCCTGGGCCGAACGCGTGGCCGACGTCGGCGGCGAGGGTGTCTTCGGCTCGCTGGCGGCCCAGATCACGACGCTGCCCTTGATCCTGTTCTACTTCCAGAACCTGTCGCTGGCGGCTCTGCCGGCCAACGCCCTGATCCTGCCGCCGCAGCCGGCCGTGATGGTGCTCGGCGGCATCGCCTTGCTCGCGAGCACGATCTGGTTGCCGCTTGGCCAGGCGCTGGCCTGGCTGACCTGGCCGTTTACGGCCTACACGATCGGGCTCGCCGATCTCTTCGCGCGGCTGCCTCTGGCGCAGCTATCGGTCGATGTGCCCGGAATTCCGGCGCTGGCCGCGTACTACGGCGCGCTGGCCGCCGCGACATGGCTGGCGCGCCAACCGGCCGAATCGCGGCCCGCCTGGCTGCCCACGAACCTGGGCACCCCATTGGCCTGGACGGCGCTCACCGGCGCAGCCACGGTCGCGCTGTGGGGCTGGGCCGCGTTCTGGCGAGCGCCCGAGCGGGCCACGACGCGGCTGACGATCATGGCGTTGGGCACGGGCACCTCCAGCCTGCTCGAGTTGCCCGACGGCGCGCGGCTGCTTCTGGACGCCGGTCCGCCCGGGCTGGCGTCGGCCCGCGCGCTCGATGCGCGCCTGCCGCCGTTCGATCGAAGGCTCGACGGCCTGTGGCTCACGGGTGCCGGCGAGGAGCGCCTCGGCGGTCTGGCGGATCTCGCCAATCGATATCATCTCGGCGCCGCCTGGGCGCCGCCCGAGGCGCAGACGGCCACCGAGTGGCTCGAGGCGCGACCCGTGCTTGCCGCAGCGGGAACGCAGTTGTCGGCCGACATCGGGCCCGGCCGGATCGGGCTCGCCGACGGCGCCGCGCTCACGCGCACAACCGCCGGCCCGCGGTTCGCGTGGCGGGCGGGGCGCGTGCAGTGGATCACGACCCAGCTCGACCCGGCGCGGCTCGAACCCGCGCACGTCCTGATCGTGGCCGTGAACCTCGAGCCGCTCGCCCTGGCGGACTCCATCGTCGCGGCCAATCCGCGCGTGGTCGTGTTGCTCTCGCCGCCCGTTTCGCCGCCGCCCGAGCTCGAGACCGCGCTCGCCGAGCGCACCGTGCTCGCCCTCGACGTGCGCGGCGACGTCACGCTCCTGCTCGACGGCGAACGCCTGTGGGTCGAGACGGAGCGGGGGGCGCCGTAGCGGTCAGCGATCTTCGACGGCGCGCGCGATGCGCTCGAGGCCTTCCAGCAGCCGTTCGCGCGGGCAGGCGAAGTTGAGGCGCAGATGGCCCGCGCCGCCGGGGCCGAACGGCACGCCGTCACTGAGGCCGACGCGCGCTTTGTGGAGCACGAACTTGTGCGGATCCGGCTCGAGGTTGAGGGCCGAGAAATCCAGCCAGGCCAGGTATGTGGAGGGCGGATGGGTCGTCGGCACGTCGGGCAGACGCCGGGCGACGAAGTCCAGCAGAGCGTCGCGATTGCCCGTCAGGTAGGCCCGTAGATCGGTCAACCAGCCGTCGGTCTCGGTGTCAAACGCCGCCCCGGCCGCGGCCATGCTGAAGGTGCTCGGGTGCCCGGCGATACCCTCGGCCGCGGCCTTGTATTGCGCACGTAGGCGCGGATTCTGGATGATGGCAAACCCGCAGCCCAGTCCGGCGAGGTTGAAGGACTTGGTCGGCGCGACGAACGTGACCAGGCGCGACGCGATCTCGGGCGCCGCGACCGCGGTCGGGACGAAGGCGGTGTCGCCCAGGGTCAACTCCGAGTGGATCTCGTCCGACACGATGATCAGGTCATGGCGCAGCGCGATCTCGGCCATGCGCCGCAACTCGTCGGGCGTGTAGACCTGGCCGGTCGGGTTGTGTGGATGGCAGAGCAGCATGAACTTCGTGCGCGGCGTGATCGCGCGTTCGAAGGCGTCGAAGTCGATGGCGTAGCTGAGCCGTCCACCCTCGACCCGCCGCACCAGCGGCGCGAAATCGGCGGTCAGGCCAAAGCTGTGCGCGGCGCCCATGAACGGCGGGTAGACCGGCGGCTGCATGAGCACGCCGTCGCCGGGCTGCGCGTAGGCCCGAGCCGCGACGAACATGGCGGTCACGATGCCGGGCAGGGTGACCACATCGTCGGGTGTGATGGCCCAGCCGTACAGGCGCGTCATGCGTTCGGCGACGATTTGGAGCAGGCGCGGGGCGGGCATCTCGTAGCCGTACACGCCGTGCTCGAGCTTGGTCCGCAGCGCAGCGAGCACCGGCTCAGGCGAGCGGAAGTCGGCGTCGGCGACCCACATCGGCAGCACGTCGTCGCCGTACAGGTTCCACTTGATGCTGTTCGTGCCGCGGCGTTCGATCAGTTCGTCAAAAGGCGATGTCATCGGGACCTCATCACGTCTGAAGGCGCGCCAATCGGCGCGCCAGGGTGTCTTGAAGGGCGCTCCCGGCCGTCGGGTCGAGGGCGGGGGGCGTGTGCGCGCCCAGGAGCTCAGGCAGCAGGGCCTCGGCGCGGCGAGCTGCGTCCCAGCTGCCCGCCAGCTCCCAGGTTTCATAAGCCAGCCGATCCGCCAGGAAGGATGGATAGAACGCGTCAGCGAAGCGGGCGCGGGTATGAGTGGTGTCGAGGTGATGGCCGCCGGGGCCGGCGGCCGCGATCGCGTCGAGGGCCAGAGTCTCGTCGTCGACGACGAAGCCCGCCAGGAAGTGGCGGAACATGGCCAGGCCGTCGACGTCGGCCAGAAGCTGCTCGAACGAAAAGACCGTTCCGGCGGAGAGTGTCCCGGCCGCCGAGGCGACCAGCGCGGCGCCGCCCAGGATCCCGGGCCAGAGCGCCGAGCCAGACTGCGTCATCGCAGCGGCGCCGGCTGCCGACTCCGACGGCGCGGCATCGAGCGCGCCGGGCAGGCCGCAGAGCCGGGCCAACCCGAGCCCTAACGCGCCACGGACGGTCGCTGTAGTCGATGGTTGGGCCGCGCCCAGCCCGCCGTGCATCACAGGCGTCCCCGGGCGGGCCGCCTGGGCGAGCGCGGCCGCGAACAGGATCTCGGCATGCTGACGCGCCGCGGCGTCAGACTGGCCGGCGCGCCCGCCGGAAGGCCGCACCAGCACGGCCTGGCCGGAGCGAGCGAACGCGACCAGGGCCGCGCACGTTGCAGCGTCCCACGTCAGCGGCGCCGAGGCGGCGGCCTCGCCCAGAAGCGCCGGGCCAGGAAGCGCGTCGAGCGGGCCGAGGGCGGCAGCCGCCAGTGCCAGTTGATCCGCCGCCGTATCGGCGTCCACCAACGGAACGATCAGTGGTTTGTCCGTCAGGGTCAGCGCGGCCTGCAGCGCCACCAGCGGAAGCTGGCGTTGAGGCACGTCGCTCAGGGCCGTGAACGGTTGGCCGATGACGTGGATCGCGCCCAACACCTGGCCGAGCTTGAGCGCGTTCTGAAGGTCCGTCATCGCGGCCGGGCGTAGGCCCGTGTCAGCGCCGAGCACCGCCCGCGCTTGGGCGTGCAGACCGAACGCGAGGGCATCGGCGCCGATCACGACCGATCGTTCGCGGCGGCGCGCCACCCAGGTGAAGGTCGCGGGGGCCAACGCCAGCTGAGTTTCGATCCAATCGCGGCCGGGCCGCGCGCGGTCCGCGACGATGGGCACGCCGATCGCGGCCAACAGGTCGCGTGCGGAGACGTCGCCCACTTCGACGCCTTGCGTGGCCAGCAGATCCAGGGCGCGGGCCTGTGTCTCGGCGATCAGCGGCTCGGGCGCGAATCGGATCGCCGGCCGGCGCAGGCGCGGTTGAGCCTCCGGGAGGCGCAACGCGACCGAGCCTGTGCGCGATTGGCGCTTGGCGGCGCGTCGTTCGGCGCGTTGTTCGCGATCAGCGTGGGCAGATGACATGCGGGTCTGCGGCATTATAGCGGGCGTACGCGTGGTTTCACCGCGATCGTGTCGAGCCCATGTGCGCACGACCTCGGCGATGCGCCCGTGACGACTGACGTCGTCTGACCTCTAGTGCGCCTGCGTCCGAGAGGACGGAAGCCTGTCTTCAGGGGCATGCGGCCCTGTTGGTCAGGTAGTGACGGCGTCGGTCGTCACGGCGAGGTCATCCTGTGCGAGCGCACATTCCGGTCGGGTTGACCGTTTCTGGCCGTCGTTTCCTGTTGCTCAGCGGCGCAAACCGCATTACCATCGCCACCATGAAAAGCGCTCAACCTTGCGTCGTCGTCGTCGGGAGTCTCAACACCGATCTGGTGTTTCGCGCGCCGCGTCTGCTGGCTCCGGGGGAGACCCTGACCGGGACGGGCTTTGACGAGTTCGCGGGTGGCAAGGGCCTGAACCAGGCCGTGGCCGCCGCGCGGTTGGGTGCGCGGGTGGCCATGGTGGGTCGCGTCGGCACCGACGGCTACGGGGACCGGTTGCTGCAGACGCTGTCCGCGGCCGGCATCGACGCCGCCGGCGTCAAGCGCGACCCGGCCGGCAGCGGTCTGGCCTTCATCACGGTCTCCGACTCGACCGGCGAGAACATCATCGGCATCCTTCCGCGCGCCAACGGCAACCTTTCGATCGCGGACGTCGAAGCGGCCGAAGCCGCCATCGCGGCGGCCGACGTGCTCATGCTTCAGCTCGAGGTGCCGCTCGCGACGTCGCAACGCGCCGCCGAGCTTGCGCGGGCGCATGGCACGAGCGTCATCCTCAACCCCGCGCCGGCCCAACCCCTCAGCCGGGAGTTGTTGGCGCTTTGTGATTGGGTGACGCCCAATGAAGGCGAGGCGGCGCGGTTGACGGGCATCGCGGTCGCCGATGACGCGGGGGCGCGCGCCGCGGCTGAGGCCCTGCGCGGGCAGGGCGCGGCAGGCGTGGTGATGACGCTCGGCGGCCGGGGCGTGTACGCGCAGACCGCTGCCGGCGAGCAGCGCGTGCCCGCCTATGCGGTCAAAGTCGTCGACACGACCGCAGCCGGTGACGCTTTCTCGGGCGGCCTGGCCTTCGGCCTGGCCTCGGGTCTCCCATTGACCGAGTCGCTGACATGGGGCTGCGCGGCCGGCGCCCTGGCCTGCACGCGTCTGGGCGCCGTGCCATCTCTGCCGACGCAGGCCGAGGCTACGGCGCTCATGCAGGGCGGATCTCGGTGACGCCCGCGACCGGCGCCCAGCCCGGTTCGCGCCAGGGACGCACACGATCACGTCGTCAGACGGGATGTTTCGCTCCGTTGGCCATCGGCCTGAGCCTGGGCGTGGCCGTGCCGGTTCTGCTGCTGGTCTGGGCCCAGGGCGCCGACACGGTCGGGCCCGCGCCGCTGGTGGTCGCGTACGCGGCGTTGCCGTGGCTGTTGCCGCTGGCGGCGCTGGTCGTGCTTGGGCTGGCGTTCGTCGCGCGCGCGCCGCTCACCTGGTTGGCGGCGCTCGCGCTGATCGGCACCTACGCCTGGCGCTACGGCCACGTCTGGTGGCCGGGGCAGGCCGTCGAGGCCGCCGGAGGCCTACACCTGCGCGTGATGGCCTTCAACATCGGCGACCAGCGCATGACGGCCGACGAGGTGATCGAGCGCGTGCGGGCCGAGAACCCGGACCTGATCTCGATCGAAGAGCTCAATCCGTTTACGGCGGCCGCGCTCAACCAGGGGCTGGCCGACCAGTGGCCGCATCAGGCCCTGGACTTCAACGCGCCTTCGACCGGTCTCTTCAGCCGCTATCCCCTCAGCAGCGCCGAGTTCGTGCCGACCGAGGGCAATCGGCCGTATCTGCGCGCCGATGTCGACCTGAACGGCGTCATGGGCCACGTCTTCGCCATGCATCCCTCGGCACCCGATGTGGTCTTCCGGCGTAACGTGCCCATCGGCATCAATGACCAGCGCCCGCGAGCCCAGCTGGTGCCGACCGCCGAGCTGGTTCGCGCATTGACCGGGCCGCGCCTGATGCTCGGCGACTTCAACCTGAGCGATCAATCGCCGGGCTACGCCCAGGTCACACGCGGCCTGCACGACACCTTCGCCGAGGTCGGTTTCGGACATGGCTTCACCTGGCCGGTCGCGCAGTCGCGCAATACCCTCAAGCGCTGGAGCTGGGGCCCGCCGTTCCCGCTGGTGCGCATCGACTACATCCTGCACTCCGACGAATTCGCAGCGGTCGCCGCGCGTGTCGATTGCGGCTCGAACTCGGACCACTGCTATCTGGTGGCCGACCTGGTTCTGAAATAGGCCTGAGCGCACCGCAGCCGCGGGCCGCTCGTGGACACATCCAAAGGAACCCATCCGCTATGCCTTCTCGTCCGATCATCGGTTGGGAGAAGCCCGCGCCCGTCCCAAACCACCAATTCAACGAGTACCTGAGCTCCCGCAAAGGGCGCCTGTTTTATGAAGACCTCGACCTCGCTCAGCTCGTCATGGGCGGCGGCGCCGATCAAGGGGTGGGCCGCGCGCTCGGCAGCCCGCTGGAGTTCATCTACCTGCCGATGATCCGCAAGAAGATCCGGCGGCTGCGCGCGATCTTCAACGAGGCGATCGCCGAGCTCGGCTACGCCGGGGCATTTCACTACGCGTATACCTCCAAGGCGAATGCGACGGAGGAAGTCGTGCGCACGGCGCTGGGCGAGGGCACGCACTACGAGATCACGTCGTGGATCGATCTCGAGATCGTGCGCATGATGCGCGCCCGCGGCCTGGTGCAACCCGAGCAGATGATCATTTGCAACGGGTTCAAGGGCGCGAGTTCGCGCTACGTCGACGAGATCCTGAAGTTCGCGCGCGAGCACGCGAACACCATCTGCATCGTCGAAGACGGTTCCGAGCTGGCGCCTCTGATCGACTCGGGTCAGCCGCTCAAGGTCGGTCTGCGTCAGAAGAGCTACGGCAAGCACACCGACATGGCCGAGATGGATCGGGCCAACTCGCGCTTCGGCATGAACCTGGGCGATCTGTGGGACGCCGCCGACCGCATCGACGCCGCGCCGAACCTCGAGCTGGTGCTGTATCACGCCATGTTGGGTAGTCAGATCCTGGACGAAGACCAGTTTGTCGCCCGGCTCGCGCCGCCGATGGAGATCTACGCCCACCTGCGGCGCAAGATCCCGACGCTGCACATCTTCGACTTCGGCGGCGGCGTGCCGGCCGGTCTGACCCTCGACTTCGCCTTCGACTATCGGCGTTTTGTGCGCCAGATGCTGCATACTCTGCAGACGCTGTGCGCGCGCGACGACGTGCCGGTACCGGACGTGGTGGGCGAGTTCGGCCGGTACACGGTATCGGAGCACGGCGCGCACTTCTTCAAGATCATCGCCGCCAAGGACAACGGTTCGCTCTACCCCTGGTACGTCATCGACGGTTCGATCATGAGCTCGATGCCCGATATCTGGGGCCTTGACGAGCACTTCATCGTCCTGCCGCTCAACCACCTCGATAAGCCGTTTCGGCGCGTGCAGCTGGGCGGGATCACGTGCGACAGCGACGACGTCTATCCGCCGCCGGTCAGTGCGTCACCCCTGTACCTGCCCGTAGTCACCAAGGATCTCTACATCGGGTTTTTCAGCATTGGGGCCTATCAGGAGATGCTGGGCGGGTCGGGTGGGGCCAAGCACTGTGTGATCCCCGAGGCCAGCGAACTGATCGTCGACCAGGATGCCCAGGGCGCCTACACCTTTGATATTTGGCCCGGGCAAGACCCACGGCGTGTGCTGGACGCGCTGGGCTATCGAACCTGAGTTGCGTTTGACGCGGCACAATCTTGTGATTGGAACCAAGGACTCTCGAGCGCGGCGCGGTCCAAACCCACGGTAAGATTCGCCCATGACCTCCATGGTTGCTCCCACCCTGACCCTCACCGAACTTGGCCGCCAGGCCAAAGTCGCCTCGCGTCCGATGTCCATTGCGCCCACCGACCAGAAGAACGCGGCGCTGACCGCGCTGGCGGCCGGCCTGGATCGTGACCGCGCGCTCCTCCTGGCCGCCAACGCCGCAGACGTCGCGGCCGCGCGGGCCGCCGGGCGTGAACCCTGGCTGGTCGATCGGCTGACCCTGACCCCGGCCCGGCTGGACGGCATCCTGGCCGATATCGGTAATCTGATCGCGCTGCCTGACCCGGTCGGCGAGGTCTTCGACGCCTCGACCCTGGCCAACGGGCTTAGGATCCATCGCCAGCGCGTGCCGCTCGGCGTGCTGGGCGTGATCTATGAAGCGCGCCCGAACGTCACGGTCGACGTGGCCGCGCTCGCGATCAAGACCGGCAACGTCGCGATCCTGCGCGGCGGCTCCGAGACCCTGCGGTCCAACCAGGCCCTGATGCAGACCGTGCACGCGGCGCTGCGCGCGGCCGGGTTGCCCGAGCAGGCCGTGCAGTTGATCGAGGACACCGATCGCCAGCGCATCTTCGAGCTTTTGCAGATGCACGAGGTGGTGGATGTGATCATCCCGCGCGGCGGCGCGGCGTTGCACAAGCTCTGTCGCGAGCACGCGCGCATGCCCGTGATCGTCGGCGGGGTGGGGGTGTGCCACCTGTTCGTCGACGTCACCGCCGACCTCGAGCGGTCGTTGCCCGTGATCGCCAACGCCAAGACGCAGCGACCTTCGGTGTGCAACACCCTCGACACGGTGCTGGTGCACGCCGATGTGGCCGCCGAGGCCCTGCCCCGGATCGTGGCCGCACTGGCCCCGCTCGGGGTCAGCTTCCGGGCCGAGCCGCGCGCCCTGGCTTTCGTCTCCGGGATCGCGGGCGCCACCGTGGCCCCGGCCGGTCCGGAGGATTTTGACACCGAGTGGATGTCGCTGGTGTTGGGTCTGAAGGTCGTGGACTCGCTGGACGAGGCCATCGACCACATCGCCGCGCACAGCCTGAACCACTCCGACGGCATCCTGACCGGAGACGCGGCCCACGCCGCCCGTTTTCTCAATGAAGTCGACTCGGCGGGCGTGTTCTGGAACGCCAGCACACGCTTCAACGACGGTGCCCAGCTCGGCCTGGGTGCCGAGGTGGCCGTGTCGACCCAGCGCCTGCACGTGCGCGGCCCGATGGGGTTGCGGGAGCTGACCACGTACAAGTGGGTGGCGGCCGGCGATTACCACGTCCGAAGCTGAGTATCCTGGCGAAAAGTGAACGGGACACGGCCGCCTTGAAGCTTCAGCCCGTGTCCCGTTCACTTTTCGCTCTCGATTGTGTACAATGACCAAGTACCCGACGGCGCTCTCCGGCAATCCTTCTAGTGTAATTGTCGGACCCTGAGTTATAGTCTCTTGACGCACACATGACACCAGTTCTGGCCCTCGGCATTATTCTCGTCGTACTTATTGAGGTCCTTATTAAGGGCCTCTATCCGGTTGGGTTGGCGACGGTGCCTGTCAGGGTCAAGCGCAAGTAAGCACAGGCAAAGCAGAGTTCTCGAGGCCGCCCCAACCAGTGGGCGGCCTCTTTGGTTAATCACACGCCGGCAAAGTCCGGCATTTGGAGCCAGTATGTCGGAATTGAATCGAAACAGTCGAGTGGTTACCCAGGGCGTCAATCGATCCGCCGCACGCGCGATGCTCAAGGCCGTCGGCTTCACCGACGACGATTTGCGCCGGCCGATCATCGGCGTCGCCAACACGTGGATCGAGATCGGGCCGTGCAACTTCCACCTGCGCCGGCTCGCGGCGAAGATCAAGGAAGGCATCCGCGCCGCGGGCGGCACGCCGATGGAGTTCAACACCGTCTCGATCTCCGACGGCATCACCATGGGCGTCGAGGGCATGAAGGCCTCGCTGATTAGCCGTGAGGTGATCGCCGACAGCATCGAGTTGGTGACACGCGGCAACCACTTCGACGGCCTGGTGTGCATCTCGGGCTGTGACAAGACCAACCCGGGCGTGATGATGGCCATGACCCGCGTCGACGTGCCGGCCCTGGCGCTCTACGGCGGCTCGATCAACCCCGGCCACTATCAGGGCAAGTCGCTGACCGTGCAGGATACGTTCGAGGCCGTCGGCGCGTACACGGCCGGCAAGATCAGCGAAGAAGAGTACATGGGGATCGAGAACGCGGCCTGCCCGGGCGCCGGCGCCTGCGGCGGCCAGTTCACGGCCAACACCATGTCGACCGTCATGGAGTTCATCGGCCTCTCGCCGATCGGCTTCAACAGCGTCCCGGCCACCGACCCCGAGAAGGACAGGGTGGCCTTCGAGTGCGGACGCCTGATCATGGAGCTCATCAAGCGCGACCTGCGCCCGAGCCAGATCCTCAGCCGCAAGGCCTTTGAAAACGCCATCGCCTCGGTGGCGGCGACCGGCGGCTCGACCAACGCCGTGTTGCACCTGCTGGCGCTGGCCCGCGAGGCCGGTGTCGAGCTGCACATCGACGATTTCGACGCGATCAGCGCGCGCACGCCCGTCATCGCGGACCTCAAGCCCTCGGGCAAGTACATGGCCGCCGACATGCACGCGGCCGGTGGCATCCCGCTGGTGATGAAGCGCCTGCTGGACGGCGGTTTTCTGCACGGTGACTGTCCGACCGTCACCGGTCAGACCCTCGCCGAAGCCTGCGCCTCCGCTCAAGAAACCCCCGACCAGACCGTGATCTACACCACCCAGAATCCGCTCAAGGAACATGGCGGTCTCGCGATCCTCCACGGCAACCTGGCCGAAGAGGGCGGGGTGATGAAGATCTCGGCCAGCAACGTCCATCAGTTCAAGGGACCGGCGCGCGTCTACAACTGTGAAGAAGATGCGATGGCGGCCGTCACGGCCAACGCCATCCAGCCCGGCGACGTCGTCGTCATCCGTTACGAGGGTCCGAAGGGCGGCCCGGGCATGCGCGAGATGTTGGGCGTCACTGCCGCGATCGCTGGCGCCGGGCTCGGCGATCAGGTGGCGCTGTTGACCGACGGTCGGTTCTCGGGCGCCACGCGCGGGATCTCGGTCGGCCACATCGCGCCCGAGGCGGCGCGCGGCGGTCTGATCGGCGTGGTGCAGGATGGCGACGTGATCGAGATCAACGTCGCGGAGCGGCGTCTCAGCGTCGAGCTCGACGACGCCGAGCTCGCCCGGCGTAAGTCTGCCTGGCAGGCCCCGGAGCCGCGCTACAAGACCGGCGTCATGGCCAAGTATGCACGCAGCGTGAGCTCCTCGGCTGAGGGCGCAATTACCAATTGATGATTTGCGATTTCCTCCAGGCGTAGGCGAAGTCGCAAATCACCGATCGCAAATCACCAATGGAGGGTGACCATGAAGTTAACCGGCGCGGAGATTATCTGGGAAGTGTTGCGTCGAGAAGGGGTCAAGACCGTCTTTGGGTATCCGGGCGGCGCGATCCTGCCGACCTACGACGCGATGACCAAGTACCCGGACATCCATCACGTCCTGGTGCGGCACGAGCAGGGCGGCACGCACATGGCCGATGGCTTCGCGCGCGCGAGCGGCGAGGTCGGCGTGGCCATCGCCACCTCGGGCCCGGGCGCGACCAACATGGTGACTGGAATTGCCACGGCCATGATGGACTCGTCGCCGATGGTGTGCATCACGGGCCAGGTCGGCTCGAAGGCGATCGGCACCGACGCCTTTCAGGAGACCGACGTGACCGGCGTCACGCTGCCGGTGACCAAACACAATTACCTGGTCACCCGCGCCGATGAGATCGCGCGCACGCTGCGCGAGGCTTTCTACATCGCGCGCAGCGGCCGGCCCGGGCCGGTGCTGGTCGACATCTCGAAGGATGCCCAGCAACTGACGGCCGAGTACGATTGGGACGCCGCGTCGCCGCGGCTGCCCGGTTACCGACCCGACCTGCACGCGCTGCCCGATGAATTCGAGAAGGCGCTCGACCTGATCAACACGGCCAAACGGCCGTTGATCCTGGCCGGCCAGGGCATCATCAAGTCGAACAGCAGCAACCTCGTGCTGCAGATCGCGGAGAAAGCCCAGATCCCGGTGGCGATGACGCTGCTCGGCATCGGCGCGATCCCGGCCGGGCATCCGCTCAACCTGGGCATGATGGGCATGCACGGCGAAGCCTGGGTCAACCAGGCGATCCAGCGCGCCGATCTGCTGCTGGCGTTCGGCATGCGCTTCGACGACCGGGTCACCGGCAACCTCAAGACGTACGCCCAGAACGCCAAGAAGATCCACTGTGAGATCGACCCCTCCGAGGTCAACAAGAACGTGCGCGTCGACGTCGCCCTGATCGGCGACTTGAACGCCACGCTCGAGGAGATCGGGCCGGGCATCAAGGCCGTCGACCGCAGCGAGTGGGTCAACGCGATCACCGAGCTCAAGGGCGACGCCGCCGTGCGCGACATCCAGTCGCTGCCCGACAGCGGCAACCTGTACGCCGCGCACGTCATCAACGACATCTGGCGCATCACCAAGGACGTCGATCCGATCGTGGTGACCGACGTCGGCCAGCACCAGATGTGGGAGGCCCAGTACTTCCGCCACGAGCGCCCGCGCACGTTGATCACGTCGGGCGGTCTGGGCACGATGGGCTTCGCGCTCCCGGCCGCGATCGGCGCCAAGTTCGCGCGGCCCGACCGAGAGGTCTGGGTGGTCGCCGGCGACGGCGGCTTCCAGATGACGCTGGCGGAGTTGGCCACGATCGTGCAGGAGAAGATCAAGGTCAACGTCGCGATCATCAACAACAGCTACCTCGGCATGGTCAGGCAGTGGCAGGAGTTCTTCTACGACAAGCGCTATGCGGCGACGCCGATGGTCAGCCCGGACTTCGTCAAGCTGGCCGATGCGTACGGTCTGCTCGGTCTGCGCGTGACCGAACGCAGCCAGGTGGCCGACGCGGTCAACCGCGCTCGCGCGCACGACGGCACGGTGGTCATCGACTTCCGGGTCCAGAAGGAAGACGCGGTCTTCCCGATGGTGCCGGCCGGCGCCGACCTCGACAACATGATCCGGCGTCCCAAGCCGGTCGCCCCCGCCTTGCCCGAGGGCGACGGCGAGTGGGAAATGCCGAAGTGAGGGGGGACTGACACATGGCTAAACACATCCTGGTCGCTTATGTGGAAGACAAACCCGGCGTGCTGAACCGGGTGGCGTCGTTGTTTCGGCGGCGCGCGTTCAACATCGACTCGCTGACGGTCGGGCGCACCGAGAAGGAAGGCGTCTCGCGCATGACCATCGTGATGGACACCGACGACGTCGGCGCCCGGCGGGTCGAGTCGAATCTGTATAAACTGGTCAACGTGCTGCGCGTCGACGACATCACCGACATCCCGGCCGTGGTGCGCGATCTGGCGTTGATCAAGGTGGCGGTCAATTCCGGCAACCGCACCGAGGTGCTCCAGTTGGCGGACGTCTTCCGCGCCCGCGTGGTCGACGTCGACGACCGCTCGTTGATCATGGAGATCACGGGCGCCGAGGACAAGATCACAAAGGTCTGCGACGTGTTGCGGCCCTTCGGGATCCTGTCGATGGTGCGCACCGGCGTGGTCGCCATGCGCCGCGGCTCCGACGTCACCAGCGAAGAGCCGCCGCTCGTCCCGGCGCGCATCGTCACCAGCGCGGTCGATCAATCGGCGTCCGACGCCGTCATGTCCGTATAAGCACTGGTGCGTGTGGCGCGTAGGCCGGCGACCTTCGCTCGCCGGCCTACGCGCCACACGCGCCCTCTCTCTGAGGAACTATGGCTACCATCTACTACGAAAAAGACGCCGATCTCGCCCTTATCCGCGCCAAGAAAGTGGCCGTGATCGGGTACGGCTCGCAGGGCCATGCCCACTCGCTCAACCTCAAGGACAGCGGCGTCGAAGTGCGCGTCGGCCTCGCGGCCGGCAGCACCAGCCGGGCCAAGGCCGAGGCGGCCGGGCTGACGGTCGGGTCGGTGGCCGAGGTCTCGGCCTGGGCCGACGTCATCATGATCCTGGCCCCTGACACCAAGCAGCCCAAGATCTACGCCGACTCGATCAAACCGCATCTGAGCAAGGGCAAGACCCTGATGTTCGGCCACGGCTTCAACATCCGCTATGGCACGATCGTGCCGCCGGCGGACGTCGATGTGAGCATGATCGCGCCCAAGGCGCCGGGTCACCGCGTCCGCGAGCTCTATGTCGACGGGCAGGGCACGCCGGCGCTGTTGGCCGTGCACCAGGATGCGTCCGGCTCGGCCAAGGCGTTGGCGCTCTCGTACGCGATGGCCCTGGGCGTCGCCCGGGCGGGCGTGCTCGAAACGACCTTTAGCGAAGAGACCGAGACCGATCTGTTCGGCGAGCAGGCCGTGCTGTGCGGCGGCGTCAGTGCGCTGGTGAAGGCCGGCTTCGAGACGCTTGTCAAGAACGGCTACCAGCCCGAGATCGCGTACTTCGAATGCCTGCACGAGCTCAAGCTGATCGTCGACCTGATGTACCGCGGCGGCATCAATTACATGCACTACTCGGTCAGTGACACCGCCGAGCACGGCAGCTACACCGGCGGCCCGCGCATCATCACCGAGGAGACGACCGGCGAGATGCAGCGGATGCTGGACGAGATCAAGGACGGCACCTACGCCCGCAAGTGGATCGCCGAGAACGAAGAAGGCCGACCGTGGTTCAACGCCACCCGCAAGGCCGGTCAGGAACACACGATCGAGAAGGTCGGCGAGCAGTTGCGCGACATGATGCCGTTCCTCAACCCGGTCAAGGTCAAGCCGGAAGAGCAAGGGTAAATAGCCGGGTCGTCTTGTAGTCGGGTAGTCCTGTAGTCGTTGGATCGATCGCCGAAGGGGGCGGATGAAGATCGAGCGGTTCGAAGACGTGCAGTCGTGGCAAGCGGGCCGGGAATTGGCGCGACTGGTCTACGATGCGACTCGGGAACCGGCATTTGCCCGCGACTTCGGCCTGCGCGATCAGATCCAACGGGCCGCTGGTTCCGTGATGCACAATGTGGCCGAGGGTTTTGAGTCGGGCACGGATGCCGAATTCGCTCGGTATCTCAAGATTGCACGGCGGTCCGCAAGCGAGGTGCAATCCCAAGCCTACCTGGCTCTCGACCTCGAATACGTCGACAAGAGGCGTTTCGATGCGATCTACGCCAAAGCAAACGACGCCAAGAGGCTCATCAACGCCTTGATCGGCTATCTCAACCGTTCACGCCAGTCGGCCTAAGAGGGACTACCCGACTACCCGACTACCGGACTACATGACTATGGACAACTACGTTCGAATCTTCGACACCACTTTGAGGGACGGCGAGCAGTCGCCGGGCGCGAGCATGACCTCGGCCGAGAAGATCGAGGTCGCGCGGGCCCTGGCCCGGCTCGGGGTCGACATCATCGAGGCCGGCTTCGCGGCCGCCTCGCCCGACGACCTGGAAGCCATCCGCCGGATTTCGCGCGAGGTCGTCAAGATCGCCGGGCCGCGCGGCGAGCCGCCGGTGATCTGCTCGCTCGCCCGCGCCAACAAGGGCGACATCGACAAGGCCTGGCTTGCCGTGCAGGATGCGCCTCGTCCGCGCATTCACACCTTCCTGGCCACCTCCGAGATCCACATGAAGTACAAGCTCAAGATGGATCCCGAGGAGGTCGTCGACCGCGTCGTCAACATGGTCGGCTACGCCCGCAGTCTGTGCACCGACGTCGAGTTCAGCCCCGAGGACGCGGGCCGCAGCGACCCCAAGTTCCTGTACGTCGTGCTCGAGCAGGCCATCAAAGCCGGCGCGACCACGCTCAACATCCCGGACACGGTCGGCTACACCACGCCGGACGAGTACGGCGCCCTGATCCGCGGCATCGTCGAGAACGTGCCCGGTGTGGAGAACGTGATCCTGTCGACGCACTGCCACGACGACCTGGGTCTGGCCACCGCCAACACGCTGGCCGGCATCCGCAGCGGGGCCCGTCAGGTCGAGGTGACGATCAACGGCATCGGCGAGCGCGCCGGCAACACCTCGCTCGAAGAGGTGGTGATGGCGCTGCAGACCCGGCGTCCGGTCTTTGGTCTGAGCACGGGCATCGACACCACCCACCTGGTGCGTGTCAGCCGGTTGGTGAGCAACTACACCAGCATCGTCGTCCCGCCGAACAAGGCGATCGTGGGCGCCAACGCCTTCGCGCACGAGGCCGGCATCCACCAGGACGGCAT
>WBZS01000768.1_pt1 | contig 33058 bp, 28 predicted proteins | sample 5204201 | NCBI WGS metagenome assembly WBZS01 (sample SAMN12344357, study PRJNA552823) | activated sludge metagenome | biome: Activated sludge suspended growth; feature: Nitrification reactor; material: Wastewater; isolation source: activated sludge from nitrification reactor of wastewater... | reverse complement strand
GGACACGAGTGAAGCAGCCTTTGGCAGGGGGACGGGTTCTGGACCACGGTAGCGACCGAGGGCCCAAATGTCACGTTCCCGTAACGAGCCGGTGATCACACCGCGTTGCGAGGTGGCCGCTCAGGCGACGACGTCGACGAAGACGTGCGAGGCCAGGTCCATCGGCAGGGACACCCCGTCGCTGCTCGTCGCACCGACTCGATGCGCGAGCACCCGGCCATCTTCGGCGCGCACCAGCACCGCTTGGCCGGGCAGCAGCCCAGCGGCCGTGAGCACGCTCAATGCGTCGTGGTCCACCTGCACGGGTTCGCCGATGCGACGCACCCGGACCTGCATGACCTCGGGAGAGGCGATCTCACTCAGGGCCCGCACCCCGGTGCGGAAGGTCTCGGACTCGAGGGCGCCGAGTTCCTCCAGCCCGGGGATCGGGTTGCCGTAGGGGGATTCGGCCGTCTGGGCGAGCAGGGAGAGGATCTTGCGCTCGACCCGGTCCGACATCACGTGCTCCCACCGACACGCCTCGTCGTGCACGAACTCCCACTCCAGCCCGATCACGTCGTGGAGCAGGCGCTCCGCCAACCGGTGTTTGCGCATGACTCGAGTCGCGAGTTGCCTTCCGGTGGAAGACAATTCGAGCTGGCGATCGTCGGCGACCGTGAGCAGTCCGTCGCGCTCCATTCGGGCCACCGTCTGCGACACGGTCGGGCCGGAGTGCCCGAGCCGCTCGGCAATGCGTGCCCGCAGCGGCGGGATGCCCTCCTCCTCGAGCTCGAAGATGGTGCGGAGGTACATCTCCGTGGTGTCGATGAGGTCGGTCACGACACCTAGCCTCTCACTCCGGCCGATCCGTCGGTATGTCGTGGGCTCGCCTCGGGTCGTAGCGCGGCACCCAGTGCAGGAGCCACCCCGCGCCCACGGCGCAGACCACGCCCAGGGTGAACGAGGCGGCGCCCAGACCGGCCAGCCCGGCGATCAGCGCCACGAGCACCGCGGCCCCGTTGACTCCGATGAGTGAGGAGAGCCGCCACACCCCGAGGAAGGCCGCCCGCCCGTGCGCCGGTGCCGCGTCGGCCCCCAGGGTCATGACGATGCCCGAACCCAACCCGTTGGCCACCCCCATCACCGCCAGGCAGGCGGCCAGCCCGGTGAGGCTGGTCGTCGCGGGCAGCGCGAGCAGGGCGAGGGCGAAGCCCACGGCGACCGGGACAGCGACCCAGACGCGCCCGAACCGGTCCATCACCCAGCCGGCCGGGTAGAACAGCAGCATCTCGAGGCCGTTCGCGAGCCCGAAGAGCACGGCGACCTCGTGGGCGTCCAGGCCGATGTGCTGCCCCCACAGGGGCACGATGACGGTGCGCGAGGCACGGGCCAGGCCGATGACGAGGACCCCGATGCCGAGCGTGAGGAGCACCCGGGCGTGCCGCCGGATCGTCGTGCCCATCGCTGGGGTCGCCGGGCGCTCCCCGACGGCCGCCGATCGCGTGCCGGGCAGGTCCATCGACCACCAGGTGATCGCGGCATCGGCCAGCCCGGCTCCGGCCAGCACCAGGAAGGCCGCTCGCGCCCCGTGCACGGCGATCAGCGGTGCCGCGAGCAACGGGCCGATGAACCACCCGATCCGGGCCACGCCACCCAAGGTCGACATGGCCCGGGCCCGCTGGCCCGGGGCGACGGCCTCACCGAGGAAGGACTGGCGCGCGACGATGAGCACCCCGCCCGCCGGGCCGAGCAGGCCCGTCGCCAGCGCGAGGGCCCACAACGAGGGGGCGAACCAGCCGAGCACCCCGACGACCGTCATGAGCAGGCCCCCGAGGGTCAGGGCGACCCGCTCCCCCACCCGGTCGATGAAGACCCCGACGGGCACCGAGAAGACGAACTCGGAGCCCACCGACACCCCGACGATCAGTGCCGCCAGGCTCACCGACGCCCCGAGGTCGCGGGCCGTCAGGGCCAGCACCGGGAGGACGGCTCCGGTGCCGATCGACCCGACCAGCGGGGGCCCGTAGGCGGGGAGGGCGATCCGCCGCCAGTTGACGGCGGTCTCGTCCAGGTCGGGCATGGGCGCTAGTTTGGCGGACATGCCCGACACGCCCACCCACGCGCCGCGCCCGACCGGCCCGATCGTCATCGACGCCGCCCACTGCGGGCCGCCGCAGTCCGGCAACGGTGGCTGGGTCTGCGGACTGCTCGCCGAGCGCGTGCCGACCACCTCGTCCTCGCCGGCGGTCACCGTGCGCCTGACCTCCCCGCCGCCGCTGGAGCGGCCGTTGACCGTCGGCGGGTACGGCAGCCTGCTCATGCTTCAGGACGGCCCGCGACAGATCGCGACCGGCTCGCCGGCGCCGGCCAGCGCCCTCCCCGCGGACCTGCCGGCCCCGGCCACCCTCGAGCAGGCCGCCGACGCGGAGACCCGCTACGAGGGGCTGGCCGACCACCCCTTCCCCACCTGCTTCTCCTGTGGCACCGAACGCTCACCCGCCGACGCCCTGTGCCTGCGGCCGGGTCCGTTGTCCGACGGCACCGGCCGGTATGCCGCCCGCTGGACCCCCAGCGAGGTTTCCGCCCCGCTCGTGTGGGCGGCCCTCGACTGTCCCGGCGGGTGGTCCGCCGGCATCGCCGGACGACCGATGGTGCTCGGCGAGATGACCGCCAGCGTCACCGCACTCCCCGAGGTCGGCGCGCCGCACGTGATCACGGCGTGGTCGCTCGGCGGTGAGGGCCGCAAGCACCGCTCCGCGTCCATGGTGAGCACCGCCAGCGGTCGGGTCCTGGCCCTCGCCCGCGCCACCTGGATCGCGGTCGACCCGGCCAGCGTCCGCCCCGCCTGACCCCACCCCGCCCGAGGAGGAACGCCCCGATGAGTGAGCACCCGACGTCTCAGGATGGCCGGCCGGTCGCCGTCGTGACCGGCGCCGGCAGCGGGATCGGCGCCGCCACGGCGAAACGGCTCGCCGCGCACGGGTTCCGGGTCATCTGCGCCGCCCGGCGCACCGCCCGGATCGAGGCGGTCGCCGAGCAGATCGGGGGCGAGGCGGTCACCTGTGACGTCACGTCGGACGCCGACGTCGCCACCCTGGCCGCCGCGGCCGGCCCCCGGCTCGCGGTCCTCGTCAACAACGCCGGCGGCGCGCTCGGGGTGCAGACCGTCGCCGAGGGCGACGTCGAGCAGTGGCGCACGATGTACGAGACGAACGTGCTCGGCACCCTCAAGGTGACGAAGGCACTGTTGCCGGCGTTGGTCGCCAGCGAGGGCATCGTCGTCAACGTCGGGTCGATCGCCGGGCACCTGGTCTATGAGGGAGGGGCCGGCTACACGGCGGCCAAGCACGGCCAGACCGCCCTCACGCAGACCCTGCGCCTCGAGCTCTGGGACCAGCCGGTGCGGGTCTGCGAGATCGCGCCCGGGATGGTCGCCACCGAGGAGTTCTCGCTCGTGCGCTTCGGTGGCGATCAAGCCAGGGCCGACGCCGTGTATGCCGGGGTGCCCGGGCCGCTGGTCGCCGAGGACGTCGCCGACGCGATCGTCTGGATGGCCACCCGGCCCAGTCACGTCAACGTCGACCTACTCGTGCTCAAGCCGCGGGCCCAGGCGGCCCCGCACAAGGTGCACCGGCCCCCCACACCCTGACCGGCCCGGCCGGCGGGCTGGCGTGCAACCACACCCCGCGCCGTCAGTCAGGGCTGGAGTCGCTGCACCCGCCAGGCGGCGACGTCGTCGAGCGTTCCCTCCGCCGCGCGCGAATAGACCAGCCGGTCGTGCAGTCGGGACGGCCGCCCGCCCCAGAACTCGACCCGATCCGGCACGACCCGGTAACCGCCCCAGAAGTCCGGGACCGGCACCGCGGCGTGGCCCGACTCGTCACCGGCCTCGGGAAAGCGCGCCAGCGTCGCGGCATACGCCTCCTCGAGCAGGGCCCGGGAGGCGATCGGTTCGGACTGCCGTGAGGTCCAGGCCGAGATCCGTGAGCCGTAGGGGCGGGAGTCGAAGTAGGCGGCGACCTCGTCCCGGTCCAACAGCAGGGCGCGGCCGCGGAACCGGATCGCCCGGAACATCGAAGGCCAGGTCAGCGTGATCGCGACCGCCGGGTGGGCGGCGATCTCCTGCCCCTTGGTCGAGGTGAGGGCGGTGACGAACCCCGGCCCGCGGTCGTCGAAGAAGCGCATCAGGACGGTGCGCACGTTGGGTGCGCCCTGGGCGTCGACGGTCGCGAGGGCCATCGCCAACGGCTCGGGCACGTCACCCTCCACGGCCGCCCGGGCCACGGCGGCGTCCACCCAGGCGCGGGCGACGGCATACGGACTCAGGCCCGCGACCGACTCCTCGGAGATCCCTTCACCGTCGTAGTCCCACCGCATCGTGCGTTCGCCGTTGGTCACGACTCCACCGTAGGCCCGGGTGAGGCACCCACGTTGGGAAGCGCGAGAAGCGCGACACGGCGTGCCCGCGGGAGACGAAGTGACCCCCTCGGGGGGTGAATGTGCACCCTCGCCGGAGCCGTGCACAATGGAGGGCACCCACGACCAGACGACCTCGCGCCGCTCGCGCGCGCCCGCTCCAGACCCGGATCCGACCCGATCCAGCCAGCCACAGCTCCGCAGCCCGGAGCTGAGCGACACCGAACCAGCCCGACAGATGGGGAACCCCCGTGACGACGACGCCCACCACGAGCGCCACCGCCCCCGATCCCGATTTCCGACCCGGACTCGAGGGCGTCATCGCCTTCGAGTCCGAGATCGCCGAACCGGACAAGGAAGGTGGCGCGCTGCGCTACCGAGGGGTCGACATCAACGACCTCGTCGGCCGCGTGAGTTTCGGCCAGGTCTGGGGACTGCTCGTCGACAACGAGTTCGGCCCCGGCCTGCCGCCGGCCGAGCCGTTCCCGCTGCCGGTGCACACCGGCGACATCCGGGTCAACGCCCAGTCGGCCCTGGCCCAGTTGGCCCCGGTCTGGGGCTTCAAGCCGTTGCTCGACATCAGTCCCGAGCAGGCTCGCGAGGACCTCGCCCGCGCCTCGGTCACCGCCCTGTCGTTCATCGCCCAGTCCGCCCACGGCATCGGCCGCCCGATGGTGCCCCAGAGTGAGGTCGACAAGGGCAGGACGATCGTCGAGCGCTTCATGATCCGGTGGCGCGGCGAGCCCGACCCCAAGCATGTCGAGGCCATCGACGCCTACTTCATCTCGGCCGCCGAGCACGGGATGAATGCCTCGACCTTCACCGCCCGGGTCATCGCCTCGACCGGCGCCGACGTCGCGGCCTGCCTGTCCGGGGCCATCGGCGCCCTCTCCGGGCCGCTGCACGGCGGAGCCCCGAGCCGGGCCCAGCACATGATCGAGGGCGTCGAGCGCACCGGCGACGCCCGCACCTACGTCAAGAACGTCATGGACCGCAAGGAGCGGCTCATGGGCTTCGGCCACCGCGTCTACCGGGCCTACGACCCGCGTGCGGCCGTGCTCCGGGAGACCTGCAAGCGCCTCGGAGCCCCTCGGTACGAGGTGGCCCTCGAACTCGAGAAGGCCGCGATCGCCGAGCTTGCCGAGCGTTACCCCGAGCGCAAGATGGAGACCAACGTCGACTACTGGGCCGCCGTCCTCCTGGACTTCGCGGACGTCCCGGGCGAGATGATGACCCCGCTCTTCGTCTCGGCGCGCACCGCCGGCTGGTCCGCCCACATCCTCGAGCAGAAGCGGACCGGCCGCCTGATCCGCCCGAGCTCGCGCTACATCGGCCCGGGCCCGCGCCCCCTCGAGGACGTCGCCGGCTACCGCCCCTGACGTCCCCTCCCCAGACCCGGGTATGCCGTGTGCTCACCGCGAGCGCACGGCATACCTCGTTGTTGGGGTCGTCCCGGCGGGCCGCGGGAGTTCCGGGTGGCGGACCTCACGTTCGAGGGGTCGAGGTTTCGGGGGAGGATGGGGACCGGTCAACGGCGACCGCACCCACTTCCCGACCCCGAGAGGGACCCTCGTGAGCGACGCCATCACCCTGCCCGCCGACCTGCTGCCCAGTGATGGTCGATTCGGCTGCGGCCCGAGCAAGGTCCGCGGTGCCCAGATCGACTTCCTCGCCTCGCTCGGGGCGACGGTCCTGGGCACCTCACACCGGCAGGCCCCGGTCAAGAACCTCGTGGCCGCGATCCGCTCCGGCCTGCGGGACTTCTTCGCCCTGCCCGAGGGCTACGAGGTCGTCCTCGGCAACGGCGGCGCCACCGCCTTCTGGGACATTGCGGCCTTCGGTCTGGTCCGCGAGCGCTCGCAGCACCTGACCTTCGGGGAGTTCTCGAGCAAGTTCGCCTCGGTGACCGCGGCGGCCCCCTTCCTCGGCGACCCGACGGTCATCTCGTCGGCCCCCGGCACGCTGCCGACCGCGGTGGCGGAGGCCGGGATCGACGTCTACGCGTGGGCGCACAACGAGACGAGCACCGGTGTGATGGCCCCGGTGCAGCGGGTCCAGGGCGCCGACGCCGACGCACTCGTGCTCATCGACGCGACGTCGGGGTCCGGGGGGCTCGCCTTCGACCCCACCGAGGTCGACGCCTACTACTTCGCTCCGCAGAAGTGTTTCGCCTCCGACGGCGGACTGTGGTTCGCGTTGATGTCCCCGGCGGCGCTGGCCCGGGTCGAGGAGATCGCCGGGTCGGGGCGGTGGGTGCCCGACTTCTTCAGCCTGCCGACGGCGATCGACAACTCGCTCAAGGACCAGACCTACAACACCCCGGCCGTCGCCACCCTGGCGCTGATGGCCAACCAGGTCGAGTGGCTCAATGAGCAGGGCGGGCTGGCCTGGGCGGACGCGCGCACCGCCGACTCCTCGGGCCGGCTCTACGCGTGGGCCGAGCGGGCCTCGTATGCGGCGCCCTTCGTCGCGGACCCGGCGCACCGCTCGCAGGTGGTCGCCACGATCGACTTCGAAGACGGGGTCGATGCGGGGCTCATCGCGAGCACGTTGCGCGCCAACGGGATCGTCGACACCGAGCCGTACCGGAAGTTGGGGCGCAACCAGTTGCGGATCGCCTGCTTCCCGGCGGTCGAGCCCGATGACGTGAGCCGGTTGATCTCGTCGATCGAGTACATCGTCGACCGCCTCTGACCCCGCCCGAGCCCCGCCGAAGGAAACAACCTCTCCCGGTGCCAGTTCGCACAGTGCAGGGTCACTTCGTAGGGGGCCCTGGAGTATCCGAACCCACCCGATGGTCGGCGACGAACCGGCGAAGGACCGCCACCCGGGCCCTGAGGGCATCGGATTCCTCGGGTCGACCCGCCCCGGCCAGGTGAGCAGCCCCGTGCTCCAGTTCGGCCAGCTCAGCCGCCACCAGGGCATCGACATCGGCCCGGCTGAGCATCCGGCGTTCCACGTCGGCCGCGCCCACACCGACCGCCGCCGACTCCACGGCTCCGGCACGCGGACGCGAATCGACCGGCAGCGCCTCAGCGTTGGCCACCCGCGCCGAGAGCGACCGAAGCGCGGCCACCGCCACCGGGTCTCGTCGCTTCATCGCCGCCCGCAGGGCCGACGAGAGCGCCGCCTGCCATGACCGAACGCCGTCCACCCGACCCACGCTCTCATCCTCGGCGCCCTCCCGGCATACGAATTTCGGCGTATGCCGCCTCCCACCTGAGGATCATTGGCGCCCCTGACCGACAGTCGAAAGTAGTCGTCGGACCGCTCACGCCCGGATGACCCGGTCCGCAGACTTCTTTCGACTGTCGGTCAGACTGACTGTCGGTCAGAGTGACAGCCGGGCAGAGTGACCGCCGGTCAGCGCACGAGTGAGGCGAGCACCGCGACCACGACGACCAGGGCGAGCACCCCCAGGGTCATCCGGCGCCGGAAGGTGGCGTTCATCGGGTCGCCTCCGGCATGTGCTCGGTGACGGCGGGGCGCTCGGCGCGCTCGGCAGCGGTGGTCACCTTCCACCGCGGACGCCGCTGGAACTCGTAGCTCACCTTGACATTCTCCACCGTGAGCAACCTCCACAGGGTCGTCACGACGGCCAGCCCGACGGTGATCGACCCGATCAGGATGGTCCAGCGCGGCCCCCAGGTCGCGCCGATCCAGCCGATGAGGGGCGCGCCCACCGGGGTCCCGCCCATGAAGATCGCCATGTAGAGGGCCATCACCCGTCCGCGCATCATCGGGTCCACCCGGGTCTGCACGAGCGTGTTCGCAGTGGTCAGCGCGGTCAGGGCGGTCAGGCCGACCGGCACCAGCAGCACGGCGAACGAGCCATAGCTGGGCGCCAGCGCCGCGACCGCACTGGCGACCGCGAACCCCACGAGGGAGACGAGCAGGATCCGCAGCCGGGGCGTCTTGCGCCGCGCCGTCATCAGGGCGGCGGTCAAGGAGCCGATCGCCATGATCGAGCCGAGCAGTCCGTACTCCCCGGCGCCCTTGTCGAAGACCTGCGTGGCCATCAGGGCCGTGGTGATCTGGAAGTTCATCCCGAACGTCCCGAGCACGAAGACGAGCAGCATGATCAGCTTGAGGTCGCCGCGTTGCCGCACGTAGTCGAACCCCTCCCGCACCCCGCCGCGTCCCGTGAGCCGCGGCGCGGGCCGCAGCTCCGAGGTCCGCATGAGCAACAGCGCCCCAAGGACGAAGACGAAGGACAGGCTGTTCATGAGCAGGGCCTGCCCGGTCCCCCAGCCGGCGATGACCAGCCCCGCGAGACCGGGGCCGATCAGGCGACCGGCGTTGAACGAGGCGCTGTTGAGCCCCACCGCGTTGGCGATCTGCTCCGGTCCCACCATCTCGGAGACGAAGGCCTGGCGGGCGGGGTTGTCGTAGGCCGCGAGGACGCCCTGGAGTCCGGCGAGGACGTAGACCTGCCACAACTGCGCCGCCCCGGTGACCGCGAGCAGGCCGAGGACCAAGGTCGTGATGAGCAGCCCGGCCTGGGTGAGGAGCAGGATCCGGCGCTTGGGGTAGCGGTCGGCGACGGTCCCGGCCCACGGCGCGAGCACGAGGAAGGGCAGGAACTGCAGACCGGTCACGATGCCCAGGTCGACCGAGCTGTGGTCGGTGAGCTCGGTGAGCACGAGCCAGTCCTGGCCGACCCGACCGGCCCAGGTGCCGATGTTGGACACCAGGGCGCCGAGGAACCAGATCCGATAGTTGCGCACCCACAGGGAGGCGAAGGTGGGGCTCACTGCGCCGCCACCCGTTCGAGGATCACGGTGGCCCGCCGTAGGACCTCGAGCTCCTCGTCGCTCAGCCCGGTGATCCGGTCGAGCATCCAGGCCTCACGCCGTTGCCGACTGGCGCGCAGCGCGGTCCGGCCGCCGGCGGTCAGGCTCAGGATCACCGAGCGACCGTCGTGGGGATCGTCCGCTCGCGCCACCAGGCCCCGATCCACCAGCGCCGCAACGGTTCTCGTCATGCTCGGGGCGCTGACCCGCTCGATGTCGGCCAGCTCCCGCGGCGTCCGGGCACCGTCCTCGATGCGCAGCAACACACTGAACTGGTGCGGCGCCAACTCGTCGCCACTCTCGAACCGCACCCGCCGGGAGATGCGCATGCAGGCCACCCGCAGGTCCGTCGCGAGCTCGCCCCGTTCGCGGGGCGTCATCCGGGTCGAGGGGCTCATGATGAGCCTAACTAATTACGTTGGCTAACTATTCCCCCGACCCGACGCCCAGGACCCGGTATGCCGGGAGCGCGCGTCGCGCTCCCGGCATACCGGGTCGTCGTGGTGACGTCCGCTGACGGCGGATCAGACGCCGAGCACGCTCTTGATCGGGTCGATCGCGAAGTAGAGGACGAACAGGGCCGAGACCAGCCACATGAGCGGGTGGATCTCCGCCGCCTTACCGCGCACGATCTTGATCAGGGTGTAGGCGACGAAGCCGGCGCCGATGCCCGCGGTGATCGAGTAGGTGAACGGCATGAGGACGATCGTGAGGAATGCCGGGATGGCGATCTCGAGGTCGTTCCAGTCGATCTCCTTGACCTGCTGCATCATCAGGAACCCGACGAGGACGAGCGCCGGGACGGCCGCCTCGGACGGGATGATCTTGACCAGCGGGGCGAAGACCATCGAGAGCAGGAAGAGCACGCCGGTGATCACCGAGGCCAGACCGGTGCGAGCGCCCTCGCCGACGCCTGAGGCCGACTCGATGTAGGAGGTGTTGGACGAGACACCGGCAGCACCACCGGCGGCCGCCGCGATCGAGTCGACGATGAGGATCCGTTCGGTGTTGGGCGGCAGGCCCTCGTCGTCGAGCAGGCCGGCCTCGTGCCCGATGGCGGTCATCGTGCCCATGGTGTCGAAGAAGTCGGCGAGCATGAGCGTGAAGATGAGCAGGACGGCCGCGACCACGCCGACGCTCGAGAAGGAGCCCAGCAGCGAGAAGTGCCCGACCGTCGAGAAGTTCGGCGTCTCGATGATCTTCTCCGGCATCCCGGGGACGACGAGGTTCCAGCCGACCGGGTTGACCTTGTCGCCGGCGACCTGCGGGCCGATCTTGGCGACCGCCTCGACGATGACGGCGACGACGGTCGTCGCGACGATCGCCAGCAGGATCGCGCCCTTGACCTTGCGGACCCACAGGATGATGACGAGGACCAGGCCGAGGACGAAGACGAACGTCGGCCAGCCGTTGATGAACCCGTCCGTGCCGAGCTGGACGGGCACCGGACCGGCGCCGGTGCGCCGGACGAACCCGGCGTCGACGAACCCGATGAGCGCGATGAACAGGCCGATCCCGACCGAGATCGCGACCTTGAGCTGGGTCGGCACGGCGTGGAAGACCGCGGTCCGGAACCCGGTGAGCACCAGGACGAGGATGATCAGGCCCTCCATGACGACCAGGCCCATGGCGTCGGCCCAGGTCATCTTCGAGGCGATGGCGAAGGCGACGAAGGCATTGAGGCCCAGGCCGGTCGCGAGGGCCAGAGGGTAGTTCGCGACGACGCCCATCAGGATGGTCATCAGCCCGGCGACCAGGGCGGTGCCCGCGGCGATCGCCGGCAGGTTCGACCCGTCACCCGGGCCGCCGCCCAGGAACGCACCGGACCCGTCCTTGGCGAAACCGAGGATCAGTGGGTTGAGGACGACGATGTAGGCCATCGTGAAGAAGGTGACGACGCCACCTCGGATCTCCCGGCTGACACTCGACCCCCTCTCGCTGATCTTGAAGTACTTGTCCAGTCCGCTGGCCGGCTGGGGAGGGGTGCGGTCGACCGCAGTCTGAGTCATGGCGCACACAGTAGCGATGGGTGAACACCGGATGAACACACGGCCCGAGCCTGCGTGTTTCGCGGGACGGATGATGACCAGGAGGCGCCTGTGACGATCCGGAGGCGCGCCGGACGGCCCCAGCGGGTATGCCGGTCCGCCCCGGCGGGGCCGTAGGCTACGCAGCGTGGAGAAGCAGGAGGCACCGGGGGCGACGCCGCCCGCGACGACCCCGTGGGCGACGACCCCGTCGGCGACGACCCCGTCGGCGGCCACCCAGCGCACGGACTGCTTTCCCGGCATACCCGATGCCGTGTCCCCGGCCCCGCCCCCGCCCCTGCACGTCCCGACCCGGGCGATCATCCGGGTGGGCCTGATCGCCTGGGTCATCGCGCTCGCGGCGACCTTGGCGATCCCGGCCCTGCACACCGGCGAGAAGTCCTGGTGGCCGTGGGCCTGCGTCAGTGGGTTGGTGCTCGGGACGATCGGCTACGCGTATGTCGCCCGGGGCCGGGGCAACGCCGCCGACGCCGAGTGACCGCCGGCCGCTCGGGCCAGCGGCTCAGGGAGTGACGTCGAGGACGTAGTCGTCGACGATCGGTGGCGCGATGACCTCGGGGTCGGGGCGGTCCGAGTCGGCCTCCGAGTGCGCCCCACATCCGTGGTCACGACTGACCACACGGCCGTCCGAGGGCGACCACTCGTTGGCGCACACGCCGAACACGGTCCGCAATGCACCCGCCATCGGCAGGTAGTAGCCGCACGTCGCGCACGGTGCCGGCGCCTTCTCCGCCAACGGGGTGCGCGGACCGCCGACCCCCTCGTACCAACGCTGCGCCGCCGCCTCGCGGCCAACCGCGGAGAGCACCCGGACCCGACCGAGTCCGAGCTCCCACTGGGCGTACTCGTCGACCTCGTCGTCACCGGTGGCCTCGAACCCCTGCTGGAGCAGCGGGTCGTCGACGACCAGGGGGGTGACATCGCCCGGGCCGATGTCGCCGGGCGCCAGCCGGTCGGCATACGGGACCCACGCCGGCGACAACAGCGCGCCCTCGCCGGGCACGAGGTTGGTCTCACAGACCGTGGCCACCTTGCCGCGCGGAACCCTGGCGACCGTCACGGCCCAGCGCCACCCCGGGTAGGCGGTCGAGGCACACGAGAAGTAGTGGGTGCCGAGCCGCTCCTCGACCATGCTCAGGCCCAGGTGCTCGCCGACCGAGCCGGGCTCGGCGATGTCAGCGAGGGCGGTCCGGGCGAGGTCGACCGAGGCCTTGAGGGTCGCGTCCGGCTTGAGCGTGGCGCTCACCATGACCGCGCCCTCAGAGTTCGAGATCGGAGGCGACGGCCCGCAGGACGGCAGCGACCTGGTTGCCGTGGGCCTTGTCGGGGTAGTGCCCGCGCCGGAGCGACTCCGAGACGGAGTCGAGCAACTTGATGACGTCTTCGACGATGACGACCATCGCCTCGGGATCCTTGCGGTCGCGCACCTTGCGGTTGACGGCGATCGAGGGGGCCGGCTCGAGCAGCCGGACGGCCATCGCCTGCTTGCCGCGGCGGCCCTCGACGATGCTGAACTCGATGCGTGCGCCACCCTTGAGGACCACGTCGCCCGGCACCGCGCTCGCGGGCACGAACACGTCGCCCCCGTCGCCGGGGTCGTCGGTTGAGACGAAACCGAAGCCCTTCTCGGCATCGAAGAACTTCACCTTGCCAGTGGGCACGGGACACCTCTTGGTCATTGCTCGTTGCGTGTGTGCACGCCGACAGTGGCCGCCGGTTCGGCGGCCACGTCCAAGGCTATCCCGGACCGGGTATGCCGCGGGCCCACTTTTTCGTTGCCGGCGGCCCTCAGGGCGCCGCACGCGGCCGGCGCTGCGAAAAACCGGATGAACGCTGTCGGTGGGCCGTGGCAGGGTGACCTGTCGTGTCCGAGTCCACCAGCGCCGCGCCCGCCTCCGGTCGGGTCACCCTGCGTGCCTTCTGGGCGGACCTTCCTCCGGCCGGGCGCTGGCTGCTGTCGACGACCGCCATCCAGACCCTGGGCCGCGGCATGGTGTTGCCGTTCACCATCGTCTACCTCACCGAGGTCCGCCAGGTGCCCCTCGACACCGCCGGGGTGCTGATGGGGCTGATCGCCGTCGTGGCCTTCGCGGTCACCGGGCCGAGCGGCACCCTCACCGACCGGATCGGACCGCGCCACATCCTCGTCTGGGCCGGCGTGGCCTCCATGGTCGCGCCCCTGCTCATGGGGTTCGGGACGTCGATCCCGTGGTTCCTCGCCTCGATCGTGACGATGGGCTTCGGTTGGGGGGTGGCCTGGGCCGCGTGGAACACGTTGATCGCGTCGGTGGTGTCCGGGCCGGCCCGGCAACAGTTCTACGGACTCAACTTCGCGCTGGTGAATCTCGGCATCGGGGTGGGTGGCATCGTCAGCGGCCTCTTCGTCGACGTCCACCGGCCGAGCACCTTCACCACCATCTTCGTCATCGACGCCCTGTGCATGGTCGTGCCGGTGGGGCTGCTCCTCGGGCCGCTGCGTCGCGAGGGTGGCCCCGTGCCGGTGCCCGAACACCACGACGGCGCCGCGAGCTACCTCGAGCTGCTGCGGATCCCCGCCGTGTGGTGGCTCGCCGGGCTCACCTTCATCACGACCTTCGTCGGCTACGGACAGATGGAAAGTGGCTTCCCCGCCTTCGTCCGCCAGGTAGCCGACGGGTCGACGCGGACCCTCGGTTTCGCCTTCGCGGCCAACACCGCGATCATCGTGGCGCTCCAGTTCGCCGTCCTCCAGCGCATCGACGGTCACCGGCGCACGCGGATCCTCGTCGTGATGTCCGCGATCTGGGCGATCGCCTGGCTCACCCTGGCGCTCACCGGGTGGGCTCCCGGCGGCTGGCGAGCGGCCGCCGGCGCCCTGGCCTTCGCGGCCATCTTCGGCTTCGGAGAGACGATGATGCAGGCCACCATCCCGGCGATCGTCAACGACCTCGCCGACGACCACACCCGCGGCCGCGCCAACTCGGTGAACTCCGCGGCCTTCCAACTCGGCGCGATCGCCGGACCGGTCCTGGCCGGCGTGCTCCTCCATGGGGGCCACTGGGTCGCCTTCATCTCGGTCCTGGTCCTGGGCTGCGGGGTCGTCGCCGTGTCCGCGCTCGGCATCGAACGCCTCGTCACGCCCGAGGTCAACGGGGTCCACACCGCGCCCCCGGCACCCTTGCGGGCGTCGGATCAGGCGGGCGACTCGATGCCCCAGGTCCCGGTCCAGGACTGATCCGGCGCGAGGACGACCAGGTCGGCGCCGGTCACGAAGGCGTTCGCCGGACAGGTCATCGGTTCGATCGCAATGCCGTGCGGTTGTGGCTGATCGGCCTCGGCCTTCCCGGAGAAGACCTGCACCCAGCCAAAGGCGGACCGCTCCCCCCAGAGCACCCGCGGCCCCTGACCGGCGGCGTCGAGGCGCACCCGCCAGCGGCCGTCGTCGTCGGCCGAGAGGTCGGTGAAGGCGGTGTCCAGCCGTTGGCCTCCGATCGGCGCCGCCGCACGGAAGTCGTATGCCGTCCCCTCGACCCCGAGGACCTCCGTCGGCAGCAACCGGTCGTCGACGGCGGCGAACCGTCCGGCGGGGATGGTCAACCGCACGTCCTCGACCCGGGCCGATCCGATCGCCAGGTACGGATGCCACCCGGCACCGAACGGGGCCGGGGTGTCGGAGAGGTTCGTGACCGCGGCCGTCACGGACAGGCCAAGGGGGCCCACGGCATACGTCGTCGTGCAGGCGAGCGTCCAGTCCCAGCCCGGCTGCGGGTGGAGGGTGAGTCCGAGGGTCAGATGGGAGGCGCCGGAGTCGACGAGGTGCCACGGCGCCCATCGAACGAGTCCGTGGCTGGCGTTGCCGAGGGAGACCTCGGTCAGGGGCAGTTGCCGACTCGTGCCGCCGAAGGTGTAGCGGCCGTCGCGGATCCGATTCGGCCACGGGAGGAGTTGTTGACCGCGACCAGCGGTGATCGGGCCGTCAGCCTGGAAGCCCGCGAGCACCTCGAGCCCGTCGTGCCGCCACGACCGCAGCGTGCCGCCCACTTCGACGACCTCGACCTCATCGAGACCGCGCCGGATCGACCATGACCGCCCGCCCGGTGCCCTGCCCATGACTGAGCAGGCTACGCCCCGCGGCCCTCACCGCAACGGACGTCCCCTCCCAGTCACAACGGACATCCCCTCCCAGTCGCAGGACACGCCCCCTCCCCGTCGAGTGAGCGCGAATCGCCCGGGATCCGACAGGATCCCGGGCGATTCGCGCTCACTCGACCGCTGGGGTGGGCGGTGGAGGACGTCAGTTGGTGGCCGTGGCGCCCCCGACGACCATGATCCGGGTGGCCTTCGCGCCATCCTTGTCCGCGAGCACGCGAACGGTGGCTCCCTTGGCGAGACCCGAGGCCGGGCCCGTCGTGTCGGCCGTCAGGGCGTAGGTGGCCGTGAAGCCGTCGCTGCTCTTGACCGAGAGCGAGGAGCCCGCCGTGAACTCGGTGACCTGGCCGACCTGATAGAGCACGGTCTTGGGAGTCGTTCCGCCGATGACGACCTCACCGTGCAGCACGTTGCCGAGCAGGCCGTTCATTCCGGCCCGTCCCGGAGCGGTCGGGTTGCCCTCGCCCAACTGTCCCGGACCCATCTGTCCGGGCCCCATCTGTCCGGGCCCCATCTGGCCCATTCCGCCCTGGCCCATGCTGTCTCCGGCCTTGGGGTCCTGACCTTCGCCCCACTGGCGCTGGCCCCGACCCTGCTGGCCCATCGGGCCCTGCTCGTCATCGGAGCAGTCCTGCCACCCGCGTCCCTGGCCACGGCCAGGCCCCATCGGTCCCTGTCCCTGGCCACGGCCCGACTGGCCCTGCTGGAGGTCGGCGCAGGCACCGGACCAGGCGTCGCGTCCGCCGTCGTGCATCCGGCCCCCGGCGAAGGCCGCGAGCCCGATGGCGCCAAGGAGGGCGACAACGGCCAGGGCGGACGCACCGATGATCGCGACCTTGCCCAGGGTCGTGCTCCAGGCGTGCCGCCACGCCGCACCGAACCGACTCAAGAAGCCCGGCGCCGGGGAGCCAGCCGCCGCCGGGGGCACCGGCGGCACCGGGCCACCGACGGCACCAGCAGATAGAGGGGTCGCTGCCGCAGCAACCCCGGCCACGGGCGCCGTCCAGAACGGGTCCTGCGACTGCGATGCGGCGGACAGGTCCTCGACGCTCGAGGACCCGGCAGCGGCCACGGAGGCGTCCTGTGCATCGCCCACGGCGAACGACTCGGCGTCTCCCGTGTCGGCGGTGTCCGGTGCCTCCATGGAGTCAGCGGCGGGAAGGACGTGTGTGGGGTCGGTGGCCTCGGGCCCTGACGCGGGGATCGCCTGCGTGGGGTCGGGTTCGGAGTTCGATGGCGTGCTCATGGAGCCATGATGCGCCGCCCACAGGGGGCGATGGAACGATCCGGTGGCCGCGGAGCCCGATTCACAGCCGGGGCGGCAGGATTCACAGGAAATGGGGCCGCACGCACAGCATTCCTCCAGAAATCTGCTCACCCAGGGCCGAAATCTGCTCACCCAGGGCCGCAGAGCCGCGTGCCACCGGCGCTGAGTCCGGCGCTGGGACGCCGCGCCACGCGCCGCGGGCAGGGCGCCGGAGCGCCTACGGTGGGGCCGTGCCCCCTCGACCCGCGCCCGAGCCGCTCCGGGACTCCTCGGTGGCTGAGGCCGCCGCGGCCGCCGCGGACGTTGCGGCCGCAGCGGACGTTGCGGACGTTGCGGACGCCGCGGACGCCGCCGCCCCCTCGACCGGTGCGATCGGTGCCTCGGGTCGGCTCCGGTCCCTGGCCGACGACCTGCGCGCGCGCTCCGACGCCGACCTGGCCGCGTTGCTCACCGCCCGACCAGACCTGGCTCGGCCGACGCCGGGCGACCTCACCGCCCTGGCCGCCCGCAGCACGACCCGGGCGAGCACGGTCCGCGCCGTCGACGCGCTCGACCGCGGTGCGCTCGACGTTCTCACGGCGGCCGTCGTCCTCGACGGGCCGATCGAGGTGTCGGCCGTCGCGGAGCTTCTCGGTGTCGGCGCCGCAGAGCACGCCATCATCGGGGCGACCCTGGACGCGCTCTGGCGCGTCGCCCTGATCTGGGGGGACTCGCCGAGGCTGGTGTCGCGGACGGTCTGGGACGTCCTCGGGCCCTTCCCCGGGGGACTCGGGCCGCGACGGGCCGACCTCGGCCTTCCGGCGGGGACGCTCCCGGAAGCGCTCCCGGAGGCGCCACGCGCCGTGCTCGCTTCCCTCACCTGGGGGCCTCCGGTGGCGACCGTCGACCCGGGATCCAAGGCGTATGCCGCCGCCCGCTGGCTTGCCGACCGCGGCCTGGGCGCCCTCGAGGGAACGACCGTGACGCTCGCCCGAGAGACGGCGCTGGATTTGCGCGGGGGGAGACTCCGGCCGGACACCGCCCTCACCGCGCCGACGCCCACGAGCCGCCAGTGGCCACCGGACGCCGTGGATGCAGCGGCCGGCGGGGCGGCCAGCGAGTTCATCGCGCTCGTCGACGACCTGCTCTCGGTCTGGTCCACGCAGCCCCCGCGCGTCCTCAAGGGAGGCGGGTTGGCCGCGCGTGACCTGTCCGCCGCCGCCCGTCGCCTCGACGTCACCGCGGGTCGGGCCGCGCTCGCGCTCGAACTCGCCCATGCCGCCGGACTGCTCGCCGACGACGGGGAACTCGAACCGCATTGGGTGCCGACGAGCGCCTACGACGGGTGGCTCGACGAACCCGGTGGACGGCGTTGGGCGCTGCTCGCACGCACCTGGTGGGAGACCACCCGTGAACCCTCGCTCGTCGGCACCCATCGCGACGGCCGTCGAGTGGCCGCTCTGTCGGCAGCGGTCCACCGGCCGGGCGTGCGCAGCCTGCGCCGGGACCTTCTGCGTATCCTCGGCGGGCTCGCCCCCGGCGTCTCGCCCACGACGGCCAGCGTGGTCGACCAGGTCCGTTGGCGACGACCCCGACGGGTGCCCGCCGACGTCACCGGCGTGGTCACGGCAATCCTCGATGAGGCCGCGACCCTCGGCGTGGTCGGGCTGGGCGCGCTCGGCAGCGCCGGGCGTTGCCTGGTGTCGGCGTCCGACCCCGGCGCCGCCGAAGACGTCGAGACCACCCTCGCCCGGGTGATCGACACCCACCGACCCGAGCCCGTGCAGCACCTGGTCCTCCAGGCAGACCTCACCGCGGTCGTCCCCGGACCGACGAGCGGCGGTCTGGCGCACTTCCTCCGCCTGGCCGCCGATCTGGAGTCCCGCGGAGGAGCGAGCGTCCACCGGTTCTCGGAGGCCGGCATCCAGCGCTGCCTTGACGCGGGGTGGTCGGTGGACGACATCCTCTCCACGCTGGCCGACGCGAGCTCGACCCCTGTCCCCCAGCCCCTGGACTACCTCGTCCGGGACACCGCGCGCCGCCACGGCCGCCTACGGGTCACCACGGCACGCTCGGTGCTGCGGGCCGACGACCCCGGCGCCCTCGACCTGGTCCTGGCCGACAAGAACGCCGGCGCCGCCCAACTGCGCCGGATCGCCCCCACGGTGGCGGTGTCGCCGGTCCAGTCCGAGGTGCTCCTCGACCTGCTCCGAGGGGCCGGACATGCGGCCGTCACCGAATCGGACTCCGGCACGATCATGGTCCGGGAGAACCGGATTCGCCGCTCCCGACCCGCGCCAACCACGGTGGTCCACGTCCAGCCGATCGACGAGCCCACGGCATACGCCGCCGTCGGCGAGCTCCGCTCGGGGGAGGCGGCCGCCGCGAGAGCCCTCCGCCACCCGACCCCCGCCCTGGTGCCGACCGGCGACCCAACCACCTCACTGGTGGTGCTGCGTGAGGCCTGCGCCGACGGCCGGGCGGTCTGGGTGGGGTACAGCGACGGGTCGGGCGCCGTGCGGCGCTTCCTCTTCTTCCCCGACAACGTCGAACACGGTCGGGTGCACGGATCGGCCGACGGTCAGCGCCGCACGCTCTCGATCCACCGGATCACCGGCGTGGCACCGCAGTGAGCGCGACCGCGCGCGCATTCACTCGGTCACGGTGAGGGCGCGCACCACGCGGGAGGGCGAGGGGCGCCCGAGACGCTGCGACATCCACGCCGAGGTGGCCACGAGTGCCTCGAGGTCCACGCCGGTCGCCACCCCCGCCCCGTGCAGGGCCCAGATCAGGTCCTCGGTGGCCAGATTCCCCGTCGCGCTGCGCGCGTAGGGGCACCCGCCGAGACCGCCGGCCGAGGAGTCGACGATCGTGACGCCTTCCCGGAGGGCGGTCAGGGTGTTCGCCAGCGCCTGTCCATAGGTGTCGTGGAAGTGCACGGCCGTCGCCGACCGGGGCACCCCCCGCCGTTCCAGGGCCGCGAGCAGGGCGCGCACATGCCCGGGCGTGCCCACCCCGATGGTGTCGCCGAGGGACAGTTCCTCGGCGCCCAGGTCGAGCAGCGCGATCGAGACATCGACGACCTGCTCCACGGGCACCGGTCCCTCCCACGGGTCCCCGAAACACATCGACACGTACGCCCGCACCCGCAGCCCCTCCGCGAGCGACCGCCGGACCACGGGCCGGAACATCTCGAGGGACTGCGCGACGGTGCGGTTGAGGTTCTTGCGGGCGAACGTCTCGGTGGCGCTGCCGAAGATGGCGACGGCGCCCACGCCAGCGGCGAGCGCCCGGTCGAGCCCTCGCTCGTTCGGCACGAGCACCGGGCGCTCGGGCCCACGACCGGCCTCCCCCAGCTCGGTGAGCAGCTCGGCGGCATCGGCCAACTGGGGCACCCATGCGGGGTTGACGAAGGACGTCGTCTCGATGGTGGTCAGCCCGGCCGCCGCGAGCCGCCGGATGAACTCCGCCTTGACGTCGGTCGGCACGACGGTCGACTCGTTCTGCAGGCCGTCACGGGCGCCCACCTCATGGATCCGGACGGTCGCGGGCAGGGAGGGGTCGGCTTCGACCTGGGGGGCACGCATGCTCACGGGTCGATCCTCACACGGGCAGCCGGGTGCGGACAGCCGGAGCGGACATCCGGGTGCGGACGGCCGTGAGGTCGCCGCCCGCTCGACTACATTGGCCAGCGAACCCACCCACCTCACCCGCGGGGACACACGTGAGCGATCAGACACCCGATCCGACCCGGCCGATCGACGAGCCACCGCCGGTCCCGGCACCCCCGACGCAGGCCCTCCCGCAGGCCGACACGACCGCGGTCCCGCAGGGATGGGAGGCCTATGCGCCGCCGCCGGCGCCGACCCCTGGGTATGCCGTCCCTCCGGCCGGCCCCTACCCGTCGCCCGACGCCTACGGCCAGGCCCCGTACGGGTACCCGGCGTACGGCCCACCGCCGGTGCCCTACGCCGCACCGGCCCCCCAGAACACCTCGGCCCTGGTCCTCACGATCATCTCGGCGATGCTCACACTCAGCTGCTACTTCACCCTCGCCGGGATCCCGGCACTCATCCTGGGGATCATTGCGCTGACCCGCCAGAGCACCGATCCCCTGGGCTCACGTCGGATGTCTCGCTACGGGTGGATCACCCTCGCGGTCCTGGCCGGGCTGATCCTCCTGGCGATCATCGGCGTCATCATCTTCGTGGTCGCCAGCAGCCCGAGCAGCACCGGCTCGACCTACTGACCGTGGCCGATGGTGCGCTGATCGTCCAGAGCGACAAGACGCTCCTGCTCGAGGTCGGCCATCCCGGCGCCGAGGAGGCCCGGCGGGCGATCGCCCCGTTTGCCGAGTTGGAGCGGGCGCCCGAGCACATCCACACCTATCGAGTCACCCCCCTTGGCCTGTGGAATGCCCGGGCCGCCGGTCACGACGCCGAACAGGTCGTCGACGCCCTCGTGACCCACAGCCGGTATGCCGTGCCGCATGCCCTGCTCGTCGACGTCGCCGAGACGATGGACCGTTACGGGCGACTGACCTTGGCCAAGGCGGACGACCGCCGCCTCGTCCTGCGCACTACGGATCGCGCCGTGCTCACCGAGGTGTTGCGGCACCGGCGAATCGCTCCACTCCTGGGTGAGCGGCTCGACGAGGACACCGTGCTCGTGCACCCGAGCGAACGGGGTCATCTCAAGCAGGAGCTCCTCAAGGTCGGCTGGCCGGCCGAGGACGAGGCGGGTTATGTCAACGGCGAGGCCCACGCCATTTCCCTTGACACGCAAGGGAAATGGGCGCTCCGCCCCTACCAGGAACAGGCCGTCGAGGGCTTCTGGCACGGCGGGTCGGGCGTCGTCGTCCTGCCCTGTGGCGCCGGCAAGACCCTCGTCGGCGCCGGGGCGATGGCCCGGTCGAGCACGACGACCCTCATCCTGGTCACCAACACGGTCAGCGCACGGCAGTGGAAGGACGAGCTGGTCCGCCGGACCACGCTCACCGAGGACGAGATCGGCGAGTACTCGGGCTCCCGCAAGGAGATCCGCCCCGTGACGATCGCCACCTATCAGGTGCTGACGACAAGGCGGAAGGGCGCGTACACCCACCTCGACCTGCTCGACGCGCGCGACTGGGGGCTGATCGTCTACGACGAGGTCCACCTGCTCCCGGCCCCGATCTTCCGGATGACCGCCGACCTCCAGGCGCGGCGCCGTCTCGGGCTCACCGCGACCCTGGTCCGCGAGGACGGCCGTGAGGCGGACGTCTTCTCACTCATCGGCCCCAAGCGATACGACGCCCCGTGGAAGGACATCGAGAACCAGGGTTGGATCGCACCGGCCGACTGTGTCGAGGTGCGGGTCACCGCCTCGGACGGCGAACGGATGGCGTATGCCGTCGCCGAACCCGACGATCGCTACCGCCTCGCCTCCTGCTCCCCGCGCAAGGTGCGCGTCGTCGAGGAGCTCGTGGCCCGGCATACCGGCGAGCCGACCCTGGTCATCGGGCAGTACCTCGACCAGTTGGACGAACTCGCCGAGCGACTCGGAGCCGACCTGATCACGGGCGAGACGCGGGTGGCCGAGCGGCAGCGGCTGTTCGAGGCGTTCCGGACGGGCGAGATCGCACTGCTCGTCGTCAGCAAGGTCGCCAACTTCTCGATCGACCTGCCCGAGGCGAGTGTCGCGATTCAGGTGTCCGGCACCTTCGGGTCGCGTCAGGAGGAGGCGCAACGCCTCGGCCGGGTGCTCCGTCCCAAGGTCGACGGCCGGACCGCGCACTTCTACACGATCGTCACCCGGGACACGGTCGACGCCGACTTCGCCGCCCACCGGCAACGCTTCCTCGCCGAGCAGGGCTACGCCTATCGGATCGTCGACGCGGCCGACCTCTGAAGCCGTCCAGACGACATACAGGAAACTCCCAGCCTGCCCCCCGAAACTGAGGTATGCCGTCCGCCGCGCCACGTCCTCCGGAAGCCAGCCTGCTCGTCGTGGAGGACGAGCCGAACATCCGTGAACTGCTCGCCACCTCGCTGCGGTTCGCCGGTTTCGAGGTGCATGTCGCCGGCACCGGCAGTGAGGCGATCCGCCTCGCGGAGACGGTCGACCCCGACCTCGTGGTGCTCGACGTCATGCTCCCCGACATGGACGGCTTCTCGGTGACCCGCCGGATCCGCGACACCGGCCGACACGTGCCGATCGTCTTCGTCACCGCCCGCGACAGCCTCGACGACAAGATCAAGGGGCTGACCGTCGGCGGCGACGACTACGTGACCAAGCCGTTCAGCCTCGACGAGGTCATCGCGCGCATCCGCGCCGTGCTTCGCCGCACCCAGGGTGAACGTGAGGAGTCCTCGGCACTGACCTTCGAGGACCTCGCCCTCGACGAGGACAGCCACGAGGTGCGTCGGGCCGGACGGGTCGTCGAGACCAGCCCGACCGAGTTCAAGCTGCTCCGCTACCTCATGCTCAACCCCAACCGGGTCCTGTCGAAGGCGCAGATCCTCGACCATGTGTGGGACTACGACTTCCGCGGGGAGTCGGGGATCGTCGAGTCCTATATCTCCTACCTGCGACGCAAGATCGACACCGAGGGCCTGCCACCCCTGATCCACACCAAGCGCGGGGTCGGCTACGTCCTCAAGCTGCCGCCGCAGCCCTGATCGCCGACCCGTCGTGACCGTCGTTCGCCGAGGCCGGGCCTCGCTGCTCCATCGGCTCCACGCCCTGCCGCTGCGCGTGCGGCTGGTGGCGATCGTCCTGACCCTGCTCACGGCCGCCCTCCTGCTGCTCAGCCTGACCACGGCCTACCTGACCCGGGCCGACCTGCTCGACCGGGTCGACGCGGAGTTACGGGCGGTGGCGGCACCGGTGGCCACTCAGGCGCTCGACGACCTGAGCGCGGGCGGTGGCTCGACCATCCCCACCGGCTACGCGTTCGCCCTGATGACCCCGGACGGTGACCCGGTGCACGTGGTCAACCCGACCGGCGAGATCCGGCACCCGGCCCTGCCACCGATCCCGATGGACGACTCCCGGGTGTCCACCGGTGCGCCGTTCACGGTGGCGTCGACCGACGGTGATCTCGAGTGGCGATTCGTCGCGGGGCGGGTGGGACAGCAGGGCACGTTCGCGGTCGGCCTGCCGCTGCGTTCGGTGCAGAACACGGTGGCCCGCCTGCTGCTCACCTCGGGACTGATCAGCGCCGCCGTCCTCGCGCTCTGCGCCCTCATCGGGTGGTATGCCGTCTCGCGCGCCTTCCGTCCGTTGCGCGAGATCGAGGACACCGCCGCCAAGATCGCCGCTGGTGACCTGGCCCAGCGCGTGCCCGTCGGCCCCGCCGGCGACGAGATCGCCTCGCTCGGGTCGAGCCTCAACGTCATGCTCGAACGGATCGAGGAGTCCTTCGACGTCCGCGAGGCCTCTCGCGAGCGGATGCGCCAGTTCGTCTCGGACGCCTCCCACGAGTTGCGCACCCCGTTGGCCACCGTGCGCGGGTATGCCGAGTTGCGCCGGCACGGCGCCCTCGCCGACGAGGACCAGGCGACGGCGGCCTTCGGTCGGATCGAGGCGGAGGCCACCCGGATGGGCGGACTCGTGGAGGACCTGCTGACCCTGGCCCGTCTCGACGAGGAGCCGGCCACGACCCACACCGACGTCGACCTCACGGTCATTGCCGCGGACGCGGTCGCCGACGCCCGGGCGCGAGCCCCTCAGCGTCAGATCCGGCTGTCCGGACTCGGAGCACCCCTGGCGCCAACTCCGTTGCGCGGCATGGAGGCTCGCCTACGCCAAGTGGTCACGAACATCCTGGCCAACGCGCTCGTGCATACCCCCTCGGACAGCCCCATCGAGGTGCGGGTGGGCCTGATGCGCGACGCCGGTGCGCCCGGTCGAGGCACCTCCGCGGCGCCTGCTGGGCCGAACGCCGAGGCGGTGCTCGAAGTCGTCGACCACGGTCCCGGCATCCCCGCCGGGGACCGTCAGCGCGTCTTCGAGCGGTTCGTCCGCGCGGACGCCTCCCGCGGCCGCGAGCGCGGCGGAGGCAGCGGCCTGGGCCTGTCGATCGTCGCCGCGATCATCCAGGCTCACGGCGGTCGGGTCGGCGTCGCGGAAACCCCCGGTGGGGGCGCGACGATCCTCGTCCACCTGCCCATAGCGGTTTCACAGGTCGCTCCCATCGCGCGTTGACGTTGACCGCCTTGACTTCAGGAGTCAGATCACGTCAAGGAGCGCTTCGATGAGCATCGACCACCGTCCAGCCACCGGCACCGCGTCGGTCACGGACGGCTCGCCGGACACCGCTCCCCTGCCGACGTGGTACGGCACGCCCTCGACCTCGGTCGTGTCCGGGACCGTTCCCTCCTCCACGGCGGTCCCCGGAGAGTCAGCACGATCGGGTCGAGGGCGACGCCTGGCGGAACTCGCCGTCGTGGCGTCCTTGGCGGCCACCCTGGCCTCGGGTGGAACGCTTGTCGCGACCCGGGTGGGGTCGAGTTCGACGCCCTCCCCCTCCGGGACGTCCGGCTCCCCCAGCCCGGGTCGCGACACAACAACCGCCGGAAGCACGGCCGGCTCCTCCGCGGCGCCGGTCGTCCAGGCCGATCCCCAGAACCCGAACTGGACCGCCACCGCAGCCGCCGTCTCCCCCAGCGTCGTCGCGATCACCGCCGTCCTCTCGGGCGGGGAGGCCCAGGGATCGGGGGTCGTCCTCGACACGGCAGGTCATGTGCTGACCAACAACCATGTGGTGGCCGGCGCCCAGAGCCTCACCGTCACCCTCGCCGACGGCACCACCCACCCGGCGACGGTCAAGGGCACCGACGCCTCGACCGACCTCGCCGTCCTCACCCTGACCAAGCCGCCGAGCACCCTGAAGCCGATCGCGCTCGGCGACTCGGCCGCCCTCAAGGTCGGCGACCCGGTCATGGCCGTGGGGAATCCGCTCGGTCTGGCGGGCACCGTGACCACGGGGATCGTCAGCGCCCTCAATCGGCCCGTCCGCACCTCGGCCGCCGACACGGGCAGTCGGGCGACAACGTCCACCGAGCCAGTGGTGACCAACGCGATCCAGACCTCGGCCGCGATCAACCCGGGCAACAGCGGGGGTGCGCTGGTCAACGGGGCGGGCCAACTGGTCGGCATCAACTCGGCGATCGCCTCGCTCGGCTCCAGTTCGTCCGGGGAGAGCGGCAACATCGGCATCGGTTTCGCCATCCCGGTCAACCAGGCCAAGTCTGTGGCCACCCAGTTGATCGACAGCGGCGTCGCCAAACACGCCTACCTCGGGATCACCCCCGAGGACGGGCAGGCCCAGCTCGCCGACGGAGCCACGCGCGCCGGGGCGCAGATTCGCCAGGTCGGCGCGGCGACGCCCGCGGCCGCCGCCGGGATCAAGGTCGGTGACGTCGTCATCGCCGTCGACGGGCGCACCGTCGAGTCCGCCGACGCACTCGTCGGCGCGATCCGGGCCAGCGCCATCGGGACCACGGTCAGGATCACGCTCGTGCGCCAGGGCCAACAGCTCGACCTGACCGCCTCGCTCGCCGCACGCCCCACGAACTGACTCTCCCCCCACTGACCCCGCTCGGCGGGGTCGTGGGCGAGGATGGGTCCATGGCTGGACGTGACGTGGGGGACCTGAAGGCACTCGAGGAGCGCTTCGCGCGCGCCATGCAGGAGTTGTATGCCGTCGGCAACGGGCTCGCCGCGCTGCGCCAACGGGTCGAGGCCGACCAGATGCGCCCGCTCCCGGGCGCGCCGGCTGTACCGGCTGTACCGGCTGTACCGGCCCCACCAGCACCCTCGGCTCCATCCGCGCCGTCGGCTCCATCTGCGCCGTCGGCCTGGGTCGCCCCCGGCCCGGCGCCAGCCGCCGCGAGCTTCCCCGGCATACCGCCGATTCCCGGCGCGGCCGCCCCGCACGGCGGCCCGGCGCCCGTCGGCCCGCCCTCGGGCGCGCCGGCACCCGGGTCCCCCGTCGGGCCCCCGGCATACGCCGTGCCGTCCACCGGCGGGCCGGGCTCGTGGTCGCCGACCCCGAGTGTTCCGGCCGTGCCGCTGTGGGAACGCGAGGGATTCATCACCCGCGCGCTCGGGATCACCGGCGGCATCGTCACGCTGGCCGGCCTGGTCATGTTCCTCGTGCTGGCGGTGCAACAGAACTGGTTCGGCCCGATCCCGCGGGTGATCGCCGGGTGGTTGCTCTCCCTCGGCTTGATCGCCGGTGCCCACCGGGTGCGTGCCAGGGAGGTCGCCAAGGGTCGGGCCGGGCAGGCGGCGGTGGCGATCGCCGCGACCGGGTACGCCGCGGCCTACCTGTGCGTCGTGGCCATGACGTCGATCTATGGTTGGCTGCCCGCCGCCGCGGGCTTCGCCCTGGCCGGCGTCGTGGTGGCGACCGGGCTGTTCGTCGCCCGCCACTGGCACAGCCAGACCCTCGCGGTCCTGATCGTCAGCGGTGCCGCGTTCCATGCACCCTTCGTGTCGGGTGGCGCGTCCTGGGTGCTCTCGGCCTTCCTCGTCGTCCTCGCCGTCGCGTCCTGGCCGGCCCAGATCGGACGGAACTGGCCGGCACTCACGGCGACGCGGATGATCTGGGCGGCCCTGCTCATCGCCCCGACCGCGCTCATCGCCCACGGTCGCGTGCACTCGGACACCGCGCACCTGATGATCACCGCGGTCTTCGCGCTGGCCGCACTCGTGATGGCCGCGGTCGACGTCCGTCGCGACCCGCACCCCGAGGTCGCCGCCATGACGGTCACGGTCGGCTCGCTCCCCTACCTGCTCGTGGCCGCCCTGCAGGCTCGACCGTGGGACACCCTCGCGTATGCCGTCGCCGCCGCGGTGTGGTTGGCGGTCGCGGGATTCGGCGAGGCGAGCCGGAAGGTGCCCTCGCAGATCACGGTGCCGACCGTGACACTGGGCACCCTCGCCCTGGTCCTGGCCATCATCTCGCCGGAGCAGGCACGCTGGAGTGGCACCCTGCTGCTGGTCGCGGCCGGCTGCTATCTCGTGGTGGCGGCCCTGACCCGGTCCCGCCTGGCCACCTGGGCCGGCCTGGCAATCACCACCGTGGCCCTCCTGGCCTATCTCCGGCACCCGCTGGACGTCCTGGCGCAGGCCAGCGCCCTGCGAGCCGACATGGCCGTCGTCGTCGTCGACTCGTTCGTCACGGTGCTCGTCGTCGCGGCGCTCGCCTGGCTCACGGTGCGCACGCGGACCCTCACCCTGCTCCAGCGCCGGGTCGCGCGAGCCGCGGCCTGGTTCGTCGGGCTCAGTGTCGCGACGACGGCGGTGGTCGCGGCCGGGGTGCTCGTCGGGCGAGCCCTGGGGGACGCCTCCGGCGGGTTCCGCGGCGGGCATGCCCTCGCCACCATCCTCTGGATGTCGACCGCGGTCTGGCTGTTGGGTCTGGGGCTGCGGCGGGCTCGGGACGCCAAACTGTCGATCTGGGTCGGGCTCGGCCTGGCCGCCGTCAGCGTGGTCAAGCTCTTCAGCTACGACCTGGCGGTGTTGAACGGCATCTGGCGGGTCGTTGCGTTCATCGTCGTCGGTCTGATGCTGCTCGCGGCCGGCACCGGCTACGCCAAGGCCCTCGACCGGGCGCGCGGCACCCAGCTTCCCGCCGCCCCAGCCGACCAGGCCCCAGCCCCACCGACCGACCGTGCGCCGTCGGCCATACGAACCGACCCGGCCAGTCCGCCCGACCCGGCCCCGTCGGCCATACCGACCGACCCTTCCCCGCCCGCCATACCGACCGACCCGGCTCCGCGGGAGGGCTGACCCGGGGTCACTCCAGATCGAGCACGTGTGCGGCCAGCGGCCACCAGAACTGCTCCCGCCCAAGGTCCGCGAACTCCTGCGGACTGACCCAGCGGCGGGCCGAGGTGTCCTGCAGTGTTGAGGTCAGCGGCGGTCGGACCCGGGCGATCGTGGCGAGATAGGTCTGGAGGATGTCCTGACCCGCCGGGAGATGACTGGCGCCGCTGACGTGCGTGAACCTCTCGTACCCGCAGGGCAGCACCGCCGTCGGATCCAGGACCAGGCCGGTCTCCTCGTGCACCTCGCGAACGGCGTTGCCCAGCACGCTCTCTCCCGGCTCGCGCCAGCCTCCGGGCGCTCCCCATTCGTTGCGGCGCACCGAGTACACGACGGCGAAGTCACCGAGTGCGTCCCGCAGGAAGACCATCGCGGCGAAGACCCGGCGTTCGTCCATCGGACGGCTCGACGCGATGAGGTCGATGTCGGCCACGTCCCCGCTGGCAAGCCCAACGCTCGTCCGACGCGCGATCCCCTTGTCTCCCAATCGTTTCTGCATTCTCAGGCCGGACGATGCGAGCGCGTGCAGCACCTCGCGACGACCGGCCGGCCGAGCCCCGGCCGCCACCACGACGGCATACCGCTCCTCGGGGATGTCGTAGTGGTCGCCCTCGAAGGCTCGCCGCGGGATCCCGAGCCCGGCCGCGAAGCCGTGCAACTCCTCGAGGCTGACATCCGACACCAGATGCGACCAAAACCGGCCGTGGGCCGGCCAGATCGGCGGGTCGATCAGGAGGGCCATCGCAGCAGCGTATGCCGGTCACCCCGAGTTGAGTGCGCGTGGCCGGGCCGGGGCCCGGCCACGCGCACTCAACTCGGGTTTGGGTTGTGGACAACTCGGAGGGAGGCCGATTCGTCCCTACCGTCGAGGGCATCGGTGACCACCAGGTCGATCCGCAACCAGTCCCCAGGAGGAAACATGTCCGGTCAGTTCCAGGTCGACACCGACCGCATCGCGTCCGCGTCCGCCGACATCGCCAGCATCGCCCAGGAGATCGAGAGCCAGGTGAACGCCATGATGACTCGCCTCACCGGCCTTGAGGACGCGTGGCGGGGGTCGGCGGCCGCCCAGTTCCAGGGCGTCGTGGCCCAGTGGCAGGGGACCCAGACCCAGGTCCGCGCCTCACTCGATGGCATTGGGAGGGTGCTCGGCCAGGCAGGGGCGCAATACGCCGACGTCGAGGCCCAGACGGTGCGGATGTTCGCTGGCTGACAAGTCCCCCCACCCCACCGGTCGAGTGAGCGCGAATCGCCCGGGAATCCGTGGATTCCCGGGCGATTCGCGCTCACTCGACTGGGTGCGGCCGGGGGGCCGGGGGGGTCGGGCCGTGGTCAGTCGGTGGTGATCGCCCGCAGGATGTCGATCCGTGCGGCGCGCCGACCCGGCCAGACCGCGGCCAGCACCCCGACGACGGCGGCCACTCCGAGGAACCCCACCAGTTGCGGCCACGGGATGGACAGCACGTCGAAGCCCTCGTCGACCAGGGCGCGCTGGATCGCGACCCCGAAGGCCAGGCCGAGCAGCACCCCCAGAGCGGCCCCGAGCACCGCGATGACCACCGACTCCATCCGCAGCATCGACCGGAGTTGACGGCGGCTCAGGCCGACCGCCCGCAGCAGGCCGATCTCCTTGGTCCGCTCGATGACCGAGAGGGCGAGCGTGTTCACGATCCCGAGGATGGCGATGACGACCGCCAAACCGAGCAACGCGTAGATGATCGTGAGCATCTGGTCGATCGGTTTGCGCTGCTCGTCGGCGAACGCCTTCTGGTCCTTGACGGTGACGACGGGGTTGTCGGCCAAGGCCTGCTCCAGGGCTGCGGTGACGGTTTCGGCCGTCGCCCCAGAGGCGCGCTTGACGTAGATCGCCGAGTCCTGGGGCGGCACACCCAACGCCTCGAGGTCGCTCTGGCTCACGCAGTAGCGGCTACCGACGATGACTCCGGGCTCGTGGATCGACACGACCCGGAAGGTGCGCGCCGGTCCCTGATGGGACAACTCCACGGTGCTGCCAACCACGAGCGCGCGGGTCTTCGCCTCATCCTTGCTCACTGAGACCGTGCCGGGCCCCATCGAGGAGAAGCTGCCCGCACTCGTCTTGACGGTGGCCAGGCTGGCGACCGCCACGGGGTCCACGCCCTGCACGTAAACGGTGTCGCCGCCACGGGTGAGCGGCGTCCAGCGGACCGTCGCCACCGCACCCACTCCGGGCACTCCCCGCACGGTGTCGGCGACCCCGGTCGAGAAGGGCTGTTCGATCGCGTTGGAGACGACATAGTCGGCGGTGACGTCCCGGGCGATGATCTTGTCGATGCTGGCCTTGGCCGACGCACCGAAGATCGACATCAAGGTGACCAGGGTGACCCCGATCATCAACGCCGACGCGGTCGCCGCGGTCCGCCGGGGGTTGCGCAGCGAGTTCTCCGTCGCCATGGTGCCGACGACCCCGAAGGTCACGCGATAGAGCCAGCCGATGCCCACGACGAGGGGACGACCGACGAGGGGGCTGATCAACGCCACCCCGATGAGCACCCCGAGGATGCCGGCCCCGATCCACTTGAGCTGGTTGGAGTCGACGACCCGAAGCCCGACGAACATCCCGGCCGCCCCGACGACGGCCAGCACCGAACCCACGATGATCCGGCGGCGCATGCCGCCCTCGTGGAGCACGACGTCGTCGCGCATCGCCGCGACGGGCGGCACCCGTCCGGCCCGGCGGGCCGGGAGGTAGGCGGCGAGCATCGTGACGATGAGGCCCACGGCATACGCGGCAACGACCGTGCGCGGCTGCAGGACCAGCGAGGCCCCGGACAGCTCGAGCCCGAACCGCCCGAAGAGGAGTCGGATCACCTGGGCCAGTCCGAAGCCGAGCCCGAGCCCAACCGTCGATCCGATGAGCCCGACGACGAAGGCTTCGAAGAGGACCGAGCGGGTGACCTGTCGGCGGGTGGCTCCGATGGCCCGGAAGAGGGCGAGCTCGCGGCTGCGCTGGGCGACGAGGATCGAGAAGGTGTTGATGATGAGGAAGGTGCCGACGACCAGGGAGACCGTCGCGAAGACGAGCAGGAAGGTCGTGATGAAGGACAGGCTCTTCTGGATCTCGGTGGCCATCTCGTCGGACACCTTGTCGCCGGTCACTGCCTCCAACCCCGCCGGCAGCACGGCGGCCACCGCGGCACGCAGGTCGGCCTGCGACGTCCCGGGTGTGGCGGCGACCCACGCGTCGGTGAACTGGTTGGCACCCTTGAGGAAGAGACGCTGGGTCGTCGCCGTGTCGAAGACGCTCACGCTCGCCCCGAGCATCGATCCGGCGGACATCCGGTGTACGCCGACGAGCTTGGCCTCGAAGGTCGGGTCCGCGCCGGCCGTGACGAAGCGCACCGATTCGCCGATGAGGTAGCCGGCCTTGGATGCGGTCGTCGCGTCGAGGGTCACCTCGCCGGCTCCGGTGGGCCAGCGGCCCTTGACCAGCGTCGAGGGCTGTATGCCGTGCGCTGCCGGGCCGCCGGTGTAGTTGACCGCGATCCCGGGCGCGCCCTGGCCGCCGACCAACTTGTTCTTCTTGGAGACGACGAACGTCGTGTAATCCGACACGTTGCCATCGGCGCGGGCCGCTCCCTTGACGCCGGCGGCGGCGGCAACGACGGAGGCGGGCACCGGGGTCGTCGAGGCGTTCCCGGACCCCGATCCACCTTTGGCCCGGATCACGACGTCGCCGGCGCTGGACTTGGTCAGCGCGGCGAACGAGTCCCCGAGGGTGTCGGTGAAGATGAACGACCCCGCCACGAACGCGACGCCGAGGATGACGGCCGCCGCGGACATGAACAGTCGCAGTTTCCGGGCCATCAGCGAGGCCCACGAGGCGCGCAGCATCAGCGGGCTCCCGCCGCGTGCAGGGCCTCGGAGGCGGAGGACCCGGCCGCCGCGGACCCGGCGGACCCGGCAGCCGCGGACCCAGGAGCCGCGGACCCCGCAGCCGCGGACCCGGCAGCCGCGGCCGTGAGGTCGAGGCCCTTCATCGTCTCGAGCACGAGCTCCGGTGTGGGCGACCGCAGTTCGTCCACGAGACGGCCATCGGCCAGGAACACCACGCGGTCGGTCCAACTGGCCGCCCCGGGGTCGTGCGTCACCATGACGATGGTCTGGCCGAACTCGTCGACCGAGCGGCGCAGGAAGCCCAACACCTCGGCACCCGACGTCGAGTCCAGGTTGCCGGTCGGCTCGTCCGCGAAGATGATCTCGGGCCGGCTCACGAGGGCGCGGGCACACGCGACCCGCTGCTGCTGACCGCCGGAGAGTTCCCCGGGCCGGTGTGCGAGCCGGTCCCCCAGGCCCACCGTGCGCACCACCATGTCGAACCACTCGGGGTCCGGCTTGCGCCCGGCGATCGCCAACGGCAGCAGGATGTTCTCCTCCGCCGACAACGTCGGGATCAGGTTGAAGGCCTGGAAGACGAAGCCGATCCGGTCCCGCCGGACCACGGTCAGGTCCTTCTCCTTGAGGGCGGTCAGGTCGACGTCCCCGATGAGCACCTTCCCCGCCGTCACCGAGTCCAGGCCCGCGGCACAGTGCATGAGCGTGGACTTCCCGGATCCGGACGGACCCATGATCGCGGTGAACTCGCCCTGCGC
>WBZS01000767.1_pt1 | contig 33084 bp, 29 predicted proteins | sample 5204201 | NCBI WGS metagenome assembly WBZS01 (sample SAMN12344357, study PRJNA552823) | activated sludge metagenome | biome: Activated sludge suspended growth; feature: Nitrification reactor; material: Wastewater; isolation source: activated sludge from nitrification reactor of wastewater... | reverse complement strand
GACGACCGCGATGATCGACGAGACACTCTTCGAGGCCGAGGAGAAGATGGAGAAGGCCGTCGAGGTCGCCAAGGAGGACTTCGCCGGCATCCGCACCGGGCGGGCCAACCCGGGGATGTTCAACAAGCTCCTCGTGGACTACTACGGGTCCCCGACCCCCATGCAGCAGTTGGCGTCGTTCCAGACGCCCGAGGCGCGGACGATCCTGATCAAGCCCTTCGACGCGAAGGCGATGCACGGCATCGAGAAGGCCATCCGTGACTCCGACCTTGGCGTCAACCCCAGCAACGACGGGGTTGTCATCCGGTGCATCCTGCCCGTGCTCACCGAGGACCGGCGGCGTGACTACATCAAGCTGGCCCACCACAAGGCCGAAGAGGCTCGGGTCTCGATCCGCAACGTCCGACGCAAGGCCAAGACCGACCTCGAACACGCCATCAAGGACGGCGACATCGGCGAGGACGACGGGGTGCGAGCCGAGAAGGAGCTCGACCAGCTCACCAAGAAGTACGTCGACACTGTCGACCACCTCCTCAAGGGCAAGGAGGCCGAGCTGCTCGAGGTGTGACGCCTCGACCCTCGGCGTCCTGATGAGCGCCCCCCAGCCCGTTCCGCAGGCCACCGTGCCGGAGAAGTCGTCACGCGCCGGCCGCAACCTCCCGGTCGCTATTGGTGTCGGCCTGCTGCTGGGCGCCCTCATCATCGTCACCCACTTCTGGCACAAAGAGCTCTTCCTCGTGCTGGCCACCGCGTCGGTGTCCGTCGGCTGCTGGGAGATCGCCCAGGCCATGCGCCGCAGAGGAATTCGCGTCCCGGTCTTCCCGGTCGTGCTCGGCTGCGTCGTCCAGCTGTCCGCCGCGTTCTTCCTCGGCGAGGAAGCCCTGTTCGTCGCCTTCGCCCTCACCTGCGCGCTGGTGCTCATGTGGCGCGGCAGCGAAAGGGTGGTCGGCGCGGCGGCCGATGTCGGCGCCGGGATCTTCATCGCGGCATACCCGGCGTTGTTGGCGGGCTTCGCGATGCTGCTGCTCGCGGCTCCCGACGGCGCGTGGCGCAGTTTCACGTTCCTCTGTGTCACGGTGGCAAGCGACGTCGGGGGGTATGCCGTGGGCGTCCTGGCCGGTCGTCACCCGATGGCGCCGCGGATCAGCCCCAAGAAGACGTGGGAAGGCTTCGCCGGGTCGTTCATCGGCTGCATCATCGTCGGTATCGTCTGCGTCACCCTCGGCTTGCACGGGCCGTGGTGGGTCGGCGCCATCGTCGGCATCGTCACGGCGCCGGCCGCCACCCTTGGCGACCTGGTCGAGTCTGCGATCAAACGCGACCTCGGGATCAAGGACATGTCCAACATCCTCCCGGGCCACGGTGGCTTGATGGATCGGTTGGACTCGCTGATGGTCTCGGCCCCCGTCATCTGGGCGACCCTGACGATCCTCCTGCCGGTCGCCCGGTGACCGGGTGAGTGTGCCGCCAGACGAGACCGGACCTCGACCCGCTTCCCGACCGTCTCGCCGTCCCGCGCCGGGGGAGCTGACGTTCGAGGCCCCTCGTCGCGGTATGCCCCCCACCCACCTCGCCGACCTCGCCCCGAGTGAGCGCAAGGCCGCCGTCGAGGCATTGGGCCACAAGGGGTTTCGCGCCAAGCAGTTGGCTGTGCACTATTTCGAGCGGCTCGTTGACAGCCCTGACGAGATGACCGACCTGCCCGGGGCTGAGCGCGGCGCCCTTGTCGCGGGGATGCTCCCCACCCTGCTCACCCCGGTGAAACACCTGGTCGCCGACGAGGGCCGGACCGTCAAGTCGGTCTGGCGGCTGCATGACGGGGCTCTGGTCGAATCGGTGCTCATGCGCTACCCCGACCGAGTGACCATGTGCATCTCCAGCCAGGCCGGCTGCGGGATGAACTGCCCCTTCTGCGCAACCGGTCAGGGTGGGCTCACCCGCAACCTGTCCACCGCCGAGATCGTCGAGCAGGTCGTCGCCGGTGCCCGCATGCTGCGGCGCGGCGAGGTGCCCGGCGGTGACCCGGAGGCCGAGCGGGACCGGCCACTGCGGGTGTCCAACGTCGTGTTCATGGGGATGGGGGAGGCCCTGGCCAACTATGCGCGGGCGATCGGGGCGATCCGCCGGCTCACTGACCCCACGCCCGACGGTCTGGGGATGTCGGCCCGAGGGCTGACCATGTCAACGGTCGGGCTCGTCCCGGGCATGGACCGGTTGGCCAGCGAGGGCATCCCGGTCACCCTGGCCCTGTCGCTGCACGCGCCGGACGACGAGCTGCGGGACGAACTCGTCCCGATCAACACCCGGTGGCGGGTCGACGAGGCGCTGGACGCGGCATACCGCTATTACACGGCGACCGGCAGACGAGTCTCGATCGAATACGCGCTCATCCGGGACGTCAACGACCAGTCCTGGCGCGCCGACCTGTTGGGGGAGAAGCTCGCCGCCCGTGGCCGTGGCTGGGTGCATGTCAACCCGATCCCGCTCAACCCGACCCCGGGGTCCAAATGGACGGCGTCCCGTGCGGGCGTACAGCAGCAGTTCGTCGAGCGGTTGCGCGCACACGGCATACCGACGACGGTCCGTGACACGCGCGGTCGGGACATCGACGGCGCCTGCGGCCAGCTCGCCGCGACCGCGACCTGAGCAGCCGGAGTCCCCTGAGCGCTCGACTCACCCGGGTCGAAGGTCGCGTCTGCATCCGGCAGGTCCCGCTAGATTCGGTATGCCGTCCGCTCACCTCCGCGGGCGGCCCCCGGTCCGGCGCTGGCGAGCCCGAGCCGGCGCCACGGCATACGGGAAGGATCCCCACATGCGCGCCCTGACCAAGGTGACGGCCGGACCCGGCCTGGAACTGGTCGACCGGCCGGAACCCACTTGCGGCCCCCTCGACGTCAAGGTTCGCGTCCTGCGCGCCGGGCTGTGCGGCACCGACCTGCACCTGGAGCAGTGGGACGACTGGGCGGCGTCGACGGTCAAGGCACCGATGGTCATCGGGCACGAGTTCTATGGCGAGATCGTGCAGGTAGGGCAGGACGTGCCCGCCGGAACCGCCGTGGCCGTCGGGGCGCGGGTCTCGGGCGAGGGCCACATCGTCTGCGGACACTGTCGCAACTGCCGGGCCGGTCGTCGCCATGTGTGCATCAACACCATCGGGATCGGGGTCAACCGCGACGGAGCGTTCGCTGACTACATCGTGCTGCCCGCGACCAATGTCTGGGTGCAGCCCGACTCGATCGACCCCGACCTCGGCGCGATCTTCGACCCCCTGGGTAATGCCACCCACACCGCACTGCAATGGCCGTTGGTCGGTGAGGACGTGCTCATCACCGGCGCCGGTCCGATCGGAGTGATCGCGGCCGCGATCGCGCGCCACGCCGGGGCCAAGAACGTCGTCGTCACCGACATCTCCGACTATCGGCTGGCCCTGGCCAAGGGCGCCGGAGCCGACCTCACCGTCAACGTCGCGACCACCCGGGTCAAGGATGCCCAGCGAGCCCTGGGGATGCGCGAGGGTTTCGACATCGGCCTGGAGATGTCGGGGGCGCCATCGGCGGTGGCCGAGATGCTCGCCAACCTCAACCACGGCGCCAAGGTCGCCATGCTCGGGTTGCCCAAGGATCCCTACCCGATCGACTGGGGTCGGGTGATCACCCACATGATCACGCTCAAGGGGATCTACGGCCGCGAGATGTTCGAGACCTGGTATCTCATGTCGTCGATGCTGGCTAGTTCCGACGTGTTCAAAGCGGCGGTGTCGTCGGTCATCACTCACCGGTTCCCGGCAGATCGGTGGGCGGACGGATTCGCCGCAGCGCGTTCGGGCGACTGCGGCAAGGTCGTTCTTGACTGGAGTTAAGCCGCCGCGCACGAACTGCCCGCAATCCCGCCTTCCGACGCGCTTGGACTACTAGGCTTCCGGCCGTGACGCCCTCCGACGAACTCCTCGACGCAGCTCTGGCTGTCGTCGGCGAGGCCGGGCTGTCGGGGTTGACCTGGGAGCAGATCGACGAGCGTGCCGGGATCGCCGCGGGCACGACCGCCTCGCTCTATCCGACGATCGACGTGCTCGTCGAAGCCATGCTCGGGCGGCTGATCACTCTCGACGGGGAGGCCTGGCTCTCGACGGGCACCGCGCTCAACCCGACATCAGCACGAGAGTTTGCCGACCGCATGGCAGCCCTCACGGTCTCCCACGTCGAGATCATCGGGCGGGCGACGCGGGCCCGCCTCGCGTTGTTCATGGGCCGGCCGGAGGCGATGAGCCAGGGCCAAGGCGCGCTGTTGGACGTCATTACGGTCATCCTGGACACCATCGGCGTCCCCGACCCCGCCACCCGCAGCCGGCATGTCGCCGACCTCGTCGGTGGCACTGCGCTGCACGCGCTGACGGTCCGTCGCGACGAGCCCATCGACCAGGTCGCCCTGGCCGCGGCCTTCTGGCGGCTCCTGCGCTGATCGTCTCCGCTGATCGTCCCCGTCCGTGACCTCGTCTCGGACCTGTCATGAGAAGGTGAACCCGTGTACGGGTCTGTCAAAGACGAGCTGGCCGCCACCCTCGGGGAGATCCAGACCGCCGGGCTCTACAAGCGCGAGCGCCAGCTGACCACGCCGCAGTCGGCACACGTCGGGGTGGGAGCCGCGGCCGGGAGTGGGTCGGGCACCCCGCCGCGTGTGCTCAACTTCTGCGCGAACAACTACTTGGGCCTGGCCGACCACCCAGCCGTGGTGGCCGCCGCGAAGGCCGCGCTGGACGAGTGGGGCTTCGGGATGGCGTCGGTGCGCTTCATCTGCGGCACCCAGACCCAGCACACCCTGCTGGAGGACCGGCTGTCGGCGTTCCTCGGGACCGAGGCGACGATCCTCTACTCCTCGTGTTTCGACGCCAACGGCGGGGTGTTCGAGGTGCTCTTCGGCGAGGGCGACGCGATCATCTCCGACGAGCTCAACCACGCCTCGATCATCGACGGGGTCCGCCTGGCCAAAGCGGCCCGCTACCGCTACCGCAACGCGGACATGGCCGACCTGCGCGCCCAACTGGAGGCGTCCCGCACCGCCGGCGCCCATCGGGTCGTCATCGTCACCGACGGGGTCTTCTCGATGGACGGCTCGTACGCTCCGCTTCCAGCCATCTGCGACCTCGCCGACGAGTATGCCGCGATGGTCCTCGTCGACGACTCGCACGCCGTGGGGTTCGTCGGCGACGGGGGCCGCGGGACTCCTGAGCTGTTCGGGGTGGCCGACCGGGTCGACATCATCACGGGGACCTTGGGCAAGGCGCTCGGCGGTGCCTCGGGCGGCTATGTCTCCAGCCACCGTGAGGTCGTCGACCTGCTGCGCCAGCGCTCGCGCCCCTATCTGTTCTCCAACTCGGTCGCCCCGTCGGTGGTGGCCGGGTCGTTGGCTGCCCTGGATCTCGTGGCGTCCTCCGGCGAGGCACGGGCCGCGTTGCGGCGCAACAGCACCCTGTTCCGTGCGCTCATGACCGACGCCGGCTTCGACCTGCTCCCCGGGTCGCACCCGATCACTCCGGTGATGTTCCCCGGCGAGGACGGAGCGCGGCAGGCGACGATGATCGCCGACCACATGCTGGGCAACGGGGTCTACGTCATCGCGTTCTCGTTCCCCGTCGTCCCCAAGGGCAAGGCGCGGATCCGGGTCCAGCTCTCGGCAGCCCACTCCGAGGACGATGTCCGAGCCTGCGTCGACGCTTTCGTCGCGGCCCGATCAGCCGTCGCCTAACCCCGACCTCACCCCCCCCGCGAGATTGACCTTGGCTGCAGGACACGCCGAGATTCCCACCCCCAACGTGAATCTCGGCGCAGGGTGGGGAGTCCGAAACCTGGCCCGGGCCGTTAGCCAGGTGAGATCAGGCAAGCAGGATCGAGACGGCCTCGTCGACGGAATCCACCAGGTGCACCACATCGGCCATGGCACGCCCACTCGCCAACGTCGTCACCAAGGGCCACGCGGGCAGCACGTTCTCCCAATGCCGTCGCCCGACGAGAACCAGTGGCGGCAACCGACCCTCGGCACCGGCCATCCGTTCGTAGTACAGCCGTGTCACTCCCTGGAAGATCTCCTGTACCGTCCCCGCAGCCCCCGGTAGCACGACCGTCCCAGCGGTGCACCGCGCCAGCAGCCCGTCCTCGCGCAACGCATTGGAGAAGTACTTCGCGATCCCTTGGCCGAACACGTTTGGCGGCTCGTGGCCGTAGAACCAGGTCGGCATCCCGATCGTCCGCAGGGCCGCCTCGCCCAGGGCATCGCTGTCCGGTCGCCGGCCGAGGTGATTGCGCACAGTCAGTCCCACCGCCGCCCAAGGTCCGACGTCCGACCGATACGACGGCACCTGAGCGAGCGCGCCGATGGCATGTGTCAGATCGGTGCGGGTGGCGGCATACGCCCCGAGGTTGGCTGCCTCCATCGCGCCGGGTCCGCCACCGGTCGCAACGACGCACCCGCCCTCGGCGAGCGCATGACCCAGATGTGCCGCGGCGACATAGACCCGACTGCCGCGTTGCGCCTCGTGGCCGCCCATCACCCCGACGACCGGAAGCCCCTCGAGCACGTCGTCGAGCGTGTCCGACATCGACTCGTCGTGGATGGCCCGCAGCATCGTCACATACGCGTCTCGTCCCGAGCGCCGGTCCAGGGTCCAGGTATAGGCCAAGGCGTCGGGAGTGCCCGCATAGCCGAGGGGACCGGACAGACCGGCATACAGCTCGTCGGGTGTATAGAGCCGAGCCCGATAGACCTCCACGGGAGCCTTCGGGTCGGTGGGAAAGACGATCGCACCATGACGGATAAGGTGCAGGGTCAGCGCCGGCGTGAGCCGACCACCCAACACGACCAGATCCGTGACGTCGGTACGGCTCAGCAACTGCTCCTCGACCGCGTGCAGATCCAGATCCTGCAGCCGCACCCCACCCAGGGCATCGCCGCGTGCCAACAAGGCCCGCAGGGTCTCCAGGCGGTCGATCTCCACGGGGGCACTCTGCCAGAGGGGCCGCCACGACACGACCGTTCGGCGCAGGTGGGCGCGTCCCGGGCGCAAAGGACTGGGGCCCGGTCTGGCCCGCGGTGGCGCGCGGGCGGCATACGGGGCACCCTCTTGACCCATGAGCACTGGCGCCTACTCTTCCGCGTATGCCGCGAGCCTGGCCGACCCGACCGCCTTCTGGGGCGAGGCCGCCAAGGACATCGACTGGATCACGCCGCCGTCCACCGTTCTCGATGACAGCCGGCCCCCGTTCTACCGGTGGTTCCCTGACGGGACGCTCAACACCTGCTACAACGCCGTGGACCGGCATGTCGCCGGCGGGCGCGCCGACCAGGTCGCCATGCACTACGACTCACCGGTGACGGGGCGCAAGGAGTCCTTCACGTATGCCGACCTGCTGGGTCACGTCCGCCGGCTCGCCGGGGCGCTGGCCGGGGCCGGTGTTGGCAAGGGCGACCGGGTGCTCGTCTACATGCCGATGGTGCCCGAAGCCGCGTTCGCCATGTTGGCCTGTGCCCGGATCGGGGCGATCCACTCGGTGGTGTTCGGCGGGTTCGCCCCGGCCGAGGTTGCGGCCCGCATCGACGACGCCAAACCCAAGCTCATCCTCACTGCCTCCTGCGGCATCGAGCCCAGCCGGGTGGTGCCTTATCAGCCGTTCCTCGCCGAGGGCATCGCCCGCTCGGAGCACAAGCCCGACCGGGTGGTGCTCCTGCAGCGCGAGCAGGCGCCGGCTGAGCTGCTCGACGGCTGGGTGGACTGGCAGGAGTTCATCGCTTCGCCGGCCGGTGACGCCGGTGTCGACTGTGTCGAGGTCGCCGCGACCGACCCGCTCTACATCCTCTACACCTCCGGGACGACCGGGAAGCCCAAGGGGATCTACCGCGACAACGGCGGTCACGCGGTCGCGTTGCGCTGGTCGATGCGCAACATCTACAACGTCGAGCCTGGCGAGACGATGTTCACGGCCAGCGACGTCGGCTGGGTCGTCGGTCACTCCTACATCGTCTATGCGCCCCTGCTCACCGGCGCGACGACGATCCTCTACGAAGGCAAGCCGGTCGGGACCCCGGACGCGGGCGCGTTCTGGCGGATCATCGCCGAATACGGCGCCGTGACGATGTTCACCGCCCCCACGGCCTTCCGCGCCATCAAGAAGGAAGACCCCGAGGCGACCAAGCTGGCCGGCCACGACCTGTCGCACTTCCGCCAGCTGTTCCTCGCAGGGGAGCGCCTCGACCCGGACACCTACCACTGGGCGACCGACCGGCTCGCCAAGCCGGTCATCGACAACTGGTGGCAGACCGAGACCGGCTGGCCGATCGCCGCCAACTGCGTCGGGCTGGAGCGGCTGCCGATCAAGGCGGGCTCACCGTCGGTGGCTGTGCCGGGCTACGACGTCCAGGTCCTCGACCCGATCGGCGACCAGCTGCCGGCGGGCACCGAAGGCGCGATCGCGATCAAGCTCCCGCTGCCTCCGGGGACGTTCCCGACGCTCTGGCAGGACGACGAGCGCTACGTCTCGTCATACCTGTCGGCCTACCCCGGCTACTACCTCACCGGCGACGGTGGGTTCATCGACGAGGACGGCTACATCTACGTCATGGGCCGCACCGACGACGTCCTCAACGTCGCCGGACACCGCCTGTCGACCGGCTCGATCGAAGCGGCGCTCGCGGGCCACCCGGCCGTGGCCGAGTGCGCGGTCATCGGCGTCCACGACGACTTCAAGGGCCAGATCCCGCGGGCGCTCGTCGTCGTCAAGTCCGGCGTCGATGTCGAGGCCGACGGCGAACGGATCCGCAAGGAGCTAGTCGACCGGGTCAGATCCGAGGTCGGCGCGGTGGCTTCGCTGCGCCAGGTCGACATCGTCGCTGCGCTGCCCAAGACCCGTTCGGGCAAGATCCTGCGCAAGACGATGCGCGAGATTGCCGACGGCCACACGCCGGCCGTGCCTGCCACCATCGAGGATGCCGGAGTCCTGGACCGGCTCGCCCCGGTGCTGCGCCCGCAAGGGTAGGTGAGCGGGCGGCATACCGGCTCGTTCCTGGGACCACCCCACGGACGGGTATGCCGCCCTCCCGCCCGCGGTGCCACGATGCGGGAGTGCTCGGTGCGCTGCAGGGCTTCTCGACGATCTCGGCGGTCGTCGCCGTCGGTTTCGTCCTCGCCCACGTCGGGGTGCTCGGGCTGGAGGCCCGCAAGATCTTGGCCGACGTCGCGTTCTTCGTGGCCTCGCCCGCGCTGTTGCTCGTCGTGCTGTCGCGCGCCCCGGTCGGCGAGGTGCTTTCGACCGGCCTGATCGTTGCGGCGCTGTCCTCGGTGGTGGTGTTGGCTGTTGCGGCTGGGGTGGCCCGTTGGCGATGGGGGATGGGGCTGGGCGACACGGTGATGGCCGGGTTGTGCGCGGGCTACGTCAACTCCGGCAACCTCGGCCTGCCCATCGCGCTCTACGTCCTGGGCGACATCACGTATGCCGCGCCCGTCCTGCTCTACCAACTGCTCATCCTGACGCCGGTGAGCATGACCGTGCTGGACTCGCAGCTGCCGGGGGCCAAGCCGGGGCTGTTGGCTCGGCTGGCCGGGCTGTTCCGCAACCCGATCACCGTCGGGGCGCTGGTCGGGCTGATCCTGTCGGTCACGCACGTGACCCTGCCCCCAGTGCTGCTCGACCCGATCACCCTGATCGGGAACCTCGCGGTGCCGTGCATGCTCATCGCCTTCGGTGTGGCGTTGCGGTTGGGGCAGCGTCCGGGCGAGGAATTGGGGCGAGTGGCGACGTTGTCCGGGCTCAAGCTGGTCGGGCAGCCGCTGGTCGCGGCGGCGTTGGGGGCGGCGCTCGGGCTAGCTGGCCACGAGTTGTTCGTGGTCGTGGTGATGGCGGCATTGCCGACGGCCCAGAACATCTTCACCTACTCCCTGCGCTATGACCGGGGCGTCTATCTCACCCGTGACACCATCTTCGTCACGACGCTTGCCTCGGCCCCCGTGATCCTGTTCGCTGCCCTGATCTTCCGAGGCGCATGAGGCCCATCGAGACGGCATGTAGCCACCCGACGCGCTCGCCCGACGCCACACTCAGATTTCCCCACACCCACCGACGACTTCAGCCTCTCGGCGGCGAGATTGCCCCGATTTCCCCACACCCACCGATGACTTTGGCGCTGAGCTCGCTGGAGCCTCCGAATTCCCACACACCCGCCGACGGTTTCTCGGAATGCCACCGCCAGCCGACGTCAGTGACCGGTCAACGCCGACAGGACCCGACCTAACACCGCCTCACGCCCTGTCACCGACTCCTCGACGTCCGCCCACCCAGCCACGCGAAGCCCGGCATTGACGCCCATCCAGCGCACCGGCTCAGGCTCCCACGCCGGCGACACATGCCCGACCCAGGGCAACCGGGTCAGCGCCGACGACTTCCCAAGCACCAAGTCCGCCAGCGTCCGACCCGCAAGGTTGCTGGCGGCCACCCCGTCCCCGACATATCCGCCAGCCCACCCCAGCCGAGCCACCGGGTCATAGCCCACCGCCGGATGCCAGTCCCGCGCGATCCCGAGCGGCCCGCCCCACCGGTGGGTGACGGCATACCCCTCAAGCACCGGGAACAGCTCACGCAGGGTGCGCTCCAACTCCGCGAAAACGCCTGGCTCCGAATCGAACTCGGGCCGGATCGATGACCCCCAGTGATAGGGCGCCCCACGCCCACCGAACGCGATCCGGTCGTCAACCGTCCGCTGGCCATAGACGATGACGTGCCGATGGTCGGCGAAGGTCTCGCGCCCAGCCAGCCCGATCTCGTCCCACACCCGCGCAGGCAGCGGCTCGGTCGCGATCATCAACGAGTAGACCGGTGCCACCCGACGTCGGAGCCCGGCCAACCGCGCCGTCCATGCCTCAGTCGCCCGGATGGTATGCCGTGTGCGCACCACGGCGCCCGAGTCCAGCACCACTCGTCCTGGCGATGCAGACGCCACCCGGGCGCCCTCGACCAGGATCCCACCCCGCGAATTCACCACGGTCGCAAGCCCATCCACCAGGGCCCGAGGATGGACCCTGGCACAGTTCGGGTTGTAGGTCGCCCCCAGCAACCCCGCCATCCGGACCCGTTCACGCGCCGCGGGCAGGTCGAGCCACACGGTGCCGTCGCCCCGTTGCGCGCCGGCGGCGGCATACGCCCGCGCCCGCTGGACCTGAGCGGGAGTGCGCGCGCCGAGGACGACGCCCCCCTGGTGGAAGCCGCACTCGATGCCTTCGACCGCCGCGACCCGACCGACCTCCACCACTGTCTCGCGCAGTGCCGCGCCCATGGACCGGGCTGCCGCGTCACCGGATTCGCGCGCCAACGCCGCCGCTGAGACCGGCCATAACGCCGAGACCCATCCGCCGTTACGGCTGCTGGCGCCGAACCCGATGTGCTCGGCCTCCAGCACCACCACCGAGAGGGACGGGTCCGACGCCAACAGGTAGTAGGCCGTCCACAGTCCCGTGTAGCCCCCGCCCACGATGGCGACATCGACCTCGGTCGGGGGCGTCGCGGCATACCGCGCCGCCGTCGTCGCGGACCCGGGAGTCGACGGTATGCCGCGATCCCACCACAGTGGCCGGCTCACAGGTGCGCTTCAGCGCCTTCCAACACCGAGCGCAGCTTGGCGGCGATGTCGTCGAACTCGGTCTGGCCGATGATGAGCGGTGGAGCGAGCTGGATGACGGGGTCGCCCCGGTCGTCGGCCCGGCAGTAGATGCCGGAGTCGAACAACGCCTTGGACAGGTAGCCGCGCAGCAGCCGCTCGCACTCGCCGTCGTCGAAGGTCTCGCGGGTCGCTTTGTCCTTGACCAGTTCGATGCCGTAGAAGAACCCCTCGCCGCGGACGTCACCAACGATCGGGAGGTCGAGCAGCCCCTCCAACGCGGCCCGGAAGGCGGGGGCCGTCTCCCGGACATGTTCGTTGATGCCCTCGCGCTCGAAGATGTCGAGGTTGGCCATCGCGATCGCACACGACACGGGGTGTCCGCCAAAGGTGTAGCCGTGCGGGAAGTAGGTCAGGCCGTGCCGGAAGGGCTCGAAGATGCGGTCGCTGACGATCATGCAGCCCAGCGGCGCATAGCCCGAGGTCACGCCCTTGGCGGTCGTGATGATGTCGGGGACATAGCCCAGTTGGTTGCACGCGAAGTAGTCGCCGATCCGCCCGAACGCACAGATCGTCTCGTCCGAGACCAGCAGCACGTCGTATTCGTCGCAGATCTCCCGGACCCGCTCGAAGTAGCCGGGCGGCGGCGGGAAGCACCCGCCGGAGTTCTGCACGGGTTCGAGGAAGACCGCAGCGACCGTCTCTGGACCTTCGAACTCGATCGCCTCGGCGATCCGGTCGGCCGCCCACAGACCGAATGCCTTGGGGTCATCGCGCAAGTGTTCGGGCGCCCGGTAGAGATTGGTGTTGGGCACCTTGTGGCCGCCGGGCACCAAGGGCTCGAATACGGCTTTGGCGGCCGGTATGCCGGTGATCGACAGGGCCCCTTGGGGGGTGCCGTGGTAGGCGATGTTGCGGCTGATCACCTTGGTCTTCAACGGTTTCCCGATGAGCTTGTAGTACTGCTTGGCCAGCTTCCAGGCCGACTCCACCGCCTCGCCGCCACCGGTGGTGAAGAAGACCCGGTTGAGGTCGCCCGGCGCGTAGTGGGCCAGCCGTTCGGCCAGCTCGATGGCCCGCGGGTGGGCGTAGGACCACAACGGGAAGTAGGCGATCTTCTTGAACTGCTCCATCGCTGCGTCGGCAAGCTCCTGCCGGCCATGCCCGACCTGGACGGTGAACAAGCCCGCCAATCCGTCGAGGTACTTGTTGCCGCGGTCGTCCCAGATGTAGGCGCCCTCGCCTTTGACGATGAGCGGCACGTTGTGGGCGCCGCCGTGGCCCTCGAACACTGAGTGACGGGTGAAGTGCATCCACAGGTGGTCTCGGGCGGCTTCGGAATAGAGCTTGCCCGTCCTGGTGTGGTAGTCGGAGCTGGGTTCCCAGATTTCGGACGGGTAGATCGTCATCGTGTACCCCAGTTGTAGTGCTGCTTGTTGAGTTCCAAGTAGACGAACGTCTCCGTGGCGGCCACTCCCGGCAGGCTCCGGAAGCGTTGCGAGATCACCTCGAGCAGATGGGCGTCGTCTTCGCAGACCACCTCGGCGAGCAGGTCGAAGCTGCCGGCCGTCGTCACGACGTAGTCGACCTCGGGAATCCCGCTGATTGCCTCAGCGACTGGAGCGATGTCGCCACGCACCTTGATGCCGACCATTGCTTGGCGCAGGAAACCGACGTGCAGCGGGTCGGTCACGGCGACGATCTGGACGACCCCGCCGTCGATGAGCTTCTGCACGCGCTGACGCACGGCGGCCTCGGACAAGCCCACGGCTGCGGCGATCGCGGCATACGAGCGCCGGCCGTCCTCCTGCAGTTGCTCGATGATTGCCTTGGCGGTGGCATCCAGGACCTGCCGCGGTCGACCGCGGGCCGAGCGTCGGGGGGCTGCCGAAGTCATGGGGTCAGATGGTGCCCCGCGCACACCCACCTTGGCAAGGGGGAAAGGCCGCCGTCGCTTCGGAATCTATCGTCAAGACACCGGCCGAGCACAGAATCGCAAACTCGTCACGGTTCGGCACTACCGAAAAGGTCGTCGGGAGGCTACATTGCCCGAAACCGCGTCTGGGCCCGGGAACCGGACGGCGAGCTCAACGGAGGAAACTCATGTCGGACACTCCGCGCGTGCTGCGCAACCACATCGGCGGGCAGTTCGTCGACGCGACGACGGACGACCGCAGCGATGTCGTCAACCCTGCCACCGGCAAGGTGGTCGCCTCGGCTGCCGTCTCCGGGCAGGAGGACGTCGACCGCGCGTATGCCGCGGCGTCCAGTGCGTTTGGCGAGTGGGGGCGCACGACGCCACGCGAGCGTCAAGAGGCATTGCTGAAGTTCGCCGCCGCAGTCGAGGCACGAGCGGACGACTTCGTGCGGCTGGAAGGTGAGAACACCGGCAAGCCCAACGCGCTCACCGCGAGCGAGGAGGTGCCTCCGATGCTCGACCAGATCCGGTTCTTCGCCGGCGCCGCTCGCGTGCTGGAAGGCCGCTCGACCGGCGAGTACATGCGCGGCCACACCTCGTGGATAAGGCGCGAGCCCATCGGCGTGATCGGCCAGGTCACCCCGTGGAACTACCCGATGATGATGGCGATCTGGAAGATTGCGCCGGCGCTGGCGGCTGGCAACGCCGTCGTCCTCAAGCCGAGCGACACCACCCCCGAGACCACCCTGCTGCTGGCCGAGCTGGCTGCTGACTGCTTCCCAGCCGGGACCTTCAACGTCGTGACCGGCGACCGCGACACAGGTCGCATGGTCGTCTCGCACCCGCGGGCCGACATGGTCGCCATCACGGGATCGGTACGAGCCGGCTCTCAGGTGGCCGCGGCTGCGGCCGAGGGCCTTAAACGGGTGCACCTCGAGCTCGGCGGCAAGGCGCCGGTCGTCGTCTTCGACGACGCCGACCTCGACGCGGCCGTGGAAGGGATCGCGATCGCGGGCTACTTCAACGCGGGCCAGGACTGCACTGCCGCGACCCGGGTGCTCGCTGGCCCCCGGATCCACGACGACTTCGTCGCCGCGCTCGGGGAGTATGCCGCGAACTCCGCCAAGGTGGGCATGCCCGACGACGAGGACGCGTTGTTCGGACCGGTCAACAACCCCGCCCAGCTGGATCGGGTCACCGGGTTCATCGACCGGGTGCCGGCGCACGCGTCAATCGTTGCCGGCGGCTCGCGGGTGACCGAGCTGGGTGACGGCTACTTCATCGCCCCGACCGTGTTGGCCGGGCTGCGCCAGGACGACGAGCACATCCAGAACGAGATCTTCGGCCCGGTCATCACGGTCCAGCGCTTCTCCGACGAGGACGAGGCGATCCGCTGGGCCAACGGTGTCGACTACGGTCTGGCCTCGTCGGTCTGGACGAAGGACTTCGGCCGCGCGATGCGGATGTCGCGGGCCTTGGACTTCGGCTGCGTCTGGATCAACACCCACATCCCGATCGTCGCCGAGATGCCGCACGGGGGTTACAAGAACAGCGGCTACGGCAAGGACTTGTCGATGTACGGACTCGAGGACTACACCCGGATTAAGCACGTCATGGCCAATATCGAGGCCTGAGGCCACGCCAGCCGCCAACCCAGTGCCATCCGGGGGGATGGCGCACGAACGACCCGGGCCACGCCATTGACGGTTCTCCCGGGTCCGAAAGGACCACGATGACTCGACGTTTTCCGCAGGACCCTACGGCCCGACGCCTCGCTTCGATGGCCGGATCGCCGCTCACCCGCCGTTCGCTCATGACCGGCGTCGGCCTGGGGGCTGTGGGGGCGGGGTTGAGCGCGTGCGCCCCGCCGCTTCCGCCGTGGGGTACCGGGCCCGCCCCGACCTCCAGCGGAACGGCCACGGCGGCTGCCGCTCCGTCCACAGCGTTGCCCGTGGATGTCTCGGCGAGCGACAAGACCGTCGCCTGGGCCAACTGGACGGCCTACCTGGACTACGACGAGGAGAAGAAGAACTACCCGACCCTTGAGGCGTTCATCAAGGAGACGGGGATCAAGGCCAGCTACTCCGAGGACATCGATGACAACGACTCCTACGTTGCCAAGATCAAGCCTCAGTTGCAGGCGACCCCTCGTCAGGACATCAAGCGGGACATCTTCACGCTGACTGACTGGATGGCGAACCGGGTGATCCGGGATGGACTCGTCCAGCCCCTTGACCTCATCCGTATGCCGCACGCGGCCAACTTGCGGGAGTCTCTCAAGGACGTGTCCTTCGACCCGGGCCGAAAGCACTCGCTTACCTGGCAGAGCGGCTTCGCCGGGATCGGCTACGACAAGAGCAAGGTCGGTCGCGAACTCAAGAGTCTTTCCGACCTGTGGGCACCGGATCTCAAGGGCAAGGTGACCGTGCTGTCCGAGATGCGCGACACAGTAGGGCTCATCATGCAGCAGCAGGGCGTCGACATCACCGGCAAGTTCACCAAGGACCAGATCGCCGCGGCGATGGACGAGGTGAGCAAACGCATAGCGGACGGCAACATCCGTCGGGTCAAGGGCAACGCCTATATGGAGGACCTCAAGAGCGGCAATGCCATTGCCGGCATCGTCTGGAGTGGTGACCTCTTCGTCCTGCGCGCCGAGACCGAGAACGAGAACTGGGAGTTCGTCATCCCGGACTCCGGGGGCACTCTCTGGAGTGACAACATGATGATCCCCATTACCTCGACGCACCGGCGCAACGCCATGGCACTCATGGACTACTACTACCGGCCGGACGTGGCCGCGCAGGTGGCGGCATACGTCAACTATGTCTGCCCCGTCGAAGGCGCGCAGGAGGAGATGAAGAAGATCGATCCCGAACTGGCCGAGAGCCCGTTCATCTTTCCTTCGGAGAGTTGGATCAAAGAACACAAGGTCCAAGGGTTCCGGGCGTTGGATGCCCAAGAGGATGCCGAGTACTCGGCGATGTGGGCAAAGGTGGTGGGGAACTGATGGCCGGTTTTCGCGAAGCGCAGGGCGATCTCGTCCTGGAGAAGGTCACCAAGAGCTTTGCCACCTTCACGGCCGTCGACGACCTGTCGTTGACCGTCCCTCGGGGTTCCTTCTTCGCCCTGCTGGGGCCGTCCGGTTGCGGCAAGACGACGACCCTGCGGATGGTCGCGGGCTTGGAGCAGCCAACCTCGGGCACGATCAAGATCGGCGGAACCGACCTCACCGGGTCGCGTCCCTATGAGCGCCCGGTTAACACCGTCTTCCAGTCCTACGCCCTCTTTCCGCACCTGAGCGTCCGGGACAACGTCGCGTTCGGTCCCAAGCGTCGGGGCGTCAAGGATGCCCTCGCCCAGGCCGACGCCACCCTCGCGCTGGTCCAGTTGACCCACCTGGCTGGTCGTAAGCCCACTCAGCTGTCCGGTGGGCAGCAGCAGCGGGTCGCGGTTGCTCGGGCTCTGGTCAACCAGCCAGAGGTCCTCCTGCTCGACGAGCCGTTGGGGGCGTTGGACCTCAAGCTCCGCCGGGAAATGCAGGTGGAGCTCAAGCGGATCCAGACGGAGGTCGGCCTCACCTTCGTGCACGTCACCCACGACCAGGAGGAGGCCATGACCATGGCCGACACGGTTGCGGTGATGAACCTGGGCAAGATCGAGCAAATGGGCGCACCCGAGGTGCTTTACGACCTACCGCGGACCAAGTTCGTCGCGAACTTCCTCGGCCAGTCCAACCTCATGTCCGGGCATGTCGACGACACCGACGGGGACAACGTTGTCGTCTCGGCTGCCCACCACAAGCTGCGGCTGCGCAAGGCTCGGGCCGCGGCTGGTAGCGGTGACATCGCCTTCGGCGTCCGACCCGAGAAGACCCGCATCCACGACACCGACCCCGGTCCCACGACGGCCGGCAACAGCATCGGCCCCGGCACCCTGGTTGATGTCTCGTTCACCGGTGTGGCAACGCAGTACCTGGTCGACGTCCCGGACGCCGGTCGCTGGGCGGTCTACGAGCAGAACCTGGACTTGGAGCGCATCGACAGCCGCCCGGGTGACACCGTGTGGATTAGTTGGGATCCTGGACACGCATTCGGGGTGCGCCCGTGAGCGCCCTGGCCCACGTCGGAGGGAGCACGAGCGGGACGACGCCCGCAGCCCAGCCCCCTGCGACCAAACGTGGCAAGGTGGCCTACCTCCTCCTATTGCCGGGAGTGTTGTGGCTCGTGGTCTTCTTCGTCGTGCCGCTCGTGCAGTTGTTCACGGTCTCGCTGCAGTCCAAGTTCCCGGGCTACCCCGGCTACTACTACCGCGATGTCAACTTCGGCAACTACCTCACGGCGATCGTCGACTACTGGCCGCACTTCGCCCGGTCATTGCTGTATGCCGGCCTCGCCACGCTGCTGGCCTTCCTGCTGGCCTATCCCTTGGCCTACGCAATGGCGTTCAAGGCCGGCAAGTGGAGGGGCATCATGATGATCTGTGTCATCGCGCCCTTCTTCACGTCGTTCATCCTCCGGACCATCGCCTGGCGGCAGATCCTCTCCGACGACGGATGGATCGCGTCGGCACTCAATGCACTGCACGTGCTCCCGGGCGGGCACATCACCGAAACATGGGTCGCGGTCGTCGCCGGTCTGACCTATAACTTCCTGCCGTTCATGGTGCTGCCCATCTATGCCTCGCTCGAGCGAGCCGACCCCAAGATCATCGAAGCCGGGGGAGACCTCTACGCCAACGGCTTGACGACGTTCCGGACCGTCACCTTGCCAATGTCCATGCCGGGGGTGTTGGCCGGGACCCTGCTGACCTTCATCCCGGCAGCCGGTGACTACGTCAACGCCGAGCTACTCGGCTCGGACATCTCGACCAAGATGGTCGGCAACGGCATCGAAAGTCAGTTCTTCCGAGTGGTTGACGGCTACCCAACGGCGGCCGCCCTCAGCTTCACCCTAATGGCCGCCATCCTGGCCCTGGTGTTCCTCTACGTACGCAAGTACGGGACGGAGGAGCTGCTGTGAGCACCGCTCAGCGCCTGCGCTTCTGGATTGCCAACCGGTTCGTCATGATCGTGGCCATCCTCGTGTTGGTCTACCTCTTCTTGCCGGTGGCCTACACCTTCGTCTTCTCGTTCAACAACTACAAGAAGTCCAACATCCAGTGGAACCCGGAGGGGTCACCCACCCTCGAGCACTGGAAGAACCCGTTCGGGCCTCCCGGGATCAAGGATGCCTTGATCACCTCGCTCGGTGTCGGAGCCATCGCCACCGTGGCGGCAACGGTCCTGGGGACCCTGCTGGCCTTCGCCTTGGTCCGGCACGACTTCCGGGGCAAAGGTGCTGGGAACATCCTGGTCTTCGTTCCCATGGCGACTCCCGAGATCGTCTTGGGGGCTTCCTTGCTGACGATCTTCGTCCAGGGGTTCAACCGGGTTGGCCTCACCCTCGGGTTCTGGACGATCGTCATCGCCCACATCATGTTTTGCCTGAGCTTCGTCGTCGTCACCGTCAAGGCCAGGCTGCAAAGCCTCGACCCGCGCCTGGAAGAGGCCGCCCAGGACCTGTATGCCGGTCCCGGGAGCACGTTCTGGCGGGTCACCTTCCCGCTCGTGTTGCCGGGCATCGTTTCGGCTGCGCTGCTGTCCTTCTCGCTGTCCTTCGACGATTTCATCATCACCAACTTCGTCTCCGGTGACGCCACGACATTCCCAAAGTTCGTGTATGTCTCCTACCTTCGTGGGATCCCCGCGCAAGCCAACGTCATCGGGTTCTCCCTGTTCGTCATTGCTGTCCTGCTGGTCATCGCCGGGCAGGTCATCGGATCTCGGCGCCGCTCGCCCGCCTAAGGAGTAGATAGATCGTGCGGATCCTCATGGTCGGGGCCGGGGGAGTCGGAGACGCCGCCGCCCGGATCGCTGTCGAACGGGACTTCTTCGAGACGCTCATCGTCGCGGACTACGACCTGGGCCGGGCCCAAGCGACGGTCGACGCGGCGAGCGCTCGGCGCCCCGGGGAGAGTCGGTTGGCGGCGGCATACGTCGACGCCTCCGATGCCGACGCGGTGGCGAGTCTGGCGCGCAAGTATGGCATCACCCACGTCTTCAACGCCGTCGACCCTCGGTTCGTCATGTCGATCTTCACCGGCGCACGGGCGGCGGGTGCCCACTACCTGGACATGGCGATGTCGCTGTCCCGGCCGCACGAGTCGCGTCCGCATGAGCTCACCGGAGTCAAGCTGGGCGACGAGCAGTTCGCCCAGGCCGCCGATTGGGAGCGGGATGGCCTGCTCGCGCTCGTCGGGATCGGCATCGAACCGGGGCTATCGGACGTCTTTGCCCGGTATGCCGCGGACCACCTGTTTGCCTCCATCGACGAACTTGGCACCCGCGACGGGGCCAACCTCGTCATCCGCGACGAGACGGGGAAGGAAGTCTTCGCTCCCGGCTTCTCGATGTGGACGATCATCGAGGAGTGCCTCAACCCGCCGGTCGTGTGGGAGAAGGACCGCGGTTGGTTCACCCTGGCACCGTTCAGCGAGCCGGAGATCTTCGACTTCCCCGAGGGGATCGGACCGGTCGAATGCGTGCATGTCGAGCATGAGGAAGTCCTGCTCATGCCGCGCTGGGTCGACGCCCGACGGGTGACGTTCAAGTACGGCCTCGGCGAGCAGATGATCACTATCCTGCGCACTCTCAACGAGCTCGGCCTGGACCGCACCGACAAGATCCGGGTCAAGGGTGTCGAGGTCTCACCCCGCGACGTTGTCGCCGCCTGCCTGCCCGACCCGGCGACCATCGGGCCCCGGATGACCGGCAAGACCTGCGCCGGGCTGTGGGTGACCGGCACCGGGAAGGACGGGCGACCACGGGAGGTCTACCTCTACCACGTCGTCGACAACGAGTGGTCGATGCGCGAATACGGCGCCCAGTGTGTCGTCTGGCAGACGGCGGTCAACCCGATTGTCGCCCTGGAGTTGCTCGCCACCGGTGTGTGGTCGGGCAATGGCGTCTTGGGCCCGGAGGCGTTCGATGCGGTCCCCTTCCTCGAGTTGCTCGCCGCGCCGAAGCCGGACGGCTTCGGGTCCCCGTGGGCCGTGCAGGACCGGAGCCCCGACGGCGTGCCCTCCTAGGATCGGGATCATGAGCCGCTACGGCGCGCAGTTCGGGCCGGACGTCACCTTCCTCGGTGTCCCAGCGTGCGACCTCGACGACGAGAGCACGTATGCCGCCGCAGACGTCGTCATCCTTGGTGCCCCGTTCGACGGGGGGACCTCGCACCGACCGGGAACCCGGTTCGGTCCCATGGCGATCCGCACCACCGATTACCTCGCCCACGACGGGTCGCGGCCCTCACTGGCCCTGCGGGTCGACGGACTGCGTGACCTGACCGTCGTGGACGCCGGAGACGTGGAGCTGCCGCCGGGAGACATCGTGACCGCCCTCGGGCGGATCGAGGCAGCGGTGGAGAAGATCGCCCGCGCCGGCGCGATCCCTCTCGTGCTCGGCGGTGACCACTCGATCGCCTACCCCGATGCCAAGGGCGTCGCCAACGTCCTGGGCCACGGGCGCGTGTCGATGATCCACTTCGACGCCCACGCCGACACCGGCGATATCGAGTTCGGCTCGCTCTGGGGGCACGGCCAACCGATGCGTCGGCTCATCGAGTCGGGTGCCCTGCGCGGCGACCGGTTCCTGCAGGTCGGGCTGCGCGGGTATTGGCCCGGCCCGGAGACGCTGGACTGGATGGCCGCCCAGCGGATGCGCTCATACGAGATGACCGAGATCGTGCACCGGGGTCTGACGCCCTGCCTCACCGAGGCGTTCGGCATCGCGACCGACGAGTGCGACGGGGTGTTCCTCTCGGTCGACATCGACGTCTGCGACCCCGGCCACGCCCCGGGGACCGGCACCCCGGAGCCCGGCGGGCTCAGCGCCCGCGAGCTGCTCGACTCGGTGCGGCGGATCTGCCTGGAACTGCCCGTCGTCGGCATCGACGTTGTCGAAGTCAGCCCGCCCTACGACCACGCCGACATCACCGCAGCCCTGGCCAATCGCGTTGTCCTGGAAGCGGTGTCCGCGATCGCGCGCAAACGGCGCGACGCGGCATACGGGACCTCGTGGGACCCGGCCACCCCCTTGCTTGCCGATCGCACCCCGCCCCGACAGGAGCCCTGAGAGATGTCCACGCCCATCGAGCAACGCCGGATTCTGCGCACCGAGATCCCCGGACCCGCATCGCAGGCGCTGCACGCGCGCAAGCTCGCGGCCGTGTCCTCGGGAGTGAGCACGGGCCTACCGGCCTATATCGAGCGTGCGGCCGGCGGGATCCTCATCGACGCCGACGGCAACCAACTCATCGACTTCGGATCGGGCATTGCCGTGACCTCGGTCGGCAACGCCGCGCCCAAGGTCGTCGAGCGGGTGTCGGCTCAAGTCGCCGAGCTCACCCACACGTGCTTCATGGTCAACCCGTACGAGGAGTATGTCGCGGTCTGCGAGAAGCTCAACGAGCTCACTCCGGGCGACCACCCGAAGCGCTCGGCATTGTTCAACTCCGGTGCCGAGGCCGTCGAGAACGCCGTCAAGGTGGCCCGGCACTACACCGGCAAGGACGGCATCGTCGCCTTCGACCACGCCTACCACGGGCGCACCAACCTCACCCTGGCGATGACCGCCAAGAACATGCCCTACAAACACAAGTTCGGACCGTTCGCCAGCGAGCTCTACCGGGTGCCGATGGCCTACCCCTACCGGTGGCCGGGCGGGCCGCAGCATTGCGCCGACGAGGCGTTCGACTACATCATCGACCAGATCCACGCCCAGATCGGCGAAGAGAACACCGCCGCGGTCATCATCGAGCCGATCCAGGGTGAAGGTGGTTTCGTCGTCCCGCCGCGCGGATTCCTGCCCGCCCTCGCGCAATGGTGCCGCGACAACAACATCCTGTTCATCGCCGATGAGGTGCAGTCGGGCTTCTGCCGCACCGGCGACTGGTTCGCCTGCGACGACGAGGGGGTCGTGCCCGATCTCGTGACGACCGCCAAGGGCATCGCCGGCGGTATGCCGCTCTCCGGGCTCACCGGGCGCGCGGACATCATGGACACGATCCACCCGGGTGGCCTCGGAGGCACCTACGGCGGCAACCCGGTCGCCTGCGCGGCCGCACTCGGCGCGATCGAGACCATGGAGGAGCTCGACCTGTGCTCGCGGGCCCGAGAGATCGAGACGATCCTGCGGGCCGACCTCGCGAAGCTGGCCGCGACCTATCCGCAGGTCGGGGAGATCCGGGGACGGGGGGCAATGATCGCGATGGAGCTGGTCACTGACCGCGAGAACAAGGAGCCGGCCGCCGCGCTCACCGCCGCGATCAACAAGGCCTGCCACGCGCAGGGCCTGGTCACCCTCACCTGCGGCACCCTGGGCAACGTCTTCCGCTTCCTGCCGCCGCTGGTCATCAGCGACGAGCTGCTGCACGAGGGCATGAGCATCCTCGCCGACGCCTTCGCTGCGTCCGTCTGAGCCACTGCGACACAAGGAGATTCAGTCATGGGCATGACCCAGTCCGCGCTGCTGCAAGCGGTGCCCAAGGGCCTCTACATCGACGGGACATGGCGAGCGGCATCGGACGGGGCGACCCTCCCGGTCGACGACCCGGCGACCGGCAAGATCCTCGCCCACGTCGCGAGCGCGACGGTCGCCGACGGGAAGGCGGCCTTGGACGCAGCGGTGGCCGCGCAGCATACGTGGGCGCGCACGGCACCCCGTGACCGAGGTGAGATCCTCCGTCGGGCCTACGAGGCGATCGTCGCGCGCACCGACGACTTCGCGATGCTCATGACCCTCGAGATGGGCAAGCCGCTCGCCGAGGCCCGCGGGGAGGTCGCCTACGGTGCGGAGTTCTTCCGTTGGTTTAGTGAGGAGGCGGTCCGGATCCACGGCCGGTATGCCGTGTCCCCCAACGGGGCAACCCGCCTCATGACGATGAAGCAGCCCGTCGGCCCGACGCTCATGATCACGCCGTGGAACTTCCCGCTGGCGATGGGCACACGCAAGATCGGACCGGCGATCGCTGCCGGGTGCGCGATGGTCGTCAAGCCCGCCGCCCAGACCCCGCTGACGATGCTCCTGCTCACCGAGGTGCTCATTGAGTGCGGCGTCCCGGCAGGCGTCCTCAACGTCGTCACCACGGCTCACACCGGCGCGGTGATGGAGCCGATCATCCGTGACCCGCGGCTGCGCAAACTCACCTTTACCGGTTCCACCGAGGTGGGGCAGCGGTTGGTCGCCCAGTCGGCCGACAGCCTGCTGCGGCTGTCGATGGAGCTCGGCGGCAACGCTCCGTTCATCGTCTTCGAGGACGCCGACCTCGACCGGGCTGTCGGCGGCGCGATGCTGGCCAAGATGCGCAATATCGGTGAGGCCTGCACGGCCGCCAACCGCTTCCTCGTCCACGAGTCGGTCGCCGAGGAGTTCGGCCGGCGATTCGCCGAGCGGATGGGGGCGCTCAAGGTCGGCAAGGGCACGGTCAAGGGCATCGACGTCGGTCCGCTGGTGGACAAGAAGGCCCGCGACGGTGTCGATGCGCTCGTCCAGGAGGCGGTCGCGGGCGGTGCCACGGTGCTCACCGGCGGCGGACCGCTGCCCGGCAAGGGGTGGTTCTACGCCCCAACGGTCATCACCAACGTGCCGACCAACGCTCGGATCGCCGTCGAGGAGATCTTCGGCCCGGTCGCCCCGATCTCGACTTTCGCCACCGAAGCCGAGGCGATCGCGCGAGCCAACGACACGGCATACGGGCTAGTCGCCTATGCCTTCACCCGCGACCTGGCACGGGCGCTGCGGGTGAGCGAGGAGCTGGAGTTCGGGATGGTCGGCATCAACCAGGGTGTCGTCTCCAACCCGGCGGCGCCGTTCGGCGGGGTCAAAGCCAGCGGGTTCGGGCGCGAAGGTGGTTTCGAGGGGATCGACGAATACCTCGAGGTCAAGTACGTCGGCATCGCCCCCTGAGCCGAGCTCCCGTCGCGAGCCCGAGCATCGTCCGAACGGGTGGACTTGGCTGTTGAGGCGTGATCAACGGCCGCGAACTTGGTCGAATAGGGCACATGAGTCATCGGGCTGATCGGATGTACCGGCGGGCCTCGGGGGTCGTGAGTCTGGCACATCTGTTGATCAGTGCCGACGCGCGGCTGCGCGATGGAGACCGGATCGGTGCCTCGATCTGGCCTACCGGTTTCGACCCGCTCGACGGCCACCTCGGGGGAGGTCTGCGAGGTGGCGAACTGACGCTCATCGGCGGGCCTCAGGGGCTCGGGAAAACCACGATAGCGCTGCAGATGGTCCGGAACGCCGTTACGGCCGGGCGCAGCGCCATCGTCTTTTCCTACGAGCATGAGGCTCGCACGCTCATGGAGCGGTTGATCGCCCTCGAGGCGTCGACCGTGGCAGGACGCGGCGCCGCGACGATCCGTCAGATCCGGGAGGTGTTCGAGGACCGGTCCGCAGCTGCGGGTCCCCTCACCGACCGGTTGGCCCACCTCCCCGGTGCCGTCGATGCGATCAAGACCCAGCAGTCGTATGCCGCGCGCCTGCATCTCCACGAGTCCAGCGGAAGCACGACGGACCTGGAGGCCATCCGTGGGATGGTGGCCCAGCTCAAGGAGGATGGGGAGGAGCCGCTCGTCCTGATCGACTACCTGCAGAAGGTCCCCGTGCCGGGCAACGCGCACGTCGAGGAGGAGCGGGTCACTCAGGTGGTCGAGGGTCTGAAGGACCTCGCTCTGGCGGCCGACCTCCCAGTGGTGGCGATCGTCGCCGCGGAGAAGGCGGCACTGATCTCCGGTCACCGCATGCGCTTGCACGACCTGCGCGGCTCGTCCGCTCTTGCCTATGAGGCCGACGTCGCTCTGATCCTCAACGGCAAGTACGACGTCGTCGCCCGTCACCACCTGATGTACGACGTGAGCAACGCCGAGCGTTTCAAGCAGTGGGTCGTTGTCAGCGTGGAGAAGAACCGGGGCGGCCTGGCGGATATCAGCATGGAGTTTGAGAAGCGGTTCCAGGAGGGCCGGTTCGAGCCCAAGGGCAGCATGGTTCAAGAGCAGCTCATCGAGGAGCGCGTCTTCGTCGAGTGAGCCGGGTCGATCGATCGACCCGGTGCCGCGCTGACTGATGGGGCGCGGCACAATGAGCGGCGTGCCCGCACCGATGAGCCGCTCGACCAGGCAGGTCGTCCAACTCGTGGGCGTCGCGTTCGTGGCCCTGGCGATCTTCACGGCATACCTCGTGTTGGGCAACGGCGGGGGAGCCGACTCCGGGGCGCCCCTGCCCGGGGTGAAGGTGACGCAGTCCACCCAGGCCACGGGATCGGCGGACCCGGTCAGCGGGCTGACGTGGATCGACGAGGCGAAATTGCCGGCCCAGGCGAAGGAGACTCTCGCGCTCATCCGGGCGGGCGGACCCTATCCCTACCCTCGCAATGACGACCAGACCTTCGGAAACCGGGAAGGGCTGCTGCCAAAGAAGTCGACCGGCTACTACAAGGAGTACACCGTCGTCACCCCGGGTTCGCAGGACCGCGGCGAGCGGAGGATCATCAAAGGGGCCGGCGGGGAGCTTTACTACACCGCCGACCATTACCAGAGTTTCCGACGGATTCGGGAGGGCCGATGAGGATGTTAGGCCGCAGGGCCGACCTGCACGCCGTGATCGCCGACGCCGAGGCGGCTGGACGCACGGTCCGGCTCGTCGTCGGTGGGATGGACAAGCAGTCGGTGCTCAAGGCCTTCGCCGAGGCCATTGACGCGCCAGCATGGTTCGGCAAGAACTACGACGCGCTCACCGATGCGTTGCGGGACCTCTCGGACGCGCATGGCCGGACCATCGAAGTCATCTGGGATGGGGTGGCCGTCCTGCGCAGCATGGACAAGCCCACCTACGTGGCCGTCCGGGAACTGCTGCGGGAGATCGACGAGGAACGTCAGGACCTCACGGTCACCATCGTTGACCGCTGATCCCCAGTTTCCCGAGTTTTCGGCCGTCACCCCCGGCTAGGCTGACCCCGGCCCGGGGGCACTCCAGGGCCGACCGAGGCAAGTCGAAGGGGCGCGAGATGACCTACCAGCCTGGTGACGTCGCCAACGGGTATGTGCTGGGTGAGGACTACCAGTGGCACCCACTCCCACCGGCGGTGCAGACGCAGCCCACGACGCCGATGCCCCAGGCTTCCCCACCTCCGCCGGCCCCCCAACAGGGCTACTCAACCCCGCCGGCCCCCCAACAGGGCTATACCCAGCCCTATCCGTCGTCGTATCAGTCGCCACAGCACGCGCCCGGATGGCCTGGTGCCGCAGGCACGGGAGGGGCTGCGGGTGGGCCACCGCCGCGCCGGCCGTTCTACAAAAGGTGGTGGTTCTGGCTCACGCTGGTCCTCGTGGTGCTCGTCCTCCTCGCCGTCGTGGTGATCGGGGCCTTGCGCTCGATCGGGAACGCGATCTCGTCTGTCACCTTGCCCACGTCGGGTCCCGTGGCCACTCGGACGCTTCCGGGAGGTGCAAACACCCCCGCGACCACCCCCAAGACGACCCCTCCCAAGACCCCGGCTCCATCGACTCCCGCCGGTGGCGCAGCGCCGTCGGGAACCTCGGGCCAGGACGGCAGGTTGAGGTTCGCCGTCACCGGCTTGGACTGCACGAGGACATCGGTAGGCACGGCTCCTTTGACGAAGAAAGCCGCGGGCGTTTACTGCCTGGTCTCCCTCACCGTCACCAATTCGGGAACCACGCAGGTGGAGTTCAACCCCTTCTTCCAGGAAGCCAGCGACAGCGCGGGGAAGAGCCATGGTCCTGACCTTGCGGCCCTCGTCTTGGTTGAGGAAGCAAACAGCCTCGCCGATTCAATACCCCCTGGTGGTTCGATCAGTGGTGTCCTGCCCTATGACGTCCCGACCGGGACCACCTTGCGCAGTCTCGAATTGCACGAGTCGTTCACCTCACCGGGTGTCACAGTCTCGCTGCCCTGAGTGGGGGAGAATGCCCGGGTGACCGACGCCGAGCCTCGCCCTGTCCGAACCGTCACCCTCTTGGGCTCGACCGGCTCGATCGGCACCCAGGCGATCCAGGTCATCCAGGCCAACCGGCAGCGCTACCGGGTCGTGGCGCTCACCGCTGGCGGGAGCGACCTCGGGCTGCTCGCCCAGCAGGCAGTCGCCTTGCACGTCGACGCGGTCGGAGTCGCCAACGGGACGACTCATATGGTCCGCGCGGCGGTCGCCGCGGCGGCCGCCGAAGCCGGCGACACGGCATACACCCCGGAGATCCTCGTCGGACCGGAGGCGAGTCTTGAGCTGGCCGCCCGTCCGGTCGACGTCGTCCTCAACGGGATGACCGGCGCGATCGGGTTGGAGCCCACCTTGGCGGCGTTGCGAGCGGGGAGCACCCTGGCGCTGGCCAACAAGGAGTCGTTGATCGTCGGCGGGCCGCTGGTCAAGGCCGAAGCGGCGCCCGGGCAGATCGTCCCCGTCGACAGCGAACACAGTGCTATCGCTCAGTGCCTGCGCGGCGGCCGCGCTGCCGAGGTGCGCCGCCTGGTCCTCACTGCAAGTGGCGGACCGTTCCGCGGTATGCCGCGTGCGCACCTGCACGACGTCACGGCGGAGCAGGCGCTCGCGCATCCCAACTTCTCGATGGGCCGGGTCGTGACGACCAATTCGGCGACGTTGGTCAACAAGGGTTTGGAGGTCATCGAGGCCCACGTGTTGTTCGACGTGCCGTTCGAGCGGATCGCGGTCGTTGTGCACCCGCAGCAGCAGATCCATTCGATGGTTGAGTTCCACGACGGGTCGACGATCGCCCAGGTCGGACCGCCGCGGATGCTCGTGCCGATCGCGTTGGGCCTGTCGTGGCCCGACCGTCTGGTGGACGTCGACGTCCCGACCGACTGGACCGTTCCCCAGGCCTGGGAGTTCCTGCCGCTGGACGACGAGGCGTTCCCGGCGGTCACGCTCGCCAGGCGCGCGGGCGCGGCGGGTGGCACCGGCCCGGCGGTCTACAACGCGGCCAACGAGGTCTGCGTCGACGCCTTCCACGACCGGACGATCCGGTTCACCGACATCGTCGACACCGTCGCGCGCGTCGTCGACCGGCACTTCTCAGCAGACCCCCAGCAGGTATGCCGTGCTGGCACCGGGAGTGATTCCGCGCCGCTGGACGTTGCTGGTGTGCTGCGGGCCGACCGATGGGCCCGCGACGAGGCCCGGCGTGTGCTCGGGCTGAGCTCGGTGTGAGCGAGGAGCAAGCGTGACGACGGTCTACTACCTGCTGGGCATCCTCATTGTGGCGGTGGGGGTCGGGGTGTCTATCGCCCTGCACGAACTCGGCCACCTGGTGCCAGCCAAACGGTTCGGGGTGAAGTGCACGCAGTACATGATCGGGTTCGGACCGACAGTGTGGGCGCGGACGATGGGCGACACCCAGGTGGGGATCAAGGCGATCCCGTTGGGTGGTTACGTCCGGATGATCGGGATGATCCCGCCACGACCAGGCGACGACCCTGGCCAATTGCGCTCGATGTCGACCAGCCGGATGGGGACCCTGGTCGACCAAGCCCGCCAGCAGTCGATGGAGGAGATCCAGCCCGGCGACGAGGACCGGGTGTTCTACAAGTTGTCGGTGCCTAAGAAGGTCACCGTCATGCTCGGCGGCCCGCTGATGAACCTCGCCCTGGCTTTCGTCATGCTGACCATTCTCATGTCGGGGATCGGTGTCCAGTCACTCGTGCCCAAGGTATCGACGGTCGCCCAGTGCATTCCGCAGACGGCGCCCACCGTCGCCAAGCCGTTCGCCGACTGTGTCGTCGGGGACCCCAAGGCACCGTCGGTCGCGGCCGGCTTGCAGACCGGTGACACCATCGTCGAAGTCGAAGGGACTCCGGTGACCCTGTGGAGCGAGGTCACCGCGAAGATCAGGACGTCGGCCGGGCAGCCCCTGGCCATGGTCGTCGAGCGGACCGGCACGCGGGTGCCGATCACCGCGCAGATCGGGCAGATCACCCGGGCCACCTTCACCCAGGACGGCAAGGTCGCGGTTCGAGCCGACGGCTCGGTCATCACCGAAACCGTCGGCTATCTCGGCGCCTCGGCAAGCGTCGGCTTCGTCCGTCAACCCATCACTGCGGTGCCGGGCGAGCTCGGCCGGATGATCAGCGCGACCGGCCAGGTCCTGCTGCGGGTGCCCGAGAAGATGGTCGGGATTTATCAGGCGGTCACCGGTCAGACCGACCGCGACCCCAACGGGCCGGTGTCCGTCGTCGGCGTCGCCCGGGCCGGCGGCGAAATCGTCAGCGGCCAGAACGGCCCCGAGACGCCCCAGACCATCGCCTACCAGATGATCGGGCTGCTGTTCGGGCTCAACCTCGCGCTGTTCCTGTTCAACCTGTTGCCGTTGCTTCCGCTGGACGGCGGCCAGGTCGTGGGCGCCCTCTGGGAAGGCGTCAAACGCACCTTCGCGCGGCTACGAGGAGCCCCCGACCCGGGCTACGTCGACGTGGCCAAGGGCCTGCCCATCGCGTATGCCGTGTCCACCGTCCTCATCGGGATGACCCTCCTGCTCGTCTACGCCGACCTGGCTACCCCGATCAAGCTGAGCTAGGACCCGCTGATGGCCCAGGCGCTCAGCTGGGCCGGTGTCCCCAGGAACACATTGCGGTCGACGTTGCCTTCGACGCCGCGTTGCCAGACAGTCGGTCGCTCCCAGCCGGCAGGGAGCGGGCCCATCGTCCCGTCGTGGTCGTAGAGCCACAGCGCGTTGGTCGCACCGAACGAGCGATCCGCCCCGAGGCAGCGGTCCCACATGTCCGCTCGGACGTAGATGACCGGGGCCCGGCCGGTCGTTGCCCGATAGGTATCGGAGAAATCCCGAACCCACCTGACGAGTTGACTCGTGGTGAGGCCATGACAGGGATCGCCGGATGTCGCGGCTTCGAGGTCCAACGCGCCCGGCAAGGTCCGTCCGTCACTGGTCCAGCCTCCGCCATGGGCGACCAGGTGCCTGGCCTGCTGCGCTCCCGATGTTGTTGCCGGTCTGGCGTAGTGATAGCCACCGACGAGCATCCCGACGCCGAGGGCACCGGTGCGTTGGGCGGCATACGTCGGGCTGACGTGAGTGGTCCCCTCGGTGGCCTTGACCCACGCGAACCGGTGGCCGGTGGCCCACAGCCCGGCCCAGTCGACGGTCGGCTGGTAGCGCGACACGTCCACTCCCGCGACGGTCGCCGGCGTCTGAGGTATGCCGCTCGTCCCCGTGGTCGATGGCCGCGCCGACGGGCGACCGGGCGGGCTCTGGCTCGGGCTTGTGCCGACAGTCGCGGACCCGGTTGCGGCAGATGTCGTTCCGCGGGTCGTCGGATGGGTGGGCAGGTCGGGCAAGCACCCGGACGACACCGCAACGCCGAACGAGAGGACAGCAAGGGTCGCCGCACGCGGCATACGGCGCGGCATACCGGCGGGGAAGCGGCTCAGATGCCCAGGGGAGTATCAGTAAAGGCAGCGACGGCGGCGTCGGGTCCGGTGACCTTGACCTGGGCAGCACTCTTGCGGCCATAGGAGTAGAGCACGACGTCAGTGAGCGACCCGCGGACGATGGCCGATCCGACCGCATCCGGGCGCTTGGCGACCTGCCGGCCGACCCCGTCGGCGACAAGGATCACGCCGACGGGGGAGCGGCGATAGAGCAGGCCGGCGCCCCGGGCAAAGCTGGCCCACATCGCCTTGGCAACGTCGCGGTCCAGCACCCGGTGCTCGGCGCCCGGGTCGGCGCGCAGGACATCCTCGTGATGGACGAAGAACTCCATCCGGTTGACGGCCTCGTCGATGGCGGGGACGGCCGTGGCCGACCAGCGCGGGGGACCGGTGCGCACCCGGTTGACCAGCTCCTCGAAGTCACCGGCAGCCAGGGCAGCCTGCTCGCGCTCCAGACGGGCCGCGAGCGGCTTGACGAACATGCCCGCCGCGAGGTCGAGCCGCGAGTCGCGAATGACCAAGTGGGCGGCCAGGTCGCGTACCCGCCACGGGTTGCACAGGGTGGGAGCGTCGGGGCCGACCTTGATCATCCTGTCGGCGAGGTCATGGCGTTCGAGCTGCGCGTAACGGATCACAAGCAGATCGTTTCATATCCGGGGGTCGGCCTAGGGTGGCGGGATGCTCGAACTGATCCGACCCGACGCCGGGCTGCACCGGGAATGGCTGGACTTCCTCGCCGACTACGACCGGCCTGGGCTCGACGGCGGGAGTGTGTCCGATGATCTGCTGCCGGTCATGGGCGACCCGGGCGTCTTCCGGACCTGGGTCGAGCAGGTGCGCGCCCGCGAGCACGGGCGCGAGCTTCCCGAGGGCCGTGTCTCCAGCACGAGCCGGTGGGCGCTGCGGGATGGCGAGATCGTCGGGGTCATCGACCTTCGTCACGAGCTCACCGACCTGCTCTTGGCCTGGGGCGGAAACATCGGGTATGCCGTGCGCGTCTGCGCCCGACGTCAGGGAGTGGCTACCGAGATGCTGCGACAGACGCTTGCGGTGGCCACCCGGATGGGGATCAACCCGGTCCTCGTCACCTGCGATGAGGACAACGTCGGGTCGCGGCGCACGATCAAGGGCGCCGGCGGCGTCTATGACGGGTCCGTAGAGGGCAAACGCCGCTACTGGATCACGGCGGCCGACACCCCCATCGGGTATGCCGCCCGTCCCCTCGGTCTGGACCCGCTGCGCGGGCGCCTCGTGGAGCTGCGGTTGATGACCAATGACGACGTGCGGGCTTTGCACTCGTGCGAGCGGCGGCCGGACTGGGCGCCGGAGTTCCCTCGGCAGGACGACCTCGATGGCGCACCGCTGCGCGACGTGGAGGGTCTGCCCGGCCGGGAGTGGAGCAGCCGATTGGTGATCCGGCGCAGTGACCACCTCGTCGTCGGAACGCTGGGGTTCTATGGCCCGCCGGACCCCGCTGATCCGGCCCGGACCGTGGAGATCGGTTACGGCCTGGTCGAATCGGCCCGACGGCAGGGGCTGATCACCGACGCCCTGCGGTTGGCGGTGCCCGCAGCGCAGGCAAGCGGGGCAACGGTCACGGCGCACACGGCATACGAAAACGTCGTGAGCCGACGTGCCCTGGAAGTGGCCGGGTTCAGGGCGACGGGGGAGCGCAATGCCCAAAACGACCTGCGGTATGTCCGGGCCTGCAGTTAGGGTGCGCCGGTGAGCATCCTCGAGGCGCACGATCTGCGCCGGACCTTCACGACCACGACCGGCGTCCTGAGACGCAACCGTAAGGAGGTCGAGGCGGTCCGTGGGGTGTCCTTCGCGATCGAACCGGGGGAGTTGTTCGGGCTGCTCGGGCCCAACGGCGCCGGCAAGACGACGACGATCAAAATGCTCATCACGTTGTTGCTGCCGACGTCGGGGTCGGCGACCATCCTCGGGCTGGATGTCGTGCGCGACGCCCGCGAGGTGCGTCGGCAGATCGGCTATGTCTTCGGTGGCGACCGCGGGCTC
>WBZS01000766.1_pt1 | contig 33107 bp, 28 predicted proteins | sample 5204201 | NCBI WGS metagenome assembly WBZS01 (sample SAMN12344357, study PRJNA552823) | activated sludge metagenome | biome: Activated sludge suspended growth; feature: Nitrification reactor; material: Wastewater; isolation source: activated sludge from nitrification reactor of wastewater... | reverse complement strand
TACTTCGACGACCACGAGCGTCAGGCCACCAAGGAGGCCGGTGAGATCGCGGGCCTCAACGTCCTGCGGATCATCAACGAGCCGACCGCGGCCGCGCTGGCCTACGGCCTGGACAAGGGCAAGGAGGACGAGCTCATACTCGTCTTCGACCTCGGCGGCGGCACCTTCGACGTGTCCCTCCTCGAGGTCGGCAAGGACCCGGAGGACGGCTTCAGCACGATCCAGGTCCGCGCGACCAGCGGCGACAACCGCCTCGGCGGCGACGACTGGGACGACCGGATCGTCACCCACCTGCTGGGCACCGTGAAGAACAGCACCGGCGTCGACCTGTCCAAGGACAAGATCGCCATGCAGCGGCTTCGCGACGCCGCCGAGCAGGCCAAGAAGGAGCTCTCCTCCTCGACCTCGGCGACGGTCAACCTCCAGTACCTCTCGATGAGCGAGAACGGACCGATCCACCTCGACGAGACGATCAGCCGCGCCCAGTTCGAGCAGCTCACCAAGGACCTGCTCGACCGCTGCAAGGCCCCGTTCGCAAAAGTCATCAAGGACGCCGGCATCTCGCTGTCCGCCATCGACCACGTGGTCCTCGTCGGCGGGTCGACCCGTATGCCGGCCGTGACCGCTCTGGTCAAGGAGCTCACCGGCGGCAAGGAGCCCAACAAGGGCGTCAACCCGGACGAGGTCGTCGCCATCGGTGCCAGCCTGCAGGCCGGTGTCCTCAAGGGCGAGCGCAAGGACGTCCTGCTCATCGACGTCACCCCGCTGTCGCTGGGCATCGAGACCGAGGGCGGCCGGTTCACCAAGCTCATCGAGCGCAACACGGCGATCCCGACCAAGCGCTCCGAGATCTTCACGACCGCGGCCGACAACCAGCCCTCGGTGCTCATCCAGGTCTTCCAGGGCGAGCGTGAGATCGCGCAGCACAACAAGCCGCTGGGCACCTTCGAGCTCACCGGCATCGCCCCGGCCCCTCGCGGCATCCCGAAGATCGAGGTCACCTTCGACATCGACGCCAACGGCATCGTCCACGTGTCCGCCAAGGACATGGGCACCGGCAAGGAGCAGTCGATGACGATCTCCGGCGGCAGCGCGCTGCCCAAGGAGGAGATCGAGCGGATGGTTCGCGAAGCCGAGGCCCACGCCGAGGAAGACCGCAAGCGCGTCGAGGAGATCGAGACCCGCAACCAGGCCGAGCAGGTCGTCTACTCCACCGAGAAGTTCCTCGCCGACAACGCCGAGAAGATCCCGGCCGACGTCAAGGGCGAGGTCGAGACCGCGCTCGCCGACGTCAAGACTCTCATCGCCAAGGACTCGACCGCGTCGGTCGAGGAGATCAAGGCCAAGGTCGCGACCCTCGACGAGGTGCGCTCCAAGATGGGGCAGGCCATGTATGCCGCGGCCGCGGCCTCCGGTGAAGGCGCCGGTTCCGCTGACGCCGGCCCGCAGGACGAGGCCCCCGGTGCCGGCCCGCAAGACGACGTGGTCGACGCCGAGGTCGTCGACGACGAGGACAAGAAGTGACCCACTCTCACGATCACGACTCGGACGGGCGGGGCCAGCACGGCCCCGCCCATCCGGGCGATCGCAGCTCGTCCGAGCCGGGCGGCTTCGACGAATACGACCACCCGGCGTATGCCGCGTCGGCCGCCGAAGCCGCTGCCGACTCGGAGGCGGGCGCCCAGGGCTCCGACTCGGAGGCGGACGGCGGTGGCGCCGACGCCGGGGGAGCGGACGACTTCAACACCGAAGCGGTCAACGACGAACCGGCCACTGCGACATCGCATTCCGCGTCATGGGCAGCGGCGCCGACCGCCGCAGAAGCACCTGCGGGCGGACGGTGGGCGGGCGGCATACCGGTCGTGTCGGACGGGACCGCCGCGGAAGGTGACGCTGCCGAGTCGCCGCTGGTCGCCCCGTTGACCGGCGATGCAGCCCTCGCGGCCGAGCGCCTGGAAGACCTGCGCCGGTTGCAGGCCGAATACGTCAACTACAAGAAGCGGGTCGACCGCGACCGTTCGGTGGCGCGCGATCAAGGCATCAGTCACGTGCTGGAGTCGATGCTTCCAGTGCTCGACGAGATCCATCTCGCGCGCGAGCATGGGGACCTTGAGTCGGGTCCGGCGGCGACGATCATCGACAAGCTCGAGGCGGTGCTTGCCAAACTCGGGATCGAGCGGTTCGGGGCGGCGGGGGACGAGTTCGACCCCAACCACCACGAGGCGCTCATGCGGATGGAGTCCGACCTGCCCGAGGGCACGACGGCGACGACGGTCGTCCAGGTGCTCCAACCCGGCTATCGGATGGGCGAGCGGATCGTCCGCGCCGCCCGGGTGGCCGTCGCGGATCCCCAATAACAGCAACAGGTTTCACCGGAAGGAGGGTGCGTCGGAATGGCGAGTCAGGATTGGCTGTCGAAAGACTTCTACGCGGTGCTCGGCGTGCCCAAAGACGCCGACGAGGCGACCATCAAGAAGGCCTACCGCAAGCTGGCCCGCAAGTTGCACCCCGACCAGAACGCGGGTGATCACAAGGCGGAGGAGCGCTTCAAGGAGATCGGCGAGGCGTATGCCGTCCTGTCCGATCCCGAGGAACGTCGCCAGTACGACCAGATCCGGGCGATGACGACCGGCGGCGCCCGGTTCACCGCCGGGCCTGGCGGCGCCGGTGGCGGGTTCGAGGACATCTTCTCGGGGATGTTCGGCGGTGCGAACGGGCCAAACGTGCGGTTCAGCACGGGTGGTCGGGGACCGGGCGGCGCCGGTGGTGCCGGTGGTGCCGGACCTGACCTGCAGGACCTGCTCGGCGGGCTCTTCGGCGGCGCTGGCGGGCCGGCCGGGGCGGGCGGTTTCGGGGCCGACCCCTATGGCGGCTTCGGGGCGCCGCGTGGCCCTCGTCGCGGGGCCGACGTGTCAGCGCGCACGACCATCGACTTCCGCCAGGCCGTCCAGGGCGACACCGTCACCCTGACCAGCGGCGACGGTGGCCGGGTGACCACGCGAATCCCGGCTGGTGTCAAGGACGGTCAGAAAATCCGGCTGCGCGGCAAGGGCCAATCGGGCGGTCCCGGCGGTGAGCCCGGTGACCTCATCCTCACGGTTGCGGTGTCGCCGCACCCGGTCTTCGGGCGCGACGGCACCAACCTCACGGTCGACCTCCCGGTCACCTTCGTCGAGGCCGCGCTCGGGGCCACCGTTTCGGTGCCGACCCTGTCCGGTGAGGCGGTTCGCGTCAAGATCGCTCCTGGCACTCCGAGTGGTCGAGTGCTGCGGATCAAGGGTCGCGGGGTCAAGCACGCGTCGGGTGACGGCGACCTGTTGGCCAAGGTCCAGATTGTCGTCCCGCAACGCCTCACCGACGAGGCCCGCGAGGCCCTCGAGCGCCTGGCGGCCCAGGAGGACGGCGTCGACCCGCGGGCCGAGTTGTTCGCCAAGGCCAGCCAGTGACGGATCGATGAGCCACAGAGGACGGTGACCCCGATGTTCGGTGACGTGCGTGCGGGAGGTGGGCGGACGGCATACCAGCCGTCCGAGGACACCCCCGTCTTCGTCATCTCGGTGGCCGCGCAACTGGCCGGCATGCACTCGCAGACGCTGCGTCAATACGACCGACTCGGGCTGGTCACCCCGTCCCGAACCCAGGGCGGCGGGCGACGCTACTCGGCTCGTGATGTGGCCCTGCTTCGCGAGGTGCAGCGACTCTCCCAGGAGGAGGGCATCAGCCTGGCCGGCATCCAACGGATCCTCGCTCTGGAGAACGAAGTTGCCGCCCTGCGCAGCCAGGTTGGCGAGCTGGTCGCCGCTCTTGACGCGGCGCGTCACGCGGCCGGCCACCGGATCTTCGCGGCTGGTCCGACCGGCGACATCGTCGCGATGCGGCCCGGGCAACGCCCGTCCCGACCGACAGCCCAGAGCCAGGCTCTGGTCGTCTGGCGACCGCGGCACAGCTGATCGGTTGACCTCGGCGCCACCCTGATCGACGAGGGGGTCCGCCCTGTCCTTGTGCGGCTCTGGCGCTGTCCCCCCGTCGACACTTAGGCTTACCTTTGTGACGGGCGTTGGAGGGCGCGCCGCAACCTGGGCTCAGCGCGACTTTGTCGCCTGGGGATCGGCGTTGGGTGGCACGGTCGCATGGGCTGGGGTGGTGGTCAGCGCCGCCCTCAACTACCGGCGCGCCAGCGTGCCGATCTTGTGGTGGGTGTTGTGCGTCATCGTTCTCGTCTGCTTCCTCTCGCTGGGGGGCAGCCGGGCCCGGACGAGCACCCGGGACCGGGCCATCTTCGCGGTGCTCACCTTGGCCGCGATCGGGGCCAACGCTGTCTGGGGTGCAGACCTGATGTCCGGCGTCCTGCTTGTCCTCGTCGCTGGCGTGGCCGGTTGGGTCGTGCCCGCCAGGGTGTCGGTCCCCCTCATGCTCGCCCTCACTGCGGCGATGGCTCTCATCCTGTGGTCCGAGAACGCCACAGTTGTCTGGGCGCTGCTCTATGGCACGCTGCTGTTCTTTGCCTCCCTCATGGTCCATGTCGTGGTCCGCGAACAAGCGGCCCGCCGGGAGGCCGCCGCCGTCGCTGCCGAGCTCGAAGTGACCAACAGCCAACTTGTGGCCGCCAACGCTGCCCTGCACGAGGCCCAGACCAGGCTCGCCGAGGCAAGCAAGGCGGAGGAGCGGTTGCGGATCTCGCGAGACCTGCACGACGGGATGGGCAATCAACTGACGGCACTCTCCCTCCAACTGGACCTCATCGACCGACTCGTTGACGGCCGGGCGACTAACCATGTGGCCCAGGCCAGGGCCCTTGCCGCCGAGTTGTTGCGGGACACCCGTGGCGTCGTCAGCACCCTGCGCGACACCCGGGTGTCTCCCCGTGACCGGATCGCGCGGCTCGCCCGGTCGTTGCCGCGCCCGAAGACCTCCCTCGACCTGGCCGAGGGTCTGGACGCCGTCCCTGACACCGTCGCCGACACCGTCGTCCGGGTCATCCAGGAGGGCCTGACCAACGCCGCCCGGCACTCGGCTGCTGACCATGCCTGGGTGGTTGTGAGCTGCGAGGGTGCTGGTCTGCAGCTGCAGGTCCGTGACGATGGCCTCGGCGGCAGTGCGGTGGTCCCCGGCAACGGGCTCTCGGGGATGGCCGAGCGGGTGGCGCTGCTCGGCGGCGAGCTGATCTGTGACACCGCCCTGGGAGCCGGCTTCACCGTGACCGCGCGGATCCCCCTCGCGGGCCGTGGTGTCCCTGACGCGAGCCCCGCCGCCGGTGATGCCCGCATCGAAGGGTCCCAACTGTCGCGGGCAGCTCAACCGGACGTACCGGCCGATAGCGTGGTGGGATGACGGGTCAACCCACCCGTCGCCCCACCACTGGACCCACCGCGCGCCACCTGTGGGTGGACGCCTCGGCCGGGGTGGCTGGCGACATGCTCCTCGGCGCACTCCTCGACGCGGGCGCCGACCTCGACTCGGTATGCCGTGCCGTCGAGGCCGTCCTCCCGCAGACGGTGCAGGTGCTCACGTCGCGGGTGCACCGAGCCGGGCTGGCGGCGGTCAAGGTCGACGTTGACACCCTCCATGACGACCACCCGCATCGGGCCTGGTCCGGCCTGCGGGACACCCTGACGGCGGCGGATCTGACCGACCGGGTCCGCCGGGATGCCCTGGCCGTCTTCGGACGGTTGGCCGAGGCCGAAGGTGCGGTGCACGGCATACCGGCGCAGGATGTCCACTTCCACGAAGTCGGTGCATGGGACTCGGTCGCCGACATCGTCGGGGTGTGTGCCGCACTGGCCGACCTCGACGTCACCACGCTGAGCGTCAGCCCGATCGCGCTCGGGTCGGGGTCGGTGCGGGCCGCCCACGGGCGCCTGCCCGTCCCGACGCCGGCCGTCCTGCGGATGGTCTCCGGCTGGGAGGTCCGGGCCGGTGGCGACGGCGAGTTGGCGACCCCGACCGGCGTGTCAGTGCTGACCGCGCTTGCCACCGACCAGGGTCCGTTGCCCGCGATGCGGGTCCTGGCGTCGGGTGTCGGCGCGGGCACCCGCGACCGCGACGACCATGCCAATGTTGTCCGCGTCGTCCTCGGTGTGGTGCCCATCTCGCCAGCCTCGGACCCTGCCCCCGGCGCCACGATGGTGGTCCTGGAGACCAACGTCGACGACCTCGACCCGCGGGTCTGGCCGACCGTGCTCGCGACGCTGCTCGATGCCGGGGCCGCCGACGCCTGGCTCACGCCCATCCTCATGAAGAAGGGCCGCCCCGCCCACACGCTGTCCGTCCTCGCCGCTCCCGACCTGCGAGAGCACTTGCGGGACATGGTGTTTCGGCTCACCTCGACGTTGGGGATCCGTGAGCACGAGGTATGCCGTCCGGCCCTGGACCGCTCGTGGGTCCCGCTCGACGTGCGGGGACAACGGGTCCGGGTCAAGGTGGGCAGTCGAGCCGGAGTTGTCGTCAACGCCGCGCCTGAGTTCGACGATGTGGCAGCGGCTGCCGCGGCCCTCGGGCTCCCGGTGGTCGACCTGCTGGAGCAAGCCCGCGTGGTGTCCACGGCTGCCGGGTTGGTGCCCGGGGCCGGTCTGCGGGAGGTCGCGGCGCCCGCCCCGCACAAGGAATGACATTGGTCGGTGCGGGCGGCATACCTCGTGCTCAGGGGCCGCCCGGGTTGGTGACCATTGGTATGCCGTCTGCTGGTGGCTCAGCGATCTGGGCGGCGAGATGTCCGCCGCCGTAACCGTTGTCGATGTTGACCACGCCGATCCCAGGCGAACATGCGTTGAGCATCGACAACAGCGCCGCCACCCCGCCGAACGACGCGCCATAGCCCACCGAGGTCGGCACGGCAACGACCGGCGCCGAGACCAGCCCGGCGACGACCGCGGGAAGCGCCCCATCCATGCCCGCGACGACGACGATGGCCCGGGCCGACCGCAGCAACTCCAGATGCCCGAGCACCCGATGCAGCCCGGCCACCCCCACATCGACGACGAGCTCGGCGGGCCGGCCAAGATGCCTGGCCGTCAACAGAGCCTCCCGAGCGACGGGCAGGTCGGAGGTCCCCGCCGCGCAGACGACGACCAGGCCCCCGGTGGGCTCAGGTCGGCGCGGCGGCCAGACGAGCAGGCGCGCGACCTCGTCGTGGAACGCGTCGGGGAGGACACGGCATACGGCAGCGGCGTGGTCTGCACCCGCCCGGGTGAAGATTGTCGGTTGGTCGTCCCCGCGCTCGCGGATCTCCCGCGCGATGTCCTCGACCTGGGCGGGGGTCTTGCCCTCGCAATAGACGGCCTCGGGATAGCCGCGGCGGTCGGCGCGCTCGAAGTCGAGCCGGTGCTCGGGGCCGTCGGCACGCGTCCCCGGACTCGCCCCGGCGTCAGCCATGGCGGACCTCGACGAGATCCAGCGTGAACGCCCCCGACTGGATGCCGGCCAAATCGATGGCGACGAAACGGAATCCGGCAGCTTGCACCCCCGTGAGCAGCAGGTCGCGCACCGGATCGGCCATCGCTCGCTCAAGGTCGCAAGCGAGCAGCTCGACCCGGGCGACCTGGCCGTGGTGGCGCACCCGGCAGTCGGCGAAGCCGAGGTCGCGCACGGCCCGCTCGGCCCGGTCGATCTGGCGCAGCCGCTCGGGCGTTACCGGCTCGTGGTGGGGGACGCGCGAGGCCAGGCACGGCGCGGCTGGCTTGTCGGCCACGGGCAGGTCCAGGTGCCGGGCCACCTCACGGACCTCCACCTTGGTCAGGCCAGCCGCCGCCAAGGGCCGCAGCACGTCGTGCTCGGCCGCCGCGCGCGATCCTGGCCGGTCGACACGCTGGGCGTCATCGGCGTTCTCGCCGTAGGCGATTGCTGTCAACCCCTCGATCGGCGCCACCTCTGCCGCGATGGTCGCGAAAAGCTCGTCCTTGCAGTGATAGCACCGGTCGGGACCGTTGGCCCGGTATGCCGGTCGCTCACCTTCCCGAGTGACCACCTCGACCAGCCTGGCGCCGATGAGCTCGGCTGCCGCCTTGGCTGCACTGCGTTCGTCGTTGGCCAGGCTGGGAGAGACGCCGAGGATGGCGACCACGCGGTCCTGCCCCAGCGCCTCGACGGCCAGCGCGAGCAACACCGCCGAGTCGACCCCGCCGGAGAAGGCGACCCCCAACCGCCCGACCCGGGACAGGTCCCGGACCACCCGATCGGCCTTCACGGCAGTCGTGGGGCGTAGGGGCGGCATACCGGGGAGTATGCCGCGTTGCGCGCCGGGAGGGACGGCTGCGGCAGGTGCGCTCATCGGGTGTCCATCCCGCGCCACCGGCGCCGCAGGTGGTGGGCGGCCATCTTGGGCTGGCGGTCGCGGGTGAAGGCACCCTTCTTGTTGCCGCCCACCCGCATGAAGCCCGACACGGTCATGAAGTCGGCGAAGTTCCACATCTGCTCGCCGACGACGGCGTCGCAGGCGTCGAATACCCGGTGGTTCATGTCCAGGTAGTCCAACTGGTATTCCTCGGACCACGGCTGGGCGGGGAGCTGGTGCAGGCCGGCATACGTGTCCGCGCCGTATTCGGTGATGACGATCGGCTTGCCTTCGCTAGCCCAGCCGTTGAGCTCCGTGGTCCAGACGAGCTCGGCGTTGGTCAGGTCGCCGGGCTGGACGTACCACCCGTAGTAGCGGTTGAGCATGATGAGGTCGGCGAACTGCGAGACGCGGCAACGGCCGTGGGGCGCAAGCATGACGTTGACGAACCCCACCGGCCGGGTCGGGTCGGCCTCCCTGGCGACGTCAAACAGCGGCCGGAAGTAGTCCTCGGCGCCCTCGGTGTCCGACTCGGGTTCGTTGGCGATCGACCAGACGATGACGCACGGGTGGTTCTTGTCGCGGGCGATGAGGTCGCGGATCACTTGGGCGTGGACGCGCTGCGTCTCGTCGTTGCTCGTCTCGGCGCTGAAAGTGACATAGCCCTGGCCCCCGAAGATGCCCCCGCCGAGGCCCTGGTTGAGGCCCACCGCAGGCGTCTCGTCGATGACGAGGATGCCATGCCGGTCGGCGAAGTCCATGACCTGCTCGCTGTAGGGGTAGTGCGAGGTCCGGAACGAGTTGGCCCCCACCCACTCCAGCAGCTCGAAGTCGCGGATCATGCTCGCGTTGTCGTGGGCCTTGCCGATGGTGATGTGATCCTCGTGCATGCCGAAACCCTTGAGATAGACGGGTTTCTCATTGACGAGCAAGCGGGTGCCGTCGATCCGCACGGTCCGGATGCCGACACTCTGGTGGTAGCTGTCCACGACGGTGTCGGCGTCGATCAACTGACACTCCAGGTCGTAGAGGTAGCCGTCGCCCGGGCCCCACAGGTGGGCGCCCGCCACCCGCAGCACCCCCTCGGCACCATCGCTGCGGGCGACCTCGACCCCGGCCGCGTCGCGCAGGACCACCCGCGTGACCAGACCGTCGGCGCGGACCGAGCGCACGGCATACGAGACAGTGCCGGTGGCCCCCTCGATCCCGGTGACGACTGTGACGTCGTCCAGGTGCCGCGTCGGGGTGGCGAGCAGCCACACGCTGCGGTGAATGCCCCCGTAGTTGAAGAAGTCGTGCCAGTAGATCTGCCGCGGGCCCGCGGGCGTCTGTTCGGTCGTGCCCGGCGGGATGCTCTGGAAGTTCAGCGAGTTGTTGACGCACGCGGTGACTCGGATGAGCTCGCCGCCGCTGACCCGGTCGGTGAGATCGGCCTCGAACGGCAGGTAGCCGCCCTCGTGACTCACCACCTCGGCGTCGTCCACCCACACGGTCGCGCGGTGCGTCGCCGACTCGAAGTGCAGGACGATCCGCTGCCCGCCCCAGCCACGCGGGACGCGCACCTGGGTCTGATACCAGACGTCGCCGACGAAGTTGTGCGTCTCCAGGTCGGTGACCAGGTCGTTGAAGCTCGCCGGCACCGCCATCGGCCGCGCGTCGGCGAGCGGCCCGCGCCACCAACCGTCCTGCCGCCCGACGCCGTCCGGGTCGAGCCGGAAGTCCCACAGCCCGTCCAGGGACTTGCGCTCGCGGGTGTCGGTGTCTTGGGGGCGCAGCATGGTCGGCCTCGTTCTCCTCGTCGGGTCGCCTGAGCGGGTGGCCGGTTGGGCAATGTGCCCGGTATGCCGTGTGCTCACCTCAGGCGGTGGCGTCACCAGCCATTGGGCCACCGTGGACGAGGGGCTCGCAACGGGTTGCCAACAGTTGCCCGGGGTTGCCTGGCCTGGCGCATTGCTGGGGCTCGGCCGGGGTCCCTATCGTCGTGGCATGGACTCACGGCCGACCGTGTACGACGTCGCGAAGCGCGCTGGGGTGGCCGCTTCGACGGTGTCACGGACCTTCTCCCGGCCGGGACGGGTGAGCGCGGAGACCGCCGAGAAGGTGCGGGTCGCGGCAGCGGAGATTGGCTACCGACACTTCGGCACGAGTGCCGGCGTGTCCGCGCATCGGGGCACCCGGATGTTGGCCCTGTTCGTCAGCGACATCGCCAACCCGTTCTATGCCGAGGTGATCCGTGGCGCGCACGACGCGGCGGCGACCGCGGGGTATGCCTTGATGCTCTGCGACACCAGGGAGTCGGCCAAAGGGGAGCGTCAGGCCATCGAGCGGGCCCTCGGCAGCGTCGACGGGGTGGTCCTGAGCAGCTCCCGCATGCCCGACTCGGGGATCCGGATGATCGCCAAGCAGGTGCCGACGGTCGTGCTCAACCGAGTGCTCCCCGACGTCCACAGTGTCGTCGTGGACAACCCACGCGGAGCGCGCCGGGCGATGGAGCATCTGGGGTCGCTCGGCCATGACTCGGTGACCTATCTCGCCGGACCGGAGGAGAGCTGGCCCGACGGCGTGCGGTGGCGCGCCATCGTCGAGGCGGGGCACGAGTTGGACATCCGGGTGCGTCGGCTGGGCGCCTATATGCCGACGGTCCGGGCGGGGCTGGCGGCTGCCGAGGACTTGTTGCAACGGCCGGCCACGGCCGTCATCGCCTACAACGACCAAATGGCCATCGGGCTGATGCGCGGTTTGCAGGCCGCGAAGGTCCGGGTGCCGGGTGACGTCAGCGTCGTCGGCTTCGACAACATCATGCTCGGCGACATCGTCTCGCCGCCGCTCACCACTGTCGCGTCACCGCTGCACTCACAGGGCTCGATCGGCGTCGGCAACGTCATCGCGATGGCCAAGGGAGCGCGGCCGTCGTTCGAGCCGCTCGTGTTGCCGATGCGTCTGGTCGTGCGCGGCTCGACTGGTCAGCGCAGGCGGAACAGGACCTCGCCGGCGTTGGGGACGACGAAGGTGTCCGGGTCGGCCGAGAGGGCCTCGACGTCGACGGATGCCGGGTCCAGGTAGCCGAGGTTCGCGGCACGGCATACCTCCTCGGGGATGGCCGTCGCGAGGGTGACCGTGACGCGCAGTTCCTCCACTCCGGTCTCCGGGTCGTAGGTGCCAGCGCCGCGTAGGTGCGTCGAGTGGGCCAGGACCCCCCACGGGTAGTCCTTGAAGCGGTCCCACTGCTTCACGAAGTAGTCGCGGCAGTGGTAGCCCAGCTCGTAGATTTCCGGGTGCATCTGGGCGATCTCGGTGATCCACGGGGCGTAGATGATGACCTCGCCGCCGTCCGCCACGACCGGTTCGAGCTTGTAGAAGCCCTTGGCTGCAGTCCAGATGTCCTTATAGAGCGGGGGGATGACCGACAGGACGCGCCGCACCGGGGCGTCGAGATATTCCACATGGGTGGCGGCGCACACCTGCGCGGCGTCGGCCCAAGACGACTGGGTGTCGCCATAGGAGATCGAGTGCAGCAGGTCGCTGCCGGCCTCGACGACGACGCAGAAGGCGAGCTTCTCGGCGGGGATGTAGGAGCAGCCCTCGTTGATGAGGGCGCGCACGGGAGTGATTCCAGTCGTCCCGATGATCTGCCATGAGGTGATGAGGGCGCCGATCCAGTGCGAGACGTCGATGACGTCATGTCCGGCGATGCCTGGGAAGAAGTACTTGTTGCCGCCAGACATGCCGACGACCTCATGCGGGAGCACCGGACCGACGACGAGCGCCAGGTCGTGGTCGAGGACCAGCTTGTTGAGCAGGACGTCGACGTCGCGGGACAGCCGACCCTCGGAGATCTCCTCGATCCGGGCCGCCGGGATGGTGCCGAGGTTGGCGAACGTCGAGTCGTCCCACCACTCGTGGTTGTGCAGCGTCGCGCCGGGGAAAGTGGTCTCGAATTCGCCTGCGGGATAACCCAACATGGTCGCCAGGGCTTGCTCGGTCATGCCCTTGTGGGTGCCGAGGGCGACGAGAACGGTGATCCGGCTGGCCCGCCCGGCGAGCGCCTCGTGGACCGCGCTCCACAGCAACGGCAGCGGGCAGGTGCGGGTGTCGTCGGGAACGAGGACCAAGACGCTGCGTCCGTCGACGTCGGTGGCCGCGAGCTGCTCGTGCACGAAGCCGCGCACCTGCTCGGGTGTCAAGGTGCCAACGGGTGCGCCGAGGCGCACAGCACCAACGGGTGCGCCGAGGCGCACGGCCGGTCGGGTGGGGGCGGCGGACGTCGTCATGCGTCCACTCTGCGCGGTGGCGCCTGGGGCTGGCAACCGCCCGTGGCAACAGTCGGCAACCGGTGGCCGGTGCGGTTGTCGCGGCGAAACCATCGAGGCATGACGGCGACGTGGACCCTGCACCCCGACCGGCTGCTCCCTGCGGAACCTTCGACGCGGGCCGTGGCCCGGCGCCTGTATGCCGCCGTCAAAGACTTGCCGATCATCTCGCCGCACGGCCACGTCCCGCCGGAGTGGATTGCCCAGGACATCCCGTTCCACGACCCGACCAGCCTGCTCATCACGCCCGACCACTATGTCTGTCGGCTCATGCACGCCAGTGGGGTGGATCTGGCCGACCTCGGGGTCAACCAGGGCCTGCTGGACGAGGCGGCATCTCGGCGCGCCTGGCGGATCTTCTGCGAGTCCTGGCCGCTCTATCGGGGGACGCCGAGCCGATTCTGGATGGAGACCGAGCTCGTCGAGATCTTCGGGGTGACCCAGCGGCCCTCGGCCGCCACCGCCGACGCCATCTATGACCAGATCGCCGGTTGTCTGGCCCGGCCGGAGTTTCGCCCGCGCGCCCTCATGGACTCCTTCGACATCGCCCTCATCGCCACGACGGACGACCCCTGCGACGACCTGCGCCACCATGAGGCCTTGCGCAATGAGGGCTACCACCGGCGGGTGCTGCCGACCTTCCGGCCCGATCGCTATCTCGAGCCGGGGCGGGCCGAGTTCCCGCAGCTCATGGGCGATCTCGCAGCAGCGTCGGGCATCGACACCGGCGACTATCGCGGCTTCATCGCAGCGCTGGAGAACCGTCGGGCCTACTTCAAGGCCCACGGGGCGGTGTCGACCGACCACAGCCACGCCGACGTCATCACCCTCACCCTGGAGGAGCCAGAGGCCGCCCGGATCTACGCCGCCGCCCTCGCCGGGACCGCCAGTGAGGACGAGGCCACCGCCCTGCGCCGACACCTGCTCGTCGAGATGGCCCGGATGTCGGTCGAGGACGGCCTAGTCATGACCCTGCACCCCGCGGTCTTCCGCAACCACGATCCGGGGGCGCTCGCGGCATACGGGCCGGACACCGGGCACGACATCCCCCTGGCCGTCGAGTTCACCCGCGGTCTGCAGCCGCTGCTCGCGCGCTACGGCAACGCAGACGGGTTCCACCTCGTGCTGTTCACCCTGGACGAGACCGTGTTCTCGCGGGAGATCGCGCCGCTCGCGGGCTACTACCGCAGCGTGTATGCCGGTGTGCCCTGGTGGTTCATCGACGCACCCGAGGCCATGCGCCGGTTCCGCGGTGCGGTGACCGAGACCGCCGGTTTCACGCGGACGTCCGGCTTCATCGACGACACCCGCGCCTTCTGCTCCATCCCGGCCCGACACGACATGTCGCGCCGGGTCGACTGCGGGGTCCTGGCCCAACTCGTCGTCGAGCACCGGCTCGACGAGGACGAAGCGCTGGACACCGCCGTTGCCCTGGTCGCCCACAACCCGAGACAGGTGTTCAAACTATGACCACGCCGCCCCCGTCGACGCCCATCTCACCCACGCCCACATCGACGCCACGGGCCGCCGGACGACGGCTGCGCCGGGCCACCGATGGGCGCCCCGTCGCGCCGGTGCGGATCGTCCACCTCGGACTGGGCAACTTCTTCCGCGCCCACCAGAGCTACTACACCGAACACGCTCCTGATGCGGGCGACTGGGGCATCGCGGCCTTCACCGGGATGGGCGTCTGGCCGGCCGACGTGTTGGCCGAGCAGGACAACCTCTACGTGCTCATGGTCAATGAGCCCGAGCAGCCGCGGCCGGAAGTCATCTCCAGCCTGTCGGCGGTGCACCCGTCGGACGACCACGACAGCTGGCTGCGCTACCTGGCCTCACCGGAGGTCGTCATCGTCACGAGCACGGTGACCGAGGCGGGCTATCGGCGCAACGCGTCGGGCGGACTCGACCTCAACGACGCCGAAGTGGCCGCGGATATCGCTGCGCTGCAGTCTGATCCGTTGGTGAGCGTCTCGACCGCGCCGGGTCGTTTCGTCGCCGGATTGTTGGCCCGCCGAGCCGCCGGGGCGGGGCCGCTCACCTTCCTCCCGTGCGACAACGTGCCGGACAACGGCGAGATGGCGCACCGGGTGATCACCGATTTCGCCCGTGCGGTCGACCCGACCCTGGCCGAATGGATGGCCGAGCACACGACGTTCGTCACGACGATGGTCGACCGGATCACACCCCGTGCCACCGACGCCGACCGCGCCGACCTCGTCGCTCGGACCGGCATCGATGACCCGTCGCTCGTGGTCACCGAGCCCTATCTCGAGTGGGTGCTCGCCGGTCGGTTCATCGCCGGTCGACCGGCGTGGGAGCAGGCAGGCGCCACCTTCGTCGACGACACGACGCCCTTCGAGACGCGAAAGCTCTGGCTGCTCAACGGTTCCCACTCGCTCATGGCGTATGCCGCGTCCATCCGCGGCCACGAAACCGTCGCCGAGGCGATCGCCGACCCCGTGGTCCGAGACTGGGTGCTCCAGTGGTGGGACGACGCCCAAAGCCAGCTGAGCCTGCCCGAGGAGCACATCACGGCATACCGAGCGGCGTTGCTGGACCGCTATGCCAACCCGCGAATTCGGCACCTGCTGGCCCAGATTGCGGCCGACGGATCGCAGAAGGTGCCGATCCGGATCGTGCCCGCGCTTCGTGCCGAAGTGGCGGCGGGACGCACGCCGACGGGGGCCCTGCGGGCCGTCGCGGCATGGGTGCTGCACCTGCGCGGAGAGGGAGCCCCGGTGACCGACGGCGCCGTAGCCGACCTGCAGCAGCAGGTGGCGGACGACCTACCGTCGGCGGTCGCGGCGGTTCTCGCGTGGCTCGGGCTCACTGATCTCCACCTCGACGAGCCGGTGCTTGCCCTGGCCCACGAGCTGAGCGCCACTCCTTGACGCGGCGTGGATGCGGCTTTGTCGCGGCGTTGACCCGGCGCTGCCGGGGCCGCTGCGCGGGTCGCGGCAACAGCGGCATACCGAAAGCCTCCAGGGACCACCCCGGAGGCTTTCGGCGACCTGCCCCTGTCTACAGATCTCGTTGAGAGACAAGATAATTCGTGGAGTAGGACATCGACCAGAACGGACGGCCGGGGGTCGCGCAACAACTGGCAACTCGTTTACCGGCACCCTCCCGGAGCATTTCACTGAAGGTGTTCAGAAGTTCCACCCGGTCGACGTCAGTGCGGACGCGCTGACTCGGTTCTAAGGACACAACGGCAATGACCGCTTCGGCCCCCACCGCTCCGCCCAACGCCTCGCACGGCGCCCTGGAGACACTCAAGCCCACGTCCCTGTTCGGCTACGGCCTGGGTGACTTCGGCTGCAACCTCGCCTTCTCGCTGTCCACGAGCTTCCTGCTCTTCTACTACACCGACGTCGCCGGCATCTCCGCCGCCGCCATCGGCACGATGTTCCTCGTCGTGCGCCTGTGGGACGCATTCACCGATCTGTTCGCCGGCCGGTTGGTCGACCGCACGATGACCCGCTGGGGCAAGTTCCGGCCGTTCATCCTCTTCGGAGCCGTTCCGTTGCTGTTCCTGTCGGTGCTCACCTTCGGGATGCCCCAGAGTTTGTGGATCAACGAGAGCAACAGCAACGCCGGTCCGGCCCTGCTCTACGCCTACCTCACCTACGCCGTGCTCGGCCTGCTCTACTCGATGGTCAACATCCCTTATGGCTCGTTGGCCTCGGCGATGACCCAATCGGTGAACGAGCGCGCCAAGCTGGTCGCTGCCCGCTTCTTCGGAAGCGCCTTGGCCGGCGTCTTCCTCACCTGGATCATTGCGCCGCGGATCTCCGAGTTGCAGGGCAAGAGCGCAGGTTTCCAGAAGGCGCTCAAGGCTGCACAGGAGGCCAAGGACACGGCGAAGATCACCGAGCTCAAGGCGCAGGTTGCCCAGTTCCAGCCGGACATGCAGGCCGTTTTCACCCAGACCACGCTGTGGTTCGTCGTCCTCGGCTCGCTGTGCTTCTTCGGCACGTTCTACTTCTGCCGTGAGAAGGTCGCCCGCGCCACGCCTCGGGTCACCATCGCCGAGACCTGGGAAACGCTGCGGCACAACAAGCCGCTGGGCATCCTCTGCTTGGCCAGCCTGTTCTACCTCATCGGCCTGTTCGCCGTGCCGGCAGCAAGCGTCTACTACGCCCGCTACATCCTCGGCGACACTGGCCTCACCGTGCAGATGTCGATCATGAACGCCGGTGTTTCCCTCCTCGCCACGCCGTTCATCCCCTGGATCATCCGCAAGATCGGCAAGAAGAACCTCTTCCAATACTCCGGTCTGCTCACCCTGGTTGGTGGTCTGGTCCTGTTCTTCCTCCCGGCTGGCGGCGTGATCCTCGCGATGATCTTCCTCGCGGTCAAGGGCGCCGGTGCATCGTTCATCAACACCGCGATGTTCGGACTCGAAGCCGACACGGTCGAATACGGTGAGTGGAAGTCGGGGAAGCGCTCCGAGGGCGCGACCTACTCGATCTTCTCCTTCACCCGCAAGGTCACCCAGGCCCTCGGTGGTGCCGCCGGTGCCTGGCTCATCGGCCTGGCCGGCTACGTCGCCAACGCCCCCACCCAGAGCGATGCAGCAATGACGGCCATCCGTGCCTCGATCGGCCTCGTGCCGGCCGGCTGCGCCCTCATCGCGATGCTCATCTTCTGGAAGTACCCGCTCACCGACTCACGGTTTGCCGAGATCCGCAACGAGGTCGAGGCCCGCAAGGCCAGCCTGGACCACGTCATCGTCGGTGAAGGCAAGGTCGTCGACAACCACTGAGACGTCGCAACTACTGAGACGTCGCAACTACTGAGCCGTCGCCTTCCGGTGCCCTGCGCACCCCCAGAGGTATGCCGCCCGTCCTCCGTCGGGCGGCATACCTCTTTTCGCGAATCGGCTCGGACGCGGCGTTGCCCAGGCGCATGGACCGAGAGACAGCGAAACCCTCACACCGACTCGAGATCCGAGCGCGTTCCCCTCTGCTCGAATCCCCCCTGCGGCGCACTTCACAGCCTTGCCCGATTCGCCCGTCCCGGAAAGTCCCCTGATTCAGGGACGGGCGCGATGACCGGAGCCGAGCACGCAACTGGAACACTGAGCGTTATGGGTCAGGGGTTGCGTTTAGGTGTCGTCGACGACCACCCGGCCATCTTGCGCGGGGTCCTGGCCCTGCTCATCGAGTTGTGCCCCGAAATCACCGAGACGTTCACGACGTCGACGGTGGCGGCTCTCCTGGGCGCCCGGCGCAGCCTCGATCTCGTCGTCCTGGATGTTCGGCTTGCCGACGGGAGTGACCCGGCCGCCAATGTCGAAGCGGTGGTTCGGGCGGGGTTACCTGTGGTTCTCTACACCCAGGAGCAGCGGCGCGGGGTGTTGGCCCTATGCTTCCGGGCCGGCGCCTCCGGGTTGGTCGATAAGAGCGAAGATCCGGCCGTGCTCGCATCGGCCATTCGCGAGGTGGCCAGCGGGAAGCCCTACCTCAGTTCAGGGTGGGCGGCGGCCGTCGAGGGTGCCGACGACGGGCTCGTCCCGGACCTCGCCCCGCGGGAGAGCGAGGCCCTGAGCCTGTATGCCGCCGGCCTCCCGCTCAAGTCGGTCGCCCGCCGCATGCGTGTCTCGGAGGACACCGTCAAGGAATACCTCGACCGGGCTCGGGTGAAGTACACGCGAGTTGGCCGACCGGCATACACCAAGGTGGACCTCTATCAGCGGGCAGTAGAGGACGGCTACCTGCCGCCTCCGGGAGAGAGTCGCTCTCCCGGCGTCACCCCATGACCCTCACCCGCCGTGTGCTGGACCGGTGGCTGCACCGCGGCGCCTGCGCCATCACCGCAGTCTTCGTCCTGTCGGTCATGTGGCAGCAACTGCTCTCCCCTGTTGCCTACCCTGCACACCTGTTCCAAACGTGGGCCATCGCCGCGAGCTCAGCCTTGGCGTGGGCGCTGTGGGACGCCTGGGTATGCCGTCCTGTCCCCTGGGGGCTGCGGGCCTGCGTGGTCGTTGCTCTCCTCGTCGGGACCGTCCAGGTGCTCGGCGGGTGGAGGTTAACCGGTGCTGGGACGGTTCCGCCTTTGCTACAGGCGATGGCGCCGGCCTTCGGTGTCGCAGGCTTCGCGTTCAATCCGCGGACTGCCGGGGTATTGGGGTTGTTCTGTGGCGGCGCCTATGTGGTCTCGGATCTGAGCGTTGTTGGCTCACCGCTCGCCTTCGGGGCGGGGATCGTCGTTGGCGGCTCGGGGCTTGTGGCGGCTGGCGCGATCGACCTGCTGCACCGTGCGGCTGCCAAGGTGGAGGAGGCCGTCAATGTGCAATGGGCGGCCCGCGAGGCCGCAGGACGGGCTACCGCCCGAGCGGAGGGGAAGGAGTGGTGGGACGGCCTCATCCACGACAAGGTGCTCGGTGCGCTGCGCCTGGCCTCTCGAGCGCGAGACGACGCAGACAGACGCGCTGCTGCGGAACTGGCAAAGGAAGCGCTGACCATCAGCAATGGGTCTGGGGGGTCTGCGGATGGAGATGGTGAGACCCTTCATGCGCGGCTTGAAGCTACCTGTGACCGCCTCGGACTCGTCATGGCTTGGCGGGTGCGCGGTGACCGCGGAACCCTTCCCCCAGAGGTGGATCTCGCCGTCGTCGGGGCAGCCGAGGAGGCCCTGACCAACGTCGCGCGGCACTCCGGCCTGCGCGAGGTGACCGTCACCGGATCGATCGATGACAGCGTGGCCCTGGACATCATCGACGGGGGTGTCGGGTTCGATCCCCGCGCCCCTCGTCCGGGGCGCATCGGGATCGACCGCGGGATCAGTGCTCGCCTGGGGCGGGTAGGTGGGTCGGCCTCAGTGCTCTCCACACCTGGTGGTGGGACGACGGTGCGGCTGAGAGCCGCCGTGCACCCGCAAGTCGCCACCGACAGCGCCTCGGTGCCGGTCGAACTGTGGAAACACCGCGATTTCCTGGCCATTTTCGTCCTCGGTTGCGTGATGACTGTGGTCTTCTGCGTCATCGGGGCCTCGCAACACCACCTCGTCGTGTCGCCGTGGGTTCTCGTCGTGGCGGTCGTGGCGGTGCCCAGCCTCGGTCTCGTTGCGGCTTTCGCCCCGGCAGGGCGCCAGGACATCGCTGCGGCGCTCACTGTGGGAGTCACAGGCGTCGTGCTCCTGGGCACCAGCAACCTGCGGAATCCCTACGACGGCACCTGGGGTTTGTGGTTCGTGGGCGCATTGAACGCCACCGAGACCCTGCTCGTGGGACGGTTCTCGGCCTTCTGGGGCGGGGTGGCCGTTGCTGGCGCAGGCGGGGGGATGGCTCTTGGCCAGCTGCACCGCGGTGGAGTGGCCGACCTCGGGCTCATCGTTGTTGTCCTCCCGCAGATGCTCGCCTTTGGCTGCGCGGCCTGGGGGGTCAGACGCGCCCTGGACCTGGCTACCGAGGCGATCAACGCAGCAGCTGCGGAACAAGGCGCGCTTCGGTTGGCTGACGCGCGGGCTGAGGAGGCGGCCCGGGTCGCCCAGTCGCGCAGTCAGGACGTCATCGTGCAAGCGGGCCATCTCCTTGAGCGCATCGCCGTCGCAGAGCCACTATCCGACCCCGACCGCGATCGTTGCCGTCTGGCCGAGGCCGAGGCGCGGGATGCGCTGGTGGCGAACCCGTTGCTCACGCCGGACCTGCGCGCCTCGGTCCGTCAGGCCCGCGAACGTGGCGTGACCGTCGCACTGGCGGCGGACGAGAGCACCGTCGAGCTCGGCGTTCCCCAGTTCCGAGGGATCGTCTCGGTCGTCATCGAGGCCGCCCCACCGGGCTCCCGGGTCAATGCCCGGCTGCGCCGCGATGAGCGCGGGCGAGTCGGCTCGATCACGCTGGTCGACGTCCTTCCCGACGCGCAGACGCTGCCGCGTCTGTTGGCTCGGATCCGGGAGTTGGCCGGCTCGCTCGACCTGCTCATGTCGGTCGATGATGACCTCCTGGTCGAGCTCTGGGGCGGCCGGGCCCCGGCCTGACCAGCGCGTCCCCTCAGAGCCAGCGGCGGACTCGGGTGCGATAGGCGGCATACTCCTGGCCGAACTGGGCTGCAAGAGAAGCCTCTTCGGGGCGCACGACGAGCCAGTGGAAGGCGATCAGCGTTGGCAACAGCACCACCAACGGCCACCACGACGCGACCACGAGGCTCGCCCCTACGATCCACCCCACGAAGGCGAGGTATGCCGGGTTGCGGCTCCTCGCGAACGGCCCGCCCGTCACGAGCGCGCTGCCCTCCCGCCAGGCCACTTTCGTCGTGCCCGCCGCGTCCATCACCGATGTCGCCCAATACATAAGCCCGATCGACACAAAGACCAGGACGAAACCGATCGGCCGCACGATCGCCTCGCCCGGGATGGGCCACGGCCACACCCTGCTGGCCACCAGCGCCACCGCGAACGGCACAAGCAACACGAGTGACGGCGGCAGACGCCGCGGGGCGGACTGGCTCACGGACGCCACGATAGCCAGCCTCGCCGGCGAGGGCGCCGACCGGTCGACACGTGATCTGGCCGCGCCAACGACGTGCCTGCCCTCGTGCAGGTGACTGCAGCGCGAGCGACTGGTGATCGGCGGCGCTCACTGGCCGCCGATCCAACCGCCGCCGTGCGAAGGTAGGCGGGTGAGCCTGCCGCCGATCACCGAGGACCACCGGGCCCGTCGCTTCGCCGACGGTTACGACCGGGTCTTCGCCGAGGTCGAGCGCACCTTCCTCGGCCCGATCCGGTCCCGACTCGTCGGCCACCTGACCGGCCGAGTCGTGGAGATCGGCGCCGGGACGGGCGCCAACATCCGGCACTTCGCCAGCGCCGATCGGGTCGAGTTGGTCGAGCCGTTCCCGCGGATGCGCGAGCAGTTGCATCGGCGGCTGGGAGCCCGGGAGGGCGGCATACCGATGCGCGTGGTGGACGGTCGGGCGGAGGAGCTGCCCTTCGCGGACGGCTCGGTCGACGCGGTCGTCTCCACCCTGGTGCTGTGTTCGGTCGTCGACGTGCAGCGCGCGCTCGCGGAGGTGAGTCGGGTGCTCGCGCCGGGCGGGGTGTTCGCCTACTTGGAGCACAGCCGCGGTCGCGGGCTCAAGCGGATCGTCCAGACCGCGATCACGCCGCTGACCATCCGGTATGCCGCTGGCTGTCACCACGACCGTGACCTGGCGGCGGCGATCGCGGGGATGGGCGCGGCGCACGTGGAGCCGGTCCACGTGCCAGCGCCACTGGGCATTCGGATGCTCCCCGAGTGGCCACTCATCGCTGGCCGCGCGACAGTGCCAGGCCCGTTAAGCCTCAGCGAGGCGGCGGATCGCTGACCATAGCCCGACGCAGGTATGCCGCCCGCTCACGGTGAGCGGGCGGCATACCGGATGGTGCGTGGTGACCGCCTGCGGGCGGCGAGCGATCAGATGAACAACAGCTGCGCGCCGTCGGTGAGCTCGATGAAGTCGGTCGCGGAGATGATGTCCTCGACGCCTTCGTAGAGGTGCTCCTTCTCCAGGTGCATCATGTCGGCGCTCATCCGGCAGGCCCACATCTTGGCGCCGGAGCCGTGCAGCAGGTCGAGGAACTCGGGCACCTCAGGCACGTCGAGGTCGGCGATCTGCTTCTTCATCATCTTCGTCGTCACGGCGGTCATGCCGGGCAGGCCCGCCATGCCTTGCGGCATCGACATGCCGAAGTGGCCGGGCATGTGCATGGCCGTGTTGCCGAGGTAGGAGAACTTGAGCTTGCCCATCGTCTCCTTGTTGATCATGTCGAAGCCCCAGAAGGTGAAGAACAGGTGCACCTCGATGCCCTCGCCGAGCGCGGCGTTGGCCAGGATGAGGCCCGGGTAGGCCATGTCGAGGTTGCCCTTGGAGCAGATGATCGCGAGCTTGCGTCCGGTCGACGTCGCGTCGTCGAACGACGGGACGATCATGTCAGTCATGGTGATCTCGTTCTCTCAGTAGTCGACTGGTGGTGGGATCTGGGTCGTTGGGGTTCAGACGCAGCCCTTGGGCTTCTGCAGGCCCGCGATGTAGGACATCTTCTTGGCCGGCTTGCCCGGGAAGAGCGCGAAGAGGTCCTTGACCGGTATGCCGCCCACCGTCGAGACCCGACGCAGCGTCGCGGTTTCCTTCTGGGTCTCGAAGTCCTTGCGCAGGAAGTGGATCGGCACCCAGTGGGCGTCGGTCAGGGTGATGCCGATGTTGGCGGCGAGGGTCTGGGCGAGCTCCTCGTCCCACTGCTCCGGCTTGGTGAGGAAGCCCTCGGCGTCGACGTCGATCTGGCGGCCGGCGATCGTGGTGGTGGGCATGGGGTCCAATCTCCTTGGTGCTGGTCGTGTGCGGGATGGGGGGGTGGGAGGGCAACGCCCGGTCAGGCGTGGGCAGACTCGGTCTCGACGTTCTTGCCGAACATCGACATCTCGGCCGGCAGCGGCATCGGCCGACCGGGGAGCAGGACGTTCCAGTAGACGTGCCGGAAGGCGAGCTTGCCCAGGTGGTTGGTCCGCGACTCCTTGAGCAGGCTCATCGGGCCGACCGGGAAGGGGAAGTGACCGGTGAGCGGCTCGGTCTCGTAGTTGAAGTCCAGCAGCAGCGCCTTGTTCTTGCCCGACTCGACGAAGCAGTTGGCGTGTCCATCGAACGAGTGGGTCATGGGCTGGCCGGCGGCTAGCTGGCAGAAGTTCTCGACGAAGACCTCGACGGAGAAGTGGGCCACCGAGCCGGCCTTGGACGTCGGCAGGTTGCTTCCGTCGCCGAGGGCAAAGATGTTCGGGTATGCCGTCGACTGGTTGGTGTGCTTGTCGACCGGCACGTAGTTGAGCTCGTCGCCCAGGCCCGACCGGGCGACATAGTCGGCGCCCATGTTGAGCGGGACCGTGACGAGCAGGTCGAAGGCGATCTCGCGCTCGTCATAGGACCGGATGACCTTGGCCTCCTGGTCGACCGACTCGATCATGAAGTCGGGCTCGACCTTGATGCCGCGCTTGGACAGGTGGTGACCGAGCTCGCGGCTGGCGACCGGCTTGGTGAAGGCGCCGTCCAGCGGCGTCACGTAGACGATCTCGGTGGCCTTGCGCAGACCCTTCTTGGTGAGGTAGTCGTCGGCGAGCATGACGAACTCCAGCGGTGCCACCGGGCACTTGATCGGCAGCTCGGTGATGTGCATGACGAGCCGACCGCCGCGGAACTCCTTGAGCGCCTTCTTAAGGGCGAGCATGCCCTCGTAGGTGTAGAAGTCGTGGACCGACTTGCGCCACTCCGGGCCGAGCATTCCGGGGGTCTGGTCGGGGCGAGGGGTCGTGCCGGTGGCGATGACGAGGTAGTCGTAGTCCAACTCCCGGCCGTCGGCCAGGTGGACCTGCTTGCCTTCGGGGTCGACCCGGTCGATCTCACCCATGAGCAGCTCGATGCCGTCGTCGATGAAGGCGTGCCGGGAGCGGCGGACGTGCTTGCTCTTGTTGATGCCGAACGGCACGAAGAGGTAAGCCGGCTGGTAGTCGTGGTTGTCGTCCTTGTCGACAACGACGATCCGCCAATCCTCGGCCGCCAGCCGATCGCGCAGCTTGTTGGCTGCCATGGTGCCGGCGGTTCCCCCGCCGAGGATCACGAGGGTGCGCATGTCGGGTCGTCCTTCTTTGGTCTCGCGGGGAGGGGCTGGTACGTGAGACGATACCCCCGCGGGTATGCCGAGATATGGGGTCGAAGGTCCCTCAGCGGTGTGCGGTGCGGCACAGAGGACTCAGTGACCAACCGAAGGAGTCGTGGGAGGATGACCGACATGACGACGGTGGAGCTGACGCCGGAAGAGCTCGCCAAACTGGCCAATCGGCTGCGCCGAGCCCAAGGTCAGATCGGCGGCGTCCTGCGGATGATCGAAGACGGGCGCGACTGCCAGGACATCGTGACCCAGCTCGCAGCCGTACGTCGGGCCGTCGACCGGGTCGGCTTCTCCATCATCGCTACCGGTCTGAAGCAGTGTGTCAACGAGGCGCACGAGCGCGGCGACTCCGAGGTCGACACGGCCCTGATGGAGAAGCTGTTCATCAGCCTCGCCTGAGGCGGATCAATCGGCGGTGAGAGCCGCCTGGAAGTCGGCGAGTAAGCGGTCGCTGAACAGGACGAACCGCACCAGGTCTAGGTGCGCCAGCTCCGGGGCGGACCGCACGGCCGCAACGGCGACCCGCGCGACCGTCGCACCCTCCCAGCCGTAGACGCCCGCGCTCACCGCCGGAAACGCAACGGACCGCGCGCCGACCCGCAGCGCCTCGCGCAGCGAGTTGGCGAAGCACGCAGCCAGGTCCGCCTCGTCGCGCTGGCCACGGTGCCAGTTCGGCCCGACCGTGTGGATCACCCACCGGCACGGGAGGTTCCCCGCACCGGTCGCCACGGCATACCCCACGGGGAGTCCCCCCGGGTATGCCGTGCGTCGCACGCGCCGACACTCCTCCAACAAGCGGGGTCCGGCGGCCGCGTGGATCGCGCCGTCCACCCCGCCCCCGCCCGCCAGTGTCGAGTTGGCCGCGTTGACGATCGCGTCCACCGTCTCCTGGGTGATGTCGGCGCGCACCGCCTCGACCCGGGCTGCCATCCGCACTCCTTGTCTGTGTCCAGCCCCCCACGATAGGTCGCGGCAGGGGTCAGGCGAGAGGCTTGACAGCGAATACAGATGTATTCTACAGTCAGGAATACACACGTATCCCCGTTGGAGGAGTGCCCGATGCTTGCCCCGATCGCACCGTCAGCGCCCGTGCAGGCGCTCCTCGCGTCGGCAGCCACACCAGGCTCAGGCGCCCCGGTCGACGCACCGGCCGAGTTCAGGGCCAGGCGCCCGTGGCTCGTGGGGATGGCGCTCTCCCTGGTGCCCGCCGTCTTCACTGGCATGGGCTTCGGGCTCGCCGCCGCGAACGGACTCGACGAGCGCGCCCAGACCCTCGGGGCCGCAGCCGGTGCGAGCCTCTCGGCGCTGGTGGGCTTGCTGGTCATGTGGCGAAGCCGGCCAAGCGCGGTCCAGTTCGGCTTCCGCTCGCCGCGCGACCTGGCCAAGACCTGGTGGCTCGCCCCGGCGCTGGTCGTGCCCTTCGTCGTGCTCGCCGCGACGGGGGTGACGGTCTCCGGCGCCCTCGTCCCGGGCCTTGTTTGGCTCTCTCTGGCGGCGGGGCTCAACGAGGAGATCTGGTTCCGCGGCTTGGTCCTGGCCGTGTTCCGGCCCGCTGGCCCGCGGTATGCCGTGGTGGCCTCCTCGGGCCTGTTCGGCCTGTTGCACCTCACCAACCTCTTGGGCGGCAAGAGCCTCGGGTATGCCGTGCTGCAACTGCTCTTCGCCGTTCTCTTCGGGGTCGTGGTTGCGCTCCTCGTCGTGCACACGCGCAGCCTGTGGCCGGCCATCGGCATCCACGCGGCATACGACATCGCGGCCTACCTCGGCGGCGACGTGCTCAACACCGCGGCGGTGGTCGGGCTGAGTGTCCAATGCGCGATCTTGGCGGGCTACGCGGTCGTTCTGTGGCGACGTTTGCCGCGCTGACCCTCCCCAGGCCGGGCGGGGTGCAGTCCCAGGAGGGCAGGGGGCTCCTGGGACTGCGCTCAGTCCCTACAGTTGACGATGTGTCCCTCACCCCCCGACAGGTTGAACTGGCCGACGCCGCGCTGCGGATCGTTGCCAGGCAAGGGATGCGCGCGGTGACCTTCCGCTCGGTCGCGGCCGAGTCGGGCTGGTCGCTCGGGGCGGTGCAGAAGGCATTCGCCACCAAGGTCGACCTTCATGCGGCGATGTTCGCTCGCCTGCGCGGATCGGTCGGTCCGGCACCGACTCATGAGCCGGGGCGGCCAACCCTGCATGCCTGGCTCGTGGAGTTGGTGGCCAGCGTCCTGCCCCTCGACGAACGACGGCGTGACCTGGAGTTGCAGGGAGCTGCGTTCGCCGAGCTGGCCGCCCACGACCCTGAGATCGCCGGGGTCATCGCGGTCGACGACCGCCGACTGTTGGGGCTGCTGGAGGGGCTCGTGCGCCGGGGCCAGGCCGAGGGGGAGATCGACGGGTCGCTGCGGGCTGACGCCGTGGCCTGGGCTGTTCTGGCGATCCTGCAGGGTGCGGCGAGCCAGCTGCTCTATGACCCGCGGACCGAGTCGGAGGTGCGGGAACTCGTGTCCCCGGCCCTTGCCGGCATACTCCATTGGTCAGGTTGAGCGGAATAGACTCAACTTTGGCTGGGTTGCCCAAGGAAAGCGCCCGCGGTGGCGCGCCACCCACGATCAGGAGCACACGGCATACCCATGGATCTCAAGCTGACGACCAAGGCGCAGGAAGCGCTGTCGGCTGCCGTCCGCGCGTCGGCGGCGGCCGGCCACCCCCACACCGAGCCTGCCCACCTGCTCAAGGCACTCACCGAACAGTCCGACACGACGACTCCCGCGCTGTTGCAGGCCGCGGGCTCCAGCCTCGCCGCGGCTGCCCAGGTGGCCCAGCAGGCGCTTTCCGGTATGCCGTCCGCCTCCGGCTCCTCGGTCAGCGCGCCGGGCCTGTCGCGGGCGGCGATGAGCGTCCTGGAAGCGGCCCGAACGGCGATGGCCGCGATGGGCGACTCGTTCGTGTCCACCGACCACCTGTTGCTGGCGCTGGCCAAGACCGGCCGGTTCGGGCTCGATGCTGCGGCGATCGAGGCGGCAATCCCGGGGCTGCGGGGCGGGCGCACTGTCGACTCGGAGAACCCTGAGGGGACCTTCGACGCGCTCGCGAGGTATGGCACCGACCTCACCGCGCGGGCGCGCGAGGGCAAGCTCGACCCGGTCATCGGGCGCGACGCCGAGATCCGCCGCGTCGTCCAGGTGCTCAGCCGCCGGACCAAGAACAACCCGGTCCTCATCGGTGAGCCGGGCGTGGGGAAGACGGCCGTGGTCGAGGGTCTGGCGCAGCGCATCGTCGACGGCGACGTGCCCGAGAGCCTGCGCGGCAAGAAGCTCATCAGCCTGGACCTCGGTGCGATGGTGGCCGGGGCGAAATACCGCGGCGAGTTCGAAGAGCGGCTCAAGGCCGTGCTCGAGGAGATCAAGAACGCCGAGGGTGAGGTCGTCACCTTTATCGACGAGCTGCACACTGTCGTGGGGGCCGGGGCGAGCGGCGAGGGCGCAATGGACGCGGGCAACATGCTCAAGCCGCTGCTGGCCCGCGGCGAGCTGCGCCTGGTCGGCGCGACCACCCTCGACGAATACCGCAAGCACATAGAGAAGGACGCCGCGTTGGAGCGGCGCTTCCAGCAGGTGTTTGTCGGCGAACCGTCGGTCGAGGACACCATCGCGATCCTGCGCGGGCTCAAGGAGCGCTACGAGGCCCACCACAAGGTCGAGATCGAGGACTCGGCGCTGGTGGCCGCAGCCACGCTGTCCGACCGCTACATCACCGGGCGCCAGCTGCCCGACAAGGCCATCGACCTCGTCGATGAGGCCGCCTCGCGGCTGCGGATGGAGATCGACTCCTCGCCGGTCGAGATCGACCAGCTGCAGCGCACCGTCGACCGGATGCGCATGGAAGAGCTGCACCTGGCCAAGGAGACCGATGCGGCGTCGGCCGAGCGCCTGGAGCGCTTGCGCAAGGACCTGGCCGACAAGACCGATGACCTCGCCGCGCTCAACGCGCGGTGGGAGGCGGAGAAGTCCGGGCTCAACCGGGTCGGTGAGCTCAAGGCCCGGCTTGATGACCTGCGCACCCAAGCCGAGCGGCTGCAGCGCGAAGCCAACTACGAGGGTGCGGCGCGCCTGCTCTATGGCGAGATCCCCACACTGGAAAAGGAATTGGCCAGCGCCCAGGAGTCCGAGGTGACGGCCCGGGCTGGCTCGGCGACACCGGTCGGAGGCGCCGCGGGCGGGGGGTCCGGAGCGGGAGCCGGGGGGACGGCATACAAGGACGTCATGGTCAAGGACCGCGTCGGTGCCGACGACATCGCCGAGGTGATCTCGGCGTGGACGGGCATCCCGGCGGGGCGGCTGCTGCAGGGCGAGACCGAGAAGCTGCTGCACATGGAGCAGCTCATCGGCGCGCGCCTCATCGGGCAGACGGAGGCGGTGCGTGCGGTGAGCGATGCGGTGCGGCGCTCGCGGGCGGGCCTGGCCGATCCTGACCGGCCGACGGGGTCGTTCCTCTTCCTCGGGCCGACCGGCGTCGGCAAGACCGAACTGGCCAAATCGCTGGCCGACTTCCTCTTCGACGACGAGCGCGCGATGGTGCGGATCGACATGTCGGAGTATTCCGAGCGGCACGCGGTCGCTCGGCTGATCGGTGCGCCTCCCGGCTATGTCGGCTATGAGGAGGGTGGGCAGCTCACCGAGGCCGTCCGTCGGCGGCCCTACTCAGTGGTGCTGCTCGACGAGGTCGAGAAGGCTCACCCGGAGACCTTCGACATCCTCCTGCAGGTGCTCGACGACGGGCGGCTCACCGACGGGCAGGGGCGCACGGTCGACTTCCGCAACGTCATCCTCGTGATGACCTCCAACATCGGCAGCCACTTCCTCGTCGACCCGACGATGCCCGACAACGCCAAACGCGAGGCGGTCATGGGGATGGTGCGGGCGTCGTTCAAGCCCGAGTTCCTCAACCGGCTCGACGAGGTCGTTGTCTTCGATCCGCTCTCGACCGAGGAGCTGGCTCGGATCGTCGAGCTGCAAGTGCGGGCGCTCTCGGCGCGCCTGGCCGACCGCCGGATCACTCTCGAGGTCACCGAAGCGGCCAAGGAGTGGCTGGCGCTCACGGGCTACGACCCGGCATACGGCGCGCGGCCGCTGCGGCGGCTGGTGCAGCGCGAGATCGGCGACCGGCTGGCTCGAGCGCTGCTCGCCGGCGAGGTCCGCGACGGCTCGACGGTCACCGTCGACCGCGACGAGACCGCCGACTCGCTCGTGCTGCGCTGACGGTTGGTGCGGGGTCGAGGTATTCGGCCGTCAGCTGACGATGGCGAAATACCTCGACCCGGCGGCGGGGGCGTTCGTGTCGAGCGATCGGGTGACCACCGTCTTCTGGGTGGCCTGCCTCGTGGCCGGTTCCCTCCTGCTGCGCCCTCACTCCTAGCAGGGGGTCGGGCGGAGTCTCGGTGGGCTGTGTGAGTCAGAGCGAGCGGATCCACTCGGCCCAGCGCAGGGCTCGGTGGTGGATCTGGTCGACGACGGCCGCTCGCTCGTCGTCGGTGCTGCATCGGAGCAACTGCTGTGCCTCGTCCCAGGCGTGCTCGCGCCAAGAGCGGACGGTCGCGGTGAACACGGCTTCGTCCAGGCGCCCCAGCAGGGTGTCGAGCACTCCGAGGATCGGCATGACCTCGTTGACGACGCTGCCTTGGACCAGGTCGATCGAGGCGATGATGACGTCGTTGACGGCCTCGTGGTCCTCGTGCCTGTTCGTGCGGATCTCCTCGGCCAGCCCCTCCCAGTCGTCCAGGACGTCAGCAAGAGCCAGCGGCAGATCGTGGTTGATGTGGGCATTGATGCCGAGCAGGACCTGTTGGAGGGGCATCGCTGCCTCGTCCTGGCAGGCGTCGAACGCCGTCGTCCAGACCAGCGGGCATGGGTGCTCGGGCGTCATGACCGCGGGGTCAGCGACGACGAAGTAGTAGTCGGCGAAGCGGTCGAGCAGCCGATGGACCCACTGCGGGTCGGCGAAACCGCCGCCCTCGACGCGAGCGAGCATGGCGGTGGTCATCAGCGCATAAGCGCGGGCGAAGAGGAACCGGCGGTCGGCGGCGGCCTCCCACCCGCCCGCGAGGGCTTCCAGTCGACCGACCGTGGTCACGGCGTCTCCCGTCGGTGCAGGGTGTCGTCGCGAGCCAGTATGAGGCAGGGGCACGGCATACCGGATCGGTATGCCGCCCGCCACCCCTGGTGACCGGCGCACCCGGCGGTCAAGCGCGCGGGCCCTTGTGGCCGACCTTCCGCCAGGCGATCACTGCAGCGAGTGCGAAGCATGCGGCCAGGAAGGCTCGCGACGCCGTGACTGCCACCTGCTCGGGGAGGAGGAGAACAGCGCAGACGATGGCGAGCAGAGCCAGCGCTGCTGTGGCCCGTCGAACGGCACTCATGTCGCTACTGCCTCGTGCAGCAGAGCCTGGATGGGAACTTCATCTGACATCCCTTGGTGGGCCCCGAGATGGCGGGCCAGCCCATCGACAGTCCAAGGTCCCTACGCGTGCGCGGGCTGCTCTGTCCATTCCAGGCTGGCAAACAGCCTGTCCCGACACCAGGGCTGGCCGCGGCACGTCGGTGCCGTGGCAGGTATGCGCCAGCCGTCAGCCTGCCCATACCCACGACCCTGCGGCGGATGGGTCGGAGGCGAGGGGCGCGGCATACCGGATCGGTATGCCGCGCCCCGCGCCTCGGAGGTGACGGCCTACTTCTCGGCCTTGGCGTATTCCTTGGCCTTGTCGGCAGGCATGTAGTCGTAGCGCAGCTGCCGTCGGGTGAACGAGCCGGTGCCGTGCGACACCGATCGGAGGTCGATCGGGTAGCGGGACAGCTCAGTCTGCGGGACCTCGGCGTGGACGATCGTCCAGCCCGACTCGCGGGCCGGCTCGGTGCCGAGCACCTGGCCGCGGCGGCCTCGCAGGTCGGACATGACCGCACCGACGTAGTCGTCGCTGACCGTGATGTCGACCGCGTCGATCGGCTCGAGCAGCGCCACCGTGGATTCGTTGGCCGCCTCCTTGAGGGCGATCGCCGCCGCTGTCTGGAAGGCCATGTCGGACGAGTCGACCGAGTGGGCCTTGCCGTCGAACAGGGTGACCCGGATGTCGACCAACGGGTAGCCAGCCAGGACGCCTTTGTCGAGCTGACCGCGGGCGCCCTTCTCCACCGAGGGGATGAAGTTGCGGGGCACGGCACCACCGACGACCTTGTCGACGAACTCGAAACCACCGCCGCGGGGAAGCGGCTCGATCTCCAGGTCGCAGACGGCATACTGACCGTGCCCGCCGGACTGCTTGACGTGGCGACCCTTGACGATGACCTTCTTGATAAAGGTCTCCCGCAGGGCGGTCCGGAACGGCTCGGCCTCGACCTGCACGCCGTAGCGCTCGTGCAGCCGGCCCAAGAGCTCCTCGATGTGGGCTTGACCCATCGCCCAGAGGACGACCTGGTGGGTCTCGGCGTTGTGCTCCATCCGCATCGTCACGTCTTCGGCGACGAGCCGCTGGAGGGCGGACGCGAGCTTGTCTTCGTCGGCCTTGGACTTGGCGTGGATGGCGACGGGCAGCAGCGGCTCGGGCAGCACCCACGGCTCGACGAGGACCGGGTGGTCCTTGGTTGAGAGGGTGTCGGAAGTCTCCGCCTTGGAGAGCTTGGCGACCAGGACGATGTCGCCGGCGATGGCAAACTCCTTGGGGCGCAAAGCATCCACGAGCGGGGAGGACAGCGGTCCCACCCGCTCCTCGTCGTCGTGCTCTGGGTGGCCCTCAAGTTCGTGGCCGAGGAAGGTCGACAGGTGGCCGGAGACGTGGGCGACTTCTTCGGCCCGCAGGGTGCCGGAGAAGACCCGCACCAGGGAGAGTCGACCGACATACGGGTCGCTGCTCGTGCGGATGACCTCGGCCACGAGCGGACCCTTGGGGTCGCAAGCCAGTTCAGCGATGTCGCCGCCGGAAGGCGTCGTCGCTGCAGGCAACGGCCGCGCGGCGGGCGAGGGGAACGCGGTCTCGATGAGCTCGTAGATCTCTTCCATGCCAACGCCGGTGGCCGGCGAGATCGGGAGCATGGGGAAGAAGGTCCCCTTGCCGATGGCCGTCTTGGTGTCAGCGACGAGCTGAGCAACGTCAAGGTCCTCACCGGACAGATAACGGTCCAGCAGCGAGTCGTCCTCAGACTCCTCGATGATCGCCTCGATGAGCGTCCCGCGGTGCTCCTCGATGGTGGCGGCCTCGTCGTCGGAGGGAGCGCGGCGGGCACCCTTGCCGTCGGCGACGTATTGGCTGATCAGGGCCATAGCGCCCACGACGGTCTTGTCGTCGGAGTGGACGGGCAGATAGACCGGCTGGGCGTCGCCGAAGACCCGGCGGCAGGTGGCGATGGTGTCGGCATAGTCCGATCGCGGCATGTCGAGCTTGCTCACGGCGATGATCCGCGGCATACCGACGGCGGCGCACTCCTGCCACAGCAGCGCGGTCGCACCGTCGATGCCGTCGGCACCGGAGATGACGAAGATGGCGGCGTCAGCGGCGCGCAGACCCGCGCGCAACTCGCCGACGAAGTCGGGGTAACCAGGGGTGTCGATGAGGTTGACGGTCAGCCCGCCACTCTCGACCGCAGCGACCTCGACGCCGACGGACCGCTCGTGCTCGCCCTCATGGGGGCGGCGGCCCGGGACGCGCGCGGCGACCAGGTGCTCGAAGAGGGTGGATTTGCCCGCACCGCCGGGGCCGACGAGCACGACGTTGCGAATGTGCTCGGGACTCGCGGGGACCGGTGCGGACGACGATTCTCTGGCGGCAGTTGCTTTGCTCACGGGCTCCACCTTTCTCTAGGCCGACCCACCCCGCAAGGGGACGGAGGGCCCGCCTCACCGTGGCAGGTCGGTTG
>WBZS01000765.1_pt1 | contig 33115 bp, 24 predicted proteins | sample 5204201 | NCBI WGS metagenome assembly WBZS01 (sample SAMN12344357, study PRJNA552823) | activated sludge metagenome | biome: Activated sludge suspended growth; feature: Nitrification reactor; material: Wastewater; isolation source: activated sludge from nitrification reactor of wastewater... | reverse complement strand
CCGGTGCGGGCGCACAAGCTGTTCCAGAAGGACAAGGACTACATCGTCAAGGCGGGCCAGGTCGTCATCATCGACGAGTTCACCGGCCGCATGATGCCGGGCCGCCGCTATTCCGAGGGCCTGCATCAGGCGCTGGAGGCCAAGGAGCACGTCGAGATCCAGCCCGAGAATCAGACGCTGGCCCAGATCACGTTCCAGAACTACTTCCGGCTCTACGAGAAGCTCGCCGGCATGACCGGCACGGCCTCCACCGAGGCCAACGAGTTCCTGGACATCTACGGCCTCGAGGTGATCGAGATCCCGACCAACCGCACGGTGGAGCGCCGTGACGAGGACGACGAGATCTACCGCACCCAGAAAGAGAAGTACGACGCCATCATCCTGACCATCGCCGACTGCCACCGGCGCGGCCAGCCGATCCTGGTCGGCACCACCTCGATCGAGAAGTCGGAACAGCTGTCGGCACTGCTCGGCGACGCAAAGCACATCGCCGACCTCGGCAAGCGCACCCTGGCCCAGGCCGACAAGCTGAAGGACAGCAAGGCCGAGGGCGAGCTGAAGGCCTACCTCGTCGACATCGGCAAGCACCTCGTCGACACCGCCGCCGCGGCGGCCAGGAAGAAGGACACGGCACCCGTCCCGCATCAGGTGCTGAACGCCCGCTTCCACGAGCAGGAAGCCCACATCATCGCCCAGGCCGGCGTGCCCGGGGCCGTCACCATCGCCACCAACATGGCCGGCCGCGGCACCGACATCCAGCTCGGCGGCAACGTCGAGTTCCGCCTGCGCGACTGGATCGACGAGCAGGAGAAGACCGGCGGCAAATCGCCGGACGACAAGGCCATCGCCGCCCGCAAGGCCGAGATCGCCGCCGACGTGGCGGAAAAGAAGAAGGCGGCACTGGACGCCGGCGGCCTCTACGTGCTCGGCACCGAGCGCCACGAGAGCCGCCGCATCGACAACCAGCTGCGTGGTCGCTCGGGCCGCCAGGGCGACCCCGGCCGCTCCAAGTTCTACCTCGCGCTCGATGACGACCTGATGCGCATCTTCGGCTCCGAGCGCATGGAGAGCGTGCTGAAGACGCTCGGCCTGCAGGAAGGCGAGGCGATCACCCATCCGTGGATGAACAAGTCGCTCGAGATGGCGCAGAAGAAGGTCGAGGCGCGCAACTTCGACATCCGCAAGCAGATCCTGAAGTACGACGACGTGATGAATGACCAGCGCAAGGTCATCTTCGAGCAGCGCATCGGCATCATGGCCGAGGAAGACGTCAACGAGACGGTGGCCGAACTGCGCCAGCAGGTCATCTCCGACCTCGTCGCCCGCCACATCCCCGAGAAGGCCTACGCCGAGCAGTGGGACGTCAAGGGTCTCAAGGAAAGCGTGCAGTCCGTGTTCGGCCTCGACCTGCCCATCGAGACCTGGGCCGATGAGGAGGGCATCGCGGACGAGGAGATCCGCGAGCGCCTCACCCACGCCGTCGAGGAAAAGGCCGAGCAGGTGCAGGCCGAGATGGGCAAGGAACTCGTCGGCCAGTACGACAACGAGCGCGCGCTCATCAAGATGGTGCACGCCGACGAGGCGCTGACCGCCCTGTTGCGCGCCGACGACATGAAGTTTGCCGACATCGGCCGCCACATCATCGCCGCCGACAATCCGGCCATCAAGGTCACCGGCCTCGATCCGGAGCAGGCCCAGCTGCAGGCGTGGCAGATCGGCGAGCAGTTCGCGCGCCGCTACGAGGAGGCGAAGGGCTTCGTCGGCCTCGTCGAGACGGTGCCGGAGGGCGAGCGCACGCCGGTCAGGCTCGGCGCGCTGCGCCTGCGCGAGATCGAGAAGATGGTGCTGCTGCAGACGCTCGACCACCTTTGGCGCGAGCACCTCGTCACCCTCGAGCACCTGCGCCAGGTGATCGGCTTCCGCGCCTACGGCCAGCGCGACCCGCTCAACGAATACAAGAGCGAGGCCTTCGTGCTGTTCGAGGGCATGCTGGCCCGCTTGCGCGAGAACACGACGGGCGTGCTGATGAGCATCAAGCCCGGCGCCGAGCAGACAGAGCCGGCACTGCAACCCGTCGAGCTGCCGCCGATGGAGGCGCACCACATCGACGCCTCGACCGGCCTCGACGAGCTGGCCCACCTGCCGCCCGAGGTTGCGGCCCATGTCGCGGCCGCCGATCGGGCCATCGCCGGCTCGGCGCGGGCCCAGCCGCAGCCCGCCAAGCAGGCGCCGCTGCAGACGCGCAAGACGGATGCCAACGGCAGCGCCGCCCTCAACCCGAAGGACCCGGCCACCTGGGGCCGCGTCTCGCGCAACAACCCGTGCCCGTGCGGCTCCGGCAAGAAGTACAAGCACTGCCACGGCAAGCACGACGCGTGAGGTCCGGGGGGCTCTTACGGCATCAGAGAACCCCAGGCTCGCCGCCGCGGCTCAGGGTGCGCGCCACCGCCTCGCGCCAGACGGCGAGGCGCCTGGCGCGCACATCGGCCGGCAGCGCCGGACTGAAGCGGCGGTCGAGCGCCCAGCGCCGGGCGAAGCTCGACGGTTCCGGATGGAGCCCGGCCTGCAACCCCGCCAGATAGGCCGCGCCGAGCGCCGTCGTCTCCAGCACGGTGGGGCGCTCGACGGGCGCGGCGATGAGATCGGCGAGGCGCTGCATGGTCCAGTCGGAGGCGACCATGCCGCCATCGACGCGCAACACGGTGTCCGCCGCCCCTTGCCAGTCGCGACGCATGGCGTCCAGAAGATCGGCGCTCTGGAAGCACACCGCCTCCAGCGCCGCCCGCGCCAGCTCGTTGGGCCCCGTGCCCCGCGTCAAGCCGAACAAGGCGCCGCGCGCCTCGGCGTCCCAGTACGGGGCGCCGAGCCCGACGAACGCCGGCACCAGGATCACATCCTGCTCGGGATCCGCCTTCGCCGCCATCGGTCCGGCCTCGGACGCGGCGTGCATCAGCTTCAGCCCGTCGCGCAGCCACTGCACGGCGGCGCCAGCGATGAAAATGGAGCCTTCCAGCGCATAGGTGGTCTGCCCGCCCAGCCGGTAGCCGATGGTCGTGAGCAGGCGATTGTTCGAGACGACGGCTTGCGTCCCTGTGTTGAGCACGGCGAAGCATCCGGTGCCGTAGGTCGCCTTCATCATGCCGGGCGCGAAGCAGGCCTGCCCGACCAGGGCCGCCTGCTGGTCGCCGGCCACGCCGAGGACCGCGATCGGGCCGCCGAGCAGCTCGGGCACGGCGCGACCGAAGTCCGCCGCGCAGTCGCGCACATCCGGCAGCAGGCTCATGGGCACGCGCAGGGCCGCGCACAGGTCCTCGTCCCAGCGGTTGCGGTGGATATCGAACAGCAGGGTGCGCGCGGCGTTGGTGGCGTCCGTCGCATGCACACGGCCCCCCGTCAGGCGCCACAGCAGGAAGCTGTCGATGGTGCCGAAGGCGAGTTCGCCCCGCTCGGCGCGGCCCCGCGCTCCCGGCACATGGTCGAGCAGCCAGGCAATCTTGGTCGCGGAGAAATACGGATCGAGCCGCAGTCCGGTGACGGCGGCGACGCGCGGCCCCAGACCGTCTGCCGCGAGGTGTCGGCACACGCCGCTGGTGCGCCGATCCTGCCACACGATGGCGCGATGGATCGGCTGGCCGCTGGCGCGCTCCCAGATCACCGTCGTCTCGCGCTGGTTGGCGATGCCGATGCCGGCGATGTCACGGGCGCCGATGCCGGCCCTGGCGAGCGCCACGCGCGCCGTGGAAAGGACCGTGCGCCAGATATCCTCGGCGTCATGCTCCACCCAGCCGGCCTCGGGGTAGTGCTGCGCGAATTCCTGCTGCGCCATCGCCGCCAGCGTCAGATCGGCGCGGAACACCAGTGCGCGTGAGGAGGTCGTGCCCTGATCGATGGCCAGAATGTGGGCCGGCATGGCCGCTATCCCCCTTGCTGTGGCACGCGCCGTTCGCCGGGCCTGAGCATCAGGGCCCTGGCATGACAGCCGTGCGCCTGCCCCATGGCGCGGGCCGGTGGCGCGCTGATCCCGGTCAGCCCGTCGCTCACGCGATGAGTTTACGCCCACAGCTTTAACGGTCGGCCAACCGGGTTCTGGCACCATACCGCGCAGAACGCAGCCGACAGGCGCTCATGAGTCGCGTGGTACCGCGCCGGCAAGCACGCCGCGTGGGCGCCGCGATCCGGCTTTGCGAAGACGCTGCCCGTTAACCTTGTTGTCTCGCGTAAGGTGCCCTCGCCATGCCGCCCCGCCCCTCCATGCCGTCCATCCCGGATATTGTCGCCGCCATGCTGTGGCCGGCCGGACGCTGCAACCGCAAGGGGCTGCTGCTGTGCGCCCTGGTGCTGCTGGCGCTGCAGGTGCTGGCCGCCCTCGCGGTCTACGCGCTCGAGCTGCCGCACATGAGCGCGCCGGTGCTGAGCGTCGACGCCCTGCTGCTGTGGATGGGAACCTGCGCCATCGCCAAGCGTCTGCACGACCTCGGACGGTCGGCCTGGGCCATCCTGTGGGCGAGCCTCGGCGTCATCGCCTGGTCGACCGTCGTCGCCATGGCTGTGATCATGACGATGGGCGAGCAGGCCCTGGCGCCCGACGGAGTCGGCCTGGCCATCGCCGCCGCCGGCTCGTCGCTTCCCGTGCTGGCGCTGACCCTGTGGGCCCATTTCGCCCGTGGCGAGCCCGGCCCCAACGCATACGGCCCCGAGACCGACGACACCGGCTTCTCGCCGCCCCGCCCCGGCCTGCGGCCGGCCGACGCCATCGGCTGATGCGGCGGCGCCGAACGAGGCGCGCGACACACACTATATCCCTTCCGACATATCCCTGACGTCAGCCTCCGACTGCCGCGCGTCCGTCGCGGTCGAGGGGGCCGGCCTCAGCCGACCTTGGCCGCCTCGCGGCGCAGCCCGGAGAGAATCGGCTCGTAGGCCTCCTCGTCGCGCGCCTGCGGATAGACCATATAGACCGGGTAGACGAAGCGGCGCGCCCGCTTCGGACTGCGCAGCCGGCCGCGCGCCAGCAGTTGGCGCACGAGGCGCATGGGAAAGTATCCGGACGCCTCGTTGGCCAGCACATAGTCCAGCCCCTGGGCGCCGAGGTCCAGGTTCAGGCCGGGGTTGACCAGTTCCGGATAGGCGGCGGCGTGGTCCTCCTGGAACTCCGGCCCCCAGTCGATGAACACGTAGTCCGGCGTGCGCCGGGCATTGGCGGGCGCGCTCGCAACCAGCACGAACTCCTCGTCGAACAGGTGCTCCATGGCGAGCCCCGGCGGCTGCGCCGGACGGTACAGCACCGCGAGGTCGAGCGTGCCTTCGACGAGGCGCCGCCCCAGCTCCGAGCTGAGGCCCGCGCCGGCCGAGACGGCGATGTCGGGGATGTTCTGGCGCTGCCAGGCCAGCCATTTCAGCAGGAATCCCGACCACAAGCCGGGCGGGGCGCCGACCGAGAGGTGGTCGCGGTGCTTGACCGAAAGACCGATCTCCAGCTGGGCGTGCTGCCACACGCGGACCAGCGCCAGGGCGTGCTTCTGGAACTGGGCGCCGGCCGAGGTCAGCTCGGCCCCGGACTTCGAGCGCTCGAACAACGGGCGCCCCAGAAGGTCCTCGAGACCCTTGATGCGCGAGGAAACGGTGGATTGCGTGACGTTCATCCGCCGGGCGGCGTCGATGAAGCTGCCGGTCTCGGCGATCATCAAAAACGTACGTGCCAGCGTGATATCCATGCTGCTCCGCCCGGTCGCAACGACGCTGCTCCAGGGCTATCTATCGAAATTTTCGATAGTGGTCAGCAGAAAATTCCGTTTGTTCGAGGTCTTGAACTTGACCAGATTGACTGCATCCGACTCACTCAGTCGGAAGTTTCTCGACCCTCTCCCGGGGTCGCCAACGGAAGGACCAGAACCAATGAAGGCACCTGCGAAGAAGCCCGCCGCGAAGAAGGCCGCCGCCGCCAAGGCTCCGGCGAAGAAGGCTCCCGCGAAGAAGAAGAAGTAACCAGTTTCTGCCTCAGCCAGGAGTAGCCCGAATGTCCAGACGGGTATTTGCGGCTTGTGTGGCAGCCATCCTGACGACCTCCACCGCCAACGCGGTGTCGGTCACCAACCGCGATGACAAGGAGTACAAGCTCACTGTCATCGAAGGGGACGCCAAAGCGGATCACACGCTGAAGCCGTCCGGGGTGCTCGAAGGGGTTTGCCAGAAGGGTTGCGTGATCCGCCTCAACGACAGCGAGAACGACGAGTACGAGCTGGAAGGCCCGGAAGTCGTGTCGATCGAGGAGGGGTACCTCTACTACGACGGACCGGATGTGCCTGCGGAGCCCGGTGGTGGCGATGCCGGCCAGCCCTCTCAGCCGAAGCAGTAGGAATTCGAGAGCCAAGCCGCGTATCTGGCTCGATCAAGGCAGCATGAGACGATGCGCTCGGTACCGCGAAAGCGGCGCCGGGCGCTTTGCCGTGCATGGCGCACATCACGGCGCGGAGGCCGCGGGAATCGCGTAGCAAAAACGCACTGTCCTGCCAACGGGTTGGGGGATGAACGGGTTTCCGATGGATGACTGGGGTGGCGGCTCGGTTGGGTGGCGATGGGGCTGGCCGGTCACCGGATTGGCGTAGTGGATCGGCCGAACGTCAGCCGTCGCGACGGCGGGATCGCGACGGACGCGGCCGTGCCGAGGAACGCCGAGGACGGCCCTCGGGCGGATCGCTCGCGGAGGGCCCCAAGGCCGAGCAACAGCGAGGTGTCAGGGCAGCGGCGTCAATTGACAATCGGCCGATCCGCCTCGCGCCGCACCGACCTCGCGCATAGCGAGCAGCGTGGCGCTCGCGATCCCCACCGCTGCCGGGGCCTATGGCGGGGCGACGCCGCGAACCGTTCCGTGCGAGACAGCGGAGGGGTGGGCGGACGGAGCAGGATATCGGCATCGAGGCGCGACCGGTGTCGCGCCGCCCTCGCCGGAGCCCGCGCCATGCACGCCGCCGTCACCGTTGCCGCCACCGCTTCCGCCCGCGTTCCCACACATGCCGCGCGCGCGGCGCTGCCGTCGCCTGCGATGACGACGTGTGGACGCACCGCCGACACGGCACCGGCTGCCGACCGCTGCGGACGCTGCCGCCATCGCACAACCTGCGCCGGGACCCGCGCGCCGCTGTCGCTCGCCGGGGCGCCAACCGCGCGCTGCCCCACTGTTCGGCGCCTCATGGCCGAGCGCGCTGCCGCCCGCCAAAGCGCCACCGCGGCGTGAGGTTCTGGAGCGCCTCCCTTCACATCCCGAAACGCGCAGTCTCCGAAACGCATCAGGGCCCAACCGCGAGGTCGAGCCCTGTGGACGAGACATGCAGGAACGCCACCGGCCTACTCGCCGAACAGCTGCTTCTTGCCGAGGTTGCGGAACAGCTGCTTCAGCAGGCCGTCGTCACCCACGCCCGGCGCCGGCGTGGTCTTGGACACGTGGTCGAACACCTTGCCGTCCTTCAGCGTATAGTTGGCAACGCGGTCGACGCTGCCCAGCGGGTTGAAATAGACGGCGAGCACCTGCCGGTCGACCTCCTTGGGCAGCAGAAAGGCGACTTGGTTCGAGGTGCTCGAAATGTAGTAGTAGGCGGTGCCGCCGCTGACCGGGGCGGTCGTCGCCGGTGTGCCGAGCGCCAGCTTGACCTGATCCTGGCTCATGCCGGGCTGAATCTGCTGCACATCGGTTTCGCGGAACTGGTGGCCGTGCTTGATGACCTGCGGCGAGCAGCCGGCAAGGCCCGCGGCGAGGCCCCCGGTCGCCAGCAGCGCGCCGGCCAGCGCCGCGCCGCGCAGCCTCCCGGCGCGCCAGCGGTGTAGGACCGGATGCCGGCTCTCGAACTGTTGGCGCGCCTGCCACCTTGCGCTCATAGTAATCCCGTATGTCCTGAGATCAGAGAGAGACTCGTGCAACCCCGCCGTCCAATTCCGCTTAGCCCGAGCCCGCATCGAAAGCAACGCATGCCCTTGCCCTTGCCCACACCCGAGCCGCCCACACCCGAGTTGCCCGCATCCCGGCTGCCCACGTCCCGGCTGCCCGCGCCAGCGGCGGCCCAGTTGCACGCGCTGGCGGCCCGCCTGACCGCGAACTCCGGCCGCAGCCAGGGAGGCCGCCCGTGCTGAGCTGGCTGCGCCGCCGCTCGGCGGACCGTCGCAAGGCAAAGGAACTTTATGGCGCCGTCGTGACGCAAGCCCGCCAGCCGATGTTCTATTCCGGCCTGCGTGTCCCGGATACCCCGGCCGGCCGCTACGAGATGATCGTGCTGCACATGTTCCTGCTGCTCGAGCGGCTGCGCAGCGAGGGGGAGGCGTCGCGGGCGCTGACCCGCGACGTCATCGAGGCGTTCGTCGAGGACATGGACGACGCCATGCGCGAGATGGGCGTCGGCGATCTCGCCGTCCCCAAGCGCGTCAAGCGGGCGGCCGCCGGCTTCTACGAGCGCGCCGGAGACTATCGAACCGGTCTGCAAGCCGCCGAACCCGAGCCGCTGGCCGAAGCCCTGGCGCGCCACATCTGGCTCGAAAGAGGCGAGAGCGAGCGATCGTCGGCGCAGCTGCTGTCGGCCTACGCGCGCGGCGTGGCGGCGCATCTCTCCGGCCAGGACGCGGCAACCATCATGCAGGGCATCGTCACTTTCCCGCCCGTGGTCTACATGGACATCTGAAGGGACATCTGACCCGTCGGCCGCGCATCCACGCCGCCACAGCCCGCTGCCACCCAAGGCGCCGTTAACCAGATCGCTCGCGGCTCGGACGCCTGCCTCCCCGACACCAGGCAGCGGGCCACACCGGAAACCGCGCCGGCGCGTGCAATCCACAAGCCAGAGCAAGCCAAGAGCAAGACAACAGAGACCGTTCATGAGCGACCCCACGCCCGCACCGCTGCTGACCTGGAGCCACGACGCCACCGAAGTGCCGGAAGCCGGGCTCGTGCGCCAGCGCCGCGCCAGCGCGGCCGAACTCACGGCCCTTGCCGCCGCGCTGGACCTCCTCTCCTGCGACAGCCTCGTCGCCGACTACCGGGTGAAGCCGATCGCCGGCGGCGGCTACCGTCTCCACGGCACCCTGGAGGCCGCCGTGCGCCAAGCCTGCATCGTATCGCTGGAACCGATAGATGCCCGCCTGACGGCTCCGTTCGACGTCGAATACTGGCCCCCGGGCCGCGGCGCCGACGAGCCCGAGGGCGAGATCGACGCCCTGGCGGCGGTCGAGATCGAGCCGCTGCTGCACGGCCGCATCGACGTCGGCCGCATCGTTTTCGAGCAGCTTGCCGCCTCGCTCGACCCCTATCCGCGTAAAGACGGCGTCGCGTTCACGCCGCCGGAGGACAAGGCGGGCGATCCGGCCCGCTCGGGCCCGTTCGCGGCCCTCTCCCGACTGAAGGACAAGCCCTGAGCATCGGGAGCGTGGACGCCCCCGGCTCCCGCGCGGCGGCCGAAGCCGCCCGCCCGCGCGGCGCAATTGGCCAAAGTTCGCGGGGTGGAGCGACAGAATCAGGTTGTCAGGCCAGCCCGAAGGGCTATTTTCCGGCCCAGTTCCTGGCCCTGAACGGATGATGCGAGGCGAAGCGAGGGGAAAGCGCGCCGGGAACGAACTTCAGCCAATTTTGGGGGCGCCAGCGCTCGACCTCGCCCGGCGCCGGTCGAGACCTACGAGCTGACGCAACGGGATCTTGCATGCCGCAGCCACGCACGCTGGCGATCGACGCAATGGGGGGCGACCACGGCCCGCAGGTGGTGATCGCCGGAGCCGCGCTGTCGGCCGAGCGTCACCCGGCGCTCTCCTTCATCTTCGCCGGTGACGAGACGAAGATCGCCGCCGAGGTGGCCCGCCATCCGGTGCTCGCCGGCCGCTGTCGCACGCTGCACACGACGACCGTCATCGCCATGGATGACAAGCCGAGCCAGGCGGTGCGTCGCGGCAAGGGCACCAGCATGTGGCTGGCGCTCGAGGCCGTGAAGACCGGCGAGGCGCACGCCGCCGTCTCCGCCGGCAATACCGGCGCGCTGATGGCCATGTCGAAGCTCATCCTGCGCCCGATGCCGGGCATCGACCGCCCTGCGCTGGCCGCGCTGTGGCCCACCATCCGCTCCGAGTGCATCGTGCTCGACGTCGGCGCCAACATCGGGGCGAGCGAGCGCGACCTGATCGACCTCGCCATGATGGGCGCGGCCATGGCGCGGGCCATCTTCCACGTCGAGCGACCAACGGTCGGGCTGCTGAACGTCGGCTCGGAGGACATCAAGGGCGCCGACGAGGTCAAGGCCGCGCACGCCCTGCTCAAGGGCGCCGCCAACCTTCCGATCGACTATCGCGGCTTCGTCGAGGGCGACAAGATCGGCCAGGGCGTCGTCGACGTCGTCGTCGTCGAGGGCTTTGCCGGCAACCTCGTGCTGAAAACCGCCGAGGGCACGGCGCGCCAGGTCGGCCAGTACATCAAGGACGCGCTGACCCGCAGCCCGCTGTCCAAGCTCGGTGCCCTGCTGGCGAAGGGCGGCCTCAAGGTGCTCAAGGAAAAGATGGACCCGCGCCGCGTCAACGGCGGCACCTTCCTCGGTCTCAACGGCATCGCGGTCAAGAGCCACGGCGGCACCGACGCGCTAGGCTTTGCGAGCGCCGTCGATCTCGGCTACGAAATGGCCGAAAGCGGGCTGGTGCAGCGGCTTTCCTCCGACCTCGCCGTCTTCCACGACGCGCTCGCGGCAGCCGCCGTCGGCGACGCGGCCGGAGCCGCGGCAACACCGGTGGCCGGCAAACGCGCGACCTGAGGCACGACCTGAAACGTCGCCCACCGGCCGGCCGCGCCCTGTCGGTACGACGGACGACAAGAAACCGGCAACGCAATCCCTTCGGCAACGGCGACCCATCCGGCATCCGTTGTCCGGCACGAGACTCGAGAGGAATGCACAGTGGCAGTCATTCGATCGGTGATCCGGGGCGTCGGCGCCTACCTGCCCAAGCGCGTCGTCACCAATGCCGAACTGGCCAAGATGGTCGACACCACCGACGAGTGGATCCGCGAACGCTCCGGCATCCTGCAGCGCCACATCGCGGCAGATGACGAGCGCACCTCCGACCTCGGCACGCACGCCGCCCACCAGGCGCTGGTGCGGGCCGGCATCGATCCCGTGGACATCGACCTCGTCATCTGCGCCACCGCCACGCCCGACCGCACCTTCCCGGCCACCGCCGTACGCATCCAGCAGCAGCTCGGCGTGACACAAGGCGCCGCCTTCGACGTGCAGGCCGTCTGCTCCGGCTTCGTCTACGCGATGACGGTCGCCGACAACTTCATCCGCTGCGGGCAATCGAAGCGCGCCGTCGTCATCGGCGCCGAGACCTTCTCCCGCATCCTCGACTGGAGCGACCGCACCACCTGCGTGCTGTTCGGCGACGGTGCCGGCGCCGTGGTGCTGGAGGCGCAGCCGCAGCGCGGAACCCAGCAGGATCGCGGCATCCTGTCGACGCGCATCCGCTCCGATGGCCGCTTCGAGGATCTGCTCTACGTCGACGGCGGTCCCGGTTCGACCAAGACCACCGGCCACCTGCGCATGAACGGCCGCGAGGTGTTCCGCCACGCGGTGCAGAAAATCTCCGGCGTCATCGAGGAGACGCTGGTCGATACCGGCCTCGCCGCCGACGAGATCGACCTCTACGTGCCGCATCAGGCCAACAAGCGAATCCTCGACGGCATCGCCAAGAAGCTCAACGTGGCGCCCGAGAAGATCATGGTCACGCTCGACATGCACGGCAACACGTCGGCGGCCTCGATCCCGCTGGCTCTCAACGTCGCTTTCGAGCAGCACAAGGTGAAAGAGGGCAACCTCGTGCTGATGGAGGCCATGGGCGGCGGCTTCACCTGGGGCGCCGTGCTGGCGCGATGGTAAACGGCGCATCAATTGCGCCGCCGGGGGGCCGCCAAAGGCCGTCACGGGCCGCTCCTCAGGGGCCCGACGGGCGCCGGCGCGACCTGAAAGCCACACACCGCCGCCGAGACATCATCATTTATCCATCAATATCAGTTGGTTGAAACGATCATTGATTGACCTGTGGAGCGCCCACCGCTAGCATCGGGAAAACACAAGACATGTGGGGAGGCTGCGGAGCACCATGGGTGGCAAGACATTGACGCGCGCGGATCTGGCGGAGGCCGTCGTGCGGAAGGTTGGACTGCCGCGCAACGAGTCGCATGCATTGGTGGAACTGGTGCTCGACGAAATCTCGGGCGCGCTCGCCAATGGCGACCCCGTGAAGCTGTCCTCGTTCGGCTCGTTCGGCATCCGCCAGAAGGGCCAGCGCATCGGCCGCAATCCCAAGACCGGCGAGGAAGTGCCGATCACGCCGCGCCGCGTGCTCGTGTTCCGCCCGAGCAACATCATGAAGGACCGCATCAACGCCGGCATGCAGCGCCGCCGCCGCGCCGCCGAATAGGCGCCGCCGGGCCTCGCCGCCGCGCTTCGCCCTTCGCTTCCCGCCGACGCAGCAGACCGGCTGCGGGCGGCTGCAGATCGGTGCGCGCCAGCTCCCTCGCGCCAGGGCTCCAACCAACCAGCGCCAGAGGCGAAGGGGAGAGTGGTCTTGGCAAGGTTCGTGGTCGACGCCGTAACACTGCTGCGGCTCGTGGAGCGGGAGCAGGCGCCGGCCCCCGGCCACCTGCTTGTCGCGCCCGGCTCGATCCGCACTCAGGTCCTGGACCTGCTGCTGCCTGAGGTGCGGCAAGGGCGCAGAAGTGAGCCGTCCGCCTTGCAGATCCACGATCGCATCACGCGGATGAAGCTGCGTCTGCTGGACGACCGCGTTTCCCGGAGGTTGGCTTGGCGACTGGCCCGCGAGCACTCCTGGGCGACGCTGCGGGATGCCGAGTATCTGGCCATTACCCGCCTACAGGCTGACGCCCTCGTGACGATCGACGAGGCTTTGGCCGCCAAGGCCGAGAACGTCGTCCCCTGCGCGTCCCTGGCCTTGCTGCTCGCGCCGCCATCCCAGAGCTGAAGGACGTTCCCCACTATCGCGCTTTGGACGAGACAGCACCGGCGCCGGCCGGCGTTTACCAGACCGGCCCATCAGGCCATAATCCAACTCGATTCTTGTCGTCGGCATACCTGGGCGCTCGAATACCGGGTCGTCCGTGAGCGTTGTCCGAACGGCGGCTCCTGTCCGGGACGCCGCCGGCCATTTGAACGATCGATGTTTCCGATCGATCCCCACGTTTCAAGGAGATGCGCATGGGCAAGGCAGCCGAAGCCTTCAGGACCATCAGCGAGGTTGCCGACGACCTCGAGGTGCCGAAGCACGTCCTGCGCTTCTGGGAGGTCAAGTTCCCCCAGATCAGGCCGATGAAGCGCGGGGGCGGTCGCCGCTATTACCGCCCCGAGGACCTGGAACTGCTGCGCGGCATCCGACACCTGCTGCACGCCGAGGGCTACACCATCAAGGGCGTGCAGAAGATCCTGCGCGAGCAGGGCATCGATCACGTCAAGGAATTCATCAAGGGATCGGCAGCATCGGCCGAACCCGAGCCGCCGGCGGCCAAGGGCGGCCGACGCAAGGCGCGTGGCGCCGCGGGCGCAACGTCTGCCGGCGCCGCGCCTGCTGTTGCAGCGACCGCACCCGCCCCTGTTCAGGCCGGGCGCATCCCCGTCTCGGCGGTGCGCGGCACGCGCCTCGCCACGCTCACGGCCATGCTGGCCGAACTGGAGGCCTGCCGCGCGCTGCTGCTGCGCGGTGGCGCGGCCGCGGCGACGGCGAGCGCCAGCCCGCCCAGCGTTCCCGCCGCCCGGCGCCGCTCCGCGCGCTCGTAACGGTGCGCCCGCGCGGACCTCGAACGGGGAGCGAGCACCCACGCTTGCCGGTGCCCCCTCCGGAACTCTGGATCGTGGAGCTGGCGCGCTGCCGCGATGCCCTGTTTGCCATCGAGCAGGATGTCCCGCGCCTGCCGGCCGATCACGAACTTGGCGGCAACGCCGACCGCCTCGCCACACGCATCGCCCTGCACATTCTACTCGAGCGGCGCCTCGGCCCTGGCGTGCGCGGCCGAACGATCGCACCGCGCCGGGAGCCACGGTCCGATGCACCACACCCGGCCAGCGCCGGCTCGTCCCGCCCCGCAACGACGCTCCGCACCCCGGCCGGCCCGGCCCGGCCCGTGCTCGATGGCGGCGGCGCCGTGTTCAGCCTCTCGCACGCGTCCGGCTTCGCGCTGATCGCACTGGCTTCCGAAGCCTCGGACGCCGGCGCGGCAGTCGTGCCAGGGGGCATGGCTGCGAGCGACACCGCTCCCCCCGCCACGATCGGTGTCGACCTGGAAGCAGCCACCCGCCGCCTCGCCATGCCGCGCGACCGCCAGGACGCAATCCGACGGGCCGGGTCCGCGCTGCTGCCGGCCGCAGGTCCGCTCGGCGATGACAGCGTCGCCGTGCTGCGCGCCTGGACGCGCCTGGAAGCGGTCGCCAAGGCGGACGGGCGCGGCATCGGCTGGCTATTGTCGGAACTGTCGGCGCGCACGCGACGGCCGGTCGCCATCGAAGCCGTACAGGCGGCGGCGGATCGCACGCTGAGCCGCCTCGCCGTCCGTGTCCACGACCTGACGCCGGACGATGGCCTGCCGCCCGCGCTCGTGGCCGCCATCGCTCTGCCGGTTGGCGACCGCGCGCCCCCGGTGCGCTGCTTCCCGCACGACGCCGCGGAACTGGCTGCGCTGGCGCCCCCTTGAGCGACCCCCAACCGCTGGCACCGCGCCAGGGCGATGGGGGTCGAGGGGCCTCGGCCCCTCGCCTTCACGTCTTCACGTCTTCACATCTTCACATCTTCACGTGCCTTCGCCTCGCGCCCGCCTCACGACGTCCCGGCAACGAGCCCCGTGGCCTTGCCGGCCGCCTCAACCTGCTTGCAGTCGTCCGGCTGCACGAGCGCGTTCTCCTGCGCCGAGAGGTCGCGACAGGCCTGCAGGAAGCCATCCGCCGCCTCGACAAGACCCGAGTTGGGGTGCAGCTGCGTCGTCAACGCGCGATAGGCGATGCGGGCGAGCTTCTGACGTCCCAGACCATTGACGTCGGTGCCGTAGTGGCGCCCGCCCTCCGAGACGAGGTAGGCGAACTTGTTCAGGATGCCGCTGTTGAAGTGCACGCAGCCGGAGAAGTAGTCGTTGGTGGTGTCGCACAGCTTGTGCTCGCGCTTCACGTACTCCGAATAGTGGTCCGGCTGCCCCATGTTGTCGGCGCCGTACGGCTTGTCCTTGTCGAACTTGGAGGCGCCGTCGGCATCCTGCATGTGCGGGTTGGCGAGGCTGCGCAGCGGGCTCGTCAGCGAAAAGCCCGGCAGCTTCTCGCCGATCACCCAGTTGCCGTTGCCGTTGCTGGCCTGATACTCGATGAGCACGCCGAAGATGTCGGACAGCGCCTCGTTCACCGCGCCCGACTCGTCGGAGTAGATGAGGTCGGCCTCGTGGGTGATGACGCCGTGCGTCATCTCGTGCCCCACGACGTCGAGCGCGGAGGCGAAGTTGGGCCCGTACACCATGACGCCCGACTTCGGGCAATAGGAGCCGGGGTCCTTGCACCAGTAGGCGTTCTCGACGTCGCCATAGCGGACGTACGACTCCAGCGTCTTCGACGGCTCGCTGTCTGCAATACCCTTGCGGCCGAGCACCTGGGCCAGGAACTCGTCGACGCTGCCGGTATGGCGATAAGCGAGATCGGCGTCCGCCGGCAGCGAGCCCGCAGGCAGCGTATCCGGCTTCAGGTTGGCGCCGTCGTCGATGATCTTCTTGCCGGGGAACACCGTCGCGGCGCCGAGGTCGTAGACCTGGCGGGGGGCGGCCGAGGCGGAGGGATGATCGCGGAAGAAGAACAGGATCTGCCCGTTCTCGGCATCGACGAACAGGCGGAAGGTATCGACGCTGACCAGCCAGGCGAGACGCGCCGGTCCGGTCGCGGCGCCGCGCGAGCGCAGCAGGGCCGGATCGAAGACCACCGTCTCGGCCTTGGCCTCGGCCGCCGCAAGCCCCGTGCGCAGTTGCATCAGCGCGCGCGGCTGGCCGCGATTGTCGATGAGCTCGGCGAGCTTGTCGCGGCCGATGGCGATGGCCGCTTCCCTGCTCAAGGTCGGCGCGGTCTTGTCGACGGCGACAGCCGACAGCTTGGCCGTCATCTGCGTCACGCCCAGCGAGGGGCTGACCACGACCTTGCCCGTGGAGCCGAACACCGGCACGCCGTTGACGCGCTGCTCGACGGCGACGATGCGCTGATCCTTGAAGTCAGGGTCCGGGCGCACCTTCAGGGCCTCGACGCGCGTATCGGCGTTGCGGGCGGAGACGGCGGCGGACAGCTCGCCCTGCGCAAAGAAGGCTTCGGCGGCCCGGCGCGCGGCGGCATCGCGTGCCTCGTCGGTCAGCTCGGTTGGGCGAGCGATGGAGCGGGCCGCGCCGAGGTTGGCATTGGGTGACAATCCCTTGACGCTGGTCAGCAGGCCGGTCTCGGGATCGATCTGCACCTGCAGGCGCGGGTTGTTGCGCTTGGCCGCCGCCACCGCGCGGTCGGTCTTCTCCCGTGCCGCCTGCTGGGCGCTGGCGCCCGATGGCCCGAACACCGATACCGCGGCGGCTGTGATGGCCGCGACCGCAACCCATCCCCCGATGGCGGCGAGCCGCCCGCACACCTTGCGCGACGGCATATTGCGCGACCCAACCTGCACTGGCCCAGACCCCTGCATGCTACGCTCCCTGCGCCGACCCCGGCGCCCCTTCGCTTGCGGCCCTACATCATCATTCCACTCACAGCTCGGAAAATCGCCTCGGGCATTCACGTCCGACGCTTCCTGGCTGTGGGCTGTATTCCAACCCGCCGCTCGACCCGCGTGATCCCGCATCGCCGGATCCCGCATCATTGGCAGGGCGATTTGCCACTCTCCTCGACCGAGGCGACGATGCTCGTGCTCTGCCAGACCGCCATCAGCTCGGCCAGCCCTGACGCCTTCAAGGTCTGCTCGAACGTCGTCGTCGTATCGGTCCAGCTCATCTTGAGCATATCGAGGTCGGAGCGCTGCTCGCCAAGGATCAGCCGCGTGTCTTCGGGCTGGTAGGAGGCGCGACCGCTGCCGTTGAGATCGATGCGCGGCCAGCAGCGCTCGTACTCGTCGATCTGACCGTCGCCGTTCAGGTCCGTCTCGATGGCATTGGCGCCGAACTTGGCCTCCTCGAGCAGCACCAGCTGGCGCTTGAACTCCTCGACGTCGGCGGCATCGACCTTGCCGTCGCCGGTGAGATCGGCGAGGTAGCGCGCGCTCTCGGGCGCCACCGCCAGCACGGCGGCGAGGCCGTCAACCAGCGGCGCGGAGCCCTTGCCGCCGCTCGCCACGGCCGACGTTCGGATCACCGAGACGATCTCGGCCGGCGTCTTCTGCGGCGCCAGCTCGAACAGGATGGCGGCCAGCGCCGAAACGTGGGGCGCCGCCTGCGAGGTGCCGCTGCACACGCCATAGGGTGTGCGGTCGGACGCCAGCGTGCTCATGATGTCGACGCCGGGCGCAGCCACGTGGCCGCCGACATTCGAGAACGAGGCGCGCTCGCCGGCGCGATCCTTCGCCTCGACGACGATGATGTTGGGGCTGGGCTTGGCGCCCTGCGTGCCGGCATAGGCGAACGGCGTCGCGAACTCGGCGCCGACCGGCTTGGCAAGCCCGTCGGAATCGTTGCCGGCTGCGGACACGAACAGGATGCGATCCTGGTAGCGGCTGACCACGGTCTGCACCACCTTGGCGTGCTGGCGCACCTGATCGCGGATCACCTTGTTGGCGGTCGGATCGGCGGAGCCGGTGCCGTCTGCCTTGGCGGCCAGGGCGACGCCGGCCCAGTTGTAGGCGAGGCTGACGTTGACGACGCGGCGCTCGCCGGTCGCCAGCGGCGACTGGTCGAGGAACTCGCTCAGGTCCGCGATGGCGTCCATGAAGAACGAGACGTGCTGCTGCGCCTGGTCGGTGCCGTCGGCGGAACTGTCGTTGAGCAGCTCGCGCGTGATCGGAATGGCCTCGAGACGTGCCTCCGGAACGGCCCCGTCGATGCCGAAACCGCCACCGAACGTGGCGCCAACGATGCCGGCCACGTGCGTGCCGTGGCTGCGGCCGCAGTCGGCGATCACGGGACCGGCCGGCAATCCACCCCAGACCTCCTTGAACACGACCTGCCGATTGTTGCCGAAGCCGCTGTCGAGGAAGGAGACGCGCGTGCGCGGCCGATCCTTGTTGGCCTCGCGCGAGCGCGCCAGGATGGTCCACACCGCCGGCATGCGCATGACCTTGAGGCCCCAGTTGCCGTCGTCCGTGGCGCTGGGGTCCCAGGTCCAGCGCGAAATCGCCTGCGGCGTCTGCACCTTGCTGTCGGAGCGCTTGGGCAGCGTGCGCGGCCCGATGGTGGAGTCGACGAACGCCGCATCCACCGCGGGATGCTTGCGGATTTCGGTGACGATGCGCGGCTCGAGCACGGTCGACAGCGTCTCGCGCGGCGGTTTGGTCAGCGAACGCGTCTTGGCGCCCTCGCTGCGCTCGCCATCGCGGTGGGGCCGACGATTGGACTCGACGTACAGCACACCGAGCGACGCCACGTGACGCTTCACCGTGAGATTGTACCTGGTGATGAGTTCGTCGATCTGCTCGCTGGTCGCGTCCGGCTTGAGCTGAATGATGAACGTGCGCTTCTTGACCATGAACTGCTGGCGCTTCTCGCGCTCGTTCGGGCGGCCGTCGGTGGCCTGGCCGGTCATGCCGGACTGGCTGTCTCCCGGAGTGCTGCTGTCCTGCGCCAGCCGGACGGGCGCATCGCTCGCGACTCTGTCGCCGCCGCCGCCCGCGAAGGCATCTGCCGCGGCAAAGCGCAACGGCAGCGATGAACGCTTGCCCGGCTGCACCTGCTGCGGCGTGGTCTTCTGCAGCGAGCCGTCCGGCCGGATGACGAAGGCTTCGTTGTCGTCGTCGGCATCCGAGTTCGGCTGTTGCGGCACCTGGCGCGGCGCCGGGAAGCTCCGCGTGGTCGCCGGCGGCTGGGTGCCGAACTTGTCCTCCAGCAGCCGGCGCAGACGCTCCTGCTTGTCCTCCTGGGCCGACAACGGCGGCGCTGCGACGGCCCCCAGCGCGATCCCGACCAGACCTGCAGCCAACAAGCGCCTCATCATGCGCGCCTCCCTTGAACTCGACCTCGGCCGATGCGCGATCCGCGCGCGTCGCGCCTCCCGTAGCGCGAGGACCGGGCGATCTTGATGTGGGGCAGCACAGCATAAGCTGCAATGCCCGCACATTCAGGACCGGCCCGCCGCCTCGCCTTCATTTCTTGGCCCACCAGTAGTTGTACCAGCCGGACACCTTGTCCCGGGCGGCATCCTTGGCGGCCGACGCCTTGTCCTTGGCCCACTGCCACCAGCCCTGCTTCTGCGCCTCCGGCTTGGGCGGCTCCGGAGCAGGAGACGGGGCGGGAGCCGGAGCAGGCGTCGGCGCTGGCTCTTCGGCCTTCGGCGCTGGTTTCGGCGGCTCGGGCGTCGGCACGGGCGCGGGCTTCGGCGGCTCCGGAGTGGGCGCAGGCTTCGGCGGCTCGGGCGCCGGCACGGGCTCGGGCTTCGGCGGCTCCGGAGTGGGCGCAGGCTTCGGCGGCTCGGGCGTCGGCACGGGCTCGGGCTTCGGCGGCTCCGGAGTGGGTGCCGGCTTCGGCGGCTCCGGCGTCGGCACGGGCTCGGGCTTCGGCGGCTCCGGAGTGGGTGCCGGCTTCGGCGGCTCGGGCGCCGGCACGGGCTCGGGCTTCGGCGGCTCCGGAGTGGGCGCCGGCTTCGGCGGCTCCGGCGTGGGCGCAGGCTTCGGAGGCTCCGGCGTCGGCGCCGGCACGGGCTTCGGCGGCTCCGGAGTGGGCGCCGGCACGGGCTTCGGCGGCTCCGGAGTGGGCGCCGGTTGCGGCGCTCCGATCTCACGACGCGGATCAACGATCAGATTGCCGTCCGCATCGATGCCGGGATCAATCCCCTTGGCCTTGCGCAGAGCCACGATCAGCGACGGGAACGTCGGCACGTAGGCGTCGAGCACCTTGCCATTGATCGTCATCTGGCGCCGCACCTGGAAGTGCAGGTGCATGGTGGTCGCGCGGGCGCCGTTCATGATGTTCGACACGCGGCCGAGCACCTGCCCCTGCTTGACCTTGTCACCCTCGTCCACCTTGATGGTATCGGGGTGCATGTGCAGGTACTCGTAGGTCGTGCCGTCGGTGCCCTTGATGCGCACCGTGGTGTTGGACGATACCAGCAGCACCGTGCCGTCGGCGACGGCCTGAACCTCCCAGGTCTTGTCCTTGCAGGTCGGCGGACGGATGTCCTGGCCCTGATGGCCGACACCGGCCGGGCACATCGGCATCGACCAGCCGCGCACCTCGCAATAGTCGTCGCGCTGACGCATGGGGTCGTAGTTGCGCGGATCGCATTCGCTGCCGCCGGCTTCCCCCTTGCCGTTCCAGCCGCCGCCGCCGAAGCCCCAGATCTGCGAGTTCATGTGCGGATGCTGGCCGTCCGCGAGCTTCAGCGGATAAATGATGTTGGGCAGGTAGACCTTGCGGTCCTTGCGGCCTCGGCCGGCATCGTGCGCGTCCAGGTCACCCGGCGGGTAATATTTGAACGTCACGGCGTCGGCCGGCGTCCCTGGAGCCGGCGGCGGCGGCGTGGGCGTGCTGCCACCGGCCGTCGTGGAGCCGTCGCCGGGCTTGGGCGGCGTGGCGCTGTCTTGGCTCGGTGTGGGGCTCGGTGTGGGGCTCGGTGTGGGGCTCGGTGTGGAGGTCGGTGTGGGGCTCGGCGCCGGCGCGGGCGTCACAGGGCCGGGCGCGCTGCCGCCAGCCGTCGTCGAGCCCGACGTGCCCGGAGCCGGGGCCGGGGCCGGCGTCTGCGATGTCGTGCCGCCCGATCCCGGCAGCGTCTGCAGCTTCGGCAATCCGCCCGGCGGAACCTCGCACCGTACGCGGGCGAGAGCCGATCCGATCGCCGACGGCCCTGCCGCGCAGGTTCCCGAGGCGGGTGGCGCGACGGCTGAGGAGGATACGGAGGCCCCGGCGGAGACCGCCAGCGCCGCTGGCCCGGCCACGGCCGCCCTGCCGATGGCCCCTGCGATGACGCCCGCTGCCCCCACGGTCAGCACGACGGCTGCGGCGCGACCGGTGAAGGCCGCCGAACGGCGACGGTTGTTAAGCATGAACTACGACCCGCGTCTCAAATGCCACTCGTCCGACAACCCTAACCTAGCAGTTCTCCGCCGATCCGGGGCTCGAAATATCCCGTGCGACCAGCAGCTGCACGTCTCGCCGGCCAGCCCCGCCCGCCTGCCGACGCGCGCCGGCCGAAGAGCCTGGGGCCGCAGTTGAGCCTGAATGGTGAACGGCGCCAAGGATGAATCGCCCGCCGGTCGAGCCGCCGGAGGCGGCATGTGGCCAAGCGGCCACTTGATCAGGGTGGTGCCGGCTCCGGCGCACAGCCCTGGATGCGTCATGTTTTTGGGCTATATCTTGAGCCGAGACATGCCGCGCGTTGCCTGTTTCGAGGCCGGCCGCGCAACCTGGAGGAGTTCCGATGACCATCGTGCGTACCGCAGCCGCCGCCCTGGCCGGTCTTGCTGCTGCCCTGACGGCGGCGTCCGCCGCCCAGGCGCAGAGTTCGCTCACGGTCGACTGGTCAAAGCCCGAGATCCGCTCCTTCGTCGACGACAAGGCACGCGGCGTGGCGCCGACGGCGCTGGCCCAGGAGCAGGATCGTCTCGGCAAGCTCAAACTGCCGGTGCTGGGCTTCGCGCGCCCGCCGGCGCAGCTGACGCGCTCGCTCGGCGTCTCCGCCGCCGCGGCGCCGAAGAGCAAGCTGGTCATGGATGACGACAATCCCGTCTGGTACCACATCGTCGAGCGCTACGACGGCATCACCATCACCGTCGACGCCGATCTGCGCCTGCAGGAGAACCTGCCGCCCAGCGCCAAGGTGTATGGCCGCGTGCCGCCCCCCGACAGCACGACCAAGATCAGCGTCATCGACGGCACCACCGAGCCCGGCATGGATGGCGCGGTGGCCGAGTACACGGTCTACAAGTTCCCCAACATCCCCTACCGCGTCACCATCGAGTGCCAGAAGAAGGCCATCGACTACTGCCGCAACCCGGAAGCCATCACCAAGGACAGCGATACGCTGAAGGTGATCTCCGCCCGTCCGCCGCAGTAGCGGGTCGGCCAGCCCAGCGATGCGCGGCCACTGAGGGCCCACGCTATTGATCAAGTGATCAAGTGATCAGGGACGTCGCGATAGGCCGCGGCGTCCCTGTCGCGTTCCAGCCCCCCTCGGGACATGGGTGTGGCACATGGGGGTCGGCATTGGGGTCGGCACATGGGTTTGGCACATGGGGTTCGGGACATGGGGTTCGGGACATGGGGTTCGGGACATGGGGTTCGGGACATGGGGTTCGGGACATGGGGTCCGCCCACCACGAGCGTTTACGGCGCATTAAGCCTTTTCCGGCGATAACCCTACCAAAGCCTGAAGGACTGTGGCGGACCGCAAATCAGCCATGTTCGTCCGGCACGTGTTCGAGACTGTCCCGCATTTTCGTCATGCGTTGACGGGGGTCTGATGCTTCTTCGTATTGTTCGGCGCGCTGACCGCACGGTCGGCACGGTTCGCCCTGTTTCTGGTCGCGCGCATCCGAGGCTCCTCGGAGCTGCCGCCTGCTTGGCCATGGCCGCCGCCGGCTCGTCCGCGGTGCTCGCAGAGCCCGCGCGTGACCCCGGTTCACCCTCCTCCGCTGCCGATCAGGCGCCCTTCGTCGTCGCCGCGGCGCCCAAGGCCGCCGCCGACGAAGCCCGCCCGGCCCGGGGCGACGCCGGCTCGCTGGGCGGCGACCAGGCGCGCACCCGCTTCGTCATCGGCCTCGACAAGACGGCGCAGTTCCAGGTCTTCTCGCTGTCGAACCCGAACCGCGTCATCGTCGAGCTGCCCGACGTCAAGATGCAGCTGCCGAACCTGCCCGAAGGCGGCACCCCGGTCGGCCTCGTCAAGGCCTTTCGCGGCGGCGACGTCGGCTCGGGCAAGAGCCGCATCGTCATCGACGTGACGCAGCCGGTCGTCGTCGAAAGCGCCAAGATCGAGAAGGGCCGCGACGGACGCACGGCGAGCCTCGCGCTCGACATCGTACCCGTCGAGGCGACCGCCAAGAAGCAGCTGAAGTCGCAGCCGTTCGCGCTCGGCGCTACCGGCGTGCAGCCGCCGCTGCCGAAGCCCGCCCTGAGCCCGGCCAAGCGCGCCGCCAAGGCGTTCAAGCCCATCATCGTCATCGATCCCGGTCACGGCGGCCACGACTCCGGCGCCAAGAAGAACGGCGCCGTCGAGAAGGAGGTCGTGCTGGCGTTCGGCAAGACCCTGCGCGACAAGCTCGAGGCCTCCGGCCACTACCGCGTGCTGATGACGCGCGACACCGACACGTTCGTGGACCTCGACGAGCGGCGCGCCTTTGCCGAGCGCCACAATGCCAACCTGTTCATCGCCGTGCATGCCGACTACGCGTCCTCGCGCGCGCGCGGCGCCACCATCTTCTCGCTGCGCGGCCGGGTCGCCGACGAGCTGAAACGTTCGGCCAAGGACCACGTGACCAGCAACGTGCTGTCCGAGAAGGAGATGAAGGCTGCCAAGGAGACCGGCGACGTCTCCGCCGTGCAGAGCATCCTGACCGATCTCGCCGAGGCAGAGGTCGATGCCACCAAGGAGCGAACGTCGGTGTTCTCGCGCTCGCTCATCGAGTACATGGGCAACGAGACCGAGATGCGCGACAATCCGGACCAGCAGGCCGCCTTCCGCGTCCTGAAGACGGCGCAGTTCCCCTCGGTGCTGATCGAGCTGGCCTACGTTACCAACAAGCAGGACGCCGAGAACCTGAAGTCCGAGGAGTGGCGCGACAAAGTCTCGGACGCCATCCGGACGGCGGTCGAGAACTACTTCAGCCATCAGGTCGCCCGACTGCCGATGTGAGCATGCAATCCCAATCGCGTCTCACGCCCGTGTCCGCAACGGCGCACACGGATGTTATGCTGAAATCCTGCAACGAACAGCGTTCTTTCCCGCCTTTAGCCCATCTTTAGATTGATGCGGTTTAATGCCCGCACGTCGGCGAGCCGTGGTCGCGGCCGCATACGCGTGTGGGAGTGGAAAGAATGTCTGTCAGCGATTGCGCCGTGCTGGCGGCGGACGCCGTCGTGCCGGCCGCTGTGTCTGCACCGAAAGAAGCGTCGCTTGCCGGTGCTGCGCGCCGCGGGCGCTGGTCGCGTCAGGCCCTTGCCGATGTCGTCGCCGCCGCCGATCTCGTCGCGGTCACCTTGGCCGGCCTCGTTCCCGCCGCCCTCTACAATCAATCGCACGCCTCGGATCTCGACTGGCAGCGCACGCTGCAGGCAAGCCTGATCGCCGGCATCCTGGCGGTGCTGTGCCTGAAATCGGTCGACATGTACGACCGCTCGCGCATCCACGATTTCCCGCGCCGCTTCTCGCCCATCGCCGGCAACACGCTGATTGCCATCGCGGCCATCGTCGGCATCGTTCTGCCGGCGAGCGCAGGCAGTGCCGACTGGTGGATCTGGGCCGGGCTGTGGTTCGTGGTGGCGACGACGCTGGTGGCCGCCATCCACAACATCGCCCACGTGGTATTCCGCCGCCTCACCTCCACCGGCCGCTTCGACAGGCAGGTCGCCGTGTTCGGCGCCGGACCGATCGCGCGCCGCATCCACGACCACATCGCCGCCAACGATCTCGGTGCCCGCTTCGCCGGTCTCTACGACGACCGCAAGGATCAGGATCGCATCGACCCCATGGGCCTCGACGTCGTCGGCCGCCTCGCCGACCTCGTCGCGGCCGCGCGCGAGCGCCGGGTCGACAAGGTCATCATCGCCCTGCCGCAGCTGGCCGACGGCCGCATCGCCGACATCGCCCGCCGCTTCGAGGGCACGGATGCGACGGTGCACATCGTCACGCACATCGCGTCCGACGTGGTCGGCAAGCCGCGCGCGCACAACGTTTCCAACATCGGCCACGTTGGGCTGCTCGACGTGCGCACCAGCGAGCCGCGCCATGGATGGCGCGCCATGTTCGCCACCGCCTGACATCGCGGAGCGGCATGTTCGCCCCGTGAGCGAACATGCCATCGACGGCATCAGGTGTTGATTGCGGGCTGCCGCCACACCACCCCTGTGCCGGCCATGCAACGAAAACGGCCGCCTCCCCTATGGGAAGCGGCCGTTTTCGTTGCGTGGCCGGCACCCTGTCGGGATCGCACCCCGGGGCCGGCAGGCGTCAGTCACGCCATACTGGGAGGACGGGCGGGTTTGAGGCGCCAGAGGAGCAGTATCCGCCAAAGAGGATCGAGGCGATACGCGGCCTCGGCTCGCGTGACGGCAACGCCCCGACCGTGGTGGCAACCGGCATGAAGGTGCTTCGGCATCGTGACCGCTCCATCTTCGCTGGCAAGCCTCGTTCCGGTCCTTGCGGACCACCGCAGTTCGACACACGCGGCCACGCGATGCGGAAGCGCCTTGCGATCCTGCGGAACAGGATCGGCGCTCCAGCCGTTCGCGCTCGACGCATTGTTCCGCGACGAACCGGGATCAGCCAGGTCGTCGGAAAACGCATGACGTGCGCCCGAACCGGGATGGCCGGGCGACGCGTTGGCAGCGCTGTTGCGAATTGCGGGTGAACGAAGCCGATTTGGACGTGCGGAGGGCAGAAAGCTGCTTCCCGCGAGGCCGGACGCTCCCTCGGGCAGACCCGTCCAGGTCCGCCACGCGTCCGCCGGCTCGACGCCGGCGCAGTGCATGCCGGCTTCAGGCTTTGGCCCAGAGGTGACAAGGATTGCGATCCTCTCCGCTCTGACGCGCACTCGCTCCGGCGACGCGCGCCGCCGCCGTCGGGCGACGGCCGGCGCGACGGTGCCGGGAAGGGACCCGAGCCCCTCCGCAGCCTCGAAGGTAAGTGATTCGAGACGAATTCCGAGTGACAGGGTGGATCGGGCGCGATCGCGCGGCGCAAGGTGCGGCCGTTTCGCAGCACCCCCGCGCAGCTGCCGCTGAAAACGGCAACCGATGCCGCGCGGATGAGCGCCACGGATCACAGCAGCGGGCCGGCCGGCGGGCTATTTCGCCTCCAGCTCGGGCACGAGGCGCGCATTGCCGGCGAGGCGGGCGATGTCGCCGGCCGTCTCGCGGCGCTTGTTGCGCAGCGAGCGATCGGCGCCGGCCGCGATCAGCCGCGTGACGACGCCCGCATGCCCCTCGCGCGCCGCCAGCATCAGGGCCGTCTCGCCGCGGGCATTCCTGGCATCCGGCCGCACGCCGGAGCCGAGCAGGGCGATGACGATATCGTCGAGGCCGGCGCGGGCCGCGAGCATCAGCGCCGTATTGCCCGAGGCGGTCGCGTCCGCGACCGTCGACGCCGCACCCGCGCCGGAGCCGGCACCGCGGGTCCCTGACGTGGGTGACGCGGCCAGCAGCGCCGCCGCCACCGCGCCGTGTCCGACTTCCAGCGCGCGCAGCAGCGGTGTGCGCCCTTCGGCGTCGGCCTGGCCGCTGGAGGCGCCAAGCGCGACCAGCACCGACACCGCGTTTGCGCTGCCGCTGTCGGCCGCATGCCACAGCGCCGTACGTCCGGCCTTGTCAGCGGCGTCGAGGTCGCCAGAGGCGCGCGCGGCCTCCGCCAGCGCCGTGATGGCGTCCGCGCCGCCGGCCTCGCGGCAGCGGGCGGCGGCGAGCATCAGCGCGGTCGTGCCCGCCGCGTCGGTCGCGGCCGGAGAGGCCCCGCGGCCAAGCAACACGCGGATGACCTCGCCGTGGCAGCCGCGTGCGGCCGCGGTCAGCGCCTGCTCACCCGTTGCGCTCGCCGCGTCGAGGTCGACCTTGGCCGCGACGAGCGCGGTGACGCTGCGCGCGTCGCCGCGCGTGGCGGCAAGCAGCAGCGGCCGCGCCCCGGCGCTATTGGCCGCATCGGGCGCCGCGCCGGCCGCCAGCAGCACGGCGACCGCGTCCGGCTGCCCCGCCGAGGCCGCCAGCGCCAGCGCCGTATTGCCCTCCTCGTCGCGCGCGTCCAGCCCGCCCGCGTCCTCGGCGGCGATCCGCTTCAGCGCCGCGATCTGGCCGCGCACGGCGGCATCGGCCAGCGGCGACAGGCCGTTGCGTCTGGCCCCGCGCGCGCCGACGCCGGCAGCTCCGGCGATCGCCGTGGTCCAGCCCCTGTCGCGCGCCCCCGGTTTGCCGTCGGGCCTGGCGAGTGCGGCCGGCATTTCGGCCAGCAGCTTGACGGATGGCTCGTGGCCACGCGCCGCCGCCGCCTGCAGCAGCGTGCGGGCGCGGCCGATGTCGCGGCCCGTGCCGCGCCCGCTCATGGACATGGCTGCGGCATTGTACATCGCCTTCAGGTGCCCGCGCTCGGCAGCCGTGCGCATCAGCGCGAAGGCGCGGGCATCGCTCTGCGCCACGCCGAGGCCGGACCGGTAGAGTGACGCCAGCTCGTAGCAGGCGTCCGCGTCACCCTTGGCGGCCAGCGGCTCCAGGAGCCTGCGGGCGCTCGCATAATCGGAGCTGCGCAGCGCCGCGCGTACAGCCTCGGGTGTCTCGGCGTCGGCCGGCGCGGCCATAGGGCCGCCGAGCAGCATCGCGCCGGCCATCAGCAGCGCGGCGCGACGCCTGCGGCTGACGCATTTCCCGACGGCGATCTCAGGCGGTGCCATATTTGGTCTCGGTGAGGATGCCGATCTGCTTCAGGAAGGCGGTCGGCAGAATGCCGCCGGCGCACACGATGACGCCGTCGTTGGGCAATCGCACCGTGTGCCCCTGGTGAGTGAGCGTCACGTGCCGGGTTCCGATCTCCGTCACCTCCGATTGCAGGAGCAGCGTCAGGCGGCCGGCGCGCACGGCATCGTCGACGCGCCGCCGGTTCTTCGCCTTGGCACGGGCGAAGGCGGCGCTGCGGTAGGACAGCGTGACCGTCGTCCCGTCCTGTTCGGCGAGGCTGGCGGCGGCCTCGAGCGCGCTGTCGCCGCCGCCGACCACGAGCATGTGACGGCCGGCGAAGTCCTGCGCATCGACCAGGCTGTAGATCACCTTCGCCTGCTCCTCGCCGGGGACGCCGAGGCGCCGCGGCGTGCCGCGCCGGCCGATGGCGAGCAGCACCGCGCGCGCCGTGAACTGGCCGCTCGTGCTCGACACCGCGAAGCCGCCGCCGGCCAGGGGCGCCAGCCCCGAGACCTTCTCGCCGCAGCGGATGTCAAGCGCGGTGCGCGCCACCACGTCGCGCCAGAAGTGCATCAGGGTTTCCTTGGAGACCTCCCGGAACTGGAACTTGCCGATGATCGGCAGATCGGCTGGGCGCGTCATCACCAGCTTGCCGCGCGGGAAGTGCGCGATGGTGCCGCCGAGCTGGTCCTGCTCGAGGATGACATGCGACAGCCCGGCCTGCTTGGCGGCGAGGCCGGCCGAGAGGCCTGCCGGGCCGGCGCCGACGATGACGAGGTCGAGCGCGGCGCCGCGCCCGCTGGCCGGATTGCGGCGGCTGATGCTGGCGACTGCCTGCCGGCCCTGCTCGATGGCGTTGCGGATGAGGCCCATGCCACCGAGTTCGCCGGCGATGTAGAGGCCGGGCACGTTGGTCTGGAAGTCGGGCCCGACGTTCGGCAATTCGACGCCGCGTGTTGCGGTGCCGAAGACCAGCGCGATGGCGCCGTGCGGACAGGCGGCCTTGCAGGCGCCGTGACCGATGCACGAGCTGGGCTCGACCAGCACGGCCTTGCCGCCGATGAGGCCGATGATGTTGCCCTCCGGGCAGGCGCGCGTGCAGGTGCCGCAGCCGAGGCAGCGTGCCGGGTCGATCCTCGGATGCAGGCTGGCCGGCTCGTTCAGCCCGGCCTCGACGGCCTCGCTCTGCGTCGCCAGCGAGCGCGTTTCCTTGCGCCGCCGCACCGCCAGATAGGCCGATAGAATGGAGACGAAGGGCAGCGAATAGGCCGCGATCAGCGCCGTGTTTGCCATGCGTGTGAACGGCTCCCTGGGAGTGCGAGCAGCGACATGCGGACTTGGTGCCGTGCCGCGTGGCCCCGTGCGACGTGGCCCCGTGCGACGTGGGGCGGCGCGTCTTGCCTTGCGCTGCGGATGCTTGTTCCGTGCGCCAGGTCGCCAAAGGCAGCGGCGCCAACAGCGGGAAAACGCGCGCTGCCGGAACGATATTCCGCTCGTCTTTGGACCAAGGGCCGTTCCGGGTCCGGGCACAGAAGGGCCGAACGGCCGTGATCGTCGCGTCACGACGGCCGGGGGGCTGGAATGTCCCGCCGCCTGCCTCGTTCTATCTGAGCGCGGCCGCCGATGCGGGACCACAACGAAACGGAGATTTGCTCGCGGTGCTGAAGCGATCCAGGACGGCTGGCCGCACGTCCGTGTCTCGACAGGATTTCGAGCCGGTGCTGCCCGATCCCCAGTTCGACGACGCCGAGCGGCGAGCCGCGGCGGCGGCCTGGCGCGCCACTCCGCGCCGGGCCGTGCTCTCGGTGGTGGCCGAACGGGCGGCGCCCGAGGACCTGGCCGCCGAACCGCGCGCCGTTTCCGCCGTTGCGGCCCGGCCGCCGATCGCGCCTGACGGGGACGCCGCGCCATCATCGTCCCGCCGCAGTTCCGCCAGTTCGCGGCGGATGACGCTCACCATCCCGCTCGAGCGCCTCACGGCCTATGCCGCCCGGCCGCTGCGCCACGTCCCCGCCGTGCTGTTCATCATCGCGCTCGCGGCGCTGCTGGTCCTCGGTCGCCGCAACGGCGAGGAAGGCCATCTGACACCGGAGAACGGCCTCGGCTACTGGCTCGGCATCGTCGGCAGCCTCGCCATGCTGGCCCTGCTGCTCTACCCGCTGAGAAAGCGCATGGGGCGGGCGCGTTGGCTGGGTTCGGTCGCCGCGTGGTTCCGCGTCCACATGATGCTGGGGCTCATCGGTCCGGCGCTCATCCTCGTGCACTGCAACTTCAAGTCCGGCTCGCTGAATGCAACCGTGGCGCTGGTCGCCATGCTGCTGGTCGCCGGCAGCGGGCTCGTCGGACGCTACTTCTACGGCCGCGTGCATATGGGGCTCTACGGCCGCAAGGCGCGCGTCGAGGAATTGCTCGCCGACAGCGAGGCGCTGACCGCAGCGCTCGGACAGGATCTGGCTCAGGACAGCGATTTCTCGGACCGCCTCGCCGCCCACCACACGCGCAGCATGTCTGCCTCGCTGCCGGCGCGGCTGTTCCTGCAGCGCGGGCGCAGCCGCCGATTGCGGCGGCGCCTGACGCGCGAAGCGCGCGGGCTGATCCGTGCCGAGGCCGCGCGCGCCGGCTGGAGCCGCGCCGAGCAGCGCCGCCGCCGCGCCGATGTCGCCGCCCACCTTGGGCTCTATTTTGCCGCCGTCGACAAAGCCGCTGCGTTCGGCGTCTATGATCGCCTGCTGGCGGCGTGGCACATCGCGCATCTGCCCATGTTCCTGCTGCTGGTCATCGCGGCCATCGTGCACGTCATCGCCGTGCACCTGTATTGAGGCCTGGCATGATGCGGTGCGGGCGCATCGGCGCGCATTCGACTGGACCCTGGGCCCTGCTTTTCCTGGGACTCGCCCTCGGTCTCGTCGCTGCCGCCCCCGCGCGTGCCCAGAACCTGTTCGAGAAGCTCGTCATGCCGGGCGACCTCATCAAGGGTCACGCCCGGGAGGAGAAGGACTGCGGCAACTGCCACGTGCCGTTCGAGCGCAAGTCGCAATCCGGCAAATGCCTCGACTGCCACAAGGACGTGGCGGCCGACCGCACGGCGAAGCAGGGCTTCCACGGCCGCAATCCGCAAGCGGCGGCGAGCGAATGCCGGCAATGCCATTCCGACCACAAGGGGCGCGAGGCGGATATCGTCGGCCTCGACAAGGAGACGTTCAACCACGCCTTCACCGACTTCAAGCTGGAGGGCGGGCACAGGAGTGTGCCCTGCCAGTCCTGCCATGCCAGCGGCGTCGCCTATCGCAAGGCGCCTGGCGCCTGCAACGACTGCCACAAGAAAATCGACCCGCACAAGGGCCGTCTCGGCGACACATGCGCCAGCTGCCATACCGTCGACGGCTGGCAGCGCACGCGGACCTTCGACCACGGCAAGACCAGGTTCCCGCTGCTGAAGGCGCATGCCAAGGTCGCCTGCCAGGCCTGCCACGCCGGCGAGCGCTACAAGGATCTCGCCACCACCTGCGTGTCCTGCCACGCCCAGCAGGATGCACACTCCGGCCGCTACGGCGCCAAATGCGAGACCTGCCACACTCCTGCCAAATGGGCCGAGGCCCGCTTCGACCACGGCAAGACCAAGTTCGCGCTCCATGGTCGGCACGCCAAGGCCAAGTGCGACCGCTGCCACACCGGCGATCTCCATGCCGACAAGCTGTCGACCGCCTGCGTCGCCTGTCACAAGACAGATGACCCGCACAAGGGGCAGCTCGGCGACACGTGTGAGCGCTGCCACAAGGATACCGGCTGGCGGACCAAGGTCGCCTTCGATCACGACCTTTCGCGCTTTCCGCTGATCGGCCTGCATGCCAAGGTCCCCTGCGAGGAATGCCACCGCAGCGCCTCCTACAAGAGCACGCCGCGCGATTGCGCCGGCTGCCACAAGGACGACCATCACCGCGGCCGCCTCGGCCCGGCATGTGCTGCCTGTCACAACCCGAACGGCTGGGCGCTGTGGCGCTTCGACCACGACAAGCGCACCAGGTTCCCGCTCATCGGCGCCCATCGCGGGCTCGACTGCGCCGCCTGCCACACGCGCGAGCAGGTCCCCAAGGCAGCAGCGCCGACCGAGTGCATCGGCTGCCACGCCGCCGACGACGCCCATCGTGGCGCCTTCGGGCGCGCCTGCGACAAGTGCCACACGGCCGAGCGCTTCCGCGCCGTGCGCCCCCGCTGACGGCCGGGCGACACCGCGCTTCCGGCGACCTCCTTCGACATTTTCGCGCTTCAGACCTTTGGCCAAAGACCGGGGATCGAAAGAGGAATAAGCGCGGTCCGGCCGTCGTTGTCGCTGCGAATGGATCGATCGTTTCGAGGGAAGCGGGTCGAACCGACGCCAGGAGAGGGGCAGGCGCCGAGCAGCGGCGCCGCTCGCCTGGTCAAGTCCGGGAGCCTTGGCGGACGGGCAATCGCCACCGGCATCTCGCGGGGAAAAGCGGGCATTGGGAATTCTGCAACGGGCATGGGGCCGGGTCGGCTGCTGCGCCCGGCGTCCGGAGACGCATGTGCGCGCGCCGCGGCGTGGGCATGTTTCGAGACCCGGGATGCCGGGGGCTTGGGGGAACTAGGCCCGTCGGGGACGGGGGAATTCGGGACGGGGGAGGAGAAGGCCAGCGATGCCGAGGTCGACGCACAACGTCCGTCGCGTGTGGGCTGTCCTGCATGCGTTCGTCGCTCTCGCGCTCGCTGGCCTGATCGCGCTCGCGGCGGCACCGCCGGTCGCGGCCCAGCAGTCGGGCGCCTTCGATCATTTCGCCACCGGCTTTCCCCTCGTCGGCGGCCACTACGCCGTCGACTGCGCCTCCTGCCACGTCAACGGCCGCTTCCGTGGCACACCGCGCCGCTGCGCCAGCTGCCACAACGGCACCATCGCCGCCGGCAAGTCGGCGGCGCATCCGACCACGACATCCGTCTGCGAGGCGTGTCACGTCGCCACAACCTGGTCGCAGGTGCGCTACGACCACACGCAGGCCCGGGGCGCCTGCGCCAGCTGCCACAACGGCCAGCACGGACGCGGCAAGCCGGCCGGGCATGTGACGACCGATGCGCCCTGCGAGAGCTGCCACAAAAGCACGTTCACATTCACGGCGACCGGATGGGACCACACCGGCATCACGTCGGGCTGCGCCAGCTGCCACAGCGGCACCACGGCCAAGGGCAAGCCTGCGACGCATGTCGCGACGACGGCGGCCTGCGAGACCTGCCACAAGAGCACGGTGTCGTTCGCCGGCGCCACGTTCAGCCACACCGGCATCACGTCGGGCTGCGCCAGCTGCCACAACGGCACCACCGCCAAGGGCAAGCCGGCGACGCACGTCG
>WBZS01000764.1_pt1 | contig 33145 bp, 35 predicted proteins | sample 5204201 | NCBI WGS metagenome assembly WBZS01 (sample SAMN12344357, study PRJNA552823) | activated sludge metagenome | biome: Activated sludge suspended growth; feature: Nitrification reactor; material: Wastewater; isolation source: activated sludge from nitrification reactor of wastewater... | reverse complement strand
TTCATCAGGGTCGGGCGCGACACTCCAAGGATTCCGGCAGCCGTCGATGTCGTGACCTCGTTGGGCACCATCCCGACCGTCACCGTGCCGCCACTGGCCACCGCATCGAGAACCTGCTGCAGGATGCGACCCACCTCAGGCGGCAAGGTGGCTGTCCGCTGGCCTCCGCGTTCGACGCTCAAGACCCCTTCGGGCCCGCGCAAGTCCCGCAGTACGCCCCGCGCCTGCTCCGCTTCGCGCTCCGTCGTGTGGACACGACGGACCCCTACATCTGCAATCGTCATCGCACGGCCACCTTCGACGTCCAAACCGTAACCTGCTTCAGTTATATATAGAACCATGTTACGGATATAAGTGCAAGCAGCTTTCCCACATTGCTCACCTTCCACAGACCTGTCGAGTGGAGGGGCGACGGTCAGCGCTGGGCGGGGACCAGCTCGCGCAGTCCGGGCATGACCTGCTCGGCGAAGGTGCTCAGGAACCGTTCCTGGTTGTGGCCGGGGCCGTGCACGACGAGGTGGTCGAAGCCCAGGTCGGTGTACATCCGCAGCGCCTCGACGACCTCCTCGGGCCGCGACGCCACCACCCACCGTTTGGCGACCTGCTCGATCGGCAGCTCGTCGGCAGCCTTCTCCATCTCGGCCGGGCTGTGGATCGAGTGCTTCTGCTCGGCGCTCAACGACAGCGGCGCCCAGAACCGGGTGTTGGCCAGCGCCGCCTCCGGGTCGGGGTCCCAGGAGACCTTGACCTCGATCATCCGGTCGATCGACGCCCGGTCGCGGCCGACCTTGTCCAGGCCCTCGTCGACCGCGGGGACGAGCTGATCGGCATACAGCTCACGGCCCTTGCCCGAGGTGCAGATGAAGCCGTCGGCGACCCGCCCGGCATACCGCGCGACGAGGGGACCACCGGCGGCGACGTAGATGGGAACGGGTTGGTCGGGCCGGTCGTAGATCGCGGCGTCCTGGGTCCGGTAGTAGTCGCCCTCGAAGCTGACCTGGTCGGCGGTCCAGAGCTCGCGCATGAGGTCGACCGACTCGCGCAGCCGCGCGAACCGCTCTTTGAACTCGGGCCATTGCGCGCCGACGACCGACCCGACGGCCACCTCGTTGAGCGCCTCGCCGGTGCCGACGCCGAGCATGACGCGGCCGGGCGCGAGGCAGGCCATCGTGGCGAAGGCCTGCGCGAGGACGGCCGGGTTGTAGCGGAAGGTCGGCGTCAGCACCGACGTCCCGACGAGCACCCGCTCGGTGCGCCCGAGCACCCACGGCATCCACGCGAGCGAGTTGGGCGCGTGGCCGCCCTCGAGCCGCCACGGCTGGAAGTGGTCGCTGATCGTCACCGAGTCGAACCCGAGCTCCTCCGCGCGGATCGCGTATGCCGCGAGCTCACCTGGCGCGAACTGCTCCGCCGACGCCTTGTATCCGACGCGCAGCACCGGCTGCCGGACCGCCCCGGCCTCGACGCCGCTCACGGTCGGACTCCCCGGCCGACTGGATCGTCGGAACGACGGGTTGTGGTCACGGAAACTCTCCTTCGGGTCACCAGTCGACTTCTCGGGCCAGGGCAGCCGTGCGGTCACCGACACCGAGGGTAATGGCCAGCCGCAGGTCCTCTCGGGTGTCGACGTCATGCCGGGCCCGGGCCGGCGCCGCGGTCAGCGCCTCGAGACCCACGTCGGTATGCCGCGCAGCCGAGTTGCGCCCGTAACGCGTCAGCACTGGTTGCCCCGGTTGACCGACGACGAGGGTGGTTCCGCTGCCCGCCCGATCCGGGACGAAGGCCGCGGGGAAGCGTCGGGCCTGCCGGAGCACGTCGGTCACGTTGGTTGGCCGCAGGCACGGCAGGTCGGCCGGCACCACGAGGACACCGTCGTTCGGGTGTTGCCGCAGCGCCGCGCCGACCCCCACCGTGATCGCATCGTTGAGATCCGTGGTGTCGGGGTCGGCCACGACGAGAGCCCCATGACGCGTGGCTGCCGCAGCGACGTCGGGGTCTGCGGTCACGACGATGACCCTGGCAACAGCGTCACATGTGGTCAGAGCGACCAATGTGTCGAGCGCGAACGCCAGCATGAAACCACGTCGCCGATCCGGTGGGAGAGCCAGGCGGGACTTGGCTGCCGTGAGCGGTTTGACGGGGATGACTGCGGTGACTGGCGGCACCGCTGTCGGGATGGCGTTATCCATCAGAGTGGGTTGATCCGCACCAGGTCGGGAAACCGAGCGAAGTCACTGTCCGCGGAGACGATGGCCAGGCCGTGCTCGATGCACAACGCTGCTAGAGCTGCGTCGCTCACCAGGCCCGCCCGCAGATCTTGGCCGACGATGAGAGCGCCAAGGATCTGCCGGTGACCGGGCCCGGGGTTCGGCACCCAGGCAGCGGGTGCGTCAAGCCAGCCCTCGACCACGCTCCACGCCTGGTCCGGGCTCAGCGGGTGACGCAACGCCCGGGGATTGGTGGCGATCCGCACGAAAGCCCATAGCGACACCCACGGCAGCGCCACTCGCTTGGGGCCGTTCAGGGCCTCAGTGAGCCAGGCGTCTGCAGCCGCATGGAAGTGGCTTTCCTCGTCGACCGAGTAGAGCAAGATGTTGGCGTCGACGAGCATCAGCGGGCGCTCGGCCCTTCAAGCAGGTCCAAGGCGTCGGCCACATTCGAGACATCGATGGCGATCCCCAGCCGGAAGGTCTGCGCGACGAACGGCTTGGACGGGCCCTGGGCCAGGAGCGCCCGACGGATGAGTTCGTTGACTGCGGCGCTCACGCCCAGCCCTCGTTCACGACGCAGCGCCTCCACCGCCTTGGCGGTGTCGGCGTCAAACTCCACCGTCGTGCGCATGCGCGAAATGGTACACGCACGTGCGCGCGGGCCCTCCGCGGCTGGCCTGCGGACGCGAAGGACCGCGGTGCGCGACAATCCGGGGTGTGGAGGACTTCCTCATCGCCCGCAACCCGGACGGCGACTCGTCCCTGCCCTATCTCCTGCGTATCCCGCTCGGCACCAACGGGTTTGTCCTGAAGGCCCGCGACACCTGGCCCAGGACCGCGAAGATCTTCTGCCACCGTGAGGCGTGGTGGCCCAGCGACGCGGAGATCGTCGAGCGCGTGCCGGTGCGTTCCTGTGTGCGCCGGGGCGCGGCGATCGACCTAGTGCTGGACCGTTCGCGGGAGAACCGGTCGCAGTTCGTCCTCACCCGCATCCGCGGCGGCCGGGAGGCAATCTTCTGGCAGTCCGCACGGACAGCGAAGCTTGCCCGGCCCAACGTCTCGCTCCCCTCGGCCCGCGCACACGGGTTGCGGCCCGATGAGTTCGAGATCCTCGTCGACAGCCACGAGCGCTACGCATGGAAGTTCACCCAACAGCAGGTCTCGACCCGGGTCGCACCCCTGGCCGCGGGCGACTACGGCGTCCGCAACGATGAGCGCCTGGTGGCTTCTGTGGAGCGCAAGTCCCTCACGGACCTCGTGGCCACGTTGACCTCGGGCCGACTCACCTTCGTCCTCGGCGACCTCGCGAGCCTTCCGTATGCCGCCCTCGTGGTGGAGGCGCGCTACTCCGAGGTGCTCAAGCTCGACCGAGTCCGGCCCGCTGTCGTGTTGGAGGGGCTCGCCGAGTGTGCCGTGCGCTTTCCCTCCGTGCCGATCCACTTCGCCGAGACCCGAGCTTTGGCGCAGGAGTGGACTTTTCGCTTCCTCGGGGCGGCGCTGGCCCATGATCGGCTCACCCACGAGGCGGATGGCCCGATCGAGTCGCTGGTCCCAGCGGCGACCCCACGCGCCCGCGAGGTGCGAGCGTGGGCGATGGCACACGGCATACCGGTGTCTGAGCGAGGCCGCCTGCCAACGGAGGTGACCGACGCGTTCCTGCGCGACCGCGCGCGGTCCGGGAGTCCGTCCGACTGACCGCACCATCGATGCGGCCCCCCGAGAGGTCCCCGCCAGGAGTTGACGATGTCTGGGTGGACGATGTCGGATGCACGATGGCTGGGCGACTCGGCCAGTCGGCGTCGACACTCACACGTCCGCGGGGTGCAATCGTCGCAGCCCCGGTATGCCGTCGAAGTCGGCATCGCAGGAGACGATCCGATCGAACCCGGCCGCCAAGGCGGTCGCAGCGTGGACCGCATCCCGACCCCGGGCGAGATCACGGGCGACCAACGTTCTCGATTCGCGCAGCACATCGACGTCGAAGGAATGCCAGACGGCGAGGGCGTCAAGGGCGTCGAACTCCTGGATAGCCTGTGGGACACCGACTTTGCGCACTCGGTGGAAGAGAAACTCTTGCCCGCCCTCGACGCTGAGGTGAATCCGGGCCTGTTCGGCACCGACGAGATCGAGGACCCGGCGGCATCCGCTACGCCAGGGGTGGTCACCGCCGACTGCCAGGAGCAGCACCGACGGATCGAGGAAGAGCGCCCTCATCCGTGCGTCATCGCCTCGTCGAGTTGGGCGGCATACGCGGCCTTGAGCTCGGCCGGCCCCTCACCGGCGCCGACGGGGGTCGCGGTGAGCTCAAGAAGCGCCTCCGCGGCCCGCGCGCGCGCACTGTCAGTGCTCTCCGCGAAACGCAGGTCGATCGCCTCGCGGATGACCGCGGCGACGCTACGACCCGACCGGCTTGCCTCCCGTGCCACACGCGAGTAGCGCTCCTGGTCGAGCAGGAGTTGAAGACGTCGCTCCATGAGGGACACGAGCGCATCATACACATGCATGTGTATAGGACGGTTGCCCTCGCCGTGATGCCTCACCTGGACCACCGTGGGTCCGCCCCGAAGGACGCGCGCAGCGGTGACCACGACGGCGGGTCGACGAAGTCCGGCCTCGCTGCCGGCAGGTGCCCCGAGATCTAGCTCGACAATGTCACCCGGCGTCAGCATCAAGCCTGCCGCCCGCAGTGAGTCGCGCGTGGGGGAAATCAGCGAATCCGACCTAAGGTGCGCAGCATGGGATTCCCGGTCGAGCGCGCGGAACTGCGGCGATTTGTCACGCACACCGAAGGGAAGGTCAGCCCCAAGGAGGTCGGCACGCTCTATGCGCGTGCCGAATCGCTCGCCCGACTACCGCGTGCGGTGCAGCGGTGGATCGTCGACCATGCTGGCGCCGACCCGTACATGGGGTTCGTCGTCGAGCCCTATGCCCTGTTCCTCGCCCACGAGATCACCGACTTGGCGGCCGCGCGCCAGCAGTTGCCCGCCGACTACGCGCTCGTCCCGACGTCGATGTTCGCGGACGGGGAACCCCGGTATGCCGCGATCCTCGGCGCGTTCACGGTACACACGTCGGTGTTCTGGGGCAGTCGCATCGAGCTCTATCTCATCGCCGAGAACACCCGGACCGGGATGCTCACCTGGGTGATCTGCGACTACGAGTCCAACACGATCAACTACGGCCCCGGCGAGGGTTTCTCAGGCGCGACGACCAGCCGCGCCGTTGTCACGACCACTCACACTGGCGAGGTCATCGTCGACGTGCACAGCGCCGAGCGCCCCAACCGGTTGACGGTGACCGCGGCCTTGCCGGGGGCTCCCATGCGGCCGCTGGATGCCCGGCTGTGGATCGAGGGGAACCTCTCGGTCGACTACGGCGGCCGCCTGATGGCCGCCGACTCGGTGCCGTTCGGGCTGATCTTCGACCCGGGCGAGATGACGCAGGCGTTGGATGTCGGGCTCGACGCGGTCGGGCTCGAGGCGAACACCTTTGGCGCCGGGCTGCTGGCTGCCGAGCCGTTCGAGGTCGCCTGCTTCCCCTATGCCCAGCACTTCATCACGACCAGCTACCCCCAAGCCAGCCCGATCGTCGACGAGCAGGGCCTCGTGGATGCCGTCCGGACGCTGGCAGCCGAGGGCTGAGCCCGAACCGGCGCACACGGCATACCAGCTGGACCTCGTATGCCGTGCGGTTCGATCCCGGGTCGCGTCGCGAAAGGTGGGAATTGGCTGCCTCATTGATGGGCAAACCCACCGTTTCCCACCTCTCGGCGCACGGGCCGGTTCACCTGCCGGACTCTGTCGACTGAAGCCTTACGATTCGCTGACCTCGCCTCACGAACCGGGTGCGACACCGCAGGGCTGGCCTACCGTCGGGCCATGGTGCTCCTCGGTGCCGCCCTGCTGGCCGGGCTGCTGACGGTCCTCGCCCCCTGCGCGGTGACCCTGCTTCCTGGCGTGGTGGCCCCGGCCATGGCGCAGGGTCAGCGCGGAGCTCGGGCCTGGACTGCCCCGTTGGTCGTCGCGGCCTCGCTAGCCGCCTCGGTCTTCCTCGCCACCGTGCTGCTCAAGTGGCTCACGGTGACGGCGGGGCTGCCACCCGCGATCTGGCGGTGGCTGTCTGCGGCGCTGCTGGTCGTCGCGGCACTTGCGCTGTGGTTCCCGGCCGCGTGGGACCGGGTCAGCGAGCGGACCGGCCTTGCTGACGGGGCACGCAAAGGACTCTCGGCGAGCCGCCGAATCGAGGGGCCGCTGCGCTGGGTGCTCACCGGGGTCGCCCTCGGACCGGTCTTCTCCTCGTGTTCGCCGGTCTACGCCTTCATCCTGGCCAGCGTCATGCCGAGCGAACCGGCATACGGGCTGGTGTTGTTACTCGCCTATGTGGTCGGCCTGGCCGTCGGCGTCTTGGGCTTGGCGGTGGGCGGCCTGCGGCTGGTGCGGCGCCTCGGCTGGGCAATCAATCCCAACGGATGGGTGCGGCGGGTCGCCGCCGCCGGGCTGGTGCTCACCGCGTTCCTGGTCGGCAGCGGGCTGCAACGCACCGCCGAGGACCTCACCGCCACCGCGCTGCCCAGCGCGACCGGCTGGGAGCAAGACCTACTCCGCAGGGCCGCGCCACCGGCTGCGCCGACGGGGGTGACTGAGGCTGCGTTGCCTGTCCCGGCTGCCCGGATGAGCGAGATCCCTTATCCCGCAGCCCCGTTCACCGGGCTCACCCACCCGATCAACGCGGCGGACGTGCCCGCCTGGCCCGCCTTGCGCGGGGAGGTCGTCGTCGTGGATTTCTGGACCTTCGGCTGTGTCAACTGCCGCAACACCCAGCCGATGCTCAACGCCTGGCAGGAGCGCTTCGCCGGGCGAGGGCTGCGGATCGTCGGGGTGCACGCGCCTGAGTTCAGTTACGAACGGGAGCCCGCCAACGTCGAGGCCGCGGTGCGCGAGGCCGGGATCCGGTATGCCGTCGCGCTGGACAACGACTTCGCGACCTGGCGATCGTTCGGGATCCAGGCCTGGCCGACGATGGTCTTCATCGACCGCGCCGGCATGGTCCGGCACATCCACGTCGGCGAAGGCGACGGCGACAACGGCACGGCAGTTATCGAGGCGCTGCTCGCCGAGCCGCGACCCGGACGCTGAGCGACGACATCGTTCGCGCCAGCATCGAGTTGGCCCATTCGGCGTTCCCAGACCCAGCGGGGACACCATGGTTGATCATGGCTGACACGCAGCTCGGGTATCTCGCGCGGCCCGCTGAAACGGACCCGTGCGTCACCCCAGCGGGCCGACGCACGGTGGCGATGTCGATGTCCAGCATCAGCGCGAGGTAGGAAAGGCGCACGATCTGCGAGTGCACAGGAGCGGGACGGCGACCTACCCTTGATGGCATGACGGAGCCGAAGACCCGGCCGACGGGCGCCAGCGTCGATGAGTTCCTCGAGGGTGTCGCGAACGAGCGCCGCCGACAGGACGCGCGGACCATCGACCTACTCATGAGCGCGGCCACCGGTGAGGCTCCGGTGATGTGGGGCACCTCGATCGTCGGCTACGGGGCCATCGCGTCGCGGGGCTCTGGCGGCAGACAGACGCCCTGGCCGGTCGTGGCGTTCTCGCCGCGCAAGACAGAGCTGGTGCTCTACCTAAACACCGCGCTTGAGGCGGCAGCGTTCGAGCGGCTGGGTCCGCATCGGCGCGGTGTCGGGTGCTTGTATCTCAAGAGCCTCGACACTATCGACCGAGCGGTGCTTGAGGACATCATCCGCGCCAGCGTCGAGTTGGCCCATGCTCGGAACGCGTAACGGCAGCCTCGAAGGCCCGCCTGATCCGCCTGATCCACCCCACCGGCCCGCATTGCGCCAACTATCTTCGCGGCTCGCTCGCTTCAAGACCATGCTGTGCCGAGGTCAGGCCCGGCTCTAGGTCAGACACGTTTGGAGTGGTAGGCCCACATCGCGATCTCGACTCGGTTGCGGACACCGAGCTTGGCCAGCAATGTGGCGACATGGCTCTTGACCGTGCTCAGCCCGATGAAGAGTTCAGCAGCGATCTCGGTTGGCCGGGAGCAGCAGCGCCCTCAAGCCCGCCGCGCGTCGGCGCGGCGATCGCGTTCGGCCTGAGCAACCTGCGCGGGCGACAATGACAACCCTTCTCATGCGGATATTGCAATATTCGAATATACATGCTTTACTCGAGACGCGGGGCGTCGTTCCTCGGCGCAGCGGCAGGTAGCCGCCGCCACCTGCGGGTCGACACTTCGCACATCCTCATCGCACGAGCAGGAGCCACCATGAGCAGCGCAACCACCCACGCCGAGCACACACTTGCCGAGCACGAGCACGGCCCGGGCTGCGGCCACGAGGCCGTCGAGCACGGCGACCACCTCGACTACGTCCACGGCACCCACCGGCACGCGGCGCACGGGGACCACTACGACGAGCACTGACCCGTGGGGCGAGCGCTGACCCGTGGGGCGCACGCGGCCAGAAGGTGACCCGGCCCGCGCTGAAGATGCATTAATTGCTATACCTGCATGCGACTGGTTGACTCGGGGCGTGGAGCTTGACGCGGCGGCAGCCCTGGCAGCCGACCTGTTCCGCGCCCTGGGTCACCCGCTGCGAGTGGTGATGCTCGCGCACCTTGCAGATGGTCCGCTGGGGGTATCCGAGTTGCAACACCTCACCGAGGCGGCTCAGCCCCTGGTGTCCCAGCACCTGCGCGTGCTGCGCCTGGGGGGTCTGGTGTGTGCCGAGCGGACCGGGCAGTCCGTGGTGTACCGCATCGCCGATGACCACGTAGCCCACGTCGTCCGCGATGCCGTCGCACACGTTCGCGAGCCTCATCCAAGCGGGCCGCCGCGCAACACCTGACCCGGACGCTCGATCCGCCGATCGGTGCGGCGCCGGTCCGGCGAGGTCGATGCTGGGCCCGGCCGGCTTCGATCGCCTCGATGAGGGCGTCCCTGGCGGGGAGCGGATGGACCGGTTGCACGGTGGTCATCGGGACGAAGGCCAGCGGACCGACGCGGGTCATGGTGACGCGGGCTGTCCTGACGCGGCGGAGCACGACGCGGACCGCCGCGTCGCCCACGTCTTCTCCGTCGCCGTTTTCGTGGCAGGTTTGGTCCTCGGGAAGGTCACCCAGAGCTCTGACATTGCTCGTCACATCCGATGGGGCAGCTCTGACTCGTTGAGGTCCACAGCGCCGTTGGATCTGCGCAACAACTCCCGGTAAATCCCCGGACGGTCACTGAGTTCCGCGTGGCTTCCGACCTGGGCGATCCGGCCACCGTCCAGCACGAGGATCTGGTCGGCGCGGGCGATCGTCTCGAGGTTGTGGGCGATGGCCAGCACACTGCCCTGTCGGGCCAGTCGGAGAGCGGCGGCGGCGATGAGGCGAGCGTTCGCCGGATCAAGGGCGGAGGTCGCTTCGTCCAGCAGAGTCAGCGGCGCAGCTTTGAGCAAAGCCCGAGCGACGCAGATCCGCTGCCGCTGGCCACCGGAGAGTCTGGCTCCGCCGGGGCCCGCGGGGGTGTCCAGCCCCTCGGGAAGTTCGGCGATGAAGCCGGCCAACCCCGAGGCGTGCACGGCCTCAGCGAGCTCGTCGCGGGTGGAGTCAGGTCGGCCCAAGCGGATGTTGTCGCCGATGGTGGTGTCCAGCAGGTAGTCATCCTGCAGCACGGTTGCCACGTAGTCGGCCAACTCCGCCATGGTGAGCGAGCGGAGGTCGTGCCCGTCCACCACGATGCGCCCGGCCGAGGGGTCCCAGAACCGCGCCAACAGCCGGGCGAGGGTGGTCTTGCCCGAGCCCGACGCGCCGACCACGGCAGTGAGCCCCCGCCGAGGCAGGGTGAAGCTGACGTCAACCAGCACTGGCGTCGTGTCGTAGGAAAACCGGACCTGCTCGACGCGGACCAGTGCCTCGTCGAAGTCGCCGATCGCATCGCCCGGCAGCACGGGTAGGGCGTGCTCGCCGAGTGTGGCAGCGAGCCGGTCGATGATGCCTGCCTGCAGGCGCAGGCCAGCGGCGAGGTCGGCGCCAGCCGCGGCGACGGCCACCAAGCGGAAGGCCACTACGAGTACGCCCAGCAGCACCGGCACGGTGAGGCTCGCCCCGGACATCCACAGCACACCCACCCCCACAAGGGAGGCGGAAGCAGCGTTGAGGGTCAGGCTGAAGAGCACGAGCCCAGGGACGACCGTCCCGGCAGCCCGGCGCGCGGCGTCGTATGCGTCGGCGAGGGCCAGGTCGAGAGCCGCAGTGTCGTCCGGTCGCTGATCGGTGCGGATCCCCGGCTGCCGTTCGGCGAACTCCAGAATGCGGTGGTTGACCTGCTCCGTGACCGCATGGTGGCGCGTGTCAATGGTGCGAGCCAACCGCGCGCTGAGCCGACTCGCCCACCACGCGAGCACGGTGGCGGCGAGGATCGCCGCCGAGAATCGCCAGTCGAGCACAGCCACGGTCAAGGCCGCAGCGATGGGGGTGACCAGCGCCGTCAGCGCCGGCCGCAACAGGATGGCCGGGTAGGACATGAGTTGGGGTATGCCGCCGGTGGCAAGGTCGATCACTCGCGCCTGCCGGGCGGGGGTGAACCATCCCAAGGGCAGCGCGTCCACGTGTTCGCCGAGGCGAACGTGCAGCGCGCGGGAGATGTCGGTTCCAGCCCGGAAGGCGATCATCTGGGCGACCCACTGGATGAGGACGAAGGCGACGACAGTGGCAGCAAGCGTCACGCTCCACGGTCCGGGGCCGCGGTCGGGATCCAGAAGCGCGGCCACGACGGCGCCGACCATCCCGAGCGCCACCCCGTGAGTGACTGCCGCGGCCGTGAGCCAGCCGGTCAGGATGATGAGTCGACGTCGCCCGGCGGGGGGCAACAGCCGGTAGAGGGATCTCAGCATTCAGCTCTCCTCGCCGTCGCCGACTGCGTCCTGGGCCACCCACAAGGCCCGATAGGCAGCGCAATGGTCCAGCAGGTCGGCGTGTATGCCGTCTCCCACCAACCGGCCCTGGTCCAGCACGAGGATCCGGTCAGCGTCCTGCACGAGGTGCAACTGGTGGGCCATGAGCAGCACCGTGCAGTCCTGGGCATGGGACCGCAGAGTCCTCAGCACGTCAGCCCGGGTTACGGGGTCAAGGTGCGAGAGCGTCTCGTCGAGGACGAGCACATCGGCGTCGCGCAACAACGCCCGGGCCAACGCCAGCCGCTGACGTTGTCCCCCGGACAGGTCAATGTCGCCGCCCAGCAGGGTGTCGTAGCCGCGCGGCAACGCGACGATGTCGTCGTGAATCGCTGCCTCCGTTGCGGCCAGCGTCATCCGCTCCTCGGCCACGGTCCGTCCACCCGTGAGGGCGTCGCGGATGGAGGTATGCCGCATTCCGGTGTCCTGGAAGGCGAACGAGAGTCGTTGGTAGAGATCGCTTTCCCGTAGGGAGCCCAAATCCGCGTCACCGATCAGCACCCGCCCTTCGTCGGGGTCGGCGAATCGAGCCAGGAGCGAGACGATGGTGCTCTTCCCGCTGCCGGAGGCTCCCACCAACGCCACCAGACCCCGGTCGGGCAGGGTGAAGGTGACCTGGTCCAGGGCCACTCGGTCGCCGTATCGGACCGTTACCCCGCCCAGCCCGACGGGGGCTCGGCGTGGGGGCGGGTCGGTCTCGCCCCACGCCAGCTGGGGTTGGTCGAGTAGCTCGGTGATGGAGGCCAGGGCGGCCAGTCCGGTGCGGACGGCCTGGAAGCGGGGACCGGCCACCGCCACCGGCGCGGCAATGGCAGGCCCGAGCAGCACACCGGCGGCCAAGGCAGCGGGCGTGACGCCGCCGGAGAGGAGCCCGCGGCCGCCGACGAGGGCCAGCAGGGCGGCGACGACGGCCGGGGCGACGAACAGCCAGGAAGCGGTGGTTGCCGCAGCGGTGGCACGTGACCAGGCCCTGAAGAAGTCGTGGAAGCCGTGGATCGCGGCGATGTAGCGGGCCCGTGGGCCGCTGTCACCGCCGTAGATCTTGGCCACCGGCAGGCCGCGGACGTAGTCGACGACCATGCGGCCGACGCGTTGCTGCTGCACGGCATACTCGGCGAAGTTCGCCGCGGAGCCGCGCATGGCCCGCACGTACCAGCCTACGCCGAGCAGGAGTGGCAGAAGGCTGACCGCCGCCAGTCGCCAGTCCACCACGGTGAGGGCAGTCAAGCCGACGCACGGGGTGACGACGAAGCCGGTGGCATCGAGCAGCGTGTGCGCGACCACGTAGTGCAGGGCGGCAGTGTCGTCCTGGACGACTTTGCGCAGTCGGGCCGCACCCTGTCCGGCTACCGCGGGCAAGGGGGCCCGACGGATGACGTCGGCGAGCCGACGCTGCAGGATCCAGGCCAGCCGGGCGTCCGCTCGGTGGGTGAGCCAGGTCGCCGCCGCCGCACCCAAGGCTGCTCCCACCGTGCCAGTGACGGCGGCGAGCACGACGCCAAGGGCGGGCGTCGGGCCGCCGGTGAGCCAGGCCTGGGTGAAGGCAATGAGCGCGAGGAGCGGCAACAGTGCCAGACCTGCTGCCAAGGCCTGCAGCCCCATGGCGACCAGCAGCACGCCACGGACCGGGCGGAGCAGAGACAGGCGACTCACTCCAGTCGTCCGTTCGCCAGGGTGAGAACCCGATCGGCACGGCCGGCCACGGCATCCTGATGGGTGATGAGCACCACGGGAAGGCCGGTGCGATGGCGGAGCTCGTCCAACGCAGCGAGGACCTGACGTGCAGCGCGGTCATCCAGGGCTGCGGTGGTCTCGTCGCAGACCAACACCGCTGGGCCGGCCGCGACCGCCCGGGCCAGCACCGCGCGGTGCCGCTGGCCACCGGAGAGTCCATCGGGAGTCCGGTCCAGGACGGAGCGATCCAGGCCGACCAGGCTCAACGCCTCATCGGGGCCGGCCAGCGCAGTGCGGTTGCAGCGGCGGGAAGCCTGGAGGGCGCGGTGCAGCGAACGGCCGATGGTCTCGCGGGGGTTGAGGGCGGCCCGGGCGTCCTGGCCGACGTAGGCCAGATAAGGGCCTCCCTGGCGCACCCGGGTGATGGCATCCCAGGGGATGACGGTGTCGTGCAGACGCAGGGTGCCCCGATGTGGCGGCGCGAGGCCGCACAGAGCCCGAGCCAGGGCCGTCTTGCCCGAGCCGGACGGGCCACGCACCGCCACCATCTCTCCCGCGACCAGGCGAAGCGAGGCATCGGTCAAAAGGTCTCGTCCGCCCCGGCGAATGTGGACGTCCGACATCGACACCACGTCGTGGCCGAGTGGTCGGCTCTTGGCCGTCGTCCGAGGCCAGGCCTCAACGGGTTCCGATGGCCTCAGCCGGCCGTCGGCCAGATGCATGACCTGATCGCAGACACGGTCGACGAGCTCCCGGTCATGGCTGACGAGAAGGACCGCCGGCTCCCACGGCAGGCGGGCGAAGGTCTGGGTGACGTGAAGAGCGGTCACGGGGTCGAGCCCGCTGGTCGGTTCGTCGAGGATGAGCAGCCGCGGGCGGGCGACGTGGGTCCAGGCGAGGATGGCCCGCTGGGCCTGCCCGCCGGACAGCCGAGCGGGGTGCCGTCCGAGCAGAGCCGGCTCGAACGAGGCAGCCGTGGTGGCTTCCCGGACCAGGGCGGCACGGGCGGCACGGGTGGCAGACGGATGGGCGATGCGTGCTGCGGTCCGCAATTGGCCGGCAACGGTGCGGGCGGGGTCGAGAGCACCTGCTGGGTCCTGAGGCAGGTAGGCGGTGACCCGGCCGCGGAGCTCACGCCGACCGTGTGCGGTGAACGGATCCCTCCCCTGGACGCGCACCGTCCCACCGGTGCGCCGCAGCCCCCGGGGCAGGTGGCCGAGGAGGGCGAGCGTCAGGGTCGACTTGCCCGTCCCCGAAGAACCCACCAAGCCGGTGACCCTCCCAGCGGCCAGCTCAAGGTCGACGCAGTCGAGGAGGGGCCGCCCGCCTGGATCGGAGATGGTCAGGCCGGCGACGATGGCAACGGCGCTCACAGGACTCGCCCGATCCGGGAGAGCCGCTTGACCCAGGTCACGTCCCCGAGCTGGGCCACCCGGTTGACCAGGGTCGCGTCCCCGGAGCTGGGCGCGCCGGAGAGGCGTGCAGCGGCGGCTCTGTCCAACCCGAGGGTCACACCGACGCTCAAGGTCACCAACAGCACACAAGGGACGAGGACCGGCAGGGCGTTGGCGGTGAGCCCGGTGAGGTTCTCGCGGACCATCCGCCCCCAATTCGCCGTCGGCGCACCACTGCCCAGACCGAGAAAGCCCGCGGTTGCCGCAAGTTGGGTCGCGGCAACGAATCTGATGCCCGCCTCGGACAGGGCCACCGGGGCCAGGCCCGGGAGGATGTCGAAGCGGATCCGGCCCGCCCACGCCTCGCCGCGGGCCTGGGCATCGCGGGCGTAGTCGGTGGCCGCTAGGCGATGAGCGTGGTCGCGGTTGATCCGGACCGAGAAGGGCACGCTGACCAGCGCGATGCCGACGGCCACGACCACATCGTCACCGGGTGCCCCAGCGGCCAGCACCAGCAGGAGGAGCAAGGCGGGAACGGCGGCAATGCCATCGATGAGGCTCAACACAGCCCGGGCCACTCGGGTGTGCGGCGTCGTGGCGGACCAGAGCCCCACGCTCAGGCCGACGATGCTGCCGAACACGGTGGCCGACGCGGCCTGCCAGATGATGGTGCGCCCACCCACGAGGACGCGCGCCAGCACGTCGCGCCCCAGCACGTCGGTGCCCAGCAGATGTCCACCGGCGGCCGGCTGAAACGGCCCCGCCACCGGTGTGTCCGGACTGGCCCCAGTCAGCCACGGCCCGACCAGTGCCAGCGCCACGGGCAGGATCCCCATCAGCGCCATGGCGATGGTCAACCAGCGCCGAGTCACGGGTCCTCCTGGCGAGTGGTCGCCTGGCGCAGCAACCGGGCAGCCACGTCGCCGGTCAGGAGGGTGATCAGGGCTACGGCGCCGAAGACGAGACTCACCCCCTGGATCAGGGGGACATCTCGGTAGCCGACCGCGCGCGTCAGCTCCAAACCCAGCCCGGGGACGTTGAAGAGCGTCTCCACGACGATCCCTCCCCCGACCATGCCAGCAACCATCACGGTCAGCGACTGGATCGCGGGACCCGCGGCGTTCGCCACGATGGTGCGAATGTAGGCCGCACCGCGAAAGCCGTTGACCCGCGCGAACTCGGCATACGGAGTTTCGACGACTTGAGCCACGGTGGCACGCAGCAGCCGCATCGTCGAGCCGAAGCCACCCAAGGCCAGCGCGAGCGACGGCAGGACGACCAGCTCGGGATGCTGCCACAGCGCCTGGCGAGCGGGCACGATCGCCACGGCCGGGAAGATCGGCAGCCACACGGCGAACACGAGCACCAGCGCGGTGGCAATGAGGAAGTCGGGGGTGGCGACGAGGCCAAGCGTAAGGCTACTGAGCGCCCGGTCCACCCGGCCGCCAGCCCGCAGCCCAGCCACCACGCCGAGCACGCCCGCCACGACGACGATCACTGCGACGGCCGGCGCCAGGATCGTCAGACTGGCGGCGAGTCGACCGGTGACGATGTCGCTGACGGCACGGCCGGACACCATGGAGGTGCCCAGATCGCCGCGGAGCGCGCCGGTCAGCCAATCGCTGTATCGCGTCACGGGAGGCTGGTCCAGGCCGAGTTCGATCCGCGTTGCCTCACGCTCGGCCTCCGTCGCGTCCGGCCCCGACAGCACCCCAGCCGCGTCCCCGGGCAGCACCTCGGTGGCCCAGAACACGACCAAGGTCAGCACGATGAGTGTGCCCGCGCAGACGCCGATCCTGGCAGCCAGCCATGATGCGATACGCACGCGGTCAGCCGGCGAGGACAGCCTGTGACAAGTCGGGGAACTGCAGCTCGCGAACCCCGCTGACCTTGTCGCTGGCTGCACTGATGTTCGGCACGAAGACGGGAGCAACCTGGTTGCCCTTCTCCCACAGCGACCGCTGGGCCTGATGCGACGCGGTCAGTCGCTCCTCGGGCGTGGCGGCGCTGCGAGCGGTTACCACCAAGGCGTCGACATCGGGGAAGGTTCCCGGGGCGTGGTTGACCTCGAACAGGGCGGGCGGGGTGTACCCAGCTTTGAAGGGGAGCGCCAGCCATGCCTTGTAGTCGGCGAACAACTGACCGGCGGGCAGCTCCCGCAGGGTCACCCTCATGCCAACCGCCGTGAGATCCTGGGCGATGAGCGTGGCGGTCTCCACCATGCCCGGCAGCTCAGGACCGACGGTGAGTTCGACGCTTGCGTCTGCGGCGCCGGCCTCGGCCAACAGCTGCTTCGCCCTATCCGGGTCATAGCGACGCAGCGGGAGGCCAGTGTCGTAACTGGCAAAGCCGAGAGCTGGGACGTCGTTGCCGATCTCGCCGAGGCCGTAGTAGACGTTGTCGCGGATGCGCTGACGGTTGACGGCGAGCTTGACCGCCTCCCTGACGCGGGGGTCAGTGAACGGAGCCACCGCCGTGTTCATCGTGAACGGCATGTACGACACGTAGGGCGGTTTGCTCGCGGTCACCTTGAGCCCCCGTTGCCCGGCGAGCGACTGTGCCAACGCCGGGGTCAGACCGCTGACGTAGTCGACCTGGCCTTGTCGCAGGGCGTTCAGTCTGGCGGTGCCGTCGGCGATCGAGAGGAGCTCGATCTGCTTCACCGCCGGGGCCTTGCCGTAGAAGCGAGGGTTGCGTTCCAACAGCGTGGACTGCCCGGGCTCGAAAGCAGAGATGGTGAACGGACCCGAGGACGGCGTCTGCGGGGTGAACGCGGTCGTGCCGTCCTTGATGGCCAACATGCTCTGACAGATGATCTCCCGGCCGTCGGCGATGGGCCGTGTAGCCGGCAACACCACGGTCGAAGCGTCCGGCGCGGTCGCCGCGTCCAGGGCGAAGTTGCGGGCCACGAGCATGGTGAACGGCAGACCCTTGAGGGCGACCGGCGCGCGCAGCGAGTACAGCACATCGGCGCTGGTGAGCGGCGAGCCATCCGTGAAGGTGATCCCGTTGCGGACCCGCAGTGTGTAGGTGGACCGGTCGGCCGACATGGTCATCGACTCCACCACCCCGTAGGCCACGCCATCGGGCGTGCCTGGGGCCAGCTCGCACAGCGGTGCGTGCACCAGTCGAGCTCGGACGTAATCCAGAGCTGTTGGGCCCCGGAAGTAGTTCAGGGTCTCAGTCGATCCGCCGGCGAACGCGGCTCGCAGCCTGCTGCTGCCACGATCGCTCGTGCCAGACGGATCAATCGGGGCTGCAGTCGTGCACCCGACGAGCAGTGAGACAACTCCGACCGAGACGAGCCCGAGATACTTCGACACCATGATCGACTAACGCTTTCATCGAGAGGAGGGGGACCCGATCCCCCATCGGTCTACTATGTATACCACAACTATGAGAACGATTATCCTTCCTGTTTTGGTCGGGATTCGTCCGTGACCCCGCCATCGCCTCGCCGTGACGCCATCGTGCAGACAGCACTCGAGCTTGCCGGCGCACAGGGTCTCAAGGCGGTCACCATGCGAGCAGTGGCGGCCCGGCTCGAGGTCACCCCGATGTCGCTGTACCGGCATATTGCTGACCGGGAGGAGCTGATCCGCCTCGTGGCTGACCGGGTCGGCGAGCTCGTCCGACCTGAGCCGCCGGTAGGCGCCGGGTGGCAGGACCGCGCCCGAGCGTGGGCCGTCGCCCAACGGCGGGTGCTGCGCGACTACCCCGGTGTGGCCGGGTGGCTGATGGAGAACGGGCCCGCCGGACCCCAGGCCTACCGGCTACTCGAGGAACTGGTCGCGGCCTTGGCCGAGGCCGGCTTCTCCGACACCGAGATCGCCCACGGGGCCACGCTTGTCATGAGCTGGACCTTCTCCCGGGTGACGATCGAGGACAACGCCGAGGCCCGGGGGGACAGCGACGGTGACACGCGCGCCCGAGCCTTCGTGACTGGCCTGGAAACCGTCGACCACGCGCAACACCTGACGGCCGCCCGGGTCGGTCCGGTCCTCTTCACCCTGTCCATGTCGGAGATCTTCGATCGCGGCCTCGACTCGATCCTGCTGGGCCTGGACGCCGGACGGAGTGGTCGTTGACCAGGGTGGTCACATAGAGCGTCGACAGGCTCCTGCCACAGGTCGGGTTGACGGCCAGAGTGCGCCCACTCCCCGAGGCCGGAAGATCACCCCTGGCGGGCCTTGAAGCGGGGGTTGAGGCGGTTGATGACATAAAGCTTCCCCCGGCGGCGGACCACTTGTGATCCGGGGGCCTTCTTGAGGGACCGGATGCTCGCTCGCACCTTCATGGAAGCACGACCTTCCCTTCGGCGACGGCGCGCACGAGGCGCCGTGGGACGGCGACCGTGCGCCCATCAACGGTGACAGGGACGAGGGCTGGCGCCGTCGCGACCCATTTCGCGCGGCGGTGGCGGGTGTTGCTACGGGAGGTGCGTCGTTTTGGGACGGCCACGGCTGTTCTCCTGTGTCGGGTGTGCTGTCAGAGGCTGGCTGAGTGGGCTCAGGCGACGTGGCGGATGGGCCCGAGCCAGGGCTCCAGTCCGTCGTCGGTGACATCCCAGTAGGGGCCGCGTTCCTCAAGTTCAGCTTCCGTGAGCAGACACTCGGCGAACACGCGGCGCAGGTCCTCGCGGGCATCGTCCTCCCGGAGGCCGGTAACCAGGATGCGGGTCATCGCCGGGGATTGACCCCACTCGCCCTGCAGGCCCACGCTGAGCTGACCGCCGGCACCATCCCACACGCCGATCGCGCCGGGACGGCTGGCCAGCCAGAAGCAGCCGCGGGTCCGAAATGGACCACCGCCAAGGACGTCGACATGTTCCCGCAGTCGGTCCGGGTGGAGCGGTCGGTCGGACTGGAGATCCAAGCTCCACACATGCCGGCCCTCGAGGTTGCGGCCAGGTCCGTCGAACGCCTCGTTGACCCACGCCTCGGTGGCGTCGTGGTCGTGCACGCCCTGGAGGAGCTGTTCGGCGCGCAGTCCTGCCCAGTCGCGGCTGATGAGTGCGCCAGGGCGGGCGAGGTGGGTGACCAACTCGACCGCCTCATCGGTGCTCTCCCCGAAGAGGGCCACGATGTCCGCGTGCTCCACCATCGCGCCCACGACCTCACCGACGCCGCGCCGGTCGGTCTCGATCGTCGCCAGATTGCGCTCGGGCAGGGTGCTCTCGCCGAGCAGGTCATCGATCGCGGCCTCGCCGTCGAGGGCCGCAACGACTCCAGCGACCCGGACGCTCGGGGCAGCGTGCGGGTCCCAGCCGAACACCCGGCAGATCGAGAGGGCGTCCGCGGCGACGGGGAGGTGGGCCACGATCGCCCCCCACCGCCCAAGGGTCCCGAGCCTCTGCAGCGTGGGCAAAACATCCTCTCGCACCGCACAACTCGAGCAGGCGTGTTCGAGAGGCATCACCTCCCGCTCGAGCAGGCCGCTGAGGTCGCTCACCGTTCGCACGAGGCGACCTGCACGAGCGTCGAGGTCGTGCCGGACGACGACAGCATCGGGGAGGTCGAACTGCAGGCCGATCGTCGCAGCCGCCATCGAGTCGCCGTCAAGGCCGGTCACCAGGAACACCGGGGTGCTGCTCACCGCGAGTTCCCAGGACGGCCGTAGCGACGGTTGAAGCGCTCGACGCGCCCCTCCGTGTCGAGCGTGCGGGACCGGCCTGTCCAGAAGGGGTGGGAGTCGGCGGAGACCTCGACATCGATGACTGGGTACCGGCGACCCTCGAACTCGATGGTCTGCTCGGGCACCCGGGTGGAACGGGTCAGGAACAGGGCGCCGGTCGAACGGTCGCGGAAGACGACTTCCTTGTAGCGAGGGTGGATGCCGGGGCGCACGTGAGCTTCCCTTCTCGTGGCTAGATTGATAATGATTTTCATTCTATGCCATAGTAGCGGGTCCAGTTGCCACGTCCGAACCGACCCGCCCCAGGAGGCCCCTTGTCCCGCTCATGCATGGTTACCGGCGCCACGCCAGGGTTCGGCCACCGCATCTCCCACTCGCACCGGCGCACCAAGCGGCGTTTCGGAGTCAACGTCCAGCAGCGCCGCTACTGGGTCCCGAGCCTGCGCCGGTACGTCCGTCTCACCGTGTCAGCACGTGGGATCAAGACGATCGACGCCCGCGGCATCGATCTGGTCGTCGCAGAACTGCTCCGGAAGGGAGCGCGCCTCTGATGGCGAAGAAGTCCACTGACGTTCGCCCCATCGTCGTCCTGCGATCAACCGCGGGGACAGGCACCAGCTATGTCACAAAGAAGAATCGCCACAACGACCCGGAACGCCTGGTGCTGCGCAAGTACGACCCGAAGATCCGTCGGCATGTCGAGTTCAAGGAATCTCGCTGATGGCCAAGAAGGGGCTGCGAGCACAGGACGCCCGGCGACGCGTCATCGTCACTCGGTATGCCGATCGTCGGGCCGCCCTCAAAGCCGCAGCTCGCGACCCCAACGCCAGCGAGGAGAGCCGCGAGCTCGCCCGACTCGGCCTCCAGCGCCTCCCTCGGGACGCCTCTCCCACCCGCCTGGTTAACCGGGACGTCGTCGATGGCCGACCGCGTGCCGTTTTCCGCCGCTTCGGGCTGTCGCGGATCCGCCTGCGCGAGATGGCTCACCGCGGGGAGCTTCCGGGAGTGACGAAGAGCTCCTGGTGAGGTCCTCAGACGATGAAGTGGATCACCGCCAGCTCCACGTCTAGACGAATCGAATCGGCCCGGCCGAGCCCGACGGTGGCGCTCGGGTGCAGCGGCGCGCGGCGCTCATCACGTCGCTGGGCGCTGACTCTCGTCAGGTCCGGTATGCCGTCACACCCGCTTGGAGTGGTAGGCCCACATCGCGATCTCGACTCGATTGCGGACACCGAGCTTGGCCAGCAACGAGGCGACATGGCTCTTGACCGTGCTCAGCCCGATGAAGAGTTCAGCAGCGATCTCGGCATTGGTCCGGCCGCGGGCAATGAGCGCCAGCACCTCCTCCTCGCGGTCGGTCAGCGGATCGATGGGCTGGGTCACTGTCTGGGGTGCGTGGTCGACGAGGGTCGCCAGCAGCCGCCGCGTGACATTGGGGGCGATCAGCGCATCCCCGTCCGCAGCCGCGTGCACGGCCTGGACGAGCAGGTCCGGCCCGGCGTCTTTGAGCAGGAAGCCGCGGGCTCCGGCGCGCAGCGCGCCCAGCACGTATTCATCCAGGTCGAACGTGGTGATGACCACGACCGCCATCGGGTCCGTCACGTCGGGGCCCGCGAGCCGCCGGGTCACCTCGACCCCGTCGAGCCCGGGCATCCGGATGTCGACGAGCAGGACGTCCGGGCGCAGCCGGGTCGCCACCTCAAGGGCCTGTATGCCGTCCGCGGCCTCCCCGACCACGGTGATGTCCGGTTGGGCGCCGAGGATCATCACCAGCCCGGTCCGCACCAGCTCCTGGTCATCGGCCACGACGACACGGATGCTCACTGGTGCATCATGCCTTCGGTCTCGACGGTTCGGGGTGCGGCTTGCGGTCTTCTCATCGAGGGACCTGCACGGGGAGAACGGCCTCCACGACCCAGCCACCGTCGGGCGCCGGACCGGCCGAGAGGGAGCCACCCAGCAACTGGGCACGTTCGGCCATGCCGGTCAGGCCGAATCCGGACGGTGCAGCTGACCCGGCAGGGGTGAGCCCATCGTCGGTGACGCGCAGCCGGACGACCTCGCCCAACCGGCATACGTCAATGGCGACGTGCGTCGCGCGGTGGGCATGGCGGACTGCGTTAGTGAGCGCCTCCTGCGCGATCCGATAGACCGCAGCGTCCACGGGTCCGGGCAGCCCGGTGACGGCGCCGGTGAGCGAGACCTCGATGTCCGGGATCGCGTCAGCGCGCGCCAAACCGGCCAGGTCGGTCACACCCGGTTGGGGGGAGTAGGCCTCCCAGCTGTCCTCCCGGAGCACGCGCACCATGTCCCGCATCTCCGCGAGGGTGCGTGATGCTTCCGTCTCGATGGTGGCCAGCACCGCGGCGGCCTGCTCGGGTTGGGTGCGGACCACCACGCCGCCGGCCTGAGCCTGCACCGCGATGGCCGACACGTGGTGGGCCACGGTGTCGTGCAGCTCGCGGGCGAGCGCCAGCCGCTCCTCGTTGCGGATCTCGCGTTGTCGGCGCTGCCAGATCTCGGCGCGCGAGCGGAATACCGTTGCGAGAGCGACGAAGAGCATCAGCAGGAGGCTGCCGCCGATGAGGTCCGCCGAACCGGCTGCCGCGGCATACATGCCCAGCGCCACGACGGCGACGACACACGGCAGGCCCACGGCGATCTCTCGCCCCGAGCCCCAGCGGACCAGCGAATAGAGCAGGATCAGGACGGCCATCATCGAGGAGGGGCCAAGGTCGTCGGTGCCGGCAACCAGCGAGATGCCAGACAGCAGCCCGGCGACACCGAAGCCGACCAGGCAGGTGGCCAGGGGGTGGCTCCGCCGCCAGAGCAGGACCGGCAGCACCGCCATGGCGAGCAGGATGATGTCAGGGCGCCCGGCCAGCTGCGGGCGCGCGAGGCCCTCGACCACGGTGGCCACCTCGAACCCGCCGACCAGGAGCCAGTCGGCACGGCGTACCGGCGGCGGGCCGACGGGCCGAGGCTCGCGCCAGATGGCGCGCCAGGCGAAGCTCACCCCTTCAGGCTAGGGATCGCGGAAGGACGGGGCCAGGACCAGGCCGAGCGCAGGATGAACCCAAGCAGGACCAGCTCGAGGGCGAAGCCAAGACCGAAGTAGGCCAGCCACTCCCCACCGACCAGGTTGAACGCCATCCAGGGGATGAGCAGGGAGGCGACGACAAGGTTCGTCATCCGGTTGGCGCGGGCGGGCAGGGTCGTCGAGAGCAGGATCATCATGGTCGGCACCGCCGAGGCCGCCAGCGAGCTGGCCATGAACGTTTGAGTGATGTCGAAGGTGAAGACCTTGCCCTTGAGGATGCCCTCGACGGCACCCGGCTTATAGAGCCCGAGGACGTCGACATAGATATTGAGGCACATGAAGCTGGCCCAGGCCGCGGCGAGCTTCACCTGTCGGGGGACCGGCTGGTCCATGCGCGTCGTCGGGGCAAGGGCGGTCTGCGTGGTCATCGGGATGAGTCCTTCGGGTGAGTCGAGTGGGTGACTCCACCACGATGGCTGGTGGCGACGGCTGAGGCATCAGCCCGCAGGCCGGACGTGGACCGCCCGAAAGAACGTTGCGCGAGCCCTCCTTTCGGCTTCCGCCCTCGCGCGAGTCCCACGGACCTCGTATGCCGTGAGCGTCGATCCGCTCACCCCGGGCCTGGCGAAAGGTGGGATTCAGTCCGACGGGCGACGCACGGTTGCTGTTATCGGTTCTGATAAGATCGTGGGGTGGCGATGCTTGATGACGTTCTCGCTTCTGCCGCCCGGTTGCAGGAGATCGTGCCGGACGCGGTTCTCGTCGGCGGTGCAGCGGCGGCCCTGTATGCCGGTCACCGCGAGTCCTTCGACCACGATCACGTCCTCACCGATCTTGCCGAGCGATATGCCGAGGTCGTCGAGGCGGTGGAGTCGACGGACGGCTGGGTCACGAGCGTGCGCGCCAGTTCGCCTCCTCTCACGCTGCTCGGGTCGCTCGACGGAGTCGAGGCCGGGCTTCGCCAGTTGCGCCGCACCCGAGCCGTCGAGGTCGAGGAGGTCCGCGTCGGCACGCGTGTCCTGCGTGTTCCGACGCTGCCAGAGTGCTTGCGAATCAAGGCTTTTCTCGTCGTGCAGCGCAATCAGGTCCGCGACTACCTCGACACGGTGGCCCTCGCCGACCGGCTCGGAGTCCCGGATTCCGCGGCCGTTCTCGCGGACCTCGACTCCTACTATCGCGACCGATCCGACGGACCGGACGCCGTCGTGACGGCTCTGGTCCAGCGGCTGTCCGAACCCAACCCGCGCGACTCCCGAGTGACGAACCAGTTGGCGGCATACAAGGGCTTAGTCGCCCGATGGCAGCGGTGGGCCGCGGTCGTGGACGACTGTGCGGCACTGGCCGACGCGGTCGTCGAGCACCGGGCTGCGGGTGGTGCGTGATGGCTGTCGCGTTTCGCAACGTCGACGTCGATCCGCGCGCGCCCGTCGAGCGGTGGCCGTACGAGGCCATCGTCACGGTCATCGAACGGGGCACCCTAGCGGACTGGCTGATCCTCATCCGAGCCATCACCGCCGACCCGTGGGGCCCGGTGGCGCGGCAGGTCGAGGACTATCTCTCCTACGAGCAGCCTTACGGGGTTGGGCCGCTGCTGACCCGCGCGATCGCCCGGGCTCGGCGTCAGGCCGAGGCCGCCGAGCGTGCGCAGGTCGCCGCGGAAGTCGGTCAGCTTGTCGAGCAGTCAGGCCTGTCGCTCACCGAATTCGCCAGCCGGATGGGCACGTCGGTCAGCCGACTCTCGACCTACCGGTCGGGGCGGGTGACTCCGTCCGCGGCCCTGATGACCCGAATGCGTCGGGTGTCCGGCTCCCAGCCGGGTTGAGTCCGCGCCGTCAGGTATGCCGGGTCGGGCCGCACCGCCCGCACCGCCCCACCTGCCGGGCTCGGCGCCTGCTCGGTCGGCCCGGAGGCCGGAAGGCGCGCTCACTCAGCGGTTCTACCCGGTGCCGGCCAGGCGAGCCCGGGCGGCGGCATACTCGGGCTTGTCCAGGTAGACGAGCTTGATCGCGACGGTGATGTCGTTGCTCTGCAGGGGGAGGATGCCGTAGACGTCCTCCGGCCGCAGACCGACGACTCCGATGTACCAGGCGATCATCACCTCCTCGGGCCGCCCCTGCAGCGGCACCTGGTCGACGAACGCCCGCGGCGCCTGTGGCGGCAGCGAGTCATAGACCTGTTGCATCAGTCCGGCCAGCTGCTGCTGACTCCTGGACTGGAGATCGTCAAGCCAACCCATGCGGACCAGGATGGCACGCGGACCGCGAGGTGGGCGGTGTCTTGGCGGACTGGCTGGGGCCCGGCCACGGGGCTAGCACCTCGTCATCGCATCGCGCCTCGTGTCTTCTGCTGCAGCCGTGGTCGGCTCACCGACAGGTCCGGGCGACCGCTGGGCACCGCCCGGCTAGGTTGTCACTGTCCCCCAGACAGGAGAGCGAAGACGTGGCGCCCAAAGGCTTCGACGACAAGGTCGCCTTTGTCTGGAGGGTCGCCGACAAGCTGCGCGGCACCTTCAAGCAGCACGAATACGGCTCGGTCATGCTCCCGCTGCTTGTCCTGCGCCGCATGGATGCGGTCCTTGCGCCGACCAAGCAGGCGGTCCTCGAAGCCGCCTTCACCATGCCCGTGATCGGCGAGGGCCAGGCGGCGCTGCTGAAGAAGAAGGCCGGGCACCGCTTCTACAACACCTCGCCGCTCACCTTCCCGGGTCTGCTCAACGACGACAAGAACATCGCCACGAACCTGCGCCAATACATCAGTCGCCTCTCCCACGAGGCGTATGCCGTGATGGAGGCCTACGACGTCGACCCAAAGATCGAGCGCCTGGACCGAGCCGGCATCCTGTATGCCGTCCTCGCCGACTTCGCCGACCTCGACCTGCGCCCGTCCGTGGTCAGCAACGAGGCGATGGGCTACATCTTCGAAGAGCTACTGCGGAAGTTCTCCGAGATGAGCAACGAAACCGCCGGTGAGCACTACACACCGCGCGAGGTCATCAGCCTCATGGTCAACCTCCTCGTCTCCGGCACGACAGCCCAGGAGCTCACCGACAACCCCAAGCCGGTCCGCACCGTCTACGACCCGGCCGCAGGGACGGGCGGCATGCTCATGACCGCGCTGCACCACATCAAGCGCCTCAACCCGGCCGCCATCGTCGAGGTCTACGGCCAGGAACTCAACGACGAGACGTGGGCGATCGCCCAATCCGACCTGTGGATGCAGAGCGAGGCTTCCGAGCGGATGCGCCAAGGCAACAGCCTGACCGGCGACGCCTTCCCTACCGAGAAGTTCGACTACATCCTCGCCAACCCGCCCTATGGCGTGGATTGGAAGGCGTATGCCGGGCCGATCAAGGCCGAGCACGAGAAGCTCGGCTTCCGCGGCCGCTTCGGCGCCGGCCTGCCGCGCGTCTCGGACGGGTCGTTCCTGTTCTTGCAGCACATGCTTTCGCACATGAAGCCCACCGGGTCGCGGGTCGGCATCGTGCTCTCGGGATCGCCGCTGTTCTCCGGACAGGCCGGCTCCGGCGAATCGGAGATCCGCCGGTGGATCCTGGAGAACGACTGGCTGGAAGGCATCGTCGCCCTGCCGGACCAGATGTTCTACAACACTGGTATCTCCACCTACGTGTGGATCCTCACCAACACCAAGGCGGACGAGGACCGCGGCACCGTCAAGCTCATCGACGCGCGCGAGCACGGGACGAGGATGCGCAAGTCCTTGGGAGACAAGCGCAAGGAGCTCACCCCTGCTGCGATCGACCAGATCGCTCGCCTCTACGGCGGAGCCCGCGATGAGTATGCCGCCGACCCCCGCGTCAAAGTGCTCACCAACGAGACGTTCGGCTTCCAGCGGATCACGGTGGAGCGCCCCCTGCGCCGCCGCTGGGAGGTCTCCCCCGACGCCGTCGCCGCTGATCCGTATGCCGCCTACGCCGCCTTGGTCGGTCAGCGCTTCGCAACCGAGAAGGCACTGCTCGCCGGGGTGCCTGGGCTGACGCCGGCAGAGAAGAAGGTCTTCGCCAAGGCGTGCGCTGTGGCCGACCCAGAGGCGCCCATCATCAAAGGACGCGGCGAAAAGCCCGAGCCGGACCCTGACTTGCGCGATCAGGAGAACGTGCCGCTACCCGCCGGGTGGCTCGCCCTCGGCGAGCGGGAACGCGACAAGGCGTTGGTCGAGGCTGCGGAAGCCCACTTGGAGAACGAGATTCGGCCCTACGTCCCGGACGCGTGGATCGACCACACCAAGACCAAAGTCGGCTTCGAGATCCCGTTCACCCGGCAGTTCTACGTCTACACGCCGCCCCGGCCAGTCGAGGAGATCGCCCAGGAGATCAAGGACCTCGAAGCGCAGATCCAGCAATGGGTGACCGGACTGGACCTGTGAGCACGGTCCAGGGCCTGGGCCAGACTCCTCTCATGTGGTCTACGGTCGAGGCGAGGCGGTTGTTCAGCCTTCGCAGGGAGCCTCCACTTGAGTCTGATGAGATTGTGACCGCCTTTCGAGACGGCGTGGTTACCAAGCGTTCAGATCGCCGAACGGAAGGCTTCACACAGGCCTTGAAGGAGACCGGATACCAGCACGTCGCCGCAGGCGACCTTGTCGTGCACTCCATGGATGGCTTCGCTGGAGCGATCGGTGTTGCGGACAGCGACGGGAAGATGTCACCGGTTGCCAACATCTACAAGGTTTCGGGAGACGCGCGGTACTTCGCATACACCCTACGTTCGCTTGCCCTCAGCGGCTTCGTAGCTTCTCTCGCCAAAGGCATTCGGGAGCGCTCCACGTCCTTTGACGACGCAACGTTGGCCAGTGTTGAACTTCCGTGGCCTCCCATCCACGAGCAGCGGCGGATCGCGGACTTCCTCGACGACCGCGTCGCCCGCATCGACCAGATCATCACCGCCCGCCAACATCAGATTCGGCTCTTGTACAGGGCGCTGGCCTCGGATGTCGCGGGTCTGGTCGCTTCGGACGGGAAGGACTGGATCACCGGCTCACTACGTCGGTTCGCGAGGTCGTGCGATTCGCTGCGGGTACCTCTGAATTCCGAGGAGCGAGCAAAGCGTCGCGGGAAGTATCCCTACTTTGGCGCCTCGGGCGTGATCGACCATGTTGACGATTACCTCTTCGACGGACCGAAGGTGCTTGTCTCGGAGGACGGCGCGAACCTGCTGCTGAGAAGCACTGCTATCGCCTTCGTGGCTGATGGGCAGTACTGGGTGAACAACCACGCGCACATCTTGGAACCCTTCGACGGGGCACACGACTTCTGGGCAGCTCGCATTGAAGCCTTGGACATCTCACCCTGGGTGACGGGGTCGGCGCAGCCGAAGTTGACGATCGATGCCGCCATGGCGTTGCCGATGTCCGCGCCGGCGCAGGTTGACACGAGGAGGGCTCTCGGCAGGCAAGTCGTCGACGCGCGGGCTGCGGTTGAGAAGCGCGCCTGGGCTCTAGAGAAGAGTGGCACCCTGCTTCAAGAGTACAAGCAGTCGTTGATCACGGCGGCAGTCACTGGTGAACTCGATGTGACGACCGCGGGGAGCGGCATACCGGGCTGACCTGGTCAACGAGCGCGGGGACGGACAGGCGCGGCCACACTGCGATTGCTGTGCGCCGCCTCTTCGGCGACCCGCCGATGGCGCAGATCGACACTTACGCTCCGGGTGAGGCGCTGCAGACCGACGACATCCACACACCTGAGCATGTGGTTGGTCTGCTCCGGCAAGAGCAGCCCAGCGACCAACGAGACGGGGTGGCAACGGCGTCCGCCTGGCTGTCAGCCAGGATCAGCAAGGCTCATTGTATGAAACTTACCCGAATGTAAGTTCTGACAACAGGCGCTAGTGTGTCTATGTGATCTTGGAAAAGTTCCACAACAGTCCAACCGGACACCTTGTCTCCATCTCTGGAACAACGAACGGGCAGGACTGGACCCACGGCGCGTTCGTGCCCGACTCACTGGGCGACACGGCCCCGACGCTGAGCCCCACGGCATACCTCGCCGTCGCGGACGCCCGAGCGGAGTTGGCCGCCCTGGACGCCACCGCGGCTCGGTTGCCCAACCCCCGCCTGCTTCGGCATGCGTTCATCCGCTTGGAGGCACAAGCGACCGCCGCACTCGAGGGGACCTATGAGTCGCTGGCCGACGTCCTCGGCGTCGAGCCCCAGGAGGCCAAGAGCGCATCCATGACCGAAGTCCTCAACTACCTCCATGTCGCTGATCTGGCCTTCGACTGGAGCGAGGCAAGCCGACCGTGGTCCGTGAGCGTGCTCGAAGAGCTCCATCGACTCCTCATGAAGGGCACGTCGGGGGAGCGGGATTTCCATGGCCTGCGAACGATCCAGGTCGTCGTCGGCCGTCGCGATGACGCAGCACCATTTGACTTGCCGATCAAGGCCTCGCGTTATGTCCCTCCTCCCCCGGGTTCCGACCTGCGCGCCCGCCTCGTCGACTTGCTCGACTGGACGAATGTCGCTCAGCGAACAGGGTTTGACCCAGTCATCGCGGCGGCCATGACTCACTACACGTTTGAAGCCCTGCACCCTTTCCACGACGGCAACGGCCGGATCGGGCGGCTGTTCATCGTCCTGCACTTGCACCGGCTCGGGGTGCTGACCGAGCCCTCGATCACCGTCTCGCCGTGGTTCGAGTCCCGACGGCAGCGCTATTACGATGCGCTGCTGGGCGTCTCGACCGAGGGTGACTGGTCGACCTGGGTGACCTTCTTCAGCCAGGGACTCGCCGCATCCGCTGCGACGGCGCGTCAGCGCATGCTGGCTCTGACCGATGTCCAAGCTCACCTCAAGCACCTCCTCCAAACCACCTCGCTGCGCACGGCCAACGCGAGACGGCTCATCGATTTCGCCGTAGCGCGGCCAACCTTCAGCGTGCGGCAGGTCGCCGACGAGCTGGGCATCCAGCGACCGGGCGCCAAGCGCCTCATCGATGCGATGGTCGAGCTCGGGCTGCTCGCCGAATACGGACACCGCAGCTACGGCCGCCGCTTTCACTCCCCAGCGGTCCTGCACGCCCTGACCACCAACGCCACTGCCCACAACGCAACGCGAAGTGAGTACGCCCAATGACTGCCCACTTATACGTCGATGGATTCACACTCTGACCTGCAACCCGCCGTGGTCCAACAGGCAGGACCTTGCCCTCGCGAGTAGGTTCGCGACCATGGCTATCACCCACGAGTCGGCGTTCGAGGCGAACATCGAAGCCCACTTGCTCGGCGACGGCTGGCTCAAACTCGAGCCCGCGGCATACGACCGCAAGGCCGGCGTCTTCGGCGACGAGGTCATCGCGTTCGTCCAGGCGTCGCAGCCGAAAGAGTGGAAACAGCTCGTGACGCGCCACGGCGGGGAGGCGACGGCGCGGCAGAAGTTCCTTAAGGTCGTCGTGGCCGCACTCGACCATCGGGGCACGATCAGCGTGCTGCGGTCGCGGGTCAAGGACTCGGGTGTGAGTGTGCGGCTGTGTTACTTCAAGCCCGCAAGCAGCCTCAACGACGAACAAACGCAGCGGTATGCCGCCAATCGGCTTGGTCTCGTGCGGCAGCTGCATCACTCGGAATCCAACCCAGGCGACTCGCTCGATCTGACGTTGGTGGTCAACGGGATCCCGGTGGCGACGGCGGAGTTGAAGAACCCGCTGACGCACCAGAACGTCGAGCAGGCAATGGCGCAGTACCGGACCGACCGCAACCCAAGCGACCTGATCTTCCGGGCGCGGACGCTGGTGCACTTCGCGGTCGATCCGCACCGGGTGGCGATGACGACTCGGCTGGCCCGGGAGGCAACGGTGTTCCTGCCGTTCGACCAGGGCAGCGGTGGGGCCGGGAACACAGGAACAGCGGGCAACCCGCCTGCCACGGGCGGCTACCAGACGGCATACCTGTGGGAACAGGTGTGGCAGCGCGATGCGTGGCTGGACCTGCTCGGGTCGTTCATCCACGTCGAGGGCGACCGGGTTCTGTTCCCCCGGTTCCACCAGTGGCACGCGGTCCGCGCAATCCTCGACGCGACCTACCGGGACGGCGCGGGCCTCGACCGGTTGGTGCAGCACTCGGCCGGGTCGGGGAAGTCGAACACCATCGCCTGGACGGCGCACGCGTTGTCGCGGCTGCACGGGCCCGATGACGCGCCGATCTTCGACAAGGTCGTCGTCATCACTGATCGCAAGGTGCTCGATCGGCAGTTGCAGGACACCGTGGCCGGGCTGGAACACACGCCGGGGACGATCGTGCGGATCGACGAGAACTCGGCCCAGCTCAAGGAGGCCCTGGAGGGTCACGCGGCTCGAGTCATCATCACGACCCTGCAGAAGTTCCCGGTGGTGTCGGCGCTCGCTGCCCAAGAGGCCGCCGAGGGCGAGGCGAAGGGGGTGGTCGGGCGGCGGTTCGCGGTCATCGTCGATGAGGCGCATTCGTCCTCGAGCGGGGATTCGGTGGCCAAGCTGAAGAAGGTGCTCGGCGCGGGTGGAGAAGCAGCACTGGAGGCGGCCGAGGAAGCCGAGCACACGGCATACGAGGAAGCCGTCGAGGCGGCGGACGAGGCACTGCTGGCCAGTGCGCGGCATCGGGGGAAGCAGAAGAACCTGTCGTTCTTTGCGTTCACGGCCACCCCGAAGCCGAAGACGCTCGACACGTTCGGGCAGGTCGGCGCGGATGGGCACAAGCGGCCGTTCCACACGTACTCGATGCGGCAGGCCATCGCGGAGGGCTTCATCCTCGACGTGCTCGCCAACTACACGACGTATGCCGTGTACTACAAGCTCGCCAACGCCCACCCGCGCAACGACCCGGAGATGGAGACGGGCAAGGGTCGGGCGGCGCTGGCGCGGTTTGCGTCGCTGCACCCTTATGCGCTGGACGCGAAGGCGGAGGTGATCATCGAGCACTTCCGGCAGAAGACCGCCGGCAAGATCGACGGGCAGGCCAAGGCGATGGTCGTGACGCGGTCGCGCCTGCACGCGGTCCGCACGCAGGCGGCGTTGGCGGCATACATCGCGAAGAAGGGGTATGACCGCGGTGAGCGGCCGTTGCGGACGCTGGTGGCGTTCTCGGGGTCGCTGGTCGATCCGGACGCGCCCGAGGCGCCGGCGGTGACCGAGGCTGGGATCAACGGGTTTTCCGAGGGGCAGCTGCCAAAGCGGTTCCGTGGGCCGGAATACCAGGTGCTCGTGGTCGCGGAGAAGTACCAGACCGGGTTCGACGAGCCGCTGCTGCACACGATGTATGTCGACAAGAAGCTGTCCGGTGTGGCGGCGGTGCAGACGCTGTCTCGGCTGAACCGGATCCACCCGGGGAAGTCGGACACGTTTGTCTTGGACTTCGCCAACACGGCCGAAGAGATCCAGGCGGCGTTCGAGCCGTTCTATGAGGAGACGTTCGCGACGCCGACCGACGCGGGCGCGCTGGCGACGATGGAGCATGACCTCATGACGGCCGGCGTGTTGTCGCTGCCCGAGATGGAGGCGGCTGTGGCTGCCTTGCTGTCGGAGGATCCGGGGCAGCAGGCGGTGCTGTATGCCGCTCTCGCGCCTGCCGTCGGGCGGTTTGCTTCGTTGGCGGAGGAGTCGCCGGTGGCGGAGAAGGCGGAGGAGTTCCGGCGGACGTTGGAGCACTTCTGCCGAGCGTATTCCTTTGTCTCGCAAGTGATGCCGTGGGCGGACACGGACTGGGAGCGGCTGTTCTTGTATGGGCGACTGCTGTTGCTGGAGCTGCCGCGGGGTGCGAACAGTCCGATGCCGCAGATCGCCAAGTCGGTGCAGCTGACCCACCTGCGGATCGCGGTGACCTCGGAGGCGGCGATCGAGTTGGCGGGCTCGGATGAGCCGGGTGTGGCGCTGCCGGGTGAGGGCAAGGGTGCGCAGACCGAGCCGGTGCTGGACAAGCTGTCCGCGTTGATCGCAGCAATGAACGAGCGTTATGGCGCCGACCTTGGCGAGGCCGACAAGGTGTGGGTCGACCAGCAGTGGGTCGTCGTCAAGGAGGACGACGAGATGCGCGAGGTCGCCCTGAACAACGACCGCAGCCAGTTCGAGATGGTGCTCGAGCAGAAGGTCAAGGACCTGCTGATCGATCGGCATGACAAGAACGGGGTGCTGTTCGACCTGTTCTTCTCGAACCCCGACTTCCAGGTGTCGCTCGTGAGGTACCTCGCCGGTACTTACGACGAGTTCCGCAGGGAGTCGATTTCCTGACAGGGTGCGGCGATGATGCGCTCGCCGCCT
>WBZS01000225.1_pt2 | contig 33252 bp, 29 predicted proteins | sample 5204201 | NCBI WGS metagenome assembly WBZS01 (sample SAMN12344357, study PRJNA552823) | activated sludge metagenome | biome: Activated sludge suspended growth; feature: Nitrification reactor; material: Wastewater; isolation source: activated sludge from nitrification reactor of wastewater... | reverse complement strand
CGTTGCTGTCGAAATCAAGCTTGGTGGTGTAGCGCGGCTCGGCGCTGGGCGTGACCACCAGCGCCGCGGTGCCCGGGGTGCGACCGGGCTGGATGTCAAAGCGCGCGGCGATGCCGCGCAAGTCGTTGACCAGAAACACCACCCGTTCGACGTCGCGCACGCTGAGGATGTCGCCCGGGTGCAGGCGGTCAAGGTAGGCCTGCACCACTTCGCGCTTGACCGGCAGCTTGTCGTCCCAGCGCAGCTCGACCCGGTCGAGCCGGCCCTCCAGCACCTGGATGCGCACCACGCCGTCGCTCGGCGTCTGCTCGGGGATGTAGGCGTAGCCAAGGTAATAGCCCAGGTCGCGCTGTAGAAAACGGGTGACTTCGGCCGCCGCGTTGACCAGGTCTTCGTAGCCGCGGCGCGTGCCGACGTACGGCGCGGTCAGCCGCGGCAACGCGGCGCGCAGCGCCGCCGGTGCGTCATCGGCCACGCGGTAGGCGCTGACGTCGAGCACCAGCTCGTCCTGCGGCTTGCCGATTTCGCGCGGCACGGCCGCCGGCTGCGGTGGCACCAGCGCGGCGTCGCTGCGCGGCGGCGGCGGCTTGGGCGCCAGTTCGGCTGGCGTGGGCACCAACGCGCCGGGCGACACTGGCTGCGCGACCTGGGCGGCCACCGGCAGTACGCAGGTGCACAGCCAGGCCAGCGCCGGAAGCCGCCGCAAGCGCCGCAACCGCTCCCCCGTGGCCTCCACTGCCGGCCGTTTGCGTTGCAGGCTGCGGCTCGAATCAAGCATGTTTACCTTCTTCCCTCGGTGCGTTGGTCATCGTAAGGGTGGCATCGAAACGCATCCTCCGCAATCCTAGGGATGGCCCCTAGACGGGTGCCAACGCGAGGGGTTCTCATCGCCGAATGGGCCTGCGACACTGCGCGCTCGGTGGCCGTGTTGGCTGCCCGTCGGTGGGAGCCTTTCCCGGTGAGCGTTTCCTTTGCAGGGTCGGCCTTGGTTGACCAATGGTTGCAGCCGTTGACTGGCGATGGCGGCCCGTGCGGCACCGACCTGGGCTACGACAATGACTTTTTGGCGCTGACCCAGGCCGCCACCGGCAAGCCGGAAAGCCAGTTCGAAGCCGCCGTGCCGCCCGATTGGCGGCTGGCCAGGCAATTGTCCGAGTCGCTGTTCGGCCGCACCCGCGACCTGCGCATTGCGCTGTTGTGGTTGCGAGCGGTTCTGAACCTGGACGGTTTTGTCGCGCTGCCCGAAGGCTTGCGCCTGATCAACGGATTGCTGGAATCCTTCTGGGACGCTTTGCACCCGTTGCCCGACCCGGATGACGGCGACCCATATGCCCGCATGAACGCCCTGGCCGACCTGCGCGAAGCCAATTCCGCGCTGGGTGATGTGCGGCGTGCACTGCTGTTTACCGAGCGTGGCCTTGGCGATGTGCGGGTGCGCACGGTTGAAATCGCCCTCGGCCATCTGGCGCCGCGCAGCGACGATTTGAAGCTGGAACGCGACCAGCTGACCAGCGTGCTGGCCACCGCGCTCGACAAGAACCCGCCGTTGCGCGACTGGCCGGCGCAGGCCTTGGCCGAGGTCAAGCGGCTGACCGCGCTGCTGGCCGGGCGCGTTGACACGCAAAGCGCGCCCGATCTGGCGCCGCTGCAGGCGCTGCTGTGGCACCTGGTTCAGGCGCTGCCGGCCGCCGCAGCGGAATCCGCGCCGCCGGCGGCCGATGCCGAGGCAGCGTCCGTCGCCGAGCCCCCATCAAGCGCCGGCACGCCTGCGCCGCCGTCGCGCGCCGCCACGGCATCTGGCCGCGGCCTGAGCGGCGAGGTGCTGACCCGCGAAGACGCGGTGCGCGCCATCGACCTGGTGTGCGCCTACCTTGAGCGCGCCGAACCCAGCAGCCCGGCCCCGCTGCTGTTGCGCCGTGCACGCCGTTTGATCAACCACAACTTCCTGCAGTTGATGAAGGAACTGGCCCCCGAGGCGCTGGCTGAAGTTGCCCGCGTGATGGGGGTCGACCCGGAAAGCGTCACACTTGGCGACGGCGCCGCGTAAGCCGCCACATCGCCCAGCGCCGCGCCCATCACGCCAACCTGCCTTTTCTGACGCCACCCCACCCCGCCGCAAGGAGCATCCCGAATGGCCAGCAGCCAGAAGTTCATCGCCCGCAACCGCGCGCCGCGCGTGCAGATCGAATACGACGTCGAGGTCTATGGCGCCGAGAAAAAAGTTCAGTTGCCATTTGTGATGGGCGTGCTGGCCGACTTGTCGGGCAAGCCGGCCGATCCGCTGGCGCCGGTGGCCGACCGCAAGTTTCTTGAAATCGACGTCGACAACTTTGACTCGCGCATGAAGGCGATGAAGCCGCGGGTGGCGTTCCAGGTCGACAACACGCTGACCGGCGAAGGCAAGCTCAATGTCGACCTCACCTTCGACAGCATGGATGATTTTTCTCCGGCCGCGGTGGCACGCAAGGTGGATTCATTGAACAAACTGCTGACCGCGCGCGAGCAGCTGCAAAACCTGGTCACCTACATGGACGGCAAGGGCGGCGCCGAGGAGTTGATCGCCAAGGTTCTGGCCGACCCGGCGCTGCTTGGCTCACTGGCCAGCACCGCCAAGCCGGCCGACGACAAGCCGGCCGAGTAACCGCGCGGCCGACACCGCACCGCATTCAGCGCTAACCCACAAGAAGTCCGACCCGGAGCATATGCATGGCTGAAGTCCAAACCTCCTCCTCGCCACTGGCCTCGGTGGCCATGGAAGGCAGCGATCTGGCATCGCTGCTGCAAAAGGAGTTCAAGCCCAAGACCGACGAGGCCAAGAGCGCCGTTGAACAGGCGGTACAGACGCTGGCGCAGCAGGCGCTGGCGCAGACCCAACTGGTCGGTGCCGACACGATCAAGACCATCGAGGACATGATCGCGGCGATCGACGTCAAGCTGTCAGAGCAAATCAACCACATCCTGCACCACGCCGACTTCCAGAAGCTCGAAGGCGCGTGGCGCGGCCTGCACTACCTCGTCAACAACACCGAAACCGACGAGATGCTGAAGATCCGCGTGATGAACATCAGCAAGCAGGATCTGGGCAAGACGCTCAAGCGCTACAAGGGCACGGCCTGGGACCAAAGCCCGATCTTCAAGCGCCTGTATGAAGAAGAGTTCGGCCAGTTCGGCGGCGAGCCGTTCGGCTGCCTGGTTGGCGACTACCACTTCGACCAGAGCGCGCCCGATGTCGAACTGCTGGGCGAAATGGCCAAGGTGGCGGCGGCGGCGCACGCACCATTCATCACCGGCGCGTCGCCGACCGTGATGCAAATGGACTCGTGGCAGGAACTGGCCAACCCGCGCGACCTGACCAAGATCTTCACCACGCCCGAGTACGCCGCCTGGCGCTCGCTGCGCGAGTCCGACGACTCGCGCTACATCGGCCTGGCGATGCCGCGCTTTCTGTCGCGGCTGCCTTACGGCGCGCGTACCAACCCGGTCGAGGCCTTCAACTTCGAAGAAGACACCGGCTCGGCCGACCACGGCCGCTACACCTGGACCAACGCGGCGTACGCGATGGCCACCAACATCAACCGCTCGTTCAAGGAGTACGGCTGGTGTTCACGCATCCGCGGCATTGAGTCCGGCGGCGCGGTGCAAGGCCTGCCGACGCACACCTTCCCGACCGACGACGGCGGCGTCGACATGAAGTGCCCGACCGAAATCGCCATCTCCGACCGCCGCGAGGCCGAATTGGCGAAAAACGGCTTCATGCCGCTGGTGCACCGCAAGAACAGCGACTTTGCCGCCTTCATTGGCGCGCAGTCGCTGCAAAAGCCGGCCGAGTACGACGACCCCGACGCCACCGCCAACGCCAACCTGGCCGCGCGTCTGCCCTATTTGTTTTCCACCTGCCGCTTTGCGCACTACCTGAAATGCATCGTGCGCGACAAACTGGGCTCGTTCAAGGAGCGCGACGAAATGCAGAGCTGGCTGCAGGACTGGATCCTGCAGTATGTTGACGGCGACCCGGCGCACTCGTCTGAATCGACCAAGGCACGCAAACCGCTGGCCGCCGCCGAGGTGGTGGTCGAAGAAGTCGAAGGCAACCCCGGTTACTACACCTCGAAATTTTTCCTCCGGCCGCATTACCAACTCGAAGGCCTGACGGTCTCGCTGCGGCTGGTATCCAAGCTTCCTTCGGCCAAGGCCGGATGATGGGTCATTGATGGTTTGGGCCTCCTGGCGGCTGCGCGGGAGGACGCCGCGACAACGCGGCGAACGTTGCAGCTTTAACCGCCCTGTCAGGGCACTAAGGAGAAAGTCATGGCCGTAGACATGTTCATGAAGATCGGTGACATCAAGGGTGAATCCGGCGACAAGTCACACAAGGAAGAGATCGACGTGCTGGCCTGGAGCTGGGGCATGAGCAACAGCGGCACGACCCATACGGGCCATGGCGGCGGCTCGGGCAAGGTCAATGTGCAGGACTTGTCGTTCACCAAGTACATCGACGCCTCGTCGAATGCGCTGCTGAAGGCCTGCTGCGAAGGCAAGCACTACGCCGACGCGACGCTGACCGTGCGCAAGGCCGGCGGTACCGCGGTTGAATACGTGGTCATCAAGATGGAAGAGGTGTTGGTGACCTCGGTTTCCACCGGCGGCAGCGGCGGCGAAGACCGGCTGACCGAAAACGTCGTCTTGAACTTTGCCAAGTTCATGTACAAGTACCAGCCACAGGACACCACCGGAGCCAAGAAGGGCGGCACCAAGGACTACGGCTACGACATCAAGGCCAACGTCAAGGTGTAGGCGCAGTCGCCACGCTGCGGGCGCGTGTGCTGCCGACCGCTCGGCTGGCAGCAGCGCCGTGGGCGTTGGCGGCGTGCGGCACGGTGGCGTTTCTTGCCGCCTGCCCTTGCGCCCAATGGTCGCTCCGTTTGCCGCCCGCTGGGCTAACACCCGCAGGGCGCGAGGGTGTCTGACTTGCGGTCACCCAATTCTCGTTTGAGGCACCGACATGGCCAGAGGTGACATCGTCTTGCGCGTCGAGGGCAAGGACACCGGACCCATCAGCGGCGAGTCGCTGCAGCCGCCGGGCGCGATCGATGTGCTGGAGTGGTCCTGGCGCATGACCGGGCCGTCGTCGCTTGGCGGCAGCGGCCCGGCGTCGCGCTGTGCGCTGTCCGAGCTGCGCCTGACCAAGTCGGTCGACAAGGCGTCGACCCCGCTGCTGAACGTGATGCGCAGCAATGAGGTGATCAAGAAGGCCGTGCTCACCGTGCGCAAGAGCGGCTCGGTGCCGCCGGTTGACTTCCTGATCGTCACGCTGGAGCGGGCGCGCCTGACCGCGATCGACATCAGCACCGTCGCGCCGGGCGAGCCGACGCTGGTCGAGCACTTGTCGCTGGCCTTTGAAAAGATCGAGATCGCCTATGCCGGGCAGAGCGGCACCGGCAGCAAGCAGGCGGCGTCGGTGTTTACCGCGGCCATTACATGAGCCGCGGCGCCGGCTGGGCTGCGCTGCTGGTGTACGGGGTTGTGGCGGCCGCACCGGCATGGAACGCAACCGCGGCTGGGTTGGCACCAAACGCTGCACGCTTGCGGCAATTCGCGGTCGAGCATGTCGCAACCCGTCCGTTCAGCCTCTCACTGCACGAAGGGCAAGACGGTCAGTGTGCGCTGCGGCAGCACAGCGCCAACACGGCCGATGCTCCGCGCACGCTGCCGACGCAATTGCCCTGGCCGTGCGCGTTTCACGTCGACCAGCGCGACGCGGTGCGTGTACTGCGGCGGGGCCGTGCCGACTTCTTGCTGATCGAGTCGTCGCACGCCACCAGCGGGCGCGACTGCGACACGCGGCTTCAGGCGCTGCGCATCAGTGCGCGCGCCGACGTAGCGTTGTCTGCGCACCGTTCGCGGCTGGCCGCCTGCCCACCTTTTCAGTGGGAAGAGCCGCTGTTCACTGCCCTGTTTTGACCCGGGCGCCGCACGCCCCGCAAATCCATGTCCACCCTTGTCCACCAAATTCCATCGCCCGCTGTCGCTGCGCTGCGTGCGGGCGACCCGCCGCAGGCCCTGAAACTGCTGCAGGACCAGGTTCGCGCCAAGCCATCGGACGCCAAGCTGCGCGTGTTTCTGTTCCAGTTGCTGTGCGTGCTGGGGCAGTGGGAACGGGCGCTGAACCAGCTGCAACTGGTGGGTGAGCTTGACCCGTCGGCGCTGCCGATGGTGCAGACCTACCGCGAGGCAATCGCCTGCGAGCGCCTGCGCGAGGCGGTGTTTGCCGGCCGCAAGGTGCCGTTGCTGTTCGGCGAGCCCGAGCCCTGGGTGGCGCTGCTGATTGAGGCCGTGCTGCGCGACGGCCGCGGCGACGCCGACGACGCCCATACCCTGCGCAGCCAGGCCTTTGAGCAGGCACCGGCCAGCGCTGGCGTGGTCGACGGCCAGGCGTTCGAATGGCTGGCCGACGCCGACATGCGGCTTGGCCCGGTGCTGGAAGCGGTGATCAACGGCCGCTACTACTGGGTGCCGCTGAACCGCCTGTCGCGCCTGCGCATCGAGGCGCCGGCCGACCTGCGTGACGCGGTGTGGAGCGCCGCGCAACTGCAGTTCGCGAACGGTGGTGAATCGGTCGCGCTGATACCGACGCGCTACGTCGGCACGCCGCTGGACGATGGCGCGCTGGCGCTGGCCCGGCGCACCGAATGGGCCGAGCCACGACCGGGCTTTTTCGTCGGCCGTGGCCAGCGCGTGCTGGGGACCGATGGCGGCGACTTTGCACTGCAGGACGTGCGCGAGGTCGAATTCAACGCCGCCTGAGCGCCCCAGTTGCTTTGCGAACGCCGGCTGCCGACACCCCCGCCGCACGCCGATGAACACGCCCCCGCAACGAATCGTCGACCGGCTGCAGCCCGCCCTGCTGGACCGGCTGTGCGACGACGACAGCAGCCAGCGCCAGGAGCCATCTGACCGCACGGTGATGAGCCGCAAGGACATGCGCGAGGCGGTGCTGCGCGACCTGGGCTGGCTGTTCAACAGCATGCGCCCGCCCGAGGCCAGCGCCGCGCATGACGAAATCGACGCCTCGCCCATGCCCGAGGCCGACAAGCAGCGCGCCCACCAGCGGGTGATCGACTTTGCCGCGCTGCCGCCGGCAGCCCCTCCGCCCGAACACGCGCCGAGCGCCCCCGACGACGGCACGCCGCGCCCGCCGCATGACCCGCGCCCGCACGCGCAACGCTCGGTCATCAACTTCGGCCTGCCGGCGCTGTCGGGGCTGACCAGCTCGTCGGTCGATGCGATGGCGCTGGAAGCCGAGGTCCGGCGTGCGATTCTCGACTTCGAACCCCGCATACTCCCCGATACCCTGGTCGTGCATAAACTCGATCCGCAGGACATCAAGCGCCAGTACAACCAGATTGATTTTCGCATCACCGGTCAGTTGTGGGCCCAGCCGGTGCCGCTGGAAATGCTGCTTCAAACCCATGTCGACCTGGAAACCGGACGGGTCGAGTTAATTGAAAAACAGCGCTAACGACGGCTGGATCACAACTATGGAAAAATTGATTGATCCGCTGTCTGTATTGGTTTTGGTTAGTTTTATCGCTGTTGCGATGATTTTATTGAATCTGAAGATCGCCGCGCGCTGGCGAGCGGCGATTGGTATTGCGCGAGGCCCCAGGTAATGGACCCGCGCCTGCTGCGCTATTACAACCAGGAACTGGCCCATCTGCGCGAGATGGGGGCCGAATTTGCCGCGCGGTTTGAAAAAATCGCCGGCCGGCTGCGCATGAACAGCCTGGAAGTGGCCGACCCCTATGTCGAGCGCCTGCTCGAAGGTTTTGCGTTCTTGACCGCGCGGGTGCAGTTGCGTATTGATGCTGAATTTCCGCGCTTCACCCAGCGCCTGCTTGAGGTTCTCTATCCTAATTTCCTGACGCCGACACCGGCGATGCTGATTGCGCAGTTTCAACCCGATTTGCGCGAAGCCAGCCTGGCGCGCGGCGTGACAATTGCCCGCGGCAGCATGCTGCGCGCCGACGCCGGGCGGGCCAGCGATACCGCGTGCCGATTTCGCACCGCGCACGATTTGACCTTGTGGCCGCTGGAAATCACCGAGGCGGCGTATTTCAGCTTTGCCTCGCAATTGCCGCTGGCCGGCGTGCCGGCCTGGCGTAATTACCAGGGCGGGCTGCGGTTGAAGCTGCGCGCCACCGGTGGCCTGAACTTTGCGCAAATCGACCTGCGCGACCTGCGGCTGCACTTCACCGGCGCCGACGAAACCTGCTGGCGCCTGCATGAGCTGGTGTGCGGCCACATGCTCGGCGTGCTGGTGCGCGGCGTCGGCGCTGGCGCCGGCAACGGCGCGGCCGAGCGGCTGCAAACCCTGCCGGCCGAGGCGGTGCAGGCGGTCAGCTACGCGCGCGACCAGGCCCTGCTGCCGCTGCCGTGGCCGGGCATGGATGGCTGGCGGCTGCTGCAGGAGTACTTTGCCTTCGCGCACCGCTTTTTGTTTTTTGACCTGTGCGGGCTGGGCGACGCGTTGCGCGCCCTCGGCGGCAACGAGGCCGAGGTGGTGTTGTTGTTCGCCCAGGGCCAGCCTGACCTGGAACGCACGGTCAGCGCAGACAACCTGGCGCTGCATTGCGTGCCGGCGGTCAATGCCTTCGAGCACCGCTGCGACCGCATCCACGTCGGCGTGCAAGGCCACGACCTGCAGGTGGTGCCCGACCGCACGCGGCCGATGGACTTCGAGGTGTTGACCATCCAGGAGGTCACCGGCTACGGCGCCGGCGCGCACGACGGCATGCGTTTTCTGCCGTTTTATGCCGCCTTCCACACCGAGCCGCGCGACCACAACGCCTACTTCGCGCAGCAGCGCGAGCCGCGGCTGATGTCGACCATCCAGCAGCGCGACGGGCCACGCTCGTCGTACATCGGCAGCGAGGTGTTTTTGTCCATCGTCGACAGCGGCGAGGCGCCCTACCCGGCGGCGCTGCAGCAATTGGGCGTGACCGCGCTGTGCAGCAACCGCGACCTGCCGACGCTGCTCGGCGTGCAGGCGCCGCTGACGCTGGAAGGCACCGCGCCGCTGTTGGGCATCCGCGTGCTGAAGGGCCCGAGCAAACCGCGGCCGGCGCTGCGCGAGGCGCAGTCGGCGTGGCGGCTGATCAGCCAGTTGTCGCTGAACCACTTATCGCTGCTCGATACCGACGCCGAGCAGGGCGCAGCCGCGCTGCGCGAGCTGCTCAAGCTGCATGTGCACGAGGCCGACGCCGCGCTGCTCAAGCAGGTGGGCGGCGTGCGCTCGGTGCGCACCGAAGCGGTGGTGCGCCGCTTGCCGCCGTTTGCGCTGCGCGGCGACGCAGGCCCGGGCGACGACGGCCGCAGCGCCGAAGACCGGCTGCGCGACAAGCGCCGCGAATTCGCCCGCCTGGCCTTTGGCCGCGGCGTGCGCATCGACGTCGAGGTCGACGAACTGGCGTTTCAGGGCGGCAGCGCCTTTTTGCTCGGCAGCGTGCTGGAGCAGTTCTTTGCCCGCCATGTGTCGATGAACGGCTTCACCGAAACCCACCTGCATTCGCCCAGCCGCGGCGAAATCCTGTCCGGGCTGCCACGGGTCGGCAGCCGGCCGGTGTTCTGAATTCGCCGCCGGCCCCCGACCATGCACCCCGACTCGCTCGACGGCCTGCTGCACGACATGCAGCAAACGCCGTGGCGCTACGACTTTTTTTGCGCGCTGCGGCTGATCGACGCGCGCCAACCGCAGCGCCCGCGGCTGGGCAGCGCGCGCCGCCCGGCCGACGAAGCGGTGCGCCTGGGCCAGGCGCCCGACCTGGCGTTTGCGCCGGCCGCGCTGCACGCGGTGAGCTGGCCGCCGGGGGCCGACAAGGCGCGCATCGACGTGCGCTTTTTTGGCCTGTTCGGCCCCAACGGCCCACTGCCGCTGCACCTGACCGAGTACGCACGCGAACGCCTGTTGCACCACCGCGACGAGACCTTTGCGCGCTTTGCCGACGTCTTTCACCACCGGCTGCTGCTGCTGTTTTACCGCGCCTGGGCGCAGGCGCAGCCGGTGGTCAACCTGGACCGGCCGGACGACGACCACTTTGCCGAATTCGTCGGCGCGCTGGCCGGCATAGGCGCGCCGGCGCTGCGCCAGCGCGACGCCGCGCCCGACCACGCCAAGCTGTTCTTCAGCGGCCTGCTGGCGCGCCAGGTGCGCAGCGCCGACGGTCTGGCCGCGCTGCTGTCGGGCTGGTTGCGGCGGCCGGTGCAGGTGGAGCAATTCGCCGGCGCCTGGCTGCGGCTGGCGCCTTCAGAGCGCACCCAGCTGGTGTCGGACAGCGCGCCGCGCCGCCAGCGCGAGAACACCCGACTCGGCGCCGCCGCGGTGCTGGGCGCGATGGTCTGGGACCGCCAGCACCACTTCCGGCTGCACGTCGGCCCGCTCGACCACGCCGCTTTTGCTGCCTTGCTGCCCGGCGGCAGCGCATTGCCGGCGCTGGCCGCGCTGGCCGCGCAATACGTCGGCGACGAATTCGGCTGGACGCTGGCGTTGACGCTCAAGGCCGCGCACATTCCCACGCTGCGCCTGGGCCGCCAGGGCCGGCTGGGCTGGGACGGCTGGCTCGGCCCGCCCACACGCCGCGCCAACGCCACCGTGTTGCTCGAACCCACCCAGGCGCTGCAAAGCCTGGCCCGGCGCCAGCAGCGCCAGGCGGCCGCCGCCGCGGCCAGGCGGCAACAGGCCAACGCGCCGCCCTGACATACGGCGGCTGCCGACCCAGGCTAGGTCCCCGGCTTCAAGTCCACCCCCCACACCCCACCCACACAACACCACAGAGGCAGCCCATGGCAGACATCAGCAGAGTGGCGATATTCGGCAAGCTCAACCCGCTGGCCTACAAGGCGGTTGAAGGCGCGACCGTGCTGTGCAAGCTGCGCGGCAACCCGACGGTAGAACTCGAACACTGGGTGATGCAAATCGTGCAGACGCCCGACGCCGACTGGCACCGCATCATTCGCCACTACGGGCTGGACGCCGCGGTGCTGGCCAAGGACATCACCGCCGCGCTCGACCGGCTGCCGCGCGGCGCGACCAGCATTTCCAACATCTCCGACAACATCGACACCGCGGTGCAGGAGGGCTGGATCTACGGCTCGCTGATGTTCGGCGACAGCGCGGTGCGCAGCGGCTACCTGCTGCTGGGCATGCTCAAGCGCAGCCTGCTGCGCAACGCCTTGTTTGCGATATCGCGCCAGTTCGAGCGCGTCAAGCCCGACGACCTGGCCGACAACCTGCCCAAGCTTGTCGCCGGCTCGGCCGAGGACGGCCAGGGCGCCAGCGACGGCTCGGGCGCCGCCGGCGCCGCGCCGGGCGAGGCCAGCGGCGCGATCGCCCCGGCGGCGATGGGCAAGCAGGAGGCGCTGAAAAAGTTCACCACCGACCTGACCGAACAGGCCCGTGGCGGCAAGATGGACCCGATCGTCGGCCGCGACGACGAGATTCGGCAACTGGTCGACATCCTGATGCGGCGGCGGCAGAACAACCCCATCCTGGTTGGCGAGGCCGGCGTCGGCAAGACCGCGGTGGTCGAAGGTTTCGCGCAGCGCATTGCGCGCGGCGACGTGCCGCCGGCGCTGAAGGAGGTGCGGCTGCTGGCGCTGGATGTCGGCCTGCTGCAGGCCGGTGCCAGCATGAAGGGCGAATTCGAGCAGCGGCTGCGCTCGGTGATCGAAGAGGTGCAGGCCAGCGCCAAGCCGATCATCCTGTTCGTCGACGAAACCCACACCCTGGTCGGCGCCGGCGGCGCCGCCGGTACCGGCGACGCGGCCAACCTGTTGAAGCCGGCGCTGGCCCGCGGCACGCTGCGCACGGTGGGTGCCACCACCTGGGCCGAGTACAAAAAGCACATTGAAAAAGACCCGGCGCTGACGCGGCGCTTCCAGACCGTGCTGGTCGACGAACCCGACGAGCGCAAGGCCACGCTGATGATGCGCGGCGTGGCCAGCACGATGGAAAAGCACCACCAGGTGCAAATCCTCGACGAGGCGCTGGAGGCCGCGGTGCGTTTGAGCCACCGCTACATCCCGGCGCGCCAGTTGCCAGACAAATCGGTCAGCCTGCTCGACACCGCGTGCGCCCGGGTGGCGGTCAGCCTGCACGCCACGCCGGCCGAGGTCGACGATTGCCGCAAACGCATCGACGCGCTGGACACCGAGGCCCAAATCATCGGCCGTGAAAAAGCCATCGGCATCGACATTGCCGAACGCGAAACCGATGTGGCAAGCGCGCTGGCCGGCGAACGCGAGCGGCTGGCGGCGCTGGAAAAGCGCTGGGCCGACGAAAAGGCGCTGGTCGACGAACTGCTGGGCCTGCGCGCCAGGCTGCGCGCCGGCGGCCAGCCGGTGGACGGCGCCGCCGCTGCCGCGGCCACAAGCGCCGAAGCCGCCGCGCCAGCGGCCGACGCGGCGTCGGTGCCGGCCGGTGCCGCGGCGGTTGAAGCCAACGGCGCCGGCACCGCGCTGGACGCCGCCGGCCGCGCCACCGCGCTGGCGCGGCTGCGCGAGGTGCAGGCGCAACTGGCCGCGCTGCAGGGCGAGTCGCCGTTGATCCTGCCCACGGTCGACTACCAGGCCGTGGCCAGCGTGGTGGGCGACTGGACCGGCATTCCGGTCGGCCGCATGGCGCGCAACGAGATCGACACCGTGCTGCGCCTGCCGCAACTGCTGGGCCAGCGCATCATCGGCCAGGACCATGCGATGGAGATGATCGCCCGCCGCATCCAGACCTCGCGCGCCGGGCTGGACAACCCGAGCAAGCCGATCGGCGTGTTCATGCTCGCCGGCACCTCGGGCGTCGGCAAGACCGAAACCGCGCTGGCGCTGGCCGAGGCCTTGTACGGCGGCGAGCAAAACCTGATCACCATCAACATGAGCGAGTACCAGGAGGCGCACACCGTCTCGTCGCTCAAGGGCGCGCCGCCGGGCTATGTCGGCTACGGCGAAGGCGGCGTGCTGACCGAGGCGGTGCGCCGCAAGCCCTACAGCGTGGTCCTGCTCGACGAGGTTGAAAAGGCCCACCCCGACGTGCACGAGCTGTTCTTCCAGGTCTTTGACAAAGGCTTCATGGAAGACGGCGAAGGCCGCAGCATCGACTTCAAGAACACACTGATCCTGCTGACCACCAACGCCGGCACCGACCTGATTGCCGGGCTGTGCAAAGACCCCGAGCTGATGCCCGACCCCGACGGCATGGCCAAGGCGCTGCGCGAGCCGCTGCTGAAGGTGTTTCCGCCGGCGCTGCTCGGCCGGCTGGTGACGATTCCGTACTACCCGCTGTCCGACGCCATGCTTGGCCAGATCGTCCGGCTGCAGCTCGGCCGGGTGAAAAAGCGCGTCGAGCAGCGCTACAAGATCCCGTTCGAGGTCGGCGACGATGTCATCAAGCTGGTCGTCAGCCGCTGCACCGAAAGCGAGTCCGGCGGCCGCATGATCGACGCCATCCTGACCAACACCATGCTGCCCGACATCAGCCGCGAATTCCTGACCCGCACGATGGAAGGCCGACCGATCACCCGGGTCGGCGTCAGCGTCGCCGACGGGGAGTTCAGTTACGGGTTTGACTGATCAAAAGCACGAGCAACGCGACGGTCAACCCAAGCCACCGCGCGCCGCAAACGATGTGATCAGGTAGCCATTGCTGGACCTACGACGCCGAAGTGTCCCGGGGGCTCGACGCACGCAACCAGATCCGGCAGGCCGACTACGCCCGAGTCAACGATGAATCGGGCCTTATCGGGCGTCGTTCAGTGCCCAGTCGTAGTCGGTGAAGGCGATGTCGACCCCGCCGGCGCGGATGCGCTCGCGTTCGGCCGGCGCATCGGCCAGTTGCTCGGCGTAGCGCGCCGCAAACGCCGGCAGCGACGCGATGCCGCGGTGGCCGAGCTGGAAGTCCTCGCCGTACCAATCGAAAATCTTTGACAGCTCGAGCCGGCCGCGTCGGGCGTCAAAGCGGTTGCGCGTGCGGTCGCTCATGAAGCGCAGCGTCTGTTCGTCCATTTGCGCGTCCAGCCGCGCGGCGACCAACGCCTCCTCGCGCAGCGCCGGGCAGCCGATGCTGGCGCAATTGACGACGAAGTGAACACGCGGGTCGTCGTAGTCGCCACGCTTTCTCAGCATCGCGTGTTCGATGTCGTCGAGCGAGACCTTGGTGCCCAGCAGCGTGATCCACTTCGGCTTCCAGGGGCTGCTTAGCAGGGTGCCCAGGTCCTTGATCGACTTCAGGTTGGGGTAGCGGGTGAGGATCAGCTCGACGGTGAAGGCGTTGTACGCGTTGATCAGGAAGGCCTGGCGCTCGGCCTTCGTCCACCCCGCGAAGGTGGCGGGCGCCACCGCCGAGAGGCTGTCGAGGTAGGCCTTCAAGGCCACGCGGTCGGCGGCGAAGCCGGCGTAGGCCACCTGCGTGGCCAGGCCGCCGCGCAGCAGCCGGACATGCTTGCGCAGCAGCGCCGTCCAGGCCGCATGGGTGTGGTCGAAGCCCGTGCCTTGCGCGCGCACGCCACCGGCCAGCATGGCAGCCATCGCGGCCGAAGCATCCAGCGCCCGGCCCAGCCAGGCGCGTCGAGACCATGTCGTCATGTCCGCTCCCAGGCGGGGTTGCGCCCCACCCAATTCAGCAGCTTGCGTGGCGCAAGCGCGCGGCGTTGCATTGGCAGCCTCGGCCAGCGTGGGGTCGGTTTGCATGGTAGCGGGGATGTCGCTGTCGATCTGACCGCTGGCATTCGCCGGGCTGAGGCAAACGGTTACAGCGTGCCAAAGAGACGGTGTAACCAAATCGCCCGGCGCCCCGAAATAACCGGTGAGACCCGCCGCGGCGCCCGCAAGAGGCTGCGGCTTGGTCCCACGGCGGCTTTCCATCGATGATCTGTTTGCAATCCCAAGGAGTCCGAACGCATGACTCGCAGACCTTTGCTCTCATGGCTCACCGCATCGGTAGCCGTCGGCCCGGCGTATGTGGTCAGCACCGCGCCGGCCGCCGCGCCCGAGCGCCAGGGGCCCGCGCCTGGGCGCATTGAACGCCTTGAGCTCAGCGCCGCGCAATGGGCGCAGCGGCTGACGCCCGAGCAGTACCGCGTACTGCGCGAGGAAGGCACCGAGCGCGCCGGCACCAGCGCGCTCAATCACGAGAAGCGCAGCGGCACCTACCACTGCGCGGGCTGCGACCTGCCGCTGTTTGGCTCGGCGATGAAGTTCGACAGCGGCACCGGCTGGCCGAGCTTTTTCTCCAGCCTGCCCGGCGCCTTCGAGACCCGGCCGGACCGCAAGCTGTTTCTTCTGCGCACCGAGTACCACTGCGCGCGCTGTGGTGGCCACCACGGCCACGTCTTCGACGATGGCCCACCGCCCACCGGCCAGCGCTGGTGCAACAACGGCGTGGCGCTGCGCTTTGCGCCGGCGCAGTCGTGATGGCGGCGACGCCAACCGCGCGCGCGCAGCGCGGCCACGCCCGCCGCGCGCGGCTGGTCCTGGGCTGGCTGGCCACGCTTGTGCTGGCGGCCTGCAGCGCGTCGGTGCAGCCGGTGGCCGAGTTCCGCGACCGGCGCGACGACATGCGCATGGCGGTGCTCCCGGACCTGCCTGCGAACGCCGCGGTGGCCACGTTTGCCGGCGGCTGCTTCTGGTGCGTGGAGGCCGATTTCGACCGCCTCGGCGGCGTGCTCGCCACCACCTCGGGCTACATCGGCGGGCGCGGCCCGGCCACCTATGCCGCGGTGTCAGCCGGTGGCAGCGGACACCTCGAAGCGGTGCGCGTGGTCTACGACCCGGCGCGGGTGAGCTACGAAAACCTGCTGCACTACTTCTGGCGGCACATCGACCCCACGGCAGTCGACCGCCAGTTTTGCGACCACGGCGCGCAATACCGCAGCGCGATCTTCGTGCACGGCGATGCGCAGCGGCGCCTCGCACAGCAATCCAGGGCCGAGCTTGAGCGGACCAAGCCGTTTGCCGGCGCGGTGGCCACCGAGATCCTCGAGGCCACGACCTTCTACCCAGCCGAGGTCTACCACCAGGACTACTACCTGAAAAACCCGCTGCGTTACGCCTACTACCGCCATGCCTGCGGCCGCGACCAGCGCGTTCGCGCGCTTTGGGGCGAGCAAGCAACCGACTGATCCTTTTCGACGGCGCCGAGAAGAGCGCCTAGCTAGCTAGCCGCAACCGTGGCCGCCTGAGACGCAGCCCGCCGTGTTCGGCCCCTGACCTGCCCCTGAGCTCGTGAAGGCCTGAAGAGGCTGAAGCCCTGGCCCGCCGCGCCGCGCTCGGGCGCTGCGCGGCACGGGCGCCGCGCCGCGCGCGTCAAAAGCCCAGGCTGGCCAGCAAGTCGTCGACTTCGCCCTGGTTGGTGACGACGTCGGTGCGGCCTTCGGGGTTGACCACCGGGCCGGCCAGCATGTTCAGGTCGACCACTTTCTCGCGGTGCTCGGGCGGCACCACCTGCACCAGCAGATTGACCAGGCTGTCTTCCAGGTCGTTGGCCAGCGACACCACCTTGGCCACCACCTGACCGGTCAGGTCATGGAAGTCCTGCGCCATCATGATGTCGGTCAGGTGGTCGTCGATGACCTGGGTACGCGACTCGACATCGTTGACGAATTCCATCACCGCGCCGCTGGCCACCGCCTGCACCGGGTCGTCGACCAGCGCGCTGGCCAGTTGCCGGGTGCGCTCGGCGATCGCCGCGTGTTCGGCCTTGGCCTTGTCGACCGAGGTCAGCACGCGTTCGGCGGCCGAGGCGGTCTTGGTGGCGATGTAGGCCAGCCGGCTGCGCGCATCGGGAATGCCCTCGGCCGCGGATTGCAGCTTGGGCATCACGCCGAGTTGCTGCAGGGTGTCGTGCAACTGGCGGGTGATCACGCCGAGTTGCTGGAACACGTCGGGCGGCTGCGGCGGCGCGGGCCGGGCGTCGGCTGCCGCCAATGCCTCGGCCGGCAGCACCGCGGCAATGTCGTCCATGATCATGGCAGACCTCTCTTCAGCATGGCGAGCGGGTGGCTCACTGGGGCACCCTGCGGCCTGGCGGCCGGTCCCGCCGAGCGGGAATTCGCCCCTTCGGGCGGCCGGGCGGGGCTCATGCGGTGGCCGCGGCGGCCATCTTCTGCAGGATCTTGGTCACCTTCTCTTCCAGCGTGGCTTTCGTGAAGGGCTTGACGATGTAGCCGGAGGCGCCGCTTTGCGCGGCCAGCAGGATGTCTTCCTTGCGCGCCTCGGCGGTCACCATCAGCACCGGAATGTGCTTCAGCGAAGCCTCGGCCTTGACCGCCTTGAGCAGGTCGAAGCCGTTCATGTTCGGCATGTTGATGTCGCTGACCACGAAGTCGAAGCGGCTGTTCTTCAGCATTTGCAGCGCCATCACGCCGTCTTCGGCCTCTTCGACGTTGTTGCAGCCCATTTCCTTGAGCAGCCCGCGCACGATGCGCCGCATGGTCGAAAAGTCATCGACGACAAGAAACTTCAGGTCGGTGGGTTGGCTCATGGGCAGTCCTCGGGTTCAGACGGGGGACGCGGGCAGCGTGGTCTTGATTGGGGTTCGGCGCCCGGCTTTGCAGGCATTTCGGTCGGCCAGCAGTCAACTTGAACCCGCATCGCGGCAGTTGCGCACACCTGGGCCGTCGGCAATGGCTGGACGGTGCCCAGGCTGCGGCGCCGGCCGCGGCATGGGACCGGGCCGCGCGGTCAATGCAGCCGGCGGCTGCCGCGGCGCTGCGGGTGCAGCGCCGCGGTGGCCGGTTCGGCGCTGCGTGTCACGTCGTCGGCCGGCGTCGCGCTGGCGCAGCTGGCGACGGCGCCCGGGTCGAAGTCGGCCAACGGCGCGACGGCGTCGCCGCACTGGGCGGCGCGCGCGGCGCAGTCGACGGTGGGCAGGCCAGGCGGCTCGGCCGCAGTGGCCACCGCGCCGTGCGCTGCGGCCACCGGCTTGCGGTCGGCCGCGGCGAACGGCGCGGCGGGGGCGACGGGCGCGGCGGACTCTTCCGGCGCGACCGGCGCGACCGGCGCCAGCGACGTGTAGAGGCCGTCAAAGTCGGCCCAGGGCTCGCGCAGGGAGGCCGGCGACGCGGGCCGCGCGCCGGCCATCGGCGCCGCCGGCGTCGGCGGCAGCGTCGGACCATCGCTGCGCTGCACCGTGGCCGCCGCGCTGACCGCCCGCGCCGCAGCCTCGGCGTCGACCGCCAGCGCCTGACGCAAGCGGCGCAGCCACTGCCGCCAGTCGGCGCTGGCTTGCGGCTTGGGCAACAGCGGCACCCACGCAATCGGCAGGCCGACGACCAGGCAGCCGGCGGTCATCGTCGCCGGCCACAGCGCGTCGGCGGTCGGCGCCAGTGCCGCCTGCGCCGAGCGCGCGGCCAGCGCCAGCCGCTGTGGCGCGGCCGCGGCCGCGCCGTGGGCGAGCAGCATCGGCGAGCGCGCGCCGGCGAGCGCGCCGGGCGCCGGCGGCGCCGCAGGGCGTGCAGGCGCGGGCGCTTGCCGTGCCGGCAGCCGCCACGCGCTGGCCGCCGCCGCGCCGTGGCGTGCCGCGGTGCCGACCCGCGCGACGGCCAGCGCCAGCGCGCGACACAGTGCGGCGCGCGTGCGCCGCAGCGCGCCGTAGGTGCGCCGCAGCGCCGCGTGTGCGCGCGCCGGCCAGTCCTGGCGCGCGGCCCACCGCGCCAGCCACTGCCGGGCGGTGAACGCGGCGCTGGAGCGCTGCCGCGCCGCGGCCAGCCGGCGCGCCAGCGCGTCGGCACTGGCCACGGACAGTGCATCGGCGGGCGGCTCGGTGTGGTGGCCCGCGCTGGCACTGCCGAGGCCCGCAGCAGCGGGGTCGTTTTCGCCCTGCACCAGCGCCTGGCTGACGTCGCGCAGCGTGGCCTCGGTGAGCGCCGCCGACACCGCACCGTTCGCCCGGGCCGCACCGGCCAGCGCGGCCAGTTGTTGCGCAAAGTCTGGCGCAGGCGTGTGCGGGGCGGGAGCCAGGGCCGGGTCAGCCACGGCGGTCGCCAAGCCGTCGCCGGCCGCTTCCGGCGCCAGGTCAATCGGCGCGGTGTGCGGCAACGTGGAGGCCAACGGCGCAGGTGGCGCAAGTGACGCAACCGCCAGCGCCAGCGCCGCCGCTGGCGCAGGCGCCGGTGCCGACGGCTCGGCCGCAGCGGTGGTGGCAGCAGCGCCGCGCCGCGCCGTGCCGGTGGCCTTGACAGTGGCCGCGCCGGTGGCCGTGTCGTTTGCCGCGGCGCGGCGCCGGGTGGTTGGCCGTGTCCGGGCGACGGGCGCCGCGGCCGCCGGCGCTGGCGTGGCGGCCGTTACAGGCTTGGCGGCGAGCTCAGATACCACGGCGGTGGGCGCGGACATCGACTCGGCGGGCGCGGGCGACGCCTTGGCCGACGCGGCCAGCGCCTTGGCTGACGCTGGCTTCGCCTCGGTCGGCGCGGCCAGCGCTGCGGCGGGCGTCGGCGTACCTGGCGACGCTGGGTCGGTTGCGACGCTTGGCGCGCTCGGCGCGGCAAGCGCGGTTGGGGCGATTGCCGCCGTGGCGGGGGGTTGCCGGTCGGCCTGGCACTCGCGCAAGTCGGGCCCGGCGTCGTCGAGCAGCAGGTCGACCACCAGCGGCGCCAGCGACGAGGCCCTCACCAACGCGGCCGGGGTTGCAGCGGCCACGGCCGGCACGGCCGCGGTTCCGGGTGCCGGCACGGCCGCGGTTCCGGGTACCGGCACGGCCGCCGTGCCGGGCGCCGGCGCGGCCAGCGGCGGCGCGGCGTCGGCCAGCGTCGGCCAGGCCGCCGAACGGCTGCCGACCGGCAGGTCGATGCGGTGCAGCAGCAACAGCCGGCCGCTGTATTCGGCAGCGATGTCGCTGGCCGGGGCGCGAAACGCCAGTTCGGCGGCCTGCGCCTGCGGCGGGTCGTCGGCTCCAGGCAGCAGCACGGTGCACATCGGCAGGCCGTCGCGGTCGTCGCGCGCGGTCAGCAGGCAGGCATCGCCATTGCGCAGCAACAGCACCACCGGCAGCCAGTTCGGCGGAATCGCCGCCAACGTGCGCTCGTGCATGCGCACGTCCAGCCCCAGCGCGTTGAGCAGCGGCAGCGCGGTTTGCGGCACCAAGGCGGCCGCCTCGGCCAGCGCGCCAACGGCCTCGGCAACGCGTGAGCCGGCGCCGCTTTCGCGCAGCAGCCAGGCGATGGCGTGCAGCAGCGGCGCGTCGCGCAGCGCCTGCGCCGCCGGCGGCAACGCGGCGGCCGGACTGCGCAGGTGTACCGAAGTGGCGGTGTCGGTGCGGGGTTCGGTGCGGGAGTCAGTGCGCATGGCGTTGGCCTCGTGCTCGCGCAGCGGGCCGCGGACGCGGCTGCGGCTGCGCAGGGTCATCGTGGTCGATGCTAGGTGCGCCGCGGCGCCGGCCAAGCCGTGAAAAAGGGCCGAGAAAAGCGCTGAATCCCGGCGCAGTGGTGCCGGGCCGGCTGTGCGGCTAGTGCAGTGTTCGATGCTGTGCGGCACTTATAAAACCGATGGATTTGTCGTCCTGGCTAGGCGCGAACCGCAGCGATACCCAGTGGTATCGCGAGGATTCGCAACGACGCCAGGGCGGCAAAGACGCGGTTTTATGTGCTGCATAGCATCGAACACTGCACTAGACCCGCAGCGGTAAGCGCAGCCGGGCGCGCCGCGCAAGGCCAGCGGCAAAACGCCACAGCCAGCCGTGCCAACGCCGCCGGTTGTCCGGCGCCGGGATGGTTGGCCTTGAACGCCGGCGCAGCCCAGCGTTTCAACCGGCCAGCGCGTCGATTTGTGTCTGCAATTCGAGCCAGCGCTCTTCCAGCATCGCCACCTCGGCGGCGATGTGGTTCAGCCGCCGGCCGGCGTCGGCCAGCTCGGCGCCGGATTGGCCGGGCGTGGCGAGCTGGGTTTCCAGCGTCGCGCGTTCGGCGGCCAGCCTGGCCAGCCGGGCGTCGATCTGGTTGACCTCGCTGCGCAGCGGACGCGTCTTGTTGGCGAGTTCGGCGCGGGCCTGGGCGCTGCGGCGGCGGTCTTCGCGCGGCGAGGCGGTGGCGCCGGCGCCGGCGTCGGTGCCAGCAACGGGCTTTTCGGCCTTGGGCGCGGCGCCTGGCTTGCGCGCGGGCGTTGGCGCATCGGCCGGCGTGTCCAGCAGCGACGGCAGCGGCGGCGGCGCGCTGCCGCGGGCGTTGGCGCGGCTGACTTCGAGCAGCCAGCGCTGGTAGTCGTCCAGGTCGCCGTCGAACGGCAGCACGCCGCCGGCGGTGACCAGCCAGAACTCGTCACAGACCTCGCGCAGCAGCGCGCGGTCGTGGCTGACCAGCAGCACCGTGCCTTCGAACTCGTTGAGCGCGATCGACAAGGCCTCGCGGGTGTTCAGGTCGAGGTGGTTGGTCGGCTCGTCGAGCAGCAGCAGGTTGGGCCGCTGCCAGACGATGGTGGCCATCACCAGCCGCGCGCGTTCGCCGCCGGACAGCGTGCCCACGCGCTGGTGGACCATCTCGCCGGTGAAGCGGAACTGGCCGAGAAAGTCGCGCAAGGCCTGCTCGCGGGTCTCTTGGCCGCCTTGCGGCTGCAGCTCGCGCGCCAGCCGCACCATGCGCTGCAGCGGCGTGTCGTCCTCGCTCAGCAGGTCGAGCTCATGCTGGGCGAAGTAGCCAATCGCCAGGCCCTTGCCTTCGGTCAGCGTGCCGCCCAGCGGTGCCAGCGTGCGGGCAATGGTCTTGACCAGCGTCGACTTGCCCTGGCCGTTGGCGCCCAGGATGCCGATGCGCTGGCCGGCCAGTACGGTGCGGTTGACGTGGCGCACGATCACCGTCGGCGCGCCGCCGTCGTCCGCCGGCGGGTAGCCGCACTGCAGCTCGCGCAGCGCCAGCATCGGGTTGGGCAGGTTGGCCGGCTCGCGGAAGCTGAAGTCAAAGTCGCCGGCGGTCAGCACCGGGGCCAGCTTTTCCATCCGCGCCAGTGCCTTGACCCGGCTTTGTGCTTGCTTGGCCTTGGTCGCCTTGGCCTTGAAGCGGTCGATGAAGCGCTGCAGGTGGGCGATTTTTTCCTGCTGGCGCGAAAACGCCGCCTGCGCCTGCGCCAGCCGCTCGGCGCGCATTTCCTCGAACGCGGTGTAGTTGCCGCCGTAGCGCGTCAACTGCGTGTCTTCCAGGTGCAGCGTGACGCTGGTCACCGCGTCGAGAAACTCGCGGTCGTGGCTGATGACGATGACTAAAGCGCTGCTGCGCTTGAGCCAGCCTTCCAGCCAGACCAGCGCGTCCAGGTCGAGGTGGTTGGTCGGCTCGTCGAGCAGCAGCAGCTCGGCCGGGCCCATCAGCGCGCGCGCCAGTTGCAGCCGCATGCGCCAGCCGCCCGAAAAGCTGTCCACCGGCGCGTCGAGCTGCGCCGACTTGAAGCCCAGCCCGAGCAGCATGGCCTGCGCGCGGGCGCGGGCATCAAACGCGCCGGCGTGCTCCAGCGCGGCGTGGGCGTCGGCAATCGCGTGGCCGTCGCCGCTGGCCTCGGCCGCCGCCAGCAGCGCGTGCGCCTGCTGCAGCGGCACGTCGCCATCGAGCACGAAGTCGGTCGCCGGCTGGTCGCCGTCGGGCATTTGCTGTGCCACTTCGGCGATGCCGCCGCCCTGGCGCCAGCGCGGCGGCAGCTCGGCGTCGCCGCCGTCGGCGTGCAGCCGGCCGGCGAGCAGCGCAAACAGGCTGGACTTGCCGGCGCCGTTGCGGCCGACCAGGCCGACTTTTTCGCCCGGGTTCAGCGTCACCGAAGCGCCCTGGACAACGACTTTGGCGCCGCGGCGCAGCGTGAGGTTTTTCAGCAGGATCATGGGGAAATAGGTCAGCGCCCGGCGCCGCCGCCGTGGCGGGCCAACGCCTGGGCACGCTGTCGCTGCGACTCGGCGTGCAGCCACAGCGCCTCGGCGGAAACCAGCAGCACCTGGTCGTCACCGGCCGAGGTCGGCAGCCAGACCACGGCCAGGTCGCCGGCCAGCGCTTCGAAGTGGGCGCGCTCGTGGCCGATTTCGAGCACCAGCACACCGTGCGGGCTCAGGTGGCGGCCGACATCGGCCAGCAGCGGGCGGATGAAGTCCATGCCGTCGCTGCCGCCGGCGGCGCCGCCGTCGAGCGCCAGCGCCGGCTCGGCGCGGTATTCGGCCGGCAGCGCGGCCATCGCCTGCCGGTTGACGTAGGGCGGGTTGCACAAGATCAGGTCGTAGCGCTGTCCGGCCACCGCGGTTAAGCCGTCGCCCAGCCGCAGCGTGATGCGCTCGGCCAGTCGGTGGCGATCGACGTTGCGCCGCGCCACCGCCAGCGCGTCGGCGCTTAAGTCGCTGGCGTCGACGCGCACCTCGGGCCAGGCCAGCGCGGCCAGCACCGCCAGGCTGCCGTTGCCGGTGCACAGGTCGAGCACCGCGGTGGTTTGCTCGCTCAACCAGGCGTCCAGCGTGCCGTCGGCCAGCGGCTCGGCGATCAGCGAGCGCGGCACGATGACCCGCTCGTCGACGAAAAACGGCACGCCTTGCAGCCAGGCCTCACCGGTCAGGTAGGCCGCCGGGCGCCGGCTGGCGATGCGCTGGTCGACCAGCGCGCGCACCCGCGCCAGCGCGTCGGCGTCGACCGGCTGCTCGGCGTGCTGCTCCAGCGCGTCCAGCGGCAGCCCCAGCCGCCACAGCACCAGCCAGGCGGCTTCGTCAAAGGGATTCGTCGTGCCGTGGCCAAAGGCCACGCCGGCGGCCTGCAGCCGCGCGGCTTCGGCCTCGACCAGCGCCAGCAGTTTCATTTCAGGCCAGCAGCGCGGCCAGCGTGCGGCGGTAGATCGCGGCCAGCGGATCCAGGTCGGCGACCGCAACGTGTTCGTCGACCTGGTGGATGCTGGCGTTGAGCGGGCCGAACTCGACCACCTGCGGGCAAATGCGGGCGATGAAGCGGCCATCGCTGGTGCCGCCGGTGGTCGACAGCTCGGGCCTGACCCCGGTTTCGGCGTGGATGGCTTCGGCCAGTGCGTCGCACAGGCTGCCGGTGGCGGTCAAAAAGGGCTGGCCGCTCAAGGTCCAGGCCAGGTGGTGGTCGACGCGGTGGCGGTCCAGCACCTCGGCCACGCGGGCCTGCAGCCCGGCGGCGGTTTGTTCGGTCGAAAAGCGAAAGTTGAAGTCGACCACCGCCTCGCCCGGGATGACGTTGGCCGCCCCGGTGCCGGCGTGCAGGTTGCTGACCTGGAAGGTGGTCGGCGGAAAGTGGGCGTTGCCGGCGTCCCAGTGCGTGGCGGCCAGCTCGGCCAGCGCCGGCGCCAGCGTGTGGACCGGGTTGCGGGCGAGCTGCGGGTAGGCGACGTGGCCTTGCACGCCGCGCACCGTCAGCCGCGCCGACAGCGAGCCGCGGCGGCCGTTCTTGATGGTGTCGCCGAGGCGCTCGACCGAGGTCGGCTCGCCAACGATGCAGCAGTCCAGCCGCTGGCCGCGCTCGGCCAGCGCCTGCACCACCTTGACCGTGCCGTCGACCGACGGGCCTTCTTCGTCGCTGGTCAACAGCAGCGCCAGCGCACCGGCGTGCCCGGGAACCTCGGCGACGAACTGCTCGGCGGCGACGACGAAGGCAGCGATCGACGCCTTCATGTCGGCGGCGCCACGCCCGTAGAGCTTGCCGTCGCGGTGGCTGGGCACGAAGGGGTCGCTGGTCCACGCCGCCTGCGGCCCCGGCGGCACGACGTCGGTGTGGCCGGCAAACACCAGCGTCGGGCCTTCGCGCCGGCCGCGGCGTATCGCCCACAGGTTGCGCACGCGAAAGTTCTCCGGCCCGTAGCACAGGGTTTCGCAGGCGAAACCCAGCGGCTCCAGCCGCTCGGCCAGCAACGCCTGGCAGCCGGCGTCGTCGGGCGTCACCGACGGCCGCGCGATCAGCGCTTCAAGCAATCGCAGGGTGCGGCTCATGTTGTGTCAATGAACGATGAACGTCCCGCCGGTGGCGTGAGCGATGAACGATGAACGATGAACGTCCCGTCGGTGGCGTGAGCGATGAACGATGAACGTCCCGCCGGTGGCGGGACATGAACAATGAAGAAGAGGCTGTGGCCTGCGCAGGGCGAGAGGTCAAAGAACGATGCGCGGGCCGCCGCAGGCGAACACCGAACAATGAAGGGACGCACAGGACGTTGCCGCGCGCCGGATTCATCCTTCATCTTTCATCGTTCATCAATTCAGGCCGTTGCCGCGCGCCGGATTCATCGTTCATCTTTCATCGTTCATCAGCCATCATCATTCATTCTTCTCATGCGATCTTTGGCAACGGCGGCATGCGCCTGGGCACGTAGCCGTCGGGGACGACGTCGATCGTGAAATTGGTGTAGACCACGCCGTCGACCTCGTCGCGCTTGGGCGGGGTGCGCGCCGCGCCGCCCTGGTTTTGCAGCTTGAACATCAGGTCGGGCACCGAGTCGGCGTGCGAGACGCCTTCCTCGCGCGAGACGACGCCGTCGTTGATCAGCCGCGCGATGTCTTCGTCGAAGGTGCGCGAGCCCTCGGCCATCGAGCGGTCGAGCGCGTCCTTGATGCCGGCCAAGTCACCTTTTTCAAGCAGCTCGGCGACCTGGTTGCTGTTAAGCAGCACCTCGACCGCCGGCGCACGGCCGCCGTTGTCGGTTTGCAGCAGGCGCTGCGAGACGATGGCGCGCAGGCCCGAGGACAGGTCGCGCAGCAGGGTTTCGCGCACCTCGTGGGTGTAGAACGACAGGATGCGGCCGAGCGCGTGGTGGCTGTTGTTGGCGTGCATCGACGACATCACCAAATGCCCGGACAGCGCGTACGACAGCGCCGCGGTCATGGTTTCGCGGTCGCGTATTTCGCCAATCATGATGCAGTCGGGCGCCTGGCGCAGCGCGTTGCGCAGCGCGACCTGCAGCGTCTCGGTGTCGCGCCCGACCTCGCGCTGGTTGACGACGCAGCGCTTGCTCTGGAACAGGAACTCGATCGGCTCCTCGATGGTCAGGATGTGGCCCGGCATGGTGCGGTTGCGCAGCTCGAGCATCGCCGCCATGGTGGTGCTCTTGCCGCTGCCGGTGGCGCCGACCACCAGCATCAGGCCGCGGCGCTCCATCACCAGTTGCGCCAATATCGGCGGCAGCCGCAGCGAGTCCAGCTCGGGGATCTGGTGCGGAATGTGCCGCACCACCGCGGCCACCGTGCCGCGCTGCTTGAACGCCGAGAGCCGGAAGCTGCCCAGGCCTTGCACCGGCAAGCCGATGTTCAGCTCGCCGGTGTCTTCCAGCTCTTCAAGCTGCTGCGGCGTCAGCAGCTCGGAGATCAGTTGCCGCGGCTGGCTGGGCTGCAGCACCTGGTCGGACAACTGCAGCATCTGGCCGTGGATCTTGATCAGGATGGGCATGCCGGCCGACAGGAACACGTCCGACGCCTGGCGCTCGGCCATCAGGCGCATCACCCGTTCCATGCGGCTGCTCATTCAATGTCCTTGCGTCTGGCGTGCTGGGTGCGGCGTGGCGGGGTGCGGTGCGATGAAACGATGATCGCCCGGCCGTTGGCCGGGCATGAACGATGAAAAATGCCGCACTGCGACGGTTTGCGCGGTTTTCGGTGTTCGGTGTTCGGTGTTCGGTATTTATTCATGCCCCGCGCAGCGGGGCGCTTCATCATTCATCGTTCATCGCATCGTTCATCGCCCCCGTTCATGGCCGCAGCAAATCGTTGATGCTGGTCTTGGCGCGGGTGTTGGCGTCGACCTTCTTGACGATCACCGCGCAGTACAGGTTGTACTTGCCGCCGTCGCGCGGCAGGCTGCCCGAGATCACCACCGAGCCGGCGGGAATGCGGCCATAGCTGGTCTGGCCGGTTTCGCGGTCGTAGATCGGCGTGCTCTGGCCGATGTACACGCCCATGCTGATGACCGAGTTTTCCTCGACGATGACGCCCTCGACCACCTCCGAGCGCGCGCCGATGAAGCAGTTGTCCTCGATCACCGTCGGGTTGGCCTGCAGCGGTTCGAGCACGCCGCCGATGCCGACGCCGCCTGACAAGTGGACGTTCTTGCCGATCTGCGCGCACGAACCAACGGTGGCCCAGGTGTCGACCATCGTGCCCTCGTCGACATAGGCGCCGATGTTGACGTAGCTGGGCATCAGCACCACGCCTCGGGCCAGATAGGCGCCGCGCCGCGCCACCGCCGGCGGCACCACGCGCACGCCGCTGCCGCGCAGCGTGGCTTCGTCAACGTGCGAGAACTTGGTCTGCACCTTGTCGAAAAAAGTCAGGTCGCCGGCGCGAATGGTCTGGTTGTCGTGCAGCCGAAAGCTCAGCAGCACCGCCTTCTTGATCCACTGGTTGACCTCCCACTGGCCGACGCCACGGCGCTCGGCGACCCGGATGCGGCCGGCGTTGAGCTCACCGATCACCTGGTCAACGCTTTCGCGGATCTTCGGGTCGGCGGTGGTCGGGCTGAGTGCGGCGCGCGCTTCCCAGGCCATGTCGATGGTGTTTTGCAGGTCGGTGGTCATGCTGGCGGTGCGCCGCGGCCAGGCGGCTGGCAAGGTGGGGAAGGGCTGAAAAAACAGCGCGCTGAATCGCTCAAGGCAAGCTGCGCTGGGGACGGTAGGCGCGGGTGAACTCGACGATGCGCTGCGCGGCCTGCAGGCACTCGTCGGTGCCGGCGACCAGCGCCATGCGTATGCGTCCGCGGCCCGGGTTGGTGGCCGGATCGCCTGCATGCGCATCGCGCGCCAGCAGACTGCCCGGCAACACGGTCACATTGTATTGAGCCAGCAGTTGGCGGGCGTAGTCGACATCGTCGCCGCCCGGCACCGCGGCCCACAGGTAAAAGCCGGCGTCGGGCAGCGCGACGTCCAGCTGCGTGGCCAACAACGGCGTCACCGCGGCAAACTTGGCCGCGTACAGCGCGCGGTTGGCGTGCACGTGGGCCTCGTCGCCCCAGGCGGCGATGCTGGCCGCGGCCACCGCCGGCCCCATCGCCGAGCCGTGGTAGGTGCGGTAGAGCAGGAAAGGCTTGATCAACGCCGCGTCGCCGGCCACAAAGCCCGAGCGCAGACCGGGCACGTTGCTGCGCTTGGACAGCGAGGTGAAGACGATCAGCCGCTGAAAATCCGGCCGGCCAAGCTGCGCCGCGGCCTGCAGCGCGCCCAGCGGCGGCTGGTCGCGGAAGTAGATTTCCGAATAGCACTCGTCGCTGGCGATGACAAAGCCGTGGCGGTCGGACAACGCAAACAACTGCGCCCATTCGTCCAGCGGCACCACCGCGCCGGTCGGGTTGCCCGGCGAGCAAACGTACAGCAGTTGCGTGCGCGCCCAGGTGGCGGCGTCAATGCTGGCCCAATCGGCGGCAAAGTTGCGCGCCGGGTCGCTGTTGGCAAAGGCCACCTGGGCGCCAGCCAGGATCGCCGCGCCCTCGTAGATTTGATAAAACGGATTGGGGCAGACCACGGTCGCGCCGGGCCGGGTCGGGTCGACCACCACCTGGGCGATGGCAAACAAGGCCTCGCGCGAGCCACCAACCGGCAGCACCTGGGTTGCTGCGTCCAGCGCCACGCCGTAGCGCCGCTGCAGCCAGCCGGTGAAGGCCTCGCGCAGCGGCGGCGCGCCGGCGGTGGCCGGGTAGTTGGCCAGCCCGGGCAGACCGGCGACCAGCGCCTGCTTGATCAGCTCCGGCGTGGCGTGCCGCGGCTCGCCCAGGCCGAGGCTGATCGGCGCGTGGTCGGCGCTGGGCGTGACATCGGCAGTCAGCGCGCGCCAGCGTTCGAACGGGTAGGGGTTGAGTTTTTCCAGCAGCGGGTTCATCGCCGGCAATTATCGGCAGCGCCTGGGCGCGCCTACCCGTCGGGCTGTCCAGCCGCCTCAGCCTGCGGCGTTCGGCCAGGTCGCCAGCAGCAGACCGGCCAGCGCCAGCGCAAACGCCGCGGCGTGGACGCCGCCAAAGCCCTCGCCCAGCACCACCACGCCGACCAGCGCGGCGGCCAGCGGCAGCATCACGGTGAACACGCCGGCCTGTTGCGCCGGCACCTGGCGCAAGCCCTTCATCCACAGCCAGACGGTGGCCATGCTGGCCGCCAGCGCATAAAACACCAGCAGCGCCCAGGTCGGCGCGTCCAGCGTGGCGAAGTCAAACGACCACGCCTGCCACAGCCCGAACGGCGTCACCAGCGCCAGGCCCCACAGGTTGATCAAGGCGCTGATGCGGCGCGGCGACACGCGCGCGCTGAGCCGTTTGCCGATCACCACGTAGGCGGCCTCGCACAACACCGCGGCCAGCAGCAGCGCATGGCCGGCCGGCGCCTGCCAGGGCGCTCGCGCGGCCTCGGCGGCCGCGACCACGCCGGTCGTCGGCGCGCGCGCCAGCGCCAGCAACGCCACGCCGGCGACGCCGCAAGCGATGGCCAGCAGGCCGCGACCGCTTAGCCGCTCGTGCAGGAACAGCCTGGACAGCAGCGCCACCGCCGCCGGAATGGCCGCCATCACCACGCCGGCCGACAGCGCCGAGGTCCAGGCCACGCCGCTGAGCATGCAGACCGAAAACAGAAAGTTGCCGATGAAGCTTTCCCAGAACAGCAGCCGCCGGTCGTGCGCCGACAGCGCGGGCTCGCTGTCGCCGCGTTTCAGCCAGCCGGCCATCGCCAGCGCGGCAATCGCAAAGCGCAGCCAGGCGAGCAAAAAGACCGGAATCGCCGCCACCAGCAGCCGTGACAGCCCGACATAACTGCCCACCAGCGCCATGCTGGCGGCCAGGCAGGCGTAGGCGGCCAGCGGCGGCGCGGCCGCCGGCCGCGGCGGCCTCATTGCGGCACGGTGGGCATGGCGCGCCGGGCGTCGTCGACTTCGGCGCGCTTGATCTGCTGCCACTGGGCCGACAGCGTGGCGCCGAGCGCGCGGCTGATCACCGCGTCGTCGCGCAACGCGTCCAGCGCGGCTTCCAGGCTGTGCGGCAACTCGGCAATGCCGCGCCGTGCCCATTCGGCCGGCGTCAGCTCGAACAAGTCGTCGGTGACCGCCGCTGGCAGTGCCAGCTTGCGCTCAATGCCGTCCAGCCCGGCGGCAATCAGCCCGGCGCTGGCCAGGTAGGGGTGGGCGCTGGCGTCGGGCAGCCGCCACTCGAACTGGTCGTGCAGCGTGCGCACCAGCGCCGTGCGGTTGTTCGGCCCGTGCGCGATGCACGATGGCGCCCAGTTGTGCACCGCGTCGTCGGGGCCGGCGCGCAGCCGCGTGTAGCCGTCGGCGCTGGGCACCGCCAGCGCCGACAAGGCCGCCGAATGCGCCAGCACGCCGGCGACAAACTGCTGGCCGTGCGCCGACAGCACCGCCGCGGGGTCGACCGAGCCGTCGCCGCGGTGCGGCACGAACAGGTTGCGTTCGTTGTTGCGCCGCATCTGCCACAGCGACACGGTGAAGTGCATGCCGCTGCCGGGTTGCTCGGGCAGCGGCTTGGGCAGGGTGGAAAACACCATGCCGCGCGCCTCGGCCAGGGCGTGCGCGGCGATGCGGTACAGCGTCAGGTGGTCGGCCACCGCCAGCGCGTCGGCCGGCCCGAAATTGATCTTGTACTGGCCTTGCGCGTCTTCGTGGTCGATTTGCGTGACGTCGATGCCGCAGTCCTGCAGCGCGCACTGCAGCTCGCGCAGGAAGTCGCTTTGCCGCGACAGGCTCTCCAGCGCGTAGCGCGATTTATGCAGCCGGTCGGCGTCGTCGGCCGGCAGCCAGCAGTCACCGTGGCGCTTGAGCAAAAAGAACTCCGGCTCGACCGCGACGCGCAGCGACCAGCCTTGCGCCAGCAGGCGCGCGGTCTGGCGGCGCAGCACCTGCCGCGGGCAGGCGTCAAACGGCTGGCCTTCGACCCAGCCGTCGCAGGCCACCATGGCGTAGCCCGGCTGCCAGGGCAGGGCGCGCACGGTGCTGGCGTAGCCGCGCGCCCAGTATTCGGAACGCGCGCCGGTGCGTGGCAGGCCGCTGCCGGCAATCGACGCGCCGGCAAACGGCACGCCTTCGGTGAGCAAGTCGTCAAGGTGGCCAAGCGGCACGTACTTGCCCTTGGCCACGCCGTGGATGTCGGTGAACAGTGCCACCAACGTATGCACCCCCTTGGCGGCCAGTTTTTCGCGCAGGTCTCTCATGGCGGTGGCTTGGCCGTGGCGGCGTCAGGGGTGGTGGCTGCGGCCAGCCAGTCGAGGTAGCGCGGGCTGCCGGCGGCAATCGGCAAGCGCACCAGTTCGGGCGTGTCGTAGCCGTGGCGGGCGTGGATGAAGGCGTCCAGTTCGGCCCAGCGTGCGACCCGCGTCTTGATCAGCAGCAGGTGTTCGTCGTCTTCGGTGAGCTTGCCCTGCCAGACGTAGACGCTGTGGATGGGCAGCAACTGTACGCATGCCGCCAGTCCGGCGTTGACCACGGCGCGCGCCAGATCCACCGCCTGCGCGCGGCTGGCGGTGGTGGTCAACGCAATGCAGGCGTCGGTGCAGTCGGTCACGGCGGCTCAAGTCGGGTGGTTGGGCCCCTTGTCGCAGCCGCGGCGGACGGGTCGGTCGGGCCGGAATCAGCCCGGCGCGCCCAGCTCGCGCCGGGCCACCGGGTAAATCAGCGATTCTTCAAGCGCGATGTGGTCGCGGTACAGCGCCTCGAAGACTTCCACGCCCTGGCGCAGCGACTCCGGCTCGTACCAGCTATAGCCCTCGGCCACCGCGCTCAACTGCGGCTGCAGTTCGAGCCAGTCTTCTTCAAGCCAGCCGTGGTCTTGCTGCAGGCGAAGCACATGCTGGGTCAGCTCGGCATCGTTCTTGCGCAGCAGCGCCGGAAAGACCAGGGCCTCTTCGTCCGCATGGTGCTTGCGTGCCGACTCCTGGAAGAAGGTGCAGATGGCGCGCGCGTCCTCGCGCACCTGCGCGTCTATGCCCTGGTCGACCAGCCGGGCGATCAGACCATTGAGCACGGCCAGCGTTTCCAGCACTTGCCGGTGCGTCTGGTCCAGCCGGTCCATCGTTGGCAAGGCCGGGACGGCGGCGCGTGCGGCGCGCGCGGCGCGCTTGGTGGCCGTGGTGACGGCTTGGGAGTTCATCTGGGGCTTCACTGTGGGGTTGGGCGACGGCCACGATTTTTTGCCCGATGGCCGCCGACGGCTTGCGAAATGTCAAGCCGCGGGACCGGCCTGCACGCGCGCGAGGGTCCGCGCGGTCAGGGTTTGTACACCACTTTGTGCCGCCGCGGTGCTGCATCGGGACAGCGTCTGCCGCAGCGCCGTCAGGTGCTTGTCAGACGATGGCCAGCCGGGTGCCAGAGCCGGCCGGCGCCGCTCGCGTCACGGCTTGTAGACGACGTTCAGCCCCGGTCGCAGCTCACTGGACTCGATGTAGCCAATGGCCCCCGGCGTGGCCTGCACGAACTGGATGACGTCGGCGCTGTTGGCCAGGTCTCTTGGCGGAATGCCCTTGCCGACATGGCGGCGCACCATCCAGTAGGCGCGGTACTGTTCGTCGTCCAACTGCAGCACCTGCTGCAGAAAGCGCAGCCGCAATCCGCTGCCGGGCGCGGCGTTGACGACGTTGGCCGGCGCGCCGGCAACCTCGACCGCGCGGCCGGTGTACAGCCGTGCCAGCGTCGCGGCGTCCAGGCGCGGCACGGCCATGTGGGCGATCACCACCAGTCCGTCGCCGGCCTGCGCGGCGGTGGGCAGGGCTGCGGCAAGGGTGGCGCACACGCCCAGCGCGAGCAGCAGCCGGGCACCCAGTGACCTCGCGTTTGTCAGCTTAAGCAGTGTTGCCATCGCTGCCTCTCAAAACGCGAAGTTCATGTTGAACGACCACACGTCGACCGACGTGTGGTCGGCCGCGTCGCCAGCGGGGCGCGGGTTGGCCAGACGACTGACCACGCCGATATGGGTGCGCGCCCACTCGCCTTTGAGCTTGACGCTGGGCGTGAGCGCATAGGCGGTGCCGAGCGACCAGGTGGTTTGGTCAGCGGCCCAGAACACCTCTCCGGCGACGCGTTGCGCGGCGTTGATCAGTGCCGCGCCAGGCACCGCCGGCGGCAGCGTGGTGCCGACCAGCCGGGCGTACCAGTCCAGCGCATCGTGGTTGGACATCATGCGTGCCACGCCGACATAGGGTGTCCACTTGCCCAGGTGGTGGGACAGCGTGAACTGGTACGAGCGCGAGCCTGAATTCATCTCCGTGTCGTACTGCCTGACGTGCGCGTACTCAGCCGCCAGTCGCCACTGCGGGGCAAAGTTCCATTCGGCCGCCAGGGTCATC
>WBZS01000763.1_pt1 | contig 33260 bp, 29 predicted proteins | sample 5204201 | NCBI WGS metagenome assembly WBZS01 (sample SAMN12344357, study PRJNA552823) | activated sludge metagenome | biome: Activated sludge suspended growth; feature: Nitrification reactor; material: Wastewater; isolation source: activated sludge from nitrification reactor of wastewater... | reverse complement strand
CATCCGCGATCCGGTCTCGACGAGCGCGGTGGCCAGGATGGTGAGCGAGCCACCGTTCTCGATGTTGCGCGCCGCACCGAAGAACTTCTTCGGGGGGTACAGGGCGGCACTGTCGACGCCACCGGAGAGGATCCGGCCGCTCGCCGGGGCGGCGAGGTTGTAGGCGCGTCCGAGCCGGGTGATCGAGTCGAGCAGGACGACGACGTCGTGACCCATCTCGACCAGTCGCTTGGCCCGTTCGATGGCCAGCTCGGCGACGGTGGTGTGGTCCTCCGCGGGACGGTCGAAGGTCGAGGCGATGACCTCACCCTTCACCGCGCGCTGCATGTCGGTGACCTCTTCGGGCCGCTCGTCGACCAGGACCACCATGAGGTGGCACTCCGGGTTGTTCTGCGAAATGGCGTTGGCGATCGCCTGCAGGATGAGCGTCTTGCCCGCCTTCGCCGGTGCGACGAGGAGGCCACGCTGACCCTTGCCGATCGGGGCGACGAGGTCGATGAGCCGCGTCGTGAGCAGGTTGGACTCGGTCTCCAGGCGCAACCGGTGCTGCGGGTACAGCGGGGTCAGCTTGCCGAACTCGGGACGACGACGCGCATCGTCCGGGGTCATGCCGTTCACCGAGTCGAGGCGCGCGAGCGGGGTGTACTTCGCCCGGTTGTTGCGGCCACCGACGAGCTGCTGCTGCGGCTCCTCGCCGTCGCGCGGGGCCTTGATCGCCCCGGTGACCGCGTCACCCTTGCGCAGGCCGGCCCGCTTGACCATCTGGAGCGGAACGTAGATGTCGCTCGAACCGGGCAGGTAGCCGGTGGTCCGGACGAAGGCGTAGTTGTCGAGGATGTCGAGGATGCCGGCGACCGGCACGAGGACGTCGTCCTCGGCGATCTGGACGTCGACCTCGTCGCCGCCGACCTGGGGTCGGATCCCGCCCTGGACGCGCTTGTCCCGGTTGCGGTTCCGGTTGCGGCGACGGCGGCCCGAGCGGCCACCCTCGTCGTCATCGCTCCATCGGTTCTGCCCCTGGCCCTGCTGGCCCTGACCCTGCTGACCCTGCTGGCCCTGCTGGCCCTGACCCTGCTGGCCCTGGCCCTGGTAGTGCTGCCCTTGGCCCTGCTGGCGCTCGCGCGCCGGACCGGCCTGGCGCTCGCCCTGGGCTCGGTCGTCACGGTCGCGGCTGACGCGCTCTTGGCGCTGCGGCGGTGCCCCCTCGTCGTCGCCCCCGGGACGCTCGGGGCGAGACTCCCGCGGCGGCCGTTCGGCGCGTTCCTGGACGGGCGCCGCCGTGGTGTCGGGCTCGGTGCCCGACGGACGCTGGGTGCTGCCGTCACCGCCCGCACCTGCGGTGGTAACGGATCGCTCCGCCCGACGGCGGACCGGTCGCTCGGCCCGCTCGGTGCGCGCGGGGGCGGTCTCGCCCTCGTCGCGGCGCTCCGGGGCGGCAGTCCTGGGCGCCGAGACCCCCCGGCCGTTCTGACGGTCCTTGATGGCCTCCACGAGATCGCCCTTGCGCATCTTCGCGGTGCCGGTGATCCCCATGCTCGAGGCCAGGCCCTGCAGTTCGGCGAGCTTCATCGCCGTCAGCGAACCCGAGCGCCGCGCGGGCGCCGCCTCGAGGGTGGTGGTGTCTGTCACGAAGGATCCTTCCCCTCGTCCAAGGCTGGCGTCCGCCCGAGGCAGAGCAAGCCGGTGGTGGTTGGCCAAACGGCCGGTTGGTCCCCCGGTGCGCCGGTCCTGGGTGCCTGGGCACATCGCGAGCGGCCACGTGGTGGGGGTGCGTCCACCGGCCATCGGTCTGGCCTGCACTCGTGCCGAACGTCATGAGTTCGGGACTCAGGAGTTCGAGAATGAGGTCGGGATCCGGGAACCGGTGTGGACTGCAGCACCACCATAACACCCGTCGCGAGAATCACGGGGCGCCCGACGCCGCGAGGGATGGACGCCTTCAGAGCACCGTCACCCGAGCGCCGCCCCGCGGCGTACCCGGGGTGAGCACTCGCCAACCGGGCGGCCCGAAGGCCGTGACCCGATCGACGGCGGAGGCGATCGCCAGCGCGAGAACCGACGGTCCCGCACCCGAGATCACGGCCGCGTGCCCGGCGGCCCGCAGGTCGTCGACGAGGGCCATCGACGTGGGGTATGAGGGCCGGCGGGGTTCCTGGTGCAACCAGTCGCGGGTGGCGTCGACGAGGCGATCCGGCGCCTCGGCGAGGGCGTGGACGAGCAGGGCGGCCCGCCCACTGTTGGCGGCGGCGTCCCCGAGCCGGACGTGGGCGGGCAGGACCGACCTCGCCTTGGCGGTCGACAACTGGACCTCTGGAGCGAAGACGACCGGCACGACGTCGGGGTGGATCGTCAAGGACACGGTGTGGGTGCCCTGCTCGGGGTCATCGGACCAGGAGAGCGTGGCCCCTCCGAACACGCTGGCCGAGGCGTTGTCGGGATGTCCTTCGAGCCGGGCGGCGAGGTCGTTGGTGAAGGCGGGGTCGAAGGTCCCGATTCCGCCCGCGCGATGTCGGCACAGCGCCTGTGCCGCAACGATGCCGGTCACGATGGCGGTGGCCGAGGAGCCCATACCCCGCCCGTGCGGCACCCTGTTCGTGCAGGTCAGGCGCAACCCGGCGGGCGCGGCCACGCCGATCTCGTCCCAGGTCCGCCGCATCGTGCGGACCACGAGATGTGACTCGTCGCGGGGCACCGAGTCCTCGCCCTCCCCCTGGGCGACAATGACGAGCCCCGGCTCCTCGGTCACCGTCGCGACGCACTCGTCCCACACGCCCAGCGCCATGCCGATGGAGTCGAAGCCCGGACCGAGGTTGGCACTGCTCGCGGGCACCTCCACCCGCACGCTGGTGCCCGGGGCCGGGGCCTGCCAGGTCATCTCAGGCCTCGAGCCCCAGGGCGCGGGCCACCGACACGACATCGACCGGGACCCGGACGGGGGTCACCTCCACGCCGCCCTCGCCCTTGAGCGCCCACTGCGGGTCCTTGAGACCGTGCCCGGTCACGGTGCAGGTGATCGTGGCACCCCGGGGCACCCGCCCGGCCGCGGCCATCTTGAGCAGGCCGGCGATGCTCGCCGCCGACCCCGGTTCGACGAACACCCCTTCGGTCGAGGACAGGATGCGGTGCGCGCGCAGGATCTCCTCATCGGTCACCGAGTCGATCAGGCCGCCGGAGTCGTCGCGGGCCTCCTCGGCCTGGCGCCACGAGGCCGGGTTGCCGATCCGGATCGCCGTGGCGATCGTCTCCGGCTCGTCGACGGGGTGCCCGAGCACGATCGGGGCCGCCCCCGCGGCCTGGAAGCCCCACATCTGCGGCCGCTTGGTCGCAACCGCCGGCAGGTCGCCACCAACCCCCGGCGTCACCTCGGCATACTCGCGAAACCCCTTCCAGTAGGCGGTGATGTTGCCCGCGTTGCCGACCGGGAGGACGTGGATGTCGGGGGCGTCGCCGAGCGCGTCGACGATCTCGAACGCCCCCGTCTTCTGGCCCTCGATGCGTGCCGGGTTGACCGAGTTGACCAGCTCCACCGGGGCCACGTCCGCCAGCTTGCGGGCCACCGTGAGGCAGTCATCGAAGTTGCCCTCGACCTGGATCAGCGTCGCGCCGTGCGCGATCGCCTGGCTCAACTTGCCCATCGCGATCTTGCCGTCCGGGACGAGCACCGCGCAGGTCATCCCCGCCTTCGTCGCGTAGGCGGCCGCGCTCGCCGAGGTGTTGCCGGTCGACGCGCAGATCACCGCCCGGGCGCCGGCCTTCTTGGCCATCGAGATGGCGGTCGTCATCCCGCGATCCTTGAACGACCCGGTGGGGTTGAGCCCCTCGAACTTCACGTAGACGTTCGCACCGGTCACCTCCGAGAGGTGCGCGCACGGGATGAGTGGGGTGCCGCCCTCCTGGAGGGTCACCACCGGGGCGCCCGCGAGCATCGGCAACCGGTCGGCATACTCAGTGATGACGCCGCGCCACAGCCTGGCCACCTCAGTCTCCTTCCACCCGCATGACGGACACGACCTCACGCACGGTCTCGAGCCGGGACAGCGCCTCGACGGTCGCGGCGAGTGACTCATCCAGCGCCTGGTGGGTCACGACGACGAGGTTCGCGCGCTCGCGGCCCTCATCGACCGTCTTCTGGCGCACCGTTTCGATGGACACGTCGTGCGTGGCGAATTCCGTTGCGACAGCTGCGAGTACGCCGGGCCGGTCGTCGACGTCGAGACTGATGTGGTAGCGGGTGTGGGCCGCTCCCATCGGCAGGATCGGCAGGTCGGCGTATGCCGTCTCCGCCGCCGCGCGGCCGCCGTTGACCCGGTGCCGGGCCACTTCGACGACGTCACCGAGCACCGCCGACGCGGTCGGGTCGCCGCCGGCGCCCCGACCGTAGAACATCAGTTGCCCGGCGGCCTGCGCCTCGACGAAGACCGCGTTGAAGGCGTCCCGCACCGAACCCAGCGGATGAGTGCGCGGAATCATCGCCGGGTGCACTCGGACGCTGACCGCCTCACCGGTGGGCGTGTCCACGCGCTCGCAGATCGCCAACAACTTCACGACGCACCCCATCTCCTTCGCCGCGGCGATGTCGGAGGCGGTGACCTCGGTGATGCCCTCGCGGTGCACGTCGGCGCTCGACACCCTGGTGTGGAAGGCGAGCGAGGCCAGGATGGCGGCCTTGGCGGCCGCGTCGAATCCCTCGACATCGGCGGTGGGGTCCGCCTCGGCGTAACCGAGAGACTGGGCCAACTCGACGGTCTCGGCGAACCCGGCTCCCCCGGAGTCCATCTTGTCGAGCACGAAATTGGTGGTGCCGTTGACGATTCCCATCACCTTCGTGATCCGGTCGCCGGCCAGCGACGCCCTGATCGGTCGCAGGATCGGGATCGCGCCGGCCACCGCCGCCTCGTAGTAGAGGTCGACCCCGGCGGCGTCGGCGGCGGCATACAGCGTCGGCCCGTCCTCGGCGAGCAGGGCCTTGTTGGCACTGACGACCGACGCCCCGTGCTGCATGGCCCGCAGGATCAGGTCCCGCGTCGGCTCGATGCCGCCGACGACCTCGATGACGATGTCCGCCCGGGCGACCAGGCCCTCGGCGTCGGTGGTGAAGAGGGCGGGGTCGACCGGGACGTCGGAGCGGTCGCGGCCCAGGCGGCGGACGGCGATGCCGACGAGGTGCAGGGGTGCGCCGATCCGGGCCGCGAGATCGTCCGCGTGCTCGACGAGGAGGCGGGCGACGGACGAGCCGACGACACCGCACCCGAGCAGGGCGACGCGCAGCGGTGCGCTTCCGGCTGCGGACATGGGTGGTGGATCTCCTGGATGCGGCGAGCGGACGTCAGTCGTCGACGTCGAGGGCGAGCAGGTCCTCGATCGTCTCACGACGGACGATGACCCGGGCACGCTCCCCGGTGACGGCGATGACGGGGGGTCTGGGCGTGTGGTTGTACTGGCTGGACAGGGCGCGGCAGTAGGCCCCGGTCCCCGGGACGGCGAGCAGGTCACCCGGCGAGACGTCGCGGGGCAGCCACTCGTCGAGGACGACGATGTCGCCCGCCTCGCAGTGTCGCCCGACGACCCGAACGACGACCGGGTCGGCCGTCGAGGACCGGTTGGCCAACGTGGCGGAGTAGTCGGCCTCGTAGAGCGCGGGACGCGGGTTGTCGCTCATCCCGCCGTCGATCGCGACGTAGGTGCGGACGTGACCGTCGGCGATCGTCACCGGCTTGACGGTGCCCACCTCGTAGAGGGTGAACGCCGACGGCCCGACGATCGCACGCCCAGGTTCGATCGACACCCGGGGCCACGTCCCCTCGGGGTCGACGTCGCTGATCCGCGCGAACTCGCGGCGGACGATCCGGCTCATCTGCTCGGCCAACTGGGCCGGGGTCAGCGGTGTGTGTTGACTCGTGTAGGCGATGCCGTAGCCACCGCCGAGGTCGATCTCCGGAGCGTTGACCCCGAGTTCCTCGGCGATCCGCACATGCAGACCGATCAGCCGGGCGGCCGCGGTCTCGAAACCTCCGGTGTCGAAGATCTGGGACCCGATGTGGCTGTGCAGACCCAGGAAGCGCAGCTCCTGCGGGTGGCGAAGGATCTCGCGCACCCCCTCGAAGGCGACGTCGCCGGCGAGCGCGAACCCGAACTTCTGGTCCTCGTGGCCGGTCGCGATGAACTCGTGGGTGTGCGCCTCGACGCCCACGGTCACCCGGAGCATCACCGGCGCGACCACTCCGAGCTCTCGAGCCACCTCGACGATGCGGGCGATCTCGACGAGGGAGTCCACCACGATCCGCCCGACGCCATGGGCCAGGGCGGCACGCAGTTCGTCGACGGTCTTGTTGTTGCCGTGGAAGCCGATCCGCTCCCCGGGGAAGCCGACGCGTTGGGCGACCGCGAGCTCTCCCCCGGTGCACACGTCGAGGTGCAGGCCCTCCTCCAGCACCCAGCGGGCGACCGCGGTGCACAGGAACGCCTTGCCCGCGTAGTAGACGTCGGCGCCGCCGACGTCGGCGAAGGCGTCCGCATACGCGGCTTGGAAGGCGCGGGCCCGGTGCCGGAAGTCGCCCTCGTCGAGGACGTATGCCGGGGTGCCGAATTCGCGGGCGAGGTCGGTCACTCCGTGGCCGGCCACCTCGAGTTCGCCGTCCAGGCGGCGCGCAACGTTGGCCGCCCACAACTGGGGCATGAACTCCATGACGTCGCTCGGCGTCGGGAGGTAGATCGGCGGACCCCCGTAGCCCGGGGCGTGCAGGACACCTGCCTCATGCGCTCTCATGCCTGGCTCACATGCGCTCGGGCGCGGTCACGCCGAGGAGCTGCAGGCCGTTGGCCAGGACCTGACCGGTCGCGTCGTTGAGCCAGAGCCGGCTGCGGTGCAGGTCGGTGACCTCCTCATCGATCGAGGTCGGGCGCACCCGGCAGGTGTCGTACCACTTGTGGTAGCGGGCGGCGAGGTCCTCGAGATAGCGGGCCACTCGGTGCGGCTCGAGCAGATGGGCCGCCTGTGCGACGACCCGGGGGAAGTCGCCCAGGGTCGCCAGCAGGGTGGCCTCGGTCTCGTCGGTGAGCAGCGAGGGGTCGAAACCGTCGGCGCGGCGCACCCCGTCCTGCGCGGCCAGGCGAGCCACGTTGGCGGTGCGGGCATGGGCGTACTGCACGTAGAAGACCGGGTTGTCGTTGCTCTGCTTGCGCATCTCCTCGCCGTCGAGGGAGAGCGGGGAGTCGGCCGGATACCGGGCCAGCGAGTACCGCACCGAGTCGGCGCCGATCCATTCGAGCAGGTCGTCGAGGTAGATCGCGTTGCCGCGCCGCTTCCCCATCCGCTCGCCGCCGATGTCGACGAGTTGGCCTATCTTGACCTCGATGTTGTGCTCGGGGTCGTCCCCGGCACAGGCGGCGATCGCCTTGAGCCGGTTGATGTAGCCGTGGTGGTCGGCGCCGAGCAGGTAGATCTTCTCGTCGAAGCCGCGGTCCTTCTTGCTCAGGTAGTAGGCCGCGTCGGAGGCGAAGTAGGTCGGCTCGCCGTTCGCCCGGATCAGGACCCGGTCCTTGTCGTCGGTGAAGTCGGTGGTCCGCAACCAGATGGCACCGCCCTCGTCGTAGACGTGGCCCTGCTCGCGCAGGCGCGCGATCGCCGACTCCACGGCACCACCCTCGTGCAGGCTGCGCTCGGAGAACCACACGTCGAAGTGCACCCCGAACCCGTCGAGCGTCTCCTTGATCGCCGCCAGCTGTGCGGCATACCCGAGGTCGCGCGCGACGACCATGGCCTCGTCCGCGGGCAGGTCGAGCAGGTCCGGGCGCTGCGCCAACACATCGGCGGCCCGGTCCTTGATCTCCTCCCCGGGATAGCCCCCCTCGGGCACCTCCTCCCCCTTGGCCCGGGCCAGCACCGAGAGGCCGAACTTGTCCATCTGGGCACCGGCGTCGTTGATGTAGTACTCCGCGGTGACCTCGGCCCCGGCAGCGGCGAGCAGCCGCCGCATCGCATCCCCGAGGGCGGCCCAGCGCGTGTGACCGATGTGCAGGGGGCCGGTGGGGTTGGCCGAGATGAACTCCAGGTTGACCACCCGCCCGGCCTCGGTGCGACCGTGACCGTATGCCGGGCCGGCGTCGACGATCACGCGCGTGAGTTCGCCGGCGCTCGCCGCGTCGAGGGTGATGTTGAGGAACCCGGGGCCGGCCACGTCGACGGCCCGCACCCCGGGCAGGTCGGCCACCCGGGCGGCGAGTCGGGTGGCGACCTCCCGGGGGGGCAGGCCCGCGCCCTTGGCCAGCTGGAGGGCGATGTTGGTCGACCAGTCCCCGTGGTCGCGGTTCTTCGGTCGCTCGACCCGCACCTCGTCCGGCACGGCCGCGCTGAAGTCACCGGCGTCGACGGCGTGTGCGAGGGCAGCACGGATCGCTGCCGAGAGTTCCTCTGGGGTCACCCGGTGATTCTACGAGGGCGCGCTGTCGGCCCGTCCCGCCCTGGTGCAGCGTGAGACGACGTCCATCAACTCGTCGAGCTCGAACGGCTTGCCGAGGACGTCGTCGAACCCGGCCTCGGTCACCACCTCGTGGTCGAGACCGTGCAGGGAGGCCGTGACGAGGACGACCGGGATCTCGGCCAGCGGTTCGCGGGCCCGGATCTCCCCGATGGCCCACCAGCCGTCCCGGGGAGCCATGTGGGCGTCGAGCAGGATCAGGTCCGGTAGTGCGCTCGGCTCGCTGCGGCCGTGCAGGAAGTCGACCAGGTGCTGCGCGCTCGGTGACTCGCACACCCGATAGCCCTCGAGTTCGAGGTTGATCCGGATCAGGCGGCGGATCGACTCGGTGTCATCGCACACGAGCACCCGGCAGGCGCCGTCGGCCGATTCCATGATGGGAACTCTAGGCTGCTACCCTCCATGACGCGCTGCCGTTGGTCCGATCGACGTGACTGCAGCGTGCACGCCCCCGTAGCTCAGGGGATAGAGCACCGCCCTCCGGAGGCGGGAGCGCAGGTTCGAATCCTGCCGGGGGCACGAGATGGCCGGGGCGCTGCGCGCCGCCGGCCATTCGTGTGCAGGTCAGCCAACCCGGACCCCCTCCAGTCGAGTGAGCGCGAATCGCCCGGGAATCGCGCGATTCCCGGGCGATTCGCGCTCACTCGACCGGGTGGGTCCTCAGCTGCGCTGGCTGGCGTCGGTGACCTCGCCGACGAGTTCCTCGATGACGTCCTCGAGGAACACCACGCCCACGACGAGGCCCTCGTCGCTGACGACCCGGGCGAGATGGGCGCCGGTCTGCTGCATGGAGCGCAGGACCGATTCGACGGTGTCGGTGCGTCGCACGGTGGCCATTGGCCGGATCCGCTTCGCCGGCACCGGGTGGTGCCGCTGCGCGTCATCGGCGAAGAGGACGTCCTTGAGATGCAGGTAGCCGCGCAACTCCCCCGCACCGTCGAGCACCGGGAAGCGCGAGAAGCCGCGCTTGGCCACGAGTCGTTCGACGTCGGCCGGGGTGGCTCCGGGGCCGAGCGTGACGAGTTGGTCCATGGGCACCCCGACGTCGGCGGCGTCCTTGTCGCTGAACTCCAGGGCCGCACCGAGCCGCCCGAACTCCTCGGCCGGCACCAGGCCCTCCCGGTGCGACTCGGAGACGATGTGGGCGACCTCGCGCGCCGTGAACTGGGCGGACACCTCGTCACGCGGCTCGACACCCAGCGCCCGCACGATCGCCTTGGCGATCCGCTCCATGACCCGGATTGGCGCCCGCAGGGCCCGGGTCAGTGCGTAGAGCGCCGGAACCATGACCATGGCGGCCCGGTCCGGTCCGGCGATGGCGAGGTTCTTGGGGATCATCTCGCCGACGACGACGTGCAAGTAGACGACGACGAGGAGGGCGAGCGCCAGAGCGAGCGCATCGGTCACCCCGCTCGGCCAGCCGAGCCGTTCGACCACGGGCACCAGCGCGTGGTGCAGGGCGGCCTCGGTGATGGCGCCGATCAGGACCGAACAGATGGTGATGCCGAGCTGGGCACAGGCGAGCATCGCCCCCATGTTCTCCATCGCCGTCAAGGTCGTGCGGGCGCGCGCGCTGCCCGCCTCGGCGAGCGGCTCGAGCCGGCTGCGCCGCGCGGCCATCGCGGCGAACTCGGCCCCCACGAAGAACGCGTTCGCCAGAAGCAGCAGCGCGGTGAGGACGACGACCCAGGTGTTCACTCGGCCAACTCCTCGCCCGTTGGGCTCGGCGGCGTGATCCGCACCCGGTCCACCCGCCGCCCGTCCATCTCGTGCACCCGGATCGTCCACGCCTCGAGCAGCACCTCGTCACCGACCTGCGGGACCCGGCCGAGTTGGGCCATCAGCCAACCGCCGACCGTCTCGTAGGCCGTCCCGTCCGGCAGGGGCGCTCCGACCCGGGTGCGGACCTCGTCGGGTCTCCACAAACCGGGGACGCTCCAGGTGCCGTCGGCGAACCGCCGCCCGGTCGGTTCGCCCCGGTCATGCTCGTCGCTGACGTCCCCGATGATCTCCTCGACGACGTCCTCGAGGGTGACCACCCCGGAAGTGCCGCCGTACTCGTCGACGACGATGGCCAACTGGTAGCCGGCCGTGCGCAACTCGATGAGGAGCGGGTCGAGCCGAATGGTCTCGGGCACCAGAAGCGCCGGGGTCATCAGGGCCGAGACGGGCACGTCGGCGCGACGCTCGTGCGGCACCGCGATGGCCTGCTTGACGTGCACGATCCCGTCGATGTCGTCCCAGTCCTCGCCGACGACCGGGAACCGCGAGTGCCCGGTCGCCCGGGCCAGCGCGACGACCTCGTCGGCGGTCGCCGTGCGTTCGATCGACTCGGCGCGCGAGCGCGGTGTCATGACGTCGGCCGCGGTCTGGGCGCCGAACCCGATCGAGGCCGTCAGCAGCCGCGCGGTGCTCTCCGGAAGGGTGCCGGCCTGGACGCTGGTGCGGACCAGCGAGGCGAGCTCGGCCGAGCTCCGAGCGGCGGACAGCTCCTCCTGGGGCTCCACCCCCACCCCGCGGAGGAAGGTGTTGGCCGAACCGTTGAGAACGACGATCAGCGGGTAGGCCATGGCCGTCCACCAGCGCAGGGGAGTCGCGACCACCTTGGCGGTGCGCAGCGGGGCGGACAACCCGAGGAACTGCGGCACCAGTTCACCGAAGATCATCGAGAAGGTCGTCACCAGGAGCAGGGCGAGCCCGGATGAGGTCGTCGGGACGAACCGATCGGGCAGGCCGACGGCGAGCAGCGGCCCCTCGAGCATCGCCGACAGGGCCGGGGTGGTCACGAACCCGAGCGCCAGCGTCGTCACCGTGATGCCCACCTGCGAGCCGGAGAGTTGGGTCGAGAGCCGTCGCAGCGACCGGAGCACTCCCCCGGCCCGCGGCTCCCCCCGTCGGACCGCGTCCTCGACGGTGGGGCGATCCAGGGCCACGAGCGAGAACTCGCCGGCGACGAAGAGGGCAGTGCCCACGGTGAGCACGACGCCGGCGAGGATGCCCAACCATTCGGTCATAAGGAGTCCCATCCTAGGGCGATCCTCCGCCGGGGGGCGGAGGCCCAGTCCGGGCCATTCCGCCGCCGGGGGGACCTGAACCGCCGAACGGGGTGCAAGGATCGCCGTATGACGACAGCGACAACGGGTGGGCGGTCATGACCGGCGCGACGATCGAGGTCAAGGGGCTGAGCAAGCGATTCGGCAGTTTCCTGGCCGTCGACGACCTCTCCTTCACGGTCGACCCGGGCAAGGTCACCGGCTTCCTCGGTCCCAACGGCGCCGGCAAGACCACGACGCTGCGGATGCTCCTCGACCTGGTCCGGCCGAGTTCGGGGACCGCCCTGATCGACGGGGTGCACTACCGCGAACTGGCCCGCCCGCTCACGGTCGTCGGGGCGGCGCTCGAGGCGACCAACTTCCACCCCGGACGCAGCGGCCGGGATCACCTGCGGGTGCTGGCCGCCGCCGACGGCATCCCGGCGAGCCGGGTCGACGAGTTGTTGGAACTGACCGGCATACCGGCGGCGGCCCGAAAGCGGGCCGGGGAGTATTCGATGGGCATGCGGCAGCGGCTCGGACTGGCCGCCGCGCTGCTCGGTGACCCCCGCGTGCTCATCCTCGACGAGCCCTCCAACGGGCTCGACCCGGAGGGGATCCGTTGGCTGCGCGGTTTCTTGCGGCACCTGAGCGATCAGGGCAAGACCATCCTCGTCTCGAGCCACCTGCTCCAGGAGGTCCAGCAGACGGTCGACGAGGTCGTCATCATCGCCAACGGCCGCCTGGTGCGCTCGGGCACGATGGCCGAACTCGCCGGCGCGCCGACGAGCCTGGTCCGTACCTCCGACCCCGATCGGCTCGCCGGGGCGCTCCTGCTCTCCGCGGTCCAGAGCCACCCCGGGCCCGACGGCGCCCTGCTCGCCGAGACCACCGACCTGCGACTGGTCGGCGACGTCGCGCTGCGCGCCGGGCTGCCGATCTGGGAGCTGTCCCCCCAGCGGGCGGACCTCGAGGAGCTCTTCTTCTCGCTCACCGAGGGCACCAACCGCAATCTCGGTGACGGCGTCCCACCCGTTGCCCCCGGCCCGGACACCGCACAGTCCCCGGCGCCCGTCGAACGAGATGCCGTGATCGGCGAGGAAGGGAGCAACCTCTGATGGTCGCCGCGATCCGATCCGAGTTCCTCAAGTTCTTCACCACTCGCCTCTGGTGGGGCATGGCCATCGGCATCTTCGTCGCCGGTGCCGCGTTCTCCGCCCTCTTCGGCGTCCTGCTCACGAACCAGGGCACCGGTGGCCCGGCGGGTCGACCCACCGGTACCCCGGAGCAGATCGTCAACAGCGTCTACACCGGCGGCCTGGGCGTCGGCTATCTGCTCCTGTTGACGATCGGCGTGATGACCATCGGGTCCGAGTACCGCCACAAGACGATCACCTCGACCTTCCTGGCCACGCCCAAGCGGCTCGTCCCGCTGCTCGCCAAGGCGATCGCCCTCGTCGGGATCGGCGCGATCTACGGACTGATCAGCCTCGTCGGCTCCGTTTCGGTCGGCGCCGCCGTCCTGCACTTCCGCGATGTCGATCCCTTCCCTTCGAGCACCATCTGGCGGACCCTGGCCCTCTCCCTGCTCGTGCTCGGCCTCTGGGCCCTGATCGGGCTCGGCGTCGGCATCCTCATCCCCAACCAGGTGGCCGCCCTCCTGATCGGCATCGGGGTGGCGTGGATCGTCGAGCCGTTGCTGGGGTTCGCGATGACGTTCTGGTCCTGGGGCCGGGACCACATCGCCCCGTACCTCCCGACGGCAGCGACCAACGCCGTGCTCGATGCCGTCAAGAGCGGCAACGAGGTCCGGCTTGAGTGGTGGGGCGGGGCCCTCGTGCTCACCACGTATGCCGTCGCCCTCGCCGGACTCGGCATCTGGCGGGCCGCCCGCCAGGACGTGAGCTGACCGGAACGCTCGCGCGGACGTGAGCGAACGGCATACCCGCTCGTATGCCGTGGGCTCACCTTTCGTCGCCCGGCTCGACCGCCGGTCGCGCCCACCCCGCCGACCCGCCCCACGGGGGTCTGCCGGGGAGCCCTCTCGGGCTAGGCTGGGATCAACCGATCCGTCGCCGCCGACGAACCGAGAAAGAGGCGTTGCCGCCGTGCCCGACCAGCCCCAGACCGACCCCCAGTCCGGTTTCGGACCCAACGAATGGCTCGTGGACGAGCTCTACGAGTCCTACCGGAAGGACCGGAACTCGGTCGACAAGGCGTGGTGGGAGTTCTTCAAGGACTACGAGCCCGGTGAGGGCACCTTCGGGCGCGACTACGCCGTGAGCGCCAACCACCCCAAGGTCCCCGCGGCTCCCCCGGCGGCGTCGACCCCGGCGGCTCCGGCTGTGGCCAACGGCGCACCACCCACCTCGGCCCCCGCACCGGCGCCCACGAAGGAGCCGACCCCCACGAAGGAGCCGGCCCCCACGGCCGCGGCCTCGGCCCCCACACCCCGTGAGATCCAGGCCCGACCCACGCAGGGCGAGCTGTCGGAGAGTGTCCACGTGCCCATCCGGGGGGTCGCCGCCCGGGTCGTCACCAACATGGAGGCCTCCCTCGAGGTACCGACCGCGACGAGCGTCCGCTCGGTGCCGGCCAAGCTGCTCATCGACAACCGGATCGTCATCAACAACCACCTCGCCCGGAGCCGCGGCGGCAAGGTGAGCTTCACCCACATCATCGGGTTCGCCCTGGTCAAGGCACTGGCCTCGATGCCGGAGATGAACCACGGCTTCGGGCACGACGAGGCCGGCAAGCCCGTCCTCATCGAGCCCGCCCACGTCAACCTGGGCATCGCGATCGACCTGGCCAAGGCCGACGGCACCCGGCAGTTGCTCGTGCCGTCGATCAAGGCCGCCGAGACGATGGACTTCGCGCACTTCTGGACCGCCTACGAGGACATCGTCAAGCGGGCCCGGGGCGGCAAGCTCGAGGTCACCGACTTCCAGGGCACGACGATCTCGCTGACCAACCCCGGCACGATCGGCACCGTCCACTCCGTGCCCCGCCTCATGCAGGGACAGGGCGCCATCATCGGCGTCGGCGCCATGGACTACCCGGCCGAATGGCAGGGCGCGAGCAACGAGACGATCCAGCGCAACGCCGTCTCCAAGATCCTCACCCTGACCAGCACCTACGACCACCGGATCATCCAGGGCGCCCAGTCCGGCGACTTCCTGCGCCAGGTCCACCAACTGCTCCTGGGCGAGCACGGATTCTTCGACGAGATCTTCGAGAGCCTGCGCATCCCCTACGAGCCGGTTCGGTGGGTCCAGGACATCTCGGCCACCCACGACGACGACATCAACAAGGTCGCCCGCGTCCAGGAGCTGATCCACGCCTACCGAGTCCGCGGCCACCTGATGGCCGACACCGACCCGCTGGAGTACAAGCAGCGCCGCCACCCCGACCTCGACATCACCCGGCACGGGCTGACCCTGTGGGACCTGGACCGCAGCTACGCCACGGGCGGCTTCGGCGGGGAGGCGTTCCTGAAGCTCCGCAAGATCCTGGGCATCCTGAGGGACTCCTACTGCCGGACCATCGGCGTCGAGTACATGCACATCCAGGACCCGGACCAGCGCGAATGGATCCAGTCCAAGATCGAGGTCCCGCACGAGAAGCTCTCCCGCGACGAGCAACTGCGGATCCTGCGCCGCCTCAATGCCGCCGAGGCGTTCGAGACCTTCCTGCAGACCAAGTTCGTCGGGCAGAAGCGCTTCTCCCTCGAGGGTGGCGAGTCGGTCATCGCACTGCTCGACCGGGTGCTCTCGTGTGCGGCCGGCGACGGCCTGCACGAGGTCTGCATCGGGATGCCGCACCGCGGTCGACTCAACGTGCTGGCCAACATCGCCGGCAAGTCCTACGGCCAGATCTTCCGCGAGTTCGAGGGCAAGCAGGACCCCCGTTCGGTCCAGGGCTCCGGCGACGTGAAGTACCACCTCGGCACCGAGGGCGTCTTCACCGGCGAGGGCGGGGTGACGACGAGGGTCTACCTCGCGGCCAACCCCTCTCACCTCGAGGCCGTCGACCCGGTGCTCGAGGGCATCGTGCGCGCCAAGCAGGACCGGCTCAACCTCGCTGGCGAGGCCTTCACGGTGCTACCCGTGCTGCTCCACGGCGACGCGGCGTTCGCCGGCCAGGGCGTGGTCGCCGAGACCCTCAATCTCTCGCAACTGCGGGGCTACCGCACCGGCGGCACGGTCCACGTGGTCATCAACAACCAGGTCGGTTTCACGACGGCGCCGTCGTCGTCGCGCTCCTCGCAGTACTCCACGGACGTCGCCCGGATGATCCAGGCCCCGATCTTCCACGTCAACGGCGACGACCCCGAGGCGTGCGTGCGGGTGGCCGAACTCGCCTACGAGTTCCGCAAGAAGTTCCACAAGGACGTGGTCATCGACATGGTCTGTTACCGGCGCCGTGGCCACAACGAGGGCGACGACCCCTCGATGACCCAGCCGCTGATGTACAACCTGATCGAGGCCAAGCGGTCGGTGCGAAAGCTGTACACCGAGGCCCTCGTCGGTCGCGGGGACATCGGCCGCGAGGATGCCGAGGCCGCCCTGCGCGACTACCAGACGCAACTCGAGCGGGTCTTCGTCGAGACCAAGGAGGCGCTGCGGGAGGCCGAGGCCACCGTCGCGCCCGCCGCGGACGCCAAGGCGGAGTATGCCGGCACAGACCTCGAGGGCCAGCACGGCCTCGAGCCGCCGACGGCCCAATCGAGCACCGCCGACGCGACGACGCACAGCGCGACCGACACGGCCATCCCGACCGAACTGCTCCATCGTCTCGGCGACGCCTGGACGGCCATTCCCGAGGGCTTCACCGTCCACCCGAAGCTGCTCCCGATGCTGCAGAAGCGCACGGCGAGCACCCGCGAGGGCGGCATCGACTGGGCGACCGGTGAGCTGCTCGCCTTCGGGTCCCTGCTCGTCGACGGCACCCCGATCCGGCTGGCGGGGCAGGACAGCCGACGCGGCACCTTCGTCCAGCGGCACGCGGTGCTCATCGACAAGGACACCGCGGAGGAGTGGACCCCGCTGCTCTACCTCGGCGAGGGCCAGGCCAAGTTCTGGGTCTACGACTCCCTGCTCTCCGAGTACGCCGCCATGGGCTTCGAGTACGGCTACTCCGTGGAACGACCGGACGCCCTGGTCCTCTGGGAGGCCCAGTTCGGGGACTTCCTCAACGGCGCCCAGACCATCGTCGACGAGTTCATCTCCTCCTCGGAGCAGAAGTGGGGCCAGCGCTCCTCGGTCGTGCTCCTCCTCCCACATGGCTACGAGGGCCAGGGCCCGGACCACTCCTCGGCCCGGATCGAGCGCTTCCTGCAGCTGTGCGCCGAGGACAACATGACCGTCTGCTACCCCTCGACCCCGGCGTCGTACTTCCACCTGCTCCGTCGTCAGGCGTATGCCCGGCCGCGGCGCCCGCTCATCGTCTTCACGCCGAAGTCGATGCTGCGCCTCAAGGCCGCCTCGAGTGCGCCGGAGGACTTCGTCTCGGGACGCTTCCGCCCGGTGCTCCCGGACCGGCAAGACGCCCCCCGCGACGGTGTGACCCGGGTTCTGATCGCCGCCGGCAAGGTCGTCTACGACCTCGAGGCCGAACGCGAGAAGCGCGGCGACCCGGCCACCGCGATCCTGCGCCTGGAGCAGTACTACCCGCTCCCGGCCGCCGACCTGGCCCGCGAACTCTCCGCCTACCCCGGCGCCGACATCGTCGTCGTCCAGGACGAGCCGCAGAACCAGGGAGGGTGGCCGTTCCTCGCGCTCAACCTGCCGCAGGCGCTCGCCGACCTCGGGGAGCACCGACCGCTGCGGATCGTCTCGCGCAAGGCCTCGGCCTCGCCGTCGACCGGATCGACCAAGAAGCACGCCCTCGAGCAGGCCGACCTGATGGCCCGCGCCTTCGATCGCTGAGCTCGCACCGGCACTCGCCGGCCCCCCGGCATACCCCTCCGCCGCACACCCCGCCGCGCCTCATCGGCCCGGCGGGGACCCACCGGTAGCCTGACGGCGTGTATTTCACCGATCGGGGCATCGAGGAGCTCGAAGCACGTCGCGGCGAGCAGGAGGTCACGTTCGAGTGGCTGGCCGAGCAACTGCGCATCTTCGTCGACCTCAACCCTGACTTCGAGACACCGATCGAGCGCCTGGCCACCTGGCTGGCCCGCCTGGACGACGACGACGAATGAGCCGACCCGCCGCGCCGAGCAGCGACCCCACGACCCCACACCGAGGAAAACCTGATGTCTGAGCACGGGATCGAGTTCCGACCCAGCGCCGAGTTCACCATGGCCCAGGAGGGGATGCGCGACGTCGCGCTGGTCTTCCTCGGCGACTCCCTGGTCGTCGGGGTCGGCGACCCGAAGGGTCAGGGCTGGGTGACCCGGGTGGTCGGCCGCACCCACCACCCCGACCTGCACCTCACGGCCTACAACCTCGGGCTCCGCGGGGACACCTCGGCCGACGCCTTGGCCCGCTGGCAGTCCGAGGTGCCGGCCCGATGGATCGGCCGTTCGGAGCGTCGCCTCGTCGTGTCGATCGGCACCAACGACGTCCTCGACGGGGTCTCCCTGGCGCGTCACCGGCTCAACGTCGCCAACCTGCTCGACGATGCCGCGAGCCGCGGGGTCGCCGTGTTCGTCGTCAGCCCCCCGCCCAGTGACGACCCGTCGCTCAACGACAAGTTGGGCATCCTCGTCGAGGCACAGGCCGACGTCTGCGCCCGTCGGTCGGTGCCCTTCGTCGACACCTTCTCCCCGCTGCTCGGGCATGACCAGTGGCAGTCCGACCTCGCCGCCTCGACGATTCCGCACCACCCGGGACAGGCCGGGTACGGGCTGATGGCGTGGCTGGTCCTGCACAACGGCTGGACGACCTGGCTCGGCCTTCCCTGACCGCACCCGCGGTGGCACGTCAGAGGGTGAACACGACCTTGCCGGCCACCTGACCCTCCTCCATCGCGGCGAACCCGTCCCGCGCCTGGGACAGCGGACGCACCGAGTCGATGAGCGGCTCGATCCGCGCGGCCTCAACGAACGTCGCGAGCCGCACGAGCTCGTCGCGCGTGCCCATCGTCGAGCCGACAACCCGCAACTGCTTGAAGAAGATCTTCGTGAGTTCTGCCTTGGCCGGGGCGTCGCCACTCGTCGCCCCCGAGATGACGATCGTGCCGCCGGGGCGCAACGAGTTGACCGAGTGCGACCAGGTCGCGGCCCCGACCGTCTCGAGCACGGCATCGACGCGTTCCGGGAGTCGCTCCCCGGAGGAGAAGGCCCGCTCGGCGCCGAGCGCCACGGCCGCCGCACCCTTGGCCTGATCGCGGCTGGTCACCCAGACCCGCAACCCGGCCGCCGCGCCGAGTTGGACGAGCGCCGTCGCCACGCCGCCGGCCGCCCCCTGGACGAGCACCGTGTCACCGGGGTGGACCGCGGCGTTGGTGAACAACATTCGGTATGCCGTGAGCCATGCGGTCGGCAGGCAGGCCGCCTGCTCCCAACTCAGGCCGGCCGGCTTCGGGACGACGTTACGGGCGGGCACGACCACGTGCTCGGCCAGGGTGCCCGGGTGCAGCTCGGAGAGGAGGGAGCGCCGAGGGTCGAGGGTCTCGTCGCCGGACCAGTCCGGGGAGGCGATGACGGCATGGACGATGACCTCGCGACCCTGCTCGTCGGTCCCGGCGGCGTCGCATCCCAGGATCATCGGGAGCTTGTCGGCGGGCAGCCCAACCCCTCGCAGTGACCACAGGTCGTGGTGGTTGAGGGCGGCGGCGCGCACGTCGACCCGGACCCAGCCGGGCGGGGAGGTCGGGACGGGCCGCTCCCCCACCTCCAGACCGGACAGCGGGTCCTCGGCACTCTGGCGGGCGGCATACACGGCGAGCATGTCCTCGACCCTATCCCCGCCCCGGCGGCCGCGTTCGGTCAGTCGGCCAGGACCGTCGGGGCCGCACGCCTCAGGGCGTCGCGCCAGTGCGGGAGCGGGTCGATCCCGCACTGTGTCCACTTCTCGTGCGCCAGGACGCTGTATGCCGGTCGGCTGGCCGCCGCGGGATACATCGCGGCGTAGTCGGCACTCGTGATGGGCTGCACCCGCTCCGGGTCGAGGCCGAGTTCCTCGAACGTGGCCCGGGCGAGGTCGAACCACGAGCACTGGCCAGAGCCGGTGCCGTGCCACACCCCGTAAGGCGCGCCGCTCTCAACCAGCCGCCGGATCGCCTCGGCGAGATCCCACGTCCAGGTCGGCTGACCGACCTGGTCGCTGACCACGGTCAACGTGTCGCGCGCGGCGGCCAGTCGCTTCATCGCCTTCGGGAAGCCGGTCGGCCCGGCCGCGCCGTAGAGCCACGCCGTGCGCACGACCCATGACCGCGGGCACTGCGCTTGCACGGCCCATTCGCCCGCCGCCTTGGTGCGGCCGTAGGCCGACATGGGAGCGATCGGGGCGTCCGCGGCATACGGCTCGCTCGCATTGCCGGCGAAGACGTAGTCGGTGGAGATCTGCACCATCGAGGCGCCGGTGGCCGCCGCCGCTCGCGCGAGGTTGGCCGCGCCGACGGCGTTGATCGAGAAGGCCAGACCCTCCTCCTCCTCGGCCTTGTCGACGGCCGTGTGCGCCGCACAGTTGGCGACCACGTCGTGCCCGGCCACCTGCTCGTCACACATCGCGGGCTGGAGGATGTCGAGCTCGGGCAGGTCCCGGCGGGTCACCTCGTGACCGGCCGCCTCGAGGACGGCGCAGAGGTCCTGGCCGAGCATCCCGTTGGCCCCGGCGACGAACCAACGCATCAGTGCCGCTCGATCTCGGTGGTGAGGGCGTTGTCCTGGTCGACCACCTGCTGGGTCACGGCATACTTCGCCTCGGTCTCGGCCTTCATCGGCCGCCACCAGGCCTCGTGGTCCCGGTACCACTCGATCGTGGCCTGCAGGCCCGAGCGGAAGTCGCGATAGCGGGGCTGCCAGCCCAACTCGGTGCGCAGCCGGGTCGAGTCGATGGCGTAACGCAGGTCGTGGCCGGCCCGGTCGGTCACGTGGTCGAAGGCGTCGGCGGGCTGGCCCATGAGCTCAAGGATGTCGCGCACCACGGTGAGGTTGTTGACCTCGCCGTCGGCGCCGATCAGGTAGGTCTCGCCGATCCGGCCCTTGTCGATGATCGCCCAGACACCGGTGTTGTGGTCGTCGACGTGGATCCAGTCGCGCACGTTGAGGCCGGCACCGTAGAGCTTCGGCCGCACCCCGTCGATGACGTTGGTGATCTGGCGCGGGATGAACTTCTCGACGTGTTGGCGCGGGCCGTAGTTGTTGGAGCAGTTGGAGATCGTGGCCTCGACCCCGAACGAGCGCACCCAGGCCCGCACGAGGAGGTCGGATCCGGCCTTGGTCGAGGAGTACGGCGAGCTCGGGTTGTAGGGCGTGAACTCGGTGAACCGCTGCGGATCGTCGAGCTCGAGGTCGCCGTAGACCTCGTCGGTGGACACGTGGTGATAACGCACGCCGTGCCGACGCACCGCCTCGAGCAGGGTGTAGGTGCCGATCAGGTTCGTCTGCACGAACGGCCACGGGTTGGACAGCGAGTTGTCGTTGTGGGATTCCGCCGCGAAATGCACGACCAGGTCACTGCCGCCCACGAGCCGATCGACGAGCTCCGCGTCGGCGATGTCACCCTCGACGAAGGTGATCTCCTCGAGCACTCCGTCGAGCGAGGCCTTCGTCCCGGCATACGTCAGCGCGTCGAGGACGGTGATGCGGGCGTCGGGTCGGGTCGCGCGGGTGAGGTGGACGAAGTTGCTGCCGATGAACCCGGCGCCACCGGTGACGAGGATCTCCATGGGAGAAACCTACCGAGGCGGACGGCCTACGCGGCCGACGGCATACCCCCGCCGGGCCGATAGGCTTGACCACCGTGAAGGGAATCATCCTCGCCGGCGGGTCCGGCACCCGGCTGCACCCCATCACCAAGGGGATCAGCAAGCAACTCATGCCGATCTACGACAAGCCGATGATCTACTACCCGCTGTCAGTCCTCATGATGGCCGACATCCGCGAGATCCTCATCATCACCACCCCCGAGGACCAGGACCAGTTCCGACGGCTGCTGAGCGACGGGTCGGCGTGGGGCATCGAGATCACGTATGCCGTCCAGCCCTCCCCCGACGGCCTCGCCCAGGCGTTCCTCATCGGGGACGACTTCATCGGTGACGACGCCGTCGCCCTCGTGCTCGGCGACAACATCTTCTACGGCACCGGCCTGGGTGGGGCACTGCGCAGCCTGAAGGAGATCAGCGGCGGCCACGTCTTCGCCTACCACGTGAGTAACCCCTCGGCCTACGGTGTGGTCGAGTTCGACCGCTCGGGGACGGTGCTCTCGATCGAGGAGAAGCCGGCCATCCCCAAGTCCAACTACGCGGTGCCCGGGCTCTACTTCTACGACAACGACGTGGTCGATCTGGCCCGCAACCTCAAGCCCAGTGCTCGCGGCGAACTCGAGATCACCGGCATCAACGACGCCTACCTGCGGCGCGGCGACCTCACCGTCACAGTCCTGCCCCGCGGGACGGCGTGGTTCGACACGGGCACCTTCGAGGGGTTGATGGACGCCAGCCAGTTCGTCCACGTCGTCGAGCAACGCCAGGGCTACAAGATCGGCTGTGTCGAGGAGATCGCCTGGCGTGCCGGGTGGATCGACGACGACCAGTTCCGCGCCCTGGGTGATGCCTTGGTCAAGTCCGGCTACGGCGACTACATCCACGATTGCCTGAAACGGGGCAAGCCCTGATGGACATCAGCCCCCTGAGGATCGCTGGGGCCTTCGTCATCACGCCACGCCAGTTCCCGGACGGTCGTGGGCTCTTCCTCGAGTCCTTCCGCGGTGACAAGCTCGCGGCAGTGCTGGGACACCGCCCCGACATCGTCCAGACCAACGTGTCCGTGTCCGCGCGAGGCACGGTGCGCGGCATCCACTTCGCCGACGTCCCACCGAGCCAGGGCAAGTACGTCACCGCCCTGACCGGGTCGCTGATCGACTACGTCGTCGACATTCGGGTGGGCTCGCCGACCTTTGGGTTCTGGGAGTCGGTGCTCCTGGACACCGTCGACCGTCGGGCCGTCTACCTGCCCGAAGGCATGGGGCACGCGATCTGCGCGCTCGAGGACGCGACCACGGCGATGTACCTGTGCACGGCGCCCTACGCACCACAGCGTGAACACGGCATCCACCCGCTCGACCCGGAGGTCAGTCTGGCCCTTCCGGCCGACCTCAGCCCGGTGCTCTCGGCCAAGGACGACGCGGCCCCTTCTCTCGCCGAGGCGCTGGCCTCCGGCCTGCTTCCCACCTGGGATCAGTGCCAGACGTATGCCGCGCAGTTGGCGGCGCTGCGCCCGGCCTGACCGGGCGGCTCAGGCGAGTCGGGCCACGGCGGCGGCCACCGCGTCGGCAACCCCCGGCTGGAAGACCGAGGGCACGATCTCCTCGGCCGACGGTGATTCGACCAGGTCGGCGATCGCCCGCGCCGCGGCGAGTTTCATCGCCTCGGTGATCCGTCGGGCCCCGGAGTCGAGCGCGCCCCGGAAGATGCCGGGGAAGGCGAGCACGTTGTTGATCTGGTTCGGGAAGTCCGAGCGTCCCGTGGCGACGATGGCGGCGTACCGATGGGCGACGTGCGGGTGCACTTCGGGCGTGGGGTTGGCCAGCGCGAAGATCATGCAGTCACGCGCCATCCGCGCCAGCTCCACCTCGGGGACCGTGCCGCCGGAGACCCCGATGTAGACGTCGGCCTCGACCAACGCGTCGCCGAGGCCGCCGTTGACACCGCGCGGGTTGGTCGACGCCGCGAGCGTCCGCTTGTGCCCGGTCAGGTCCGCCCGGCCCGGGGCGATGATGCCCCGGCTGTCGCACACGATGACGTCTCGGATCCCCGCGCGCTGAAGCAGCTTGGTGACCGCCACGCCCGCCGCCCCGGCTCCGGCCACGACGACCCGTTGCTCCTCCAGGTGGCGACCAAGGACCGTGCAGGCATTGGTGAGCCCGGCGAGCACGACGATCGCCGTGCCGTGTTGGTCGTCGTGGAAGACCGGGATGTCGAGCCGGTCCTTGAGCTGCTCCTCGATGTCGAAGCACCGCGGCGCCGAGATGTCCTCGAGGTTGATGCCGCCGTAGGTCGGGGCGATCCGCGCGATCGCCTCCACGAGCTCGTCGACCGTGCCCGACTCCATCACGACGGGGACTGCGTCCAGCCCGGCGAAGTGCTTGAAGAGCACGGCCTTGCCCTCCATGACCGGGAGCGCACCCAGCGGCCCGATGTCCCCCAGACCGAGGACCGCGGTGCCATCGGAGATCACGGCGACCGTGTGCCCTCGCGACGTGTAGCGAGCGGCCAGTGACGGGTCGGCGGCGATCGCCAGTGACACCTCGGCCACTCCGGGGGTGTACAGCAGGGCGAGGTCGGCCCGGTCCCGCAGGGGCTGGGTGGCGTGGACGCCGAGCTTGCCACCCTGGTGCGCCAGGAAGACCGGGCTCTGGGGATCGAAGGCGGCAGTGGCGGGCACGGCGGACATCGGGGGCACTCCTGGGCAGGCGGTGGGCGCGGGCCGGGCACCGGGTCGACACACCCGAGGTGGTGGGCGGGACCCGCGTGCCGACGGCGGTGACCGCGGCCGGGTCATCCTCCCACGAGGATCGGCCTCGTCGAGTGTGATCTGGCTCAAGTGCGAGCCGCGCCACGCCATGCACGCGTTCGTCGGGGACGATGGGCGAGTGCTGGTGGTACCGATCGAACTCGTGCGCGTGCGCGGTCGCTCCATGCTGCCGACCTACGCCGACGGAGACCTCCTCGTCGTCGCTCGAGGGGGCCGCCCACGGGCCGGGGCTGCGGCCACCCTCGCCCTGCCGCCGGATCCCTCGGGGTCGCCCCGTCCACGATCGGTCAAGCGTTTGGTTCGCCGCGAGCACGGTATGCCGCCCCGCTGGTGGATCGACTCCGACAACCCGGCCGAGGGGCTGACCTCGTTCGAGGTCGGGCCCATCCCCGAGGAGGCGATCGACGGCATCGTCCTGGGTCGCCTGCCGGCCCTGCTGGTCCGCTGGCTGTCCCGGTCGTGAGCCCCGCGCCGGCACTCGGTGACGGGGATGGCGGGCTGCACCGACGGTGACCGGGCAGGTAGGTTGGGGGACGACCCATTGCACCGACCCGAGGAGAACCATGCTCGCCCGACTGCTGCGCATCACCGATGTGAGTGCCCACTGCGACCTGCCGTGCGGCGTCTACGACCCGGCCCAGGCACGGATCGAGGCGGAATCGGTCAGGGCCATCTGCCAGAAGGTGGCGGACAACGACGACCCCGACTTCCGGATGCGCGCCGCCGTCATCAAGGAGGCCCGCTCTCACTTGGTCAAGGAGCACCTCTGGGTGCTCTGGACCGACTACTTCAAGCCGCCGCACTTCGAGAAGTACCCCGAGCTGCACGGCCTGATCAACGAGGCCACCAAGATGGCCGGCGCGGCCGGGACCAAGGGTTCGTTCGACGTCGACCACGCCGACGCGCTGCTCGCCAAGATCGACCGCATCGCCGAGATCTTCTGGGAGACCAAGAAGTCCTGACGGCGACGAACACGGGGGCGCCCACTGCTGGTGGGCGCCCCCCGCGCGTCTGCGGGCTCGGCCGCCGATCAGGCGTCCGGGACGCTCACGACATACAGTTCCCCGCTACCGGCGACGGGGACGTTCCGTGCCAACGCCGGAAGGAAGACCGAGTCGGCGTCCGCGAGCTCGATCACGGCCTCGCCCCGGCCGAGTCGCACCGGCCCTCGCAGGGCGAACACCACGCGCGGTGAGCCATCGCCGGGCAAGAGGGCGCACCCTGCCGGCTCGACGCGGTGCAACCGGAAGCGGTCCGAGGCCGACGGAAAGTACTCGAGGCCCGGACCGACGACGACCGGCCGGCCCACGATCCCGGTGGCCGCACTGTCGACGATCCGCAGCAACTCGGCGGTGTTGACCTCCTTGGCCGTGAGGCCGGCCCGCACCACGTTGTCCGAGTTGGCGAGCACTTCGATCCCCAGGCCCCGCACGTAGGAATGGAGCACCCCCGCCGCGACATCGACGAACTCACCCGGCTGCAGGAGTTGATGGCGCATAAGCACGAGGACGACGATGCCGATGTCGTCGGGGTGTTCCTCGGCGATCCGGACGATGGCCGCTGCGGCCTCACCAAACTCGTCCTCCGTGCGCTCCACGCGGATGGCTCCGGCGACCACCTGACGCACGAGCGAGACGGCCTCCTCGCCGACCACGCCCAGCAGTCGCGCGAGCAGGTCATGGGTCGGACCGGCCGCCGTCGAGCTCGCGGCCACCGCGTCGATGAGCCTGGGCACCCCCAGCCGCTGCGCGAACGCAGCGATCTCGGCGTGCGGTCGCATCCCGATGAAGATCTCGAACGGGGCGATCGCCAGGAGCAGTTCCGGTTTGGCCCACTCATCGCCGTAGACCGAGTCCCCCGAGCGGGAGCGTTCGCTCGCCGCCTGCTCCGCCGTCGGGTGGGCCTGGATCGAGATCGCCCTGCCCGGCGCGAGCACCTTGAGCAGGAAAGGAAGCCGCGGGCCGAAGCGGGCCACAGCGTCGGCCCCCAACGCCGCGGCCGGGTCGGCGGAGATCAGGTCCAGCAGGGTGCCCTGCCCGTCACGCAACGGGGAGGGGCCCGCTTCGTGTGCGCCCATCCAGAGTTCGGACTCGGGCAGCGCGCTGGGGATCGGCAGTCCCCGCAGGCTGGCCAATGAGACCGTCGAGCCCCAGGCATCGTTGAAGATGACGGGGACGAGGCGTTTCACGAGGTGTCCGGTCCTTGGGCGCAGGGTTCTCGGACAGGCCCTCGGTGCTCGGGGCCCGCACGAATCGGTCGGCCGCGTTCCACGTGCCGTCACGTCCGGTTGACGATTGTCCCGGGCGGTGGTCGCAGCGGAGACGATTCTACCGCTCGTCCCACGTCCGGGGGCCCCGTCAGGTCCGTTCAGCAGACCAGCGTTGCTCGACGACCTGCTCGAGGGCGGCCACGACGACCGGGTCGTATTCGTAGCCCAGTCCGAGGTGGATGCGCTCGGTCGCCGCACGGATCGCGACCGGGGTGCGGCGACCTGCGGTGAAGTCGTCGAAGGCGTTGGCCACCTTGAGGATTCGACTGGCCAGCGGCACCTCCTCGGCGTATTCGACGACCGACCGGTAGGGGACGGATTGCCGGTCGACGAGATCCGCGGCGCGCGTCAGGTCGGGGCTGTGTCGGATGATGGCGGCCCCAGCGCTCGCCATCGCCTGTTGGTCGGCAGGGGCCGCCAGCACCGTGGCGCCGTCCGGGATCGGCTCGTGCAGCGCCAGTTGGCCCAGATCGTGGAGCAGCGCGGCGAACTCGAGGTCGTCGACGTCTCGCTGCGCGAGGCCGAGCCGACGGGCCGTGGAACGCGCCAGATCGGCCACCCGCTCCGCATGGCGTCGAGGAGTGAAGCCCCCCTCCTCGGTGAGCCGCGACAGCGTGCGCACCGACTGTCGGAAGGTGGCGCCGACCGCGGCGAAACGCCGCACGGCCGCATAGGTCACCACGACCGGTGCGAGAGCAAGCGGGATGGCAGCCAGCCCGAGCACGGGCGCCAAGAGGGTGGCCATCGGCGCTGGTGCCACCAGGGCCAGGGTCAGCGGGATCGCCTCCCGGTACTCGTCCTTGAGCGCGGATCGGATCATGGCATGGGTCTGGCGCGCCCGGGCCAGCCCCGCAAGGACGCGCTCCACGACGACCCCCACGGTGCAGATCACCACCAGCCCCAGGGCCACGTCGACCCTGGGCGTCGACGGGAGCAGTTGCCAGTCCCACCAGGTGTGGCCACCGACCGGTTGGCGACGAGCGAGAATCGCGGTGACGGCGATCCCCACCAATCTGGCCGCGGCGGAACTGACCTGTTCGCGATGTCGGCGGCCAATGACGACCGCCAGCACCTGCGCCGACCCGAAGATCAGGATGACGACCGCTGGACGGATGTCCACCGTCGCGGCATCTCGGAGCGGTCCGACGGTGGCCAGCGTCAATCCGGTGGCCAGCGAGACGGGGGCCAATCGACGGCCGGTGGGCATGGTGATCTCGCCCAACTCGCCGAGGGTGATGAACCAGCCGGCGAAAACGAAGAGGAGCGCGTGGTTGTGCCATGCGTGGGCCAGCTCACGCCACCCGAGGGCGGCCGCGAGCGCGAACGTGATCAGCGCCATCGTCTGCACCCCGAGCCCGCCCGGGAGACGACGCAGCAGCCCGGTCACGTCGTCCCGCCCGGAAGCCGTGCCGCGGTCCATCTGAGAGCGTCCAGCACGCGTGGCGACCCCGCCGGGGACGTTTCGGCGATGAAGTTGTCGACGTCTCCACCCGAGCCCTCGACGATGGACCACATGTCGTAGGCCGAGGCCATCGCCACGATGGTCGCGGCAAGGTCACCGGGCCGCTCACCGAGAACGGGGTGTCCGGCCTCGTGCCGACGGAGGATCGTCACCGTCCCCGAAAGGAACGGAACATCGGCGATGAGTTGCGAACCCGGGACCCTCGGGGGGACCCCCCGGTCTCGATCGGACATCGCCTCGAACCGGTTCATCGCGGGGGGCACCCCCACATGCCCGAGGTCGTGAAGGAGTCCTGCCCGCGCGATGTCGCGCACCTCGGCAGGACCCAGGCCGAGGTGCTCGGCCATCCGGCCGCAGAGCTGGCCGACCCGCCGCGCGTGGCCGGCCAGGTGGGGCAGCCGCAGGTCGATCGCCGCGACGAGCAGGTCGAGTTGTTCCTCCTGCGCTCGGAGTTGCGCCGTGTACTGGCCCAAGGCCCACTGCGCGCCGAGCAGGGGCACGAAGACGAGAACGACGGACACCGGGCCAAGACCTGCGGGCAGCCACAGCATCACCAGGAGAAAGGCCACAACGGCATAGCCCACCGTGAGGGCACCGCTGGTCACGACGAGCCTGGACGCGGTCAACCGCACCGGCACTCCCTGGGAGATCCGCATGATGCCGGCGATCAGGGCCACGTTGAGCAGGGCCTGTGCGGCGTCGGCCACGAGCAGGGGCCAGCCCAACTCCCGCGCGGCGGGCACCAGTCCGCGGAGCCGCTCGGGGTCCGTGGTGCCCCCCATCGCCGCATAGGTCAGCCCCGCACCGACGCCGAGCAGCGCCGAGAGGGCCATGTTGAACAGCCTGGCCGACCATGGTTGGCGACCACGAGAGAGCCCGGCGACCAGGAGCCCGAAGAGCCCGGCGCCCAAGGGCCCGAGGAAGACGGCCGACGCCAGAAGGAGGATGCCAACCAGCGAAATGCCTGTCTGGGCATCGACTCGGTTGTCGCCGATCAGCCAGATGACGGCAGAGAGCAGGACCAACGCGGCCAAGAGCCCCACCTGGGGCGGGGTTCCGAAGCGCGCTGCCCACGCCAAACCGGCGAGGGCGAGGACCCAGACGCCGACAATGTAGGAGTGAGTGGCCCGAGAGATCGTCGGTCCGTGATCGTCGGCACTCACGTCACGTCAGGTCACGCCCCGAGAAGGCGACGGGTCAGGGCTTCCACCACCACACGTAGGTGATCCCACGGGAGGTCGAGGACGTGGAGAGATCGGCGCTGACGGACTCCGCCTGAGCGGCGGCAGAGCCGGCAACGGTCACCAATGCGAGCAAAGCTGAGACACACAGGACGCGAACTGCTTTCATGGTTACTCTCCCCAAGCCTCTGCCCGGCCCCGATTGAGCCGACTGCCGAGGGCATTCTCGCACGCGCCGTGAGTGTGCGACAATGGAACACGCCCTGAGCTGGCGGTTCGGGCCTTCCATCGGTTCGGGCCGACCATCGGTTCGGGCATCACTGCAGCACCTCAGATCGTCACACCGGAACGACCTCCGGTCATGCACCCACGAAGGATCATCATGAGCAAGCGCGCGCGCAAGCGTCGCTCCCGCAAGGGCAACGGCGCCAACCACGGTCGCCGACCCAACGCCTGAGCGAGATACTGCCGAAGGGCGGACACCATCGGTGTCCGCCCTTCCGCATGTCGGGGCCCCGGCCCGGCAGGCCCTCCACCGGGCGCCGCCCAAGCTCAGCGCAGGTCGTCGACGCGCAGGACGGTGATGGTCTCCATGATCGAGACGCGCAACGAAGCCGGTGCGCTCTCGGCCCCGCAGGAACGACGGACGACGGCCTTGAGGGTGCGCTCGAGGTCGTGCTCGGCCAGACAGGGACCGCACTCGAGCAGGTGCGAGGCTACCCGAGCGACGTCGATGGGGCCGAGTTCGCCATCGAGATACTCGAAGATCCGATGGAGCACCTCGGAGCAGTCGGTGTGGCCGGGATGGTCGATGCCAGCGACCGGCTCTGGGACCTGGGCCATCACTCCCCCTCTCCGGTCGCCGAGGCCGGGAGGAAACCCCGCTCCACGGCATACCCGCCGAGCAGTTCGCGAAGCTGCCGCCGGCCACGGTGCAGCCGGGACATCACGGTGCCGATCGGGGTCCCCATGATCTCGGCGATCTCCTTGTACGCGAACCCCTCGACATCGGCGAGGTAGACCGCCAACCGGAACTCCTCGGGCAGGGCCTGCAGAGCGCGTTTGACCTCACTGTCGGGGAGGTGCTCGAGGGCCTCCATCTCGGCGGACTTCAGGCCAGAGGAGGTGTGCGAGGCGGCCCGGGCGATCTGGTAGTCCTCGACCTCGGCGGCATCCGACTGCTTGGGCTCCCGCTGCTTCTTGCGGTAGCCGTTGATGTACGTGTTGGTGAGGATGCGGTACATCCACGCCTTGAGATTGGTGCCGGGGCGGTACTGGTGGAAGGCGGCGAACGCCTTCGCGAAGGTCTCCTGGACCAGGTCCTCGGCGTCCGTGGGGTTGCGCGTGGTGCGCAACGCCGCCGAATAGAGCTGGTCGAGCAACGGAAGGGCCTCGCGTTCGAACCGGGCTCGCCGCTCCCCGGGTGTCTCGGTGGACACGTCGACGTTGGCGTCGTCGGGCGTGGCCAGCAGGTCCGACGGGTCGAGGACGTCGTCGAGGACGTCGTCGCGGGTGGCCGCGGCGTCGACGGGTTCAGACGTGGTGGGGGTGCTCATCGCACTCCAGCCTAGCCGGGCGTCGGGGGGCGCGGCGGCAGCGAGGACCAGCATGAGTGCCTCTGCGGTCGGGGGTCAATGGGGCACGTTCGTCAACGCCGTCGACGGACCCGGCCATTCCCTGCCGTGGGTCCGGTATGCCGTGAGTCCGGTACGGGGGGCCGGGTTCGCCGCGAGGCCACCTCGCCGCCGGGGCGTGGTCCGTGCCGCGGGCGTTGGCCGCTGGTGTCAGCGCCTGGTCAGTTCGGCGAGCCAGTCGAGACCTGCGGCGCCGACCTGGGCGGGTGAGGTCAGGGAGTGTGTCCCCGGGACCTCGACGACCCGCGCCGCGCCCGACGCGGCCGCTCGGACCTCCGCGGGGGTGCCGAACGGGTCGCGGGCACCCTGAAGGACCAGCACCGGGAGGTCATCGGAGGACGGAGCTCGCAGTTCGTCGGCGCGACTCGCAGCGGGCCTGCCCGGGGGGTGGAGCGGGAACGACAGGCACAGCACGGCGGCGGCCCCGACCGTCGACGCCGTGCGACAGGCGACCCTCGCTCCGGCGCTGCGACCTCCGACGACCAGGGGTCCAGTCGGCGCGAGGGACCGCGCTCGCGCGACCAGCGGCAGCCAGGCCTCGTCGAGGCGCGGCGGTCGATCCGCGACCTTGCGACCGGCCAGTCGCCATGGTTGGTCGACGAGGCACACCGTCCATCCCGCCGCCACGGCCGCCTCGCGCACGGCCAGGACGTCCGCGGACCAGCCTCGGCCCCCGGCACCGTGACCGAGGACCAGCAGACCGAGGGAGTCCCGGTGGACCGGCGGCGTCAGGGCCAGCCGGCCCGGACCGATCGGCGTGGCGACGTCGCGGAGGTCGGCGCTCGGATGCTCAGCCATCGATGACCTCTCCGGTCATCGGGTCCACCACGCCGACCAGGTCGGTCGCCGGGAGGGGTTCCAGGAGTTCGGGACCGTTGGCCCTGCTGGCCCCGACGGCGCGCGAGACCGGATGCCCGCGGAACCGGCCCGGCCGTCCCTGGCCGAGGAGGTCGGCGATGTCGCTGACCGAGGTGATCGCCGGATCGAGCCAGCGGTGCCAATCGGCGCGCTCGAGGACGAGGGGTTGTCGGTCGTGGATCCGGTCCAAACCCGGTTCGGCCGCCGTGGTCAGAACGGCGAATGTCGTGAGCCACGCGTTTGGGTCGTCGGGGTCCTCGACGCTGCGGTCGCGCCAGAACTCGTACAGCCCGGCCATCGCGAGGCCCGCCCCGTCCTCGCGGTGGATGAAGAAGGGCTGCTTGCGTGGTTTGCCCTTGGCGTCGAGCGCCGTCGGCGACACCTGCCACTCGTACCACCCTTGGGCGGGGATCAGGGCCCGGCGTGCGGCCAACGCCTTGCTGAACGCGGGCTTGGTCGCGGCGCTCTCGGCGCGGGCATTGATCATCCGGACTCCGCCGCTGGTGTCCTTGCTCCAGCTCGGCACCAGACCCCAGGTGAGCAACCGCAACTGGCGTACGGGGCCCTGGGCGGGCGAGCCCTTGCCCGCCCGGGTGAGCACCACCGGTGCCTGTTTCGTGGGCGCCATGTTGAAGTCGGGGGTGCCCGGCGGTGGGTCCTGGGGGGCCGCCAGGATGCTGCGCGCCGGTTCGTTCGTGCAGTCCACGTCGACCTCGAACTCCTCGATGAGTTCGTCGACCCGGGCCGAGGCGGCGTAGCGACCACACATGGGGCAAGGCTGTCGCACGGGTGGCGCGCCCGACAAGCCGGGCCGTGCCAGCCAGACGAGGATCCGTCGCCGTCCGGGCGTCGCGATACCGTGGAGCCCGTCACTTCATCAAGGGAGTTCCATGACCGCGGTCCCAGGCCACCGCCTCGCCCAGACCCTGTCGGGCAGCGCATGACCCCGGGAGACTGGCCGGCACCCACGGCGCACGGTCCGATCGACGCAACGGTCCTGCTCCCGGGATCGAAGTCGTTGACCAACCGGTACCTCCTCCTGGCCGCCTTGGCGGGCGACGTCTCGCGGCTGCGTCGTCCGCTCCACTCCCGGGACACCGAGTTGATGGCCCGGGCCCTGCGCGCCCTTGGCGCTCGCGTGGACGAGGTCGACGACGACTGGGTCATCACCCCCGGACCGCTTCGCGGTGGCACCGCGATCGACTGTGGGCTGGCGGGCAACGTCATGCGTTTCGTCCCGCCACTGGCCGCCCTGGCGCAGGGGCCGGTCCGATTCGATGGCGACGAGGCCGCTCGACGACGACCGATGGGCCCGGTGCTCGGGGCGCTGCGGGGCCTCGGGGTGGGCATCGACGACGAGTCGCGGGGCACGCTGCCGTTCACAGTTCAGGGGGCGGGCGCCGTCCGGGGCGGGGAGGTCACGCTCGATGCCTCGTCGTCGAGCCAGTTCGTCTCGGGGCTGCTGCTGTCCGGGGCGGCCTACGACCAGGGTGTGGTCGTCCGCCACGACGGCAAGGCGGTGCCGAGCCTGCCGCACATCGACATGACGGTCATGGTCCTGCGCGACGCCGGCGTCGACGTCGACGACTCCGACCCCCATACCTGGCGGGTCGAGCCCGGCGAGGTGCACGCCCTCGACGTGACCGTCGAACCGGACCTCTCCAACGCCGCCCAATTCCTCGCGGCCGCCCTGGTCGCGGGCGG